>Ga0209629_10000207_pt1 | contig 29779 bp, 26 predicted proteins | sample TergutCu122P5_FD_187286 | JGI IMG/M metagenome (GOLD analysis project Ga0209629, IMG submission 187286) | Cubitermes ugandensis P5 segment gut microbial communities from Kakamega Forest, Kenya - Cu122 P5 (SPAdes) (version 2) | ecosystem: Host-associated > Arthropoda: Insects > Digestive system...
CCCCAAAGCCGATGGACCGTGGCCATCACCGACTGGGGTTCGCCGCTGGTCGCCAGCGTCAAGCGCCCCGCGCCGCCGCCCGGCAGCTCGCCGGCCAGCAGTCGGCGTTCAAGTTGCCGCGCCACCGCCTCACCGGTATCGAGCAAGCGCGTACCCGCCGGCAAGCGCCGCGCGATGGCTGCCGCCGCCCACGGGTAATGCGTGCAGCCGAGAACGATCACATCCGCCCCCGCCGCCGCCAGCGGCAGCATATAGGCATCGAGCAAATGCGCAATCAGCGGGCCGTCCGCGCCTTCCGCCTCGATGGCGTCGGCCAGTCCGGGACAAGCCTGGGTCACGACCTGAACATGACGGGCGTGACTTTCGACGAGGCGGCGAAAACGCTCGCTCGCCAGCGTGCGCGTCGTCGCCAGCACGCCGATGACGCCGGTTTTGGTCAGTGCCGCCGCCGGCTTGACCCCCGGCTCCAGCGCCACGATGGGCAAGGGCGTCGCGGCGCGAATGGCATCGGCCGCCACCGCCGTCGCCGTATTGCAGGCGATGACCAGCGCCTTGACGCCGCGCCGCGCCAGCGCGCCGGCGATGTTCACGCAACGTTCCTTGAGAAAAGCCTCCGGCTTGTCGCCATAGGGCAGAAAGCGGGTATCGGCGAAATAGAAAAAATCCTCGCCGGGCAGACGCTGGCGCAAGGCGCGCAGAACCGTCAGGCCGCCGAGACCGGAATCGAAAACGGCAATGGGGTGGTGATCGAGCGGGGCATCCACGACAGGCTGAGCCAGGTAATTCCATTTCCAAATCAACCGATGACTTTGTCGGCTTCACTTGCCGTACAACCGTACTGTCTCTCGCTTCGCCTTCGCGTCCTCGGCTGATTTAAAAATGGAATAAGGCGGCGAAAGGCGGCATTATCGCATTCCACCCGAGCGGCGGAATGGCCCCGCGCCACGTCGTTTGGCGTCAACACGCGGTCAGCGCGGGATGACTGCTGTCGTCAGTGCTCGAAGGCCAACTGTCGGCCTTCGCTATCGCGCCGGTCTGTCCGCCCGGCTTTTTCCGGCGCACGGAAACGCTTGGCGAGGCGCGCGGCCGGGATTTCCACCCAGCGATGGAAGACATGGGCGGCGACCAGGCTGCCGCCGAAGGCGACCAGCAGGCCGGCCGTTGCCGCTGCCGGCGAATTCCAGCCGAGACGCGCCCAGAGCGCGCCGACCAGAACCAGAATGGGAAAATGAACCAGGAACAGGCTGAACGACATTTTGCCGATCCGGGCGAGCGCGCTGCTGTGCGACCAGCGCTCACCCCAACCCAGGCGCCCGGCAATGAACAGCACGATGCCGAACACCATGGCCACGACCAGACGCCCGCGCCACTCGTAAAACAGAGCCAGCAGCATGACGCCCTCGAAAATGACGAAGCCCGTCGCGCCGCCGCGCGTCATCGCCCGGCTCACGAGAACGCCCATGAAGAAGAAGGGAAAGAAATACAAGGCCCAAGGCTCGCCAGCCGGGTCGAGATTGAAATAAAACAGCGAGTAAAGCGAGAGCGCCCAACCAATCAGCATGACCATCCCGTTATCGCCGGAACCGAAACGCCGTTGCAGAACCAGGCTGAAGGCGTAGAGCAGGCCAAGCTGGAAATTGATGCAGACGAACCACAGACCGGCCGACAGCGCTTCGTAGCCGAGAATGTCCTGCAAGAAAAAGAGGTGGGCGAGAAACTGGGCGAACGAGACCGGCTGGCCGAGCACCTCGTCGGGCACCCAGCCGCGCGCAAAGGCGTAGATGGGCAGAATGCCGATGACGATGACCAGATAGGGCAGGCCGAGCCGGCAGTAACGCTGGATGCCGAAACGCCCGAGTTGCCCCGGATCCCATTCCCGCCCCCGCATGCTTTGGGCGGAAACGTAGCCGCTGATGACGAAAAATATCTGCGTCGAGCGGCCATATTCGCTCAACCAGGAGAGCGCGCCGCCCATGATCGGCGCCGCCCATTCATTGAGCGGCGCGTACAGGGAAAAATGGTGCCAGACGATCAGCAGCGCGGCAAAGGCGCGCAAGATCAGAATGAAAGAAGGCTGAACGAGCAAAATAATGGAAATTATTTTAAAACGCCATTGTCACATGGCCACTCCACATCGCCGCCCATGGCCGGGAAATAAAGTTGTCGTTTTGACCCGACAAGATGATTCAGCCCGGTGGGTCTCGGCCCGCCGACCAACAGCCAATTTGACTTTGAACCGGTGGGGCAAGCCCCCGCCCTACACCGGATTATCGATGTCGACGAATTCGCAAACCAGGCCGCAGTGTTCGCCCACGTGCCGGGCCAGCGCCCGGATGCCGCCGCGCTCGGTGGCGTGGTGACCGGCGGCGATGTAGGCGACGCCGCTCTCAAGGGCGAGATGGACGGTTTGTTCGGAGATTTCGCCGGATAGATAGGCATCGACCCCGAGCGCGATGGCCTGCTCGAAATAGCCCTGCGCCCCGCCGGAGCACCAGGCGACGCGCCGGATCGGGCGCTTCGGATCGCCGATGACCAGCGGCTGCCGACCCAGTTGGCGGGCAACGCGGGCGCTCAATCCGGCCAGATCGTCGCCGGCGTCGGCGCTACCCAGCCAGCCGATGTCCTGCTCGCCGAAGCGGCCTGTCGGTTGCCAGTCGAGGAGCGCGGCCAGTTGCGCGTTGTTGCCCAGCGTCGGGTGCGCATCGAGCGGCAGATGGTAGGCCAGAAGGCTGATGTCGTGGCGCAGCAAGGCGCCGAGCCGCTGCTTGCGGATGCCGGTGATGCGGCCATCCTCGCCTTTCCAGAAATAGCCGTGATGGACCAGGATGGCATCGGCCGCGCGGGCCGCCGCGGCATCGAGCAGCGCCTGGCTGGCGGTGACGCCGGCGACGATGCGGCGAACCTCGTCGCGCCCTTCCACTTGCAGACCGTTTGGGCAATAATCGCGGAATTTCGCGGGCTCCAGCAGCTCATCCAGATAATTCACCAAAGCGTCACGTTTCATCGATACGGTCTTTCATGCACAGGTTGTGGCTGATTTTTGCACAAACGGTAACCATTGCGCTGGCCCTCCTGTTCGTGGTCGGCACCTTGAAACCGGAATGGTTGAACCAGCGCCCGGCCGTCGTCGCCCTGCGGGAAGCGCCGCGCAGCGCCGACAACGAAGCGCCCATGCCGGGTTCCTACCGCGATGCGGCGCGCGCCGCCCTGCCCTCGGTGGTGCATATCTACACCACCCAGACGGCGCACCCGCAGCGCAATCCGCTGCTCGACGATCCGGTTTTCCGCCACTTCTTCGGCGAACGCCCTGACGACCCGGCCGAGCGCAACGCCGGCCTCGGCTCCGGCGTCATCGTCAGCCCCGACGGCTATATCCTGACCAATTACCATGTCATCGAAGGCGCCGACGACATCCAGGTTTCGCTCAACGACGGTTCGACGCACAAGGCCCGCGTCATCGGCAGCGACCCCGAATCCGATCTGGCAGTGTTGCAGATCAAGGCCGAAAAACTGCCGACCATCACCTTCGACCAGGACGAGCGAGTGCGCGTCGGCGATGTCGTGCTGGCCATCGGCAACCCCTTCGGCGTCGGCCAGACCGTGACCATGGGCATCGTCTCGGCGCTGGGCCGCTCGCATCTGGGCATCAACACCTTCGAGAATTTCATCCAGACCGACGCCGCGATCAACCCCGGCAACTCCGGCGGCGCGCTGGTCGACGTCAACGGCAACCTGGTCGGCATCAATACCGCGATCTACTCGCGCACCGGCGGCAACGAGGGCATCGGCTTCGCCATTCCCGCCGCCAGCGCCCGCAACATCATGGAGCAAATCATCCAGCACGGTTCCGTGACCCGCGGCTGGATCGGCGTCGAAACCCAGGAAATTTCGCCGGAACTGGCCGAATCCTTCGGTCTGCCCGACACCGACGGCGCCTTGATCGCCGGCGTCATGCGCGGCGGCCCGGCCGATGGCGCCGGCATCCGCCCCGGCGACGTGCTGCTGGCGGTCAACGGCAAGCCGGTGCGCGATCCGCAGGCGATGATCGAGCAGATTGCCGCCCTGCGCCCCGACGACAAGGCCAGCCTGCGGCTGCGCCGCGAGCGCGGCATCTCCGAGGTCGAAGTGCGGATCGGCAAACGGCCGGCTTTCCGCCCGGAAAAAGAATAGCCCGGATAAGGGCGTAAAAAACGGGCGTAAAAAACCCGCCAGCGGCGGGTTCGTTGACAACCGGGAAAGGGCCGAATTACTTCAGCTTCACTTCCTTGTAAGCCACGTGCTTGCGGGCCTTCGGGTCGTACTTCATCATCTCCAGCTTCTCGGGCGTCGTGCGCTTGTTCTTGGAGGTGGTATAGAAGTGACCGGTGCCCGCCGTGGATTCGAGCTTGATTTTTTCGCGACCGCCTTTAGCCATTTTCTTGCTCCTCTCTCAATCAGATTTCGCCACGGGCGCGCAGGTCGGCGAGCACGGTATCGATGCCGTTCTTGTCGATGGTGCGCAGGCCGGCGTTGGAAACGCGCAGACGGACGAAACGGTTTTCGCTTTCGACCCAGAAGCGGCGATATTGCAGGTTCGGCAGGAAGCGGCGCTTCGTTTTGTTGTTGGCGTGGGAAACCTTGTTCCCAACCATCGGGGCTTTACCCGTGACTTGGCAGACTCGCGCCATGATTGGTGCTCCAGAATTCGATAGAGGAAAGCCGGCGATTTTAATCGAAACTACCCCATATTTTCAAGGGGCTTTCAGAAATTTCACAACAACCCGCGCTCGGCGAAAAATGGTGAGCGCAACATTTATGGCGGAATGTGGACTTCTTTGATATGTGGAGCCCCATCGCTTTCTCTGGAAAGCGGGTACTGCCCAAGTGGAGAGACTCCACATATTGGCTCACATTCGTCTCAGCCAGCCGAGCAGGTCACGGCCATCGAACTGGAACCGCCCGCCTCGGGGTGGCGTAAGCGTATCCGGGAACACCTGAGCGATGGCCTGGCGCTTGAGGTCGATGTCGGCTCTGGCGTAGCGCATCGTCGTGTTCAGGCTGGCGTGCCCCAACCACTGACTGATCGTGGCGAAGTCCACGCCGGACTTCAGCAGCGCGATCGCTGTGCTGTGCCTCAAAGAGTGTGGATGAATGCTTTTGCCACAGAGGCTTGGCGCACGCTGCGCCGCGGCAGCAACGTACCTGCGCAGCAAGTAGCGCACGCCGAAGCGCGTCAGTGGCCGACCCCACGCATTGGTGAAGAGCAGCGCGTCGGCAGGATCTCCATCTGGCACTGGCAACTCATCGATATGGGCGCGCAGCAGCTTTGCCGTCGCCGGCCAAATCGGGCACAGCCGCACCTTATTGCCTTTACCGTGAAGTCGCACCTGGGGTGGCGCATCCAGCCGGGCATCGCGCCGCCGCACATTGAGCACCTCCTGCACACGTGCGCCGGTGTTGAACATCAGGGCGAACAGGGCGTAGTCACGCCTTCCCAGAGCGCTGCCCCGGTCGATGCTTTGCAGCACCGCCTCGATCTCGGTACGCTCCAGGTAGTCGATCGGCACCTCACGCGCACCACGCTTGTACGGCAAGCCAATCACCTGCTGCAGCGAACCCAGATACTCCGGCCGACGCGTCACGAGAAAGCGTGCAAAGACATGGATGGCACCGAGGCGGGCGTTACGGGTGGCGATCCCGTTGCCACGATCTGTCTCGAGAAAATTCAGGAAGTTGATCACCCGCTCGGCGGTCAGGTCGGATACCTCCAGTCGCTCGATCCGTCGCTTGGCGTCAGCCGAGGCGAACTGCAGCAACAACAGCAAGGCGTCCCGGTAGCTGCGCACTGTGTTCGGGCTCAAGCCGCGCTGCGCTGGCAGGAACTCCTCGAAGAAGCGTACCAATTCGCGCCCGAGGTCGGTTGGGGTGGACGGCTTCATGGGGCACCTCCCTCAATCACCCCTGCACAGGAGCGCGCAAACCGATCCGACGCCTGCGACATGACCGCCGGCATCCAGCGGAGGTAGTATGCGGTCGAGACGATCGACACATGGCCCATGTAGAGCGCGAGCCTGGGCAGGTTGGACTGCACGTCGGCGTCGGCCTCATACCACCGCAGCAGCGCTGACACCGCGAAGCTGTGCCGGAAATCCTGCATACGCGGACACCGGCCCTCGCTATCGTGAATGCCCGCGCAGCACAACAAGCGCTTGAAACTGCTGTACAAGCCCTCGCCGGTATAGGCGCGCGATCCTCGGGTGCATAACAGCGGTGCCCCTGGACGCTCATCGAAACGGGCCTGCTGCCGTGTCGCAAGGTAATGCAGCAGCTCAGCATGCGCACTGGCCGACAGTGGAACCCAGCGCGACTTGTGGAATTTCGACTCCCGGATCCGCAGTACCCCAGCGTCGACATTGACGTCGCCCAGTGTCAGGTGGATGAGTTCGCCGCGCCGAAGCCCGGCTGTGTACAGCAGCACGACCGCCAGGCGCATGACCTGCGCTCGTATTGGGGATCGACTCCCCGAGGGCAGTTGAGATACGTAGGCGAGCAATTGCGCCACTTGCCTGGGCTCAATGATGGTCGGTAGGGCATACGGCTTCTGGCGCGCAAGTGACTCCCGATCAGGCAGGAAGCAGCCAGGATCGCTGCGGCGGCGATAACGGTAGAACTTGTACACGGTGTGCTCACGCACGACGCGCGTGCTCGAACTGAGGTGATGGAACTGCGCGCGCCAGCGGTCGAAGAGTGCCGGATCGAGATCGGCGGCTTCATTGTGTATGAGAAAGCTGCGGAGCTTGCGCAGGATCAGTTCCTCTTTGCGGTAGGCACGACCGATGGCGTGGCGGCTGCTCAGATAGGTCGCGACGGCGGCATCCCAGGTGTCCAGGAAACGGGTGTCATACATGGCAACCTCCCCGACCAAGCTTTGCCTCGGGAACTTCGAGGGCGACGCCGCGCAACATCTCGGTGTCTAGCCGCAGGTAGGTGCAGGTGCTCTCCAGGCTGTGATGGCCGAGGAGGTCGCCGATGGCCTTGACGCCCACACCTCGCGTGAGCAGCCGCATCGCGAACGTGTGTCGCAGCCGGTAGACGTTGTGCCCGGGAAGTTTCAAGTTGGCTTGTCGAACGCGCTTCTTGAAGATGTCGCCAATTGCCCAGCGTTCCAGAGGCCCGCTCGGACAGCGTGTGCGCAGGAACAGCTCTGAGAAATCCGATCCCTGGGTACGCCCGTGCGCCAGATAACTGCGCAATATCTGCATGGTACTGGGTGCCAGCGGCAGTAGCAGCTTCGACCGAGTCTTGCATTGGACGACGTTCAGCACAGCTGCATCCCAGTTGATCGAGTCCACGCGCAGCGCCACGACTTCGGATGGTCGTAGACCGTAGTGGGCCATCAGGTGCAGGATGCACTGATCGCGCCGACCCGCCTTGCTGTCAAGATCAATCGATCGGATCAGTGCCTGAACCAACGACCAGTCAAGCGCCTGTGGTGGCAACTCGCCACGGTAGGTTCTGGGCGTCTCGATAGCATCAAGCACCCGCTCGATCTCACCGTGGTTGTGACAGTAGCGCAGGAAACTTCTCAGGTACGCGACCACGTGCTGCAGCGAGTGGCGAGATACCTCGTGGCTGCGCAAGGCAACGTACTGTTCGATGTCCTCAAACGTAAGAGCGCCCAACTCCTGCCCAGCCTTGAGGCCGCGTACCAGGAAATCGGCGACAGTCATCGCATGGTGTTGGCAAGACGACAGGGACAGGCCGCGTAGTTCCTGTAGGTACCGCTCGTAAGCAATACGCAGGCGGGCGTGGCGGCCTTCATCATCGTCCTTAATTAACCTGCCGCACGCAAGTAGGAACCGGCTATAGGCACGTTCGGTGGCATGGAACCGATGAAAGCGGCTCGGTACCCCTCGACCAACAGCCACGAATGCTCGATGTAGGTCATCCGCGCGGTAAGTCGGGCCTGCAAGTCGAGGCAAGACCTGCTCTAGCCGCAGCAGGTGCAGATGGGTGACAAACGGTGTGTAGTGCGTGCTGCCAAGCCACAGCGCAAATTGCTTCAATTCCGGCGCAAAGGCCGATCGCGCCAACAGCGCGCGCGTATTGCTGGGAAAATCGGTGACCATGGTGCCCCTCCTTGTGTAGTGGATGGACATCGCACAGTACGCCCGCGACTGAAGTTATGTGCAGTTCGCCGACGCCAGCGTGGCGGCAAGAGCCATGAGGGCTACCTAACTCCACATATCAAAGAAGTCCACATTCGGCGAAGGAAAGCGGCGGGGCGTTGCCGGCGACGATGAAGTGGTCGAGCAGGCGGACATCGACCAGGGCCAGGGCATCCCTCAGATTGCGCGTCAGCAGTTCGTCGGCGGTTGACGGTTCGGCGATGCCGGAAGGGTGGTTGTGGGCAAGGATGACGGCGGCGGCATTGTGGCCGAGCGCCGCCTTGACCACTTCGCGCGGATAGACGGCGGTCTGGGTCAGCGTGCCGATGAACAGTTCCTCGGCTTTGAGCAGATGATTTTGCGTGTCGAGCCACAGGGCCATGAAAACTTCCTGCGGCCGGACGGCCAGATGCAGGCGCAGCCAGTCGCGCACCTTGCCCGGCGAGGCGAGCGTGTCGCGTTGTGCCATTTCCTGACTCAGGGCGCGGCGGGCCAACTCGAAACTGGCCTTGAGCTGGGCCGCCTTGGCCTGGCCGATGCCGGAAATGCTGGCCAGTTCCTTGAGCGAGGCTCTAGCCAGGGCATCGAGCCGGCCGTCAAAACGGTTGAGCACGTCGCGCGCCAGATCGACCGCGCTTTTGCCGCGCACGCCGATGCGCAGGTAAATGGCCAGCAGTTCGGCATCGGAAAGGGCCGCCGGGCCGTGGGCCAGCAGGCGCTCGCGGGGACGTTCGCCAACCGGCCAGTCGCTGATTGCCATGACGTTTCCAGTAGAATGCGTAAGCCCCCATTTTAGCGAGAATGACAATGGAGTTAACGGGAAAGCGCCTCGTGCAGGGCGTCACCGGCGGCATCGCGGCCTACAAGGCGGCTGAATTGACGCGCCTCCTGGTCAAGCAGGGCGCCGAAGTGCAGGTGGCGATGACCGAAGGCGCCAGCCATTTCGTCACCGCGACGACCTTTCAGGCACTCTCCGGGCGGCCGGTGTTTACCGATCAATGGGATCAGCGGATGGCCAACGCCATGGCCCATATCGACCTGTCGCGGCAGGCCGATCTGATCGTCATCGCGCCGGCTTCGGCCGATTTTCTCGCGCGCGTCGCCAACGGTCTGGCCGACGATCTGCTGGCGACCCTGGTGCTGGCCCGCGATTGCCCCCTGCTGATGGCCCCGGCAATGAACCGGCAGATGTGGGAAAACCCGGCGACCCGGCGCAATGTCGCCCGCTTGCAGGCCGATGGCGTTGGCCTGCTCGGCCCGGCCTGCGGCGAGCAGGCCTGCGGCGAGATCGGCGTCGGCCGCATGCTGGAGCCGGAAGACATCCTTGACGCCGTACTGGCTTTCTTCACGCCCAAATTGCTGGCCGGCAAAAAGGTTTTGCTGACGGCCGGGCCGACCTTCGAGGCCATCGACCCGGTACGCGGCATCACCAACCTGTCGTCGGGACGGATGGGCTATGCCCTGGCCCGTGCCGCGCAGCAGGCCGGCGCCGAGGTGACGCTGGTTTGCGGCCCGGTGGCCTTGCCGACGCCCGCCGGGGTGACGCGCATCGACGTGCGTAGCGCCCTCGACATGCAGGCGGCGGTCATGGCGCGCGCCGCAGCCAGCGACATTTTCATCGCCGTCGCCGCCGTTGCCGACTACCGCGTCGCCCAGACCGCCGAGCACAAACTGAAGAAAGACGAGGGCGGCCTGCCGCTGCTGGAACTGGTCGAAAACCCGGACATCCTCGCCGGCGTCGCGGCACTGGAAAACGGGCCGTTCTGCGTCGGCTTCGCGGCCGAAAGCCACAACCTCGAAGCCTATGCCCAGGCCAAGCGGCAGAAGAAAAACGTGCCGCTGGTGGTCGGCAACCTGATTCAGGATGGCTTCGGCGGCGACGACAACCGCCTGATTTTGGTGGACGACCACGGCGCGCATCCGCTGCCGCCGGCGAGCAAGGCGACGCTGGCGCGGCAACTCATCGAACATATCGCTCATCTCATGGAAAGCCGCTGATGCCTGCCATCGACCTGAAAATTCTCGACGACCGCCTGCGCCAATCGCCGCCGCATTACGCGACGCCCGGTTCGGCCGGCCTCGACCTGCGCGCCTGTATCCCGGAGCCGCTGCCTCTCACCCCCGGCCAGACGACGCTGGTGCCGACCGGCATGGCCATTCACCTCGCCGATCCGGGCCTGGCGGCGATGATCCTGCCGCGCTCCGGCCTCGGTCACAAGCACGGCATCGTGCTCGGCAATCTGGTCGGCCTGATCGATTCGGACTATCAGGGCGAGTTGATGGTGTCGCTGTGGAATCGCGGTCAGGAAAACTTCACCCTCAATCCGCTCGACCGCATCGCGCAACTGGTGGTGGTGCCGGTGCTCCAGGTCGCCTTCAACGTGGTCGATGAATTCACCGACAGCGCGCGCGGCGCGGGCGGTTTCGGCAGCACCGGCAAAGCCTGAGAGCAACCAGAATCGCTCCTTTTCTGGGGCAAGAACCCTGCCACTGGATTTCTCCAACATGAAAAGCCTTTACCTCAGCCGCTGGGTCGATCAGTATCTGACAGAGCACCCGGTTCGGGCCAACTCGCTCATCATCACCATTTATGGCGATTTCGTCGCGCCCCACGGCGGCACCATCTGGCTGGGCAGCATCATCAAGCTGGCCCAGCTCCTGGGTGTCAACGAAAGATACGTGCGCACCAGCGTTTATCGCCTGTCCCAGGAGAAGTGGCTGGCCTCCGAGCGGATCGGCCGCAAAAGCTATTACCGCCTGACCTTATCGGGCCGGCGGCGCTTCGAGCAAGCTTTCCGGCGCATCTACTACCCGCTCAAAAATACCTGGAGCGGTGAATGGCAGTTGGTGATCCTGCCATCCTCCCTGGCCGCCAGCGAGCGCGACGCGCTGCGCAAGGAACTGCTCTGGGCCGGTTACGGCGCCATTGCCTCGGGGGTGCTCGCCCATCCCTCGGCTGATACCGAGGCGCTGCTCACCGTGCTTCAGGACAACGGCACCGAGGACAGGGTCGTCGCCATGACGGCGGCCAGCATCGACACTCTCGACAGCCGCCCCTTGCAGGAACTGGTGCGCGAGTGCTGGAACCTGGACAGCATTCGCGCCACCTACGGCGAGTTCGTCGACCGTCTCAAGCCCGTGCTGCGCGCCCTGCGCAACGCCAGCGAACTCGATCCCGAGCAATGCTTCACATTGCAGACCATCGTCATGCATGATTTCCGCCGCGCGCTGCTGCAAGACCCTCTGCTGCCCTCGCAACTGCTACCACCGGACTGGAGCGGCAGCACCGCCCGGGAAATCTGCCGGGACATCTACCGCCTCACCTTCCGGCAAGCCCAGCGGCATATCCTGCAAATCGGCGAAACCCCCGACGGCCCGCTACCGGCCGCCGCCCCCTATTTCTACGAGCGTTTCGGCGGGCTGGTGGATATTCCGCCAGGCCTCGAGGGGATCGCCATCTGAGGCAATGCACCGGATGGGATGCAGCGCAATCCCGGCCTTTGGGCGCTCGCCGCTCAGGCGGCCATTTTGGCGGCCTTGGCGGCGACCTTCCCGCGTAGCTTCTCCACCTCAATGACGAAACGCCCGTGGGTGCCGCGGCTGATTTCCTCGCTGCCATCCCTGGCCACAAGATCAAAGGTGACCAGACGGCCTTCGACCTTGGCCACGCTCAGGCTGATGGTGACCGTCATACCGAGCAGGGTCGCGCCGCTGTGGGTGATGGCGATGCCGGTGCCGACCGAATCTTCCCCGGCATCGGCGTAATCCAGCAGAAATTCACGGCAAGCGACTTCAAAATCGCGCACCAGTTCGGGAGTCGCGTAAACCCGTAGGGATTCGCCCAGAAAATCAATGGTGCGCGGCTTGTCGATGGTCAGGCTGCGGCTGGCGGTCAGGCCAGCGACGAGTGTGTTTTTCATCGTGGATGCTCTCCTGGTTGATAGGTAAGGCCGGGGCGAGGTTCGAGTCTGACCTGCGGACTCAGGATTCATATCCCGGCTGCTCCAGCCAGTGCCTACGGGATACAAATCCATATTAACATTAATTAATTTTTGTATCGGTTGACAATAGTCAACCAAGCCGGTTGCCGGCCACACCGTTGCGGAATCCAGCCGCTGAACCGCGTATCTCCGGGTAACCGCCCACTGTGTAGCCCGAACCGAGAGCCGCGATTTTGCCAAGTCAGCGACCGCTCTGCGAAGCCAGGGCATAAGCCAGAAAGGCAGATGAAATGGATTTCACAGCCGATTACACAGGACGCTGGACAGTGCTTTTCGCCACTCTTTTCCCGCAGGCTGCTACGAAATAACTATCTTTTCCCGATGGGCATACTCCCAATTATTCGTTGACTCCCCGGGTGATGCATGGATAATCCAGTTGATGCCAACATGATACTAAATATAAAAATATATTTTGTGTTTAGTATCGCTAACAAGGGACACAAACACCGGCGCGGCTGCCGGAACGATAGCGATGTGCCAGCGAGGAGCGAGGGTGAAGCGCGTTTCAGAGTCGATGATGGATGGACATGGCAAGGTTGGTATCGAGCGCCGGGCGGCCGACGCCAATAGGGTGAAGCGGGTTCCAAGCTTGTGCTACAACTGCGTAGCCGGCCCCGACCTGCTCAATGTCAAGGTGGTCGATGGCGTCGCCACCGAGATCGAACCCAATTTCGCCGCCGAGAGCATCAGCCCGGCCCGGGGCCGGCCCTGCGTCAAGGCCTATGGCCTGGTGCAGAAAACCTACAATCCCAACCGCGTATTGCGGCCCATGAAGCGCACCAACCCGAAAAAGGGGCGCGACGAGGATCCCGGTTTCGTGCCCATCTCCTGGGACGAGGCACTCGATCTCCTGGCCGGCAAATTCAATGCCATCCGCGAAAAAGGGCTGATCGACCCGGCCGGGCTGCCACGGGTGGCGGTCAGCCTTGGCCACGGCGGCACGCCGGCCAATTATATGGGCGCCTTTCCGGCCTTTCTGGCCGCCTGGGGGGCTGTCGATTACAGCTTCGGCTCCGGGCAAGGGGTCAAGTGCGTCCATTCCGAGCACCTTTACGGGGAATTCTGGCACCGCGCCTTCACCGTCGCCGCCGACACGCCCAATATCCGCTTGCTGCTCTCCATCGGCACCAATATCGAGGTGTCCGGCGGCCCCTGCGCCGTCACCCGCCATGCCGACGCCCGCATCCGCGGCTACAAGCGCATCCATGTCGAGCCGCACCTGTCGGTGACCGGAGCCTGCTCGGCCGAGTGGGTACCGATCCGGCCCAAGACCGACCCGGCCTTCATGTTCGCCCTGATCCACGTTCTCGTCTGCGAGCACGGCGTGGCCGCCCTTGATGTGCCCTTCCTGCGCGACCGCACCTCCTCCCCCTATCTGGTCGGGCCGGACGGCATGTATTTGCGCGACCCGGCCAGCGCCAAGCCGCTCATCTGGGACGAGGCGAGCGGCCGGGCAGTGCCTTTCGACACGCCGGGAACGACGCCAGCCCTTACCGGCCGTCATCAGGTGGCCACGGCCATCAGCGTCGACGCCGACGATCTGCACCGGGAATGGACTGATGTGACGGGCGAACCCGCCTATCAGAAACTGGTCGATCACATGGAGAAATATTCGCCGGAATGGGCTGCGGCCATTTGCGACATTCCCGCTGCCACCATCCGCCGCATTGCCAACGAATACCTGGAAAACGCCGGCATCGGCGAAACCACCGAGATTGACGGGCAGATCGTGCCCCTGCGCGGCGTCGCGGTGACGCTGGGCAAATCGGTGAATAACGGCTGGGGCGCTTACGAGTGCTGCTGGGCGCGCACCCTGCTGGCGGTGCTGGTCGGCGCGCTGGAAGTGCCCGGCGGCACGGTCGGCACCACCGTGCGCCTCAACCGCCCGCACGACAACCGGCTGCTGAGCGTCAAGCCCGGCGAAGACGGTTTCATGGCGCAGAACTTCAACCCGACCGACAAGGAACACTGGATTGCCGAGCCGACCGGGCGCAACGCCCATCGCACCCTGGTGCCCATCGTCGGCCATTCGGCCTGGGCACAGGCGCTGGGGCCGACCCAGTTGACCTGGATGTTCCAGAAGGAGCGTCCGGCCGACTGGAACATGCCGACCCCGACCCTGCCGGAACTGTGGATCGTCTATCGCTCCAACCCGGCCATCTCTTTCTGGGATACCCGGCGCATGGTGGACAACATCGCCGCCTTTCCCTTCGCGGCCTGTTTTGCCTACACCATCGACGAAACCAATTTCTTCGCCGACCTGCTGCTGCCGGAGGCCACGGATTTGGAATCCTCGCAGCTCATCCGCCTCGGCGGCACCAAGTACATCGAGCAGTTCTGGGAACACAAGGGCGTGGTGCTGCGTCAGCAGGCGGTCGAGCCGCAAGGCGACTGCCGGGATTTCACCTGGATCAGCACCGAGCTGGCCCGCCGCACCGGCCTTCTCGAACCGTTCAACCAGGCCATCAACCGGGGTGTCGCGGGGATTGCCCCGCTCAAGGGCGAAGGCTACGACTTCAGCCTCGACCCGCAACAGGTTCATTCGCCGGAGACCATCTGGAATGCCGTCTGCCAGGCGGCGACCGCCGACATGTCCGCCGGCCGCGAAGTGCATGACCTCGACTGGTTCAAGGCCAACAGCTACTACATGCAGCCGATTTCGCGCCTCCAGTGGTACTTGACGCCGACCCTGGCGGCTCAGGGGCTGCGTTACGAGCTGCCCTACCAGGAGCGGCTGCTGCGCGTCGGCCAGGAACTGAAAAACCGTCTGCACGAGAAAAAAATGTTCTGGTGGGACGAGCAGCTTTCCGAATACGCCGCCTTGCCCGAGTGGCACGATGTGCCAGGCCGCTGGGAGAGGGCGCTGGTCAATGCCGGGGCCAAGCCGGAGGATTTTCCCTTCTGGCTGCTGGCCGCCAAGAGCATGCAGTATCACGCCGGCTCCAACGTCAGCATCGCCCTGATGCGGGAAGTGTCGCTCAATGTCCGCGGCCATACCGGCGTCATCATCAACGCGACGGCAGCGGCCCGCCTCGGCATCGCCGAGGGCGACCGGGTGGAGATCCGCTCCCATATCGGCTCGACTTACGGCAATGCCGTTCTCGTCCAGGGGGTGCGCCCCGACACCCTGGTCATCCTCGGTCAATTCGACCACTGGGCGACGCCTTTCGCCAAGGATTTCGCCATGCCCAGCCTGAATACCGTCGCCCCCATGTCGCTGGAACTCACCGACGCCACCGGCTCCGGTTCGGACATCGTCCGCGTCGCCCTGCGCCGGGTTGCCGGAGGAGCCGCACAATGACCCGCTACGCCATGACCATCGATCTGCGCCGCTGCGTCGGCTGCCAGACCTGTACGGCCGCGTGCAAGAACGCCAACGCAACACCGCCGGGCGTGCAATGGCGGCGCGTCCTCGATCTGGAGAGCGGCGAATTTCCCGATGTCCGCCGCAGCTTCATGCCGGTGGCCTGCATGCACTGCGACGAGCCACCCTGCGAGAACGTCTGCCCGACCACGGCCACCAAAAAACGGGCGGATGGCCTGGTCACCATCGACTACGACCTCTGTATCGGCTGCGCCAACTGCATCATGGCCTGCCCTTACGAAGCGCGCAGCATCGCCCACGAAGCCCATTTCGCCTATGGCGACAAGCCGATTGCCTCGGAAGCCGTGCGCTTCGACCCGGGCCGTCTGGCGGTAGCGACCAAATGCTCCTTCTGCAAGGAGCGCATTGATCTGGCGGCGACCACCGGCCAGGTTCCCGGCCGCGACCCCGAGGTAACGCCGGTCTGCGTCAATTCCTGCATGTCCGGCGCCATGAAATTCGGCGACCTGGACGATCCGCAAAGCGTGGTTTCCCGCTTCCTGGCCGAAACCAGGCAGTTTCGCATCCACGAGGAACTCGGCACCGGGCCGGGGGTTTACTACATCTGGGACGCGCCATGATGATGACCAAACCCGCTTTTCCTGCCGCCGCGCTTTCCACCACTGTCCCCCGGCACCTGAGCGCCAGGCGCCAGAATTATTGGGATTGGCGCGCCGCTGGCAACTTCATCGGCGGCGGCACCGGCGGCAGCCTGCTCTTTTTCACCGCCTGGGTCGCCCAGGGCAGCGGCGCTTTCATCGCCCTGGCGCTGATCGCCCTGGCCGTGATGGCCGTTGGGCTGACCTGCGTCTGGCTGGAAATCGGCCGTCCCTGGCGGGCGCTCAACGTCTTCCGCCATTCAACCTCGTGGATGACGCGCGAGGCGGCGGTAGCGACCCTGCTGTTCGCCGTCACCCTGCCCATCCTCTTTTTCGCCAACGCCGCCCTGTTCTGGATCAGCGGCCTGCTCGGGCTGCTGTTCGTCTATAGCCAGGCGCGCATCCTGACTGCCGACAAGGGCATTCCGGCCTGGCGGCATCCGCGCTGCGTGCCGCTGATGTTGAGCACAGGCCTGTGCGAGGGCGCCGGCCTGCTGGCCCTGCTCGCGCCCTGGCTGGCCCCGGCGGCCGGCAACTGGCTGCCGCCCCTGCTCACCGGGCTGATCGTGGCGCGCGTTCTGCTGTGGCGGGAATATCTCGATGGCCTGCGCCAGGCCGGCATTCCGCGCGGCGCACTCGATGTGCTGCAAGCCCTCGACCGTCCTTTCGTCGTCGTCGGCCATGCCGTGCCGGTCGCGCTGCTGCTGGTTAGCTGGCTGGATGCCGCCGCCGCTCTGCGCCCGCTGCTGACCGCGCTGGCCGGTTTTTGCGCGCTGACCGCCGGCTGGGCCATCAAATACAACCTGGTGCGCCGGGCTTCCTGGAACCAGGGTTTTGCCTTGCCGCACCAGCCGGTGCGCGGGCGTAAAACAGCAACGATGGCGCCAACGGCTGGACGGAACGACGCGGCGAGCCTTTAAGCGAAATCCATGCTGGTAATCCCAAGGCGGGATCGCCAGCGCAATGGCAGGAGGAGATCATGTACGAAGTGCGTTTGCACGGACGCGGCGGCCAGGGCGCCGTACTGGCGGCGGGCATTCTCGCCGCCGCCCTGGTCGAGGAAGGCAAGTTCGCCGTTGCCATCCCGTCGTTCGGCTTCGAGCGCCGGGGCGCGCCGGTGGCGGCCTTTCTGCGCTGTGACGAGCGGGAGATCCGCCGCATGACCAATATCTACACGCCTGACTGCGTGATTTGCATTGATCCAACCGTATCCCGTTCGGTTGATATTCTGGCCGGCCTCAAGCCCGGCGGCGCGCTGATTCAGACCAGCAACCGGCCCGTTGAGGAATTACTCCTGAACGAGGCCGTGGGCACGGTCGGGTTGTGCGACGCAGTGCGTCTGGCGCGCGAGATTTTCGGCCGCCCGATCACCAACACCCTGATGCTCGCCGCCTTTGCCCGCGCCACCGGCGTCGTGTCGCTGGCAGCATTACAGCAGGCGCTGCGCGACTCGGAATTCCGCGATGCCGGCCTCAGCCAGAACCTGCTGGCCCTGGAACGGGGTTACCACGAAACAACCGTGCATCATCTGGAAAGGAGGGCCGCCGCATGACCAGCCCTGCCAATCGTCACACCGCCTACCCGATGTTCAACCCGGCGGCCAGCCAGGTGCCGGATGATCTCTGCCCCATCGCCACCCGCATCAATCCCATGCTGCCCGGCGACTGGCGCAGCCTGCGTCCGATGGTAGATCGGGACAAATGCGTCAAGTGCGCCATCTGCTGGCTGTATTGCCCGGTGCAATGCATTGAGGAAAAACCGGCCTGGTTCGACATCAATCTCAAGACCTGCAAGGGTTGCGGCATTTGCGCCAATGAATGCCCGCACCGCGCCATCACCATGATCGAGGAGGCCGCATGAACAGCGCCAGCGTTGCCGAACGGCCCGCGCCCGTCAGCGAAAAAAAGCCCAAATATATGCTCTGCGAGGGCAACGAGGCGGCGGCCCTGGGCGTCGCCCTGGCTCGGCCGGACATGGTGGCGCTCTATCCCATCACGCCGCAGTCCTCGCTGGTCGAGCATCTGGCCAAGCTCGTCGCCGATGGCCGCATGGATGCCGACGTGGTCGAAGCCGAGGGCGAGCACTCGGTGCTCTCGGTGCTCCAGGGGGCAACGCTGGCCGGCGGCCGCACCTATACCGCCACCTGCGGGCCGGGCCTGGCCTTCATGTTCGAGCCGTATTTCCGCACCGCCGGCATGCGCCTGCCGATGGTGATGACCATCGTCACCCGCGACGGCATTACGCCGCAGTCGGTCTGGGGCGGCCATCAGGACGCCATGACGGTGCGCGAGGTGGGCTGGGTACAGATTTATTGCGAAAGCGTGCAGGAAGTGCTTGACACCACGGTGATGGCCTTCAAGATCGCCGAACATCACGATGTCATGTTACCCGTCAATGTCTGCCTGGATGGCAATTACCTCTCCTACGGCTCGGCCCGCATCGAAATGCCGGAGCAGGCCGAAGTCGACGCCTTCATGGGCGGCAAGGATGTGAACTGGCATGTGGCGCTCGATCCCCTGCGCCCAATGGCCGTCGACCCGATGACCGGCAACGCCAGCGGCAGCGGCCCCGCCACCTTCGTGCGCTACCGCAAGGGCCAGTGCCGCGGTATGCAGAATGCGCTCAAGGTCATCGAGGAGGTGCACGCCGACTGGGGCCGGCGCATCGGCCGCCACTACGCCCCGCTGGTCGAGGAATACCGCCTGGACGACGCCGATTTCGCCCTGCTCACCCTGGGCAGCATGACCGGCGCCGCCAAGGACGCGGTCGATGAGGCGCGTGCCGCCGGGCGGCGGATCGGCCTCATCAAGATCAAGACCTTCAGCCCCTTCCCGATCGACGCTTTGCAGCGCGCCCTGCGCAACGTCAAGGCGCTGGGCGTGGTCGACCGCTCGGTGGCCTTCCGCTGGAACTGTGGGCCGATGTTTCAGGAAACTCTGGGCGTCCTCTACCGCCTCGACCGCCATCTGCCGGCGCAGAGCTTCATCGGCGGCCTGGCCGGGGCGGACATCACGGTGGAACATTTCCATCGGGTCATCAATGACACCGAGGCGCTGATGCAGCAGCCGGAGCGGATTTACCACGAGCCGGTGTGGCTGAACGAGAAGGACTGAACCATGGACGCCACTCAATACCTTATCGTCGGCAGCAGTCACGCCGCCATCGAAGCCGTCAATGCCATCCGTCTGCACGACGCCGAGGGCAGTTTGACCCTGGCGACCAAGGATTCGCAGTTGCCTTATTCGCCGACCGTGCTGCCCTATGTGGTGTCGGGCCGCTCGTCGCCTGACCGCGCTTTTCTGCGCGATGACAATTTCTTCGCCCGGCAGAAAGTGGATTTTCGCCGCGGCTGCGCCCTTTCCGCGCTTGACCCGCAGCGCAAGCTGGCCCGCTTTGCCGACGGCAGCGAAATCGCCTTCGACAAAATTCTGCTCGCCACCGGCGCGGCCCCCGTCCGTCCGCCCATCCCCGGCCTCGACACCGTGCCCTGTCACGTCCTGCGCACGCTCGACGACGCCACCGGCCTCCGGGCCGCCAGCGGCAGGGCCAGGCGGGCCGTGGTTCTCGGCGGCGGACTGGTCGGCATGCACGCCGCCGAAAATCTGGTCGAGGCCGGCCAGGTCGAGGTCACCATCGTCGAAATGAACAGCCAGGTCATGGGCGGCTATTTCGACGCCACCGCTGCCGCGCTGATCGAAAAAGCCTTTGCCGCTCACGGCGCGCGTCTGCTCACGGGCCACAAGGTGGTAGCCGCCGCCCCGGCCGGACAAGGGGCTGTGCTGGCTCTGGACAATGGCGAAAACCTGGAGGCCGATCTGCTGCTCGTCGCCGTCGGTGTGCAGCCCGACCTCGGCTATCTGAACGGCAGCGGCGTTGCCTGCCAGGCCGGTATCTTGGTCGACGACACCATGCAGACCAGCGCCGCCGGCGTCTGGGCCGCCGGCGATTGCGCCCAGGCGCGCAATTTTTTCACCGGAACCAATACGCTCAACGCCATTTTGCCCGCCGCCGCCGAGCAGGGCCGCATCGCCGGCATGGCGATGGCCGGCGACTCCGACCTCAAACCGTATCGCGGCGGCGTGCCGTTGAATACCTACCGCTTCTTCGGCCATCACGCCCTTTCCGTCGGCAATGGCGATGCGCCGCCGGGGGCCGAGGTCATGACGCGCCTCGATGAAGCCCAGGGGCGCTATCTCAAGGCCATTTTCCACGAAGACTGCCTGCGCGGCATTTTCGCCATCGACGAATTTTTCGATGGCGGCGTGATGTGGGAACTCATCCGCCGCCGCATCGACCTGTCGGCGATGCGCGAGCGGTTTTTTGCCGATCCCCTCGCGGCGGGCCGCGAGTTGATGTCGCAACACTGGCGCTAGGAGAAGGACATGGGAAACGCCTGTAACACCATCACCTTCAACGCCGCCCAATGCGACGGCTGCGGCCTGTGCATGACCGCCTGCGCGGAAACCAAGGGCAGCGCCCGCATCCAGGTGTTGCCGGCTGAGGATAAGACTTATGCCCTGAGCCTGTGCCGCCAGTGCGGCGATCCGCACTGCGTCTCGACCTGCCCGACCGGAGCCTTGACCAAGGATGTCGACACCGGAGTTATCGCCTGGAATGGCGACAAGTGCGTCGATTGTCTGCTGTGCACCGTCGGCTGTTCTTATGCCGGCATCAGCCTGGACGCCCAAACCCGGCGCGTTGTCAAATGCGACACCTGCGACGGCGCGCCGGCCTGCGCCGCCGCCTGCCCGACCAAGGCATTGCGCTACGTCACCACGGCCCGCATCTACAACGAGGTGCGCGACTGGGAAGACCTGTTCGCCCCCGGCCTCTCCGGCTGCCAGGGCTGCAATACCGAACTCCTGATGCGCCACACCATGCGCCGGGTCGGCCCGGACAGCGTGCTGGCGACGCCGCCGGGCTGTGTGCCGGGCATGGGTTCGGTCGGCTTCAACGGCCTGGCCGGTACCAAGGTGCCGGTTTTTCATCCGCTGCTGACCAATACCGCCGCCATGCTGGCCGGCGTCAAACGCCAGTACAACCGGCTGGGCCGCGAGGTGACGGCGATTGCCATCGCCGGCGACGGCGGTGCCGCCGACGTCGGTTTCCAGTCCCTGTCGGGCGCGGCGGAGCGCGGCGAGCAGATGCTGTTCATGGTCATCGACAACGAGGGCTACATGAACACCGGCATGCAGCGCTCCGGCTGCACTCCCTTCGGCGCGTGGACGTCCACCACGCCGGTCGGCCCAGAATCCCGGGGCAAGAGCCAGGACGCCAAGAATCTGCCGCTCATCATGATGCAGCACCGTTGCGCCTATGTCGCCACCGCCTCGACCGCCTACATGGAAGATTTCTACGACAAGCTCGACCGGGCCATCCAGGCGGCGAAAACAGGCTTTGCCTACCTGCATGTGTATTCGCCGTGCACCACCGGCTGGCGCTTTCCCGCCGATCAAAACATGGAAGTGGCGAGAAAGGCGGTGGAAACCAATTTCGTTCTGCTCTGGGAATACACCCCCGGCCAGGGCTTGCGCTTCACCCATGCGCCGGACAATCCCCTGCCGGTCACCGCTTATCTCAAAGTCATGGGCCGCTTCCGCCACCTGAGTCCTGAACAGATCAGCCACATTCAGAACAAGATCGAGGAAAACTCGGCTTTTGTAACCAGCCTCGCCCAGTCCGCAGCGGCCCAAGCATGAATAAAACGGAGGAATGACAAGATGAAACGGGAAAATACCCAGGTTGCCCAAACTGCCGAATGCGAGCCGATCGAAAAAGCCAGCCGCGACGAGTTGAGCGCCGTCCAGTTGGCGCGCATGAAATGGTCGGTACGCCATGCCTACGACAACGTTGCGCACTACCGGGCGAAATGCGACCAGGCCGGCGTCCATCCAGACGATCTCAAGGAACTTGCCGATCTCGCCAAATTCCCCTTCACCAGCAAGGCGGATCTGCGCGAAACCTATCCTTACGGCATGTTCGCCGTCCCCATGCGGGATGTGGTGCGCATTCACGCAACCTCCGGCACCACGGGCCGGCCAGCCGTGGTGGGCTACACCAGAAACGACATCGCCATGTGGTCGAAGGTGGTGGCCCGCTCCTTCCGGGCCGCCGGCGGCACGCCCGATGACATCATCCTCAACTCTTACGGCTACGGCCTGTTCACCGGCGGCCTCGGCGCCCACTACGGCGGCGAGGAGCTGGGCGCAACGGTGATTCCCATGTCGGGCGGGCAGACCGAGCGGCAGGTGCAGTTGATCCGCGATTTCCGGCCCACCATCATGATGGCCACCCCGTCTTACATGCTGACGGTCGCCGATGAGCTTGAGCGCGAAGGCATGGGGCCTGACGACATTTCGCTGCGCATCGGCGTCTTTGGCGCCGAGCCGTGGACCAACGAAATGAGGATGGAAATCGAGCGCCGCCTGGGCCTCGACGCTCTCGACATCTACGGTCTTTCCGAAGTCATCGGGCCGGGCGTCGCCTGTGAGTGCATTGAAACCAAGGACGGCCCCCATATCTGGGAAGACCACTTCTACCCCGAGATCATCGACCCCGTCACCGGCGAGGTGATGCCCGACGGCGAACCCGGGGAACTGGTGTTCACCTCGCTGACCAAGGAGGCGTTTCCGGTCATCCGCTACCGTACCCGCGACCTCACCCACCTCTTGCCCGGCACCGCCCGCAGCATGCGGCGCATGGGCAAGATCACCGGGCGCAGCGATGACATGCTCATCATCCGCGGCGTCAATGTGTTCCCGACCCAGATCGAGGAGATTCTTCTCAGGAACCCCAACCTGTGCGCCCAGTATCAGTTGCAGGTGAGCCGGGAAGGCCATATGGACACCCTCGATGTCTATGTCGAAGTGCGCCAGGATCTCTCGGATCGCACCTCGGAGAAGGAGATGGCCGCCATTGCCGCCGATGCCCGCCACCACATCAAGAACCAGGTCGGGATAACGACCAATGTCCATGTCCTGCCGACGGGGAAAATCGAACGCACCCAGGTCGGCAAGGCCAAGCGCGTCATCGACAAGCGCCCGCGCGAATAAGCACGGGGCTGGCCGGCGGAGCAGCGGCCCCGCCAGTCAGCGAATGAAATCCGGGAACAGGAGGACAAAACGAACCGAGATAAATTTCTTGATACAAATTAAGCAAAAATAATTTTTAATCTGGATCAAATAAAGCAAACCCGCGAGGCCTTCCTCGTTTCTTATTCAAAAGAGCGCCCATTGATCCGCTCAAGCACTTATCGGAGGAGATGACATGATGAAAACCACAACCACGGCCGGTATCGTCCTGGCCGCCACGACGCTGCTGGCAAGCGGCGCGGCATTGGCCCAGATCAAGATCGGCATCACGGTGGCGGCCACGGGGCCGGCGGCCTCGCTGGGCATTCCGCAAAAAAACACAGTGTCGCTGCTGCCCAAGGAAATCGCCGGCAAGAAGATCGAATACATCGCGCTCGACGATGCCTCCGACACTACGACAGCGGTCAAGAACACGCGCAAGTTCATCGACGAGGACAAGGTCGATCTGGTCATCGGTTCGAGCATCACGCCCAATTCGCTGGCCATGGTCGATGTCGCCGCCGAAGGCAAGACGCCGATGATTTCCAACGCCGCCTCGACGCTGATTGTCGAGCCGATGGACGACAAGCGTTACTGGGTGTTCAAGACGCCGCAGAACGACGCGCAGATGGCCTCGGCCATCGCCGAGCACATGGCCGGCCAGGACATCAAGCGCGTTGGCCTGATCGCCTTTGCCAACGCCTACGGCGATTCGTGGCAGAAGGAATTCAGCAAGGCGGCGGAAGCGCGCAAGATCGAGATCGTGGCGACCGAGCGTTTTACCCCCACCGACCAGTCGGTGACCGGCCAGGTGCTGAAGATCGCGGGGGCCAAGCCGGATGCGGTGCTGGTGCTCGGCTCCGGCACGCCGGCGGCGCTGCCGGTGCGGGCGCTCAAGGAACGCGGCTACAAGGGCAAGCTCTACCAAACCCACGGTGCGGCCAACCCCGATTTCCTGCGCGTCTGCGGCAAGGATTGCGAAGGCACCTATCTGCCCGTCGGGCCGATCCTGGTCGCCGACCAGTTGCCCGACAGCAACCCGATCAAGAAAGTGGCGATGGAATACAAGGCCGCTTACGAAGGCGCTTTCGGCGGTCAGGTTTCGCTCTTTGGCGGCTATATGTGGGATGCCCACCTGATTTTCGCCAGAGCCTTGCCCGAGGCGCTGAAGAAAGCGCAGCCGGGCACGCCCGCCTTCCGCCAGGCATTGCGTGACGCCATCGTCAACGTCAAGGATCTGCCGACCTCGCAAGCCGTGGTCAACATGACGCCCACCGACCATCTTGGTCTCGATCAGCGTTCGCGCATGATGGTTCAGATCGTCGATGGCAAGTGGAAGCTGCTGAATTGAGCAAGCGTCTGGCATAACCATGAGAGCCTGTTTGCGATCTCGGCGCGAGGTGTGCGGGATGCGGCTTGGGATGGGCTGCAAGGCGCAAGCCGCAGCCAATGGTTGTTCCATTGGCAAGGGTTGCAACGCAGCAGACCGCCCAAGCCGCGCCCGCACGCCCGTGCAGGGATCGCAAACAGGCTCTGAGTACCGCCCCGATGCTTTCGGGGTGGTTTCATGCCGCGTCATGAACATGATGCGTGACGCTCGGCCTCGCGGCGGGCGGTTGCCTTGATGCTGCCCGGAATTGCCTGGCAAGCGCCAGATCCCTGAAAAAAGAAAGCGGAAATCCCTATGGATTTATCAATATTCGCCATCCTTGTACAAGATGGCGTGACATCAGGCGCGATTTACGCGCTGCTGGCGCTGGCCTTCGTGCTGGTATTTTCCGTTACTCGCGTAATTTTTCTCGCGCAGGGCGAATTTGTTGCTTATGGCGCGCTCTCACTGGCCGCCATCCAGAATCATCAAGCGCCGCTGACCGCCTCGATGCTGGTGGCGCTGGGCGTGCTGACCTTTCTCGTCGAAATGGGCCGCACTCTGTTGCAGCCGGAGCTGCGCCTGCATGCGGGGCGCACCGGCGCGGTGTATGCCGTCAAATACCTGCTGTTTCCCCTGGCGGTGTTCGCCGCCGCCCGGCTGCTCGCTCCCCTGGATCTGCCCCAGCTCGTGCAAGTGCCGCTGGCGCTGCTGATCGTCGTGCCGATGGGGCCGATGATCTACCGCCTGGCCTACGAGCCGCTGGTCGAGGCCAGCACGCTGGTGCTGCTGATCGTCTCGGTCGGCGTGCACTTTACGATGGTCGGCCTCGGGCTGGTCATGTTCGGCCCGGAAGGCTGGGCCACCACGGCGTTTTCCGACGCCCGCCTGGAAGTCCCCCTGGGCGCTGAACAACTCGTCATTTCCGGGCAAAGCCTGTGGGTCGTCGCCATCGCAGCGCTGCTGATCGCCGCGCTCTATGTCTATTTCACGCATACCTTGCCGGGCAAGGCCCTGCGCGCCACGGCGGTCAACCGGTTGGGCGCGCAACTGGTGGGCATCGGCGCCACGCTGGCCGGCCGCCTGGCATTCACGCTGGCGGCGGCGCTGGGCGCGCTTTCCGGCATTCTCGTCGGGCCGATCACCACGCTCAATTACGCCTCGGGCTTTCACATCGGTTTGCGCGGCTTCATCAGCGCCATCGTCGGCGGGCTGGCCAGCTTTCCGGTCGCGGCGCTGGGCACCTTGCTGGTTGGCATGCTGGAGTCATTTACCGCCTTCTGGGCCTCGGAATACAAAGAGGTGCTGGTGTTTACGCTGATTCTCCCCGTGTTGCTGTGGCGCTCGCTGGTTGGCGGCGGGCATGTCGAAGAAGAAGAGGAGGAGTGAAGCCATGACCACGCGTTACAACCTGCCGCCCCGCTTTCCCAAACCCGCGCCGATCAAGGAACCGGGGCCGCTCCCCAAGCGTTCGCTGCTGTCGCGCGAAAACCTGCTGTTGTTGCTCTTCATCGTCGCGGTGGCGCTCATGCCGGTGCTGCCGACGCCGGAACTGTGGATCACGCAACTCAACTACATCGGCCTGGCCAGCCTGGTGGCGCTCGGCCTGGTGCTGCTCACCGGCGTCGGCAACCTGACCTCGTTCGGGCAGGCGGCTTTCGTCGGGCTGGGCGCTTACAGCACCGCTTATCTGAGCACGCGCTACGGTCTTTCGCCGTGGATCGGCCTCCTGGTCGGCCTGCTCATCACGGCGATCTGCGCCTACCTGATCGGGCTGCTCACCATGCGCATGTCCGGCTTCTATCTGCCGGTGGCGACGATTGCCTGGGGTTTGTCGCTCTACCACCTGTTTGGCATCCAGGAGTTTCTCGGCAAGAACGATGGCATTGGCGACATTCCCTCGCTCAATTTCTTCGGCGCCACCCTGAACAGCGGCCGCGAGATTTATTACCTGATCTGGCTGGCGGTGATCCTCGCCATCTTCGCCATCCGCAATCTGCTCAACTCGCGCCCGGGTCGCGCCATCCGCGCCTTGCGCGGCGGCGGCGTCATGGCCGAGGCGATGGGCGTCAATACCGGCTGGATGAAGGTGGTGATCTTTGTTTTTGCCGCGATTCTGGCCTCCATCTCCGGCTTTCTCTACGCCCACTTGCAGCACATGGTGAACCCGACGCCCTTCGATCTCACCTACAGCATCAAATACCTGTTCATGGCCGTCATCGGCGGCATCGGCCAGGTCTGGGGCGCGGTCATCGGGGCCGGCGTGCTGACGGCGCTCGAAGAAGGCTTGAAGCGCATCCTGCCCGAACTGCTCGGCTCCCAGGGCAATTACGAGATCATCGTCTTTGGCCTGATGCTGGTGCTGCTGCTCCAGTACGCGCGCTTTGGCATCTGGTCGTTCATTCGCAAGTGGTTTCCACCGCCGCCGACGGCGCTGGCGCCCGCGCATGCCGACGAGCTGCCCAAACGCGAAAAACCCGCCGCCGGCGAACTGGTGCTCGACGTGCGCGCCGTGCGCAAGCAATTCGGCGGCCTGGTGGCGGTCAACGACGTCAGCTTTCAGGTCAATGCCGGCGAAATCATCGGCCTGATCGGCCCCAACGGCGCCGGCAAGTCGACCACCTTCAATCTCATTACTGGCGTTCTCGATGCCTCGGCCGGTGAAGTGCTCTACCGCGGCGAGCGCATCAGCAACCTGCCGTCGCGCGCCATCGTCCGGCGCGGTGTCGGCCGCACCTTCCAGCATGTGCAATTGCTCCCGCGCATGACAGTGTTGGAGAACGTGGCGCTTGGCGCGCACCTGCGCGGCGATTTCGCGCCGCAAGGCGGCGTGCTGGCGAGCATCCTGCGCCTCAACCGGGCCGAGGAGGAAAAGCTGCTGTTCGAGGCCAGCCAGCAACTGGAGCGCGTCGGCCTGGGCGAATACCGGTATCTGGAAGCGGGCAACCTGGCGCTGGGCCAGCAGCGCATCCTCGAAATCGCCCGCGCGCTGTGCTGCGACCCGGCCTTGCTGCTGCTCGACGAACCGGCAGCCGGCCTGCGCTATCAGGAAAAACAGGCGCTGGCCGCTCTGCTCAACAAGCTCAAGGGCGAAGGCATGAGCATCCTGCTGGTCGAGCACGACATGGATTTCGTCATGAACCTGACCGACCGCCTGGTCGTCATGGAATTCGGCACAAAAATCGCCGAAGGCGTACCGCATGAGGTGCAGCAGAACCCGGCGGTGCTCGAAGCCTATCTGGGCGGCGTGGAATAAGGAGCAGGCAGATGTCAATCGTCCTCGAAATCAAAGACCTGCATGCGCGTTACGGCAAGGTAGAAGCCTTGCACGGGGCCAACCTGAAGGTGGGAAAAGGCCAGATCGTCACCGTCATCGGCCCCAACGGCGCGGGCAAATCAACCCTGCTCGCCGCCATCATGGGCGCGCTGCCGATCACTGGCACGGCAACGGGCGTCGTCTCCTATCTTGGCCACAACCTGACCGGGCTGGCGGTGGAAAAACGCCAGGTGCGCGGCATGTGCCTGGTGCCGGAAAAGCGCGAGCTATTCACCACCATGAGCGTGCTCGACAACCTCATCCTCGGTGCCTACAGCCGCAAACGCGCCGGCGAACGGCACTACCTGGATCAACTGGATACGGTTTACCAGCTCTTTCCACGCCTGAAGGAGCGCAGCGGCCAGGCCGCCGGCACCCTCTCGGGCGGCGAGCGGCAGATGGTCGCGGTCGGCCGCGCGCTGATGTCCAAGCCCCAGCTCATCATGCTCGACGAGCCGAGTCTGGGGCTGGCGCCGCGCATCACCAAGGAGATGTTCCACATCATCAGCGAATTGCGCAAAACCGGCGTCGCCACCCTGCTGATCGAGCAAAACGCCCGCGCCGCGCTACAGATCGCCGACTACGCCTATGTGCTGGAAACCGGCAACATCACCCTCGAAGGCCCGGCGGAAAAACTGGCCAATGACCCGAGCGTGATCGAAACCTATCTCGGCCTGAATAAAAAGCATGACCCGCCCGCCCAGCCATGCCTGAGCGCTGGCGCAACCGACCCGCAAAATCGCCCTGAATAGGGCAGAACCCTGACTGGTCATACGCATGGCCAGTCAAAACAACCACTCAAGGAGATTTCGATGCAAAAGAAAATGATCGCTTTGGCCATTGCCGGCCTGGCTTCCAGCGCTGCCCTGGCGCAAACCCAGGTCACCCTTTACGGCGTTGCCGACGCCGGCCAGGCCTGGGTCAAGGGCGAAGGCCGCGGCCCCAACAACGACCAGAAGCGTGTTGGCCGTCTGGACAGCAACAGCTCCCTGCTTGGTTTCAAGGGAACGGAAGACCTGGGCAATGGCTTGAAAGCCATTTTCCAAATGGAGACGCAACTTGACATCAGCAACGGCAGCGGCTTTATCGGCGGTCGTGACACCTACGTGGGTCTGGGCGGAAATTTTGGTACGGTCCTCGGCGGCATCCTCACCCACCCGATGCGGCTCATGGGCGCCAAGGTTGATATTCTGCCGGGCGCGGCCGGTTTCGGCACCACAGCCGCCGTCACCGGCCAGATTTCAGGTCTGGGGGTACACACCGGCGCGGATGACCGCGCCACCAACACCCTTGCCTACATCACCCCCATTTTTGGCGGCGGCTTCTCGGCGACCGCGGCCTATATCAATGGCGAATCCCGCGTCGAGGACAATAACGCGCCGAAGGTCAACGCCAAGGCTTGGCAGATTGCGGGTCAATACGACAACGGCCCGCTTTACGTTGCGCTGGCTTACCACAAAACCACCGACATGCTGAATCAGCAGCACCCCGCCCTCAATGCCAACTGCGGCTCGGCTTGCAGCGCCATCGGCGCGGGTCTTGATGCCACCGTCTGGCGTGTTGCCGGCATCTACACCGCCCCCTTCGGCACCCGGTTCTCGGCCCTCTATGACCACACCAAGCTCGATCGGAGCGACGTCAATGAGACGACCCTGAAGCGTTCCGCCTGGTCGCTGGGCGTCGCCCACACCTTCGGCAACAACACCTTGGGCCTGCAATACGCCCGTTCGGGCGATACCAGTGTTTCCGGCGGCCCCGACTTCAACGACAGCACCCGCATCTGGACGCTGGCCTATCAGTACGCGCTCTCCAAGCGCACCATGCTGCAAGCGCGTTACTCCGACCTGAAGAACGACAGGGATGGCAAGAGCAACTTCTACCTGAATTCGGTGGCCAATAATGGCCAAAATGTT
>Ga0209629_10000208_pt1 | contig 29769 bp, 37 predicted proteins | sample TergutCu122P5_FD_187286 | JGI IMG/M metagenome (GOLD analysis project Ga0209629, IMG submission 187286) | Cubitermes ugandensis P5 segment gut microbial communities from Kakamega Forest, Kenya - Cu122 P5 (SPAdes) (version 2) | ecosystem: Host-associated > Arthropoda: Insects > Digestive system...
CGACATAATTATCGGCAAAAGCACTGCGGCAAATTGAATTGTCCGCGTTTTGTAAAACAAATATTTTTTATCCTTTTCCATCTTTTAAAATTTTATTTTTATTTCTAAAAATTATAATTTCTATGGGCAAAAGCAGCGTAACAGCAAAATACACAGTAAGCATAAACTTCTGATATTCAACGTGAAAGTTATCGTTTCCGCCAAACGCCGAACTGCGAAAATTGCAGATATTTATCAGCGTAAATACGAAGGGCATAAACGCTAACATCAACTGCCAATCAATTTTTTTTAAATTTTTTCTAATCATAATATTTTTTTAGTAAATGTAAAATCGTAAATCGTAAATCGTAAATCGTAAATCGTAAATCGTAAATCGTAAATCGTAAATTTCTTTTATTCCGCAGGCGGAAACTCGCCGCCGTCAATAAGATTTCGGTAAGGTGATACATTGCTGTTTGGAAACTTTGCCATAATTGCCGCTCGGTATTTTCCGTAAATTTTTACTCCGTTAATATAAGCGGGTGCAGCGTTAGTGCTAACTGCCAATGTATTAACACTTTCAGTAAGTATATCCGCATTAAATTCGCCAAAATCAACACTTTGTAAAGAATTGCAAAATTGTAGTAAACTTGTACCAGTCGAAGTAACATTTTTGAATGCCGATAAATCAACACTTTGTAAAGAACTGCAATTGGCTAGGAATTGGAAACCAATCGAAGTTACCTTTATAAATGCAGATAAATCAACACTTTTTAAAGAAGAGCAATTATATAGGAAACTTGCACCAATCGAAGTAACATTTTTAAATGCCAATAAATCAATACTTTGCAAAGAAGTGCAACTACGTATGAAATCTGTACCAATAGAAGTAATATACCTGTAAGTATCGCCGAACATCAATCTTATTATTGCTAATTTTAACACATTTATATTATTTATAATAATATTTGTGGTGCTATTTGCAAAATTAGCAAACGGCGTATTTTCGTATTCAAAGAAATTAATATATCCGTTGTCGTCAATAAAATAACTTATCTGCGGAAGTCGGAACGTCTGCAACGCATCGCCGCTTGCAACAGTATTACCTGCGGCTGTGCGTAACGCACCCAGCGAAAACTGAAACGTGCCGCCGCCTGCAAGCATATTTTGCCCGCTTTGCGGAATATTTATAGTTAAAATGCGACTCGTTGCCCAATTACCAACAATCACATCAGGCACGGCGACATCCAAATTGCGGAAAGTAACGTTTGCAAAAGTTATGTCCATATCGTGCGAGAACACGAATTGAACGCTCAATGTAAATTCATTTATACCTTCAAATGCACTTCCTGCATTGATAACACGTGCTTGATTTGGGTCGGCAATAAGTGAGAAAAATTCCGAAGAGTTATCCGCTCTTAAAATTCTCGTCAAAGGTGAAAAATAATGTAAATCTTCCTCATTTGCAAGAATTGGTGTATTTGCGATTGTTTTTTCCAAGATAATAAGTCGTGCAATAATGTCTTCAATTTCAGTTGGCGGAAAGGGTGTGGGTTCGCCATCAAACTTCTGAAAAATGCGCAATCCCGGCTGGCAGCCCTCAATCGCCTCTACTGCCAAAGTCGGCAAAACGCCATCAGCGTTCGGGCGTTTGTCATCTACCAACTCACGCATTAGAGTTATTTCGTTCGTCTCTGTGGGAATAACTCTCAATTCCAAAGGTTTTTCCTCGTTGTTAAATTGCTTGTTCATAATAAATTAGTTTTTTCGCTTGCACCTGTTGCTCGCTTTTACGCTTACACCTGTTGCTCGGTTTTATCCCCTCGCACCTGTTGCTCGCTTATAATATTTTAAATTATATTAATATCGCTAATTGACGGTCTTGGTGGAATAGATTGTCCCTTATATTCAAAATACGCTTTTATCATAACGTAATTACTGATAGCAACGCCACCCCTTGCCAAAGCCACCCAAAGAGCGTAATAGTGTGTTAATTGCGTTTCTGTTGCACCTCTCGCGGCGTACATTCCTTTATTATTGCCTCTTGTCGTGCCAATGTAATGATAGCCAGTGTCATTTAACTTTAATATCCTAAAAAACTCTGCCTGCATCGACATAAGTTCAAAGTTATACCTGTTAGTATCCTCAAACCCCAAAGAATAATCATTATTAAAATTCAGGTCAAACTCAAAGTTTGCCGCCTTTGCTTTTTCGGCATCCATAAATTTACCTGTATCAGTATTTACCGTATATGCTGCATTATCGAAAAAGCCGCCTACTGTTCCTCGTTGCTGTCGGAATACTTTAAGTTTTACGCCTGCCATATCTGCTGGCGTTGGATTACCCAAAACCACAATAAAATTGCGCCGCTTGCGGATACGGAAAAGAGAGGAGGAAGGGGTATTATCTATTCCTATTAAAAGTCCCATATTTAAAAATTTTTGTGCAAAAATACGAAATATGTATTAATATAATACTAATATTTTAAAAAAAGTTATTGACAAAATAATATGGAAGATATTTATGGTACAACTTTTAGAATATTTGCACCATCTCTGTATATTCTTCCCTGTTCCAATCCTGCGCCATTATTAGTGTTTTGTGGAAAATTGCCCTTAACTACAAGTCCCTGCGTGCTGTCCGTTTTTACTATAAATTCGTTCCCGTTTAGATTTGTTACTCCGAAGCCATCGCGAGCCAAAACAACATTATTTGCAGCGGCAAAGATATTCAGAATGTTGGCAAATTCATTTGTATAACCCGATAAAATTTCAACCGTTGTAGTTGTCCCGTGTCCATCTGCGGCTCTGTTTATTCGGGCAGATATGGTAAATTCCACTATATCGCCATTAAGCAAAGGTTCGTTTATAACTATATCATTTGCCATTGTTAAATAAACAGCGCCTGTGTAGGTATATGGTGTTGGGTCATATTCTGCAAGGTAGCCATCGCCTATTATAGTATTATTTCCTGTTAAAGTTTGGGTTAATTTTACATCGCCATTTATCTTTAAAACAAAGTTAAAACTTGCGTTTGCAGCAAAAAACCTGTAAAAATTACCATAAGTTAAATCTGGCGCCGCAAATACCTTGCTCCAAAAATATATCCAAAGCGACATTTTTTTTATTGTTATACTTGAAGCAGCGATAGAATGATTGTAAGCAACTGTAATACTTTTTGAATAATAATGGTCTAAACTTGAAAATTCCTCTATTGCAGGAACAGAATAAGGAAAATTTTTAGGTTCTGTAATAACATCGTCTAATTTTTTAGGCGTAATAATTACGTGATTTTCATCGTTAATTACTTCTACATAATCATCATATACTTTAAAAATTCCAATCTTACCATTTCCGTTTTTATATAGAATAATATTTGCCGTACCGTCTTTTGCCTCTTGGAAAGTTCCGCCAAACCACGCACCTACATTCGTTAAACTACTTCCATTTAAACCTGCTGTAACGTTGCCGCTATCGTTATCTGTGAGCGCAATATCGCCCGAAATCAATCCGTCTTTAAAGTTTATACGTCCGCCAATTTCTGCATTATCCAAATCAAAATATGCCGTACCGCCGCCGCTGCTCTCAATTCTGCCTGTTTTTATAAAACGCCCATTAATAAAAGACATTCCATAACTTAAATTTACGATACGCTGATTTAATTCTGCCTCTATCGAACTGACAACGCCCAAAAGAAAATGATACCAGCCGTTTTCCTGTGCTACTGTAATTTTTTCGTTAGAGAAAATAATCATACCTGCCGTACTGCTTTGGTTACATCTTGCATAAATATAGTAAGGTATGTTTTCCGTTAGCGTTGTTGTATTTGCGGCAATATTCCAAATTTTAGTAGTTGGTTCTGCTATTGTAAAATGTGTCAGTACTCCGCTTGTTACACGTAATACATTAGGATTGTTTTCGTAGTTTGCAATAATCTGAAAATTAATAGAAAGTTGCTGACTTCTACTTCCTGCTAATATTGCGAGCGTTTCAATAGCCAAAGGACTAATTTTATCAGAAAAAAAATTGCCATCAGGGTCGAAAGTCATTCCTAAAACTTCTTGTGCGGTGCGCCAATTCATTCGTGCGCGTGCAGGGTCGGCAAGGTTATTAATATCTATTATTTTCCCTGTTTCAACATTATCGGCAATTAGGCGTGTTTGCGTATCAAAAGCAATAGCATCGCCAAGCGTTATCTGATATGAGTATTTTTGTGTTAAGTCCCTTATAAATGATGTAATACGCACCGATTTATCAACCCCAATGTCAGTGTCTTTAATTGGAATATAATCGCCAACAGCAAAGAGATTTACAACGGTTAATTCGCCTGTGAATTGTTTTAAAAATCTTTCGTCAATAGTTAAAGCGTATTCCACGAGCGGCTGTGCGTTTTGGTCGTAATATTCGGTTGCTTTTTGTAGTAAGTTATTCTCTGCCTCATCTACATATTGTTGCGGTAAATTTATATCAGAAATAAAGTATTTATCCCCGACAGCAATTTGAAACGCTACGCTTGTCTGACTTGGAAATTCCATTAAATTTTCGTCTTTAAAAGAATTTATTACAAAAACATTTCCAATCTCAATAAAATCGTGTAACTCAAACATATAACCTGCTAAATTTCCTGTTGTAAAATTTATTTTTGCAGAAACATCTTTTATAAGCCATTTTGTACCCCCAACAACATCATTTTTAAAAATATCAAAATTTGCAGGCGTATCCTCTAATCCACGAGTGGCAAGCCAGTATTGATAATCGGTAGTGTTGTTTTGCCATCGTTCTTTAAGGTTAAACATTTCGCTATCCCTGAAAGAGTTTAAACTATCTACCTGTGTAACAGTGCCGTATCTGTTTGGAAAAATATCGTCAAAATTATGCGTATTTTCTTTTATTCCATATATTTGAATTGCTTCCGTGTTTTCTATAAAAGAATTATTTTTATTCTTTGTGGGCAAACAAAGACGGCTGCTGTGGCGCATTTTAAGATATTCATTTAAAACGTTTTGTGCTCCGCCGTATGCAAAGAGGCGTGTTACAATATTTTTAGAACTGACATTTTGTCTTGTAATATCATACAGTCCGCCTGTTCGTCCGTATGTAAAGGTAAAAGGAAAGTTTTGTCCCGCTTTATGAATATGCAATGTTCTGTATGTGCCGTTTTGTACGATTTCAAATTCCTGTTCGTACTCTTGACAAATGCGCTGTAAAACCTGCAAACAGTTTTCGGCAGTAAATGTTTCGGTTTTAAACTCTGTTTCCTTTGGAAATTCGCCTAAATTCCATTTTCCGTTGCCAAACACACGATTGGCATTTTCAATTATTAAATTTAAAAATTTTTCTAAATTGCCTGTCAAACTGTCGCCTACCGTATTATCTGGCAAAAGGAATTGAGCGTCTAAAAGTTCATACTGCACGCCCTCAAAAGTAACTTCATATTCAAAATTGCGCTCTGACTGCTTTTTTATTTGCGGCAAATTATTCAAAGTATATGTTTTTCCAAAAACAGAAATCGTGTCGCCGAGCATAAACGGCAAAGACACAGCACTTGTAACCGACAAACTTACAATATCTTCCGAAAGTAAGGATTGGTGCTGCTCTGCTTTGGTTACGCTTGATACGTTTTTCCGAGATAGCAACGGAAAGGTTGTGCCGTCTTTATGTGTTACTATTATATTGTTCATTACCAAATAATTATCCCGTTAGTAGTAAGGTTTTTAATTTCTTCAATCACGCCGTAAATCAATGTGTAATGCTGTCCGCTTGTAGTAAAAGTATGCGTCCTGTTTATATTTCCATACAATTCCTCAACAGTACCATCGCCCCAATAAAAAGACAGCATTTTGTCAGAATTGCAACTTACTGTTCCCTGTGCGCCGTCAAATCTTATTACCCTTTTAAATGGTTCGGGTTCAATCAGTTTCAAAGTAAATTCGCCAAACATCTGCACGTTTCGCCACTGTTTTTTTACCTCTATTCCATCGTTGTTATAAACTTCGTAAATAAGTGGTTTTAAAGAGTTTATCTCAATTTTTAATCGGTTTAGACCGCTCTTTTGAAACTGACTGCAAAAATCATTAAACTTTGCTGTAAAATCCTCTTTGCCGTCTGCTTTGAGCCAACATCTTAACGAAATTTCGCGTACATCGTAGCGTTTTGCCTGTAAGTCAATGACTTTTCCGTGATAATCTGCCCAATCTGTTTCTACTGTTTTTTTTATTTTAGGCAAATCAAAAAGTCCGTTGCTTTCTCTTACACGAACACCAAAATTTTCAAAATCAATTCCATTGATTGAATATAAAATTTTATCATACATAGGTACTGCAAATATGGTTTTTAACTGTTGCGAGTTCAAAACAGTTGAATAAATACGAAATTCATCTAAAACAAAAGCGTTTCCGCTGTCTGTATTTATTTGAAAACTATTTATTGCTTCGGTTATGGTTTCAGAGTTTATTTCTGTAAAATCCAAATAAACAATAATTTCGTTTCCGCTTTTTGTCAGCGAAATATTATGCCACCCCTGCGAAATGCTGCAATCAGAAAGAACGGATAAGTTTTTATTAAAACTGATATTAATTATTTCCGCTGTGAAAAAATTAACAAAAAAACCTATCGTAAAATCTTGCATAAAGTCGAACAGTGCCGATAATTTTACTTTGTCGTTATCATTATTAAAACGTAAAGCGTTCATTATCTTACCATTAACAATATTCGGACTGCCTGATACTTTGGCATTTAGATTATTGCCCGAAAAGTCCTGTATGCTGCCGCTGATAATATTTTCAAAAGGATAATATAATTCTAAATATTCATTCATATTGTTATATATTTTGTAACCCTAATGCTCTCGCCTCATTTTTAGCACTCAATTTACTGTCTATTGATTGCAAATACTGATTTGATGTAGCAAAATTTACGTTTATTAAAATTATTTGTATTAATTGCTGTCGCAAAATTTCGATACTTTCCATTTGATTAACCCGCACGGCGTTTGTTTGTCCTGCAAGTAAATCAATACTTTCCTGCGATGCGCCTTTTAATGCGCCTGCCAAAGTACTTGGCGACTCAGATCCCCAAATATTGAAACCTGCCTTTTTTGCCTGTTCCTGCCATTGTCTTGCAAACTCTTCGGCAGCCGCCATATCAACGCCTATGTTGTTGTAAAATTCTGTTAAAATTCTCATTTGCTCATCGGCAACGGCTTTTGGGTCGCCAGCCCCCAAAGCATTTTTTAAATCTTCTCCTAATTTTTGAAATTTCGTTGCTAAAAACAACTCATAAACTAATTGCTGCCCTAAAGTTTCTATTGCCTTTGAACCAGCATTTTTAAATTCTGCCCACGCATTACTTCCTGTTTTAATACTGTTTATTATTGCATTAGTGAGGTCGCTACCCAAACTTCCGTATATAGATTTCAAATATTCATCAACAGACGCATTTAATTCTTTTATTTTGTCAGACATATCTATATAGTTCTGAATTTGCTGTCTTTGTTTGTCTGATAACTGCTTATTTGTTTCAAGGAACTTACGTGCTTTTTCAACATTAAAAACGCCATCAGCTCCCCATAATTCAGGCGCCAGGTCTTTTAACGATTTATATTGGTCTTCTTTACCCCAAAACTCCTGCCATCCATTATAATCTTTTATTTTAATTGCCATTGCCTGTAAATCAGTATAGCCCTTTTCATACGCCGCCTGTAATGCTTTAAATTCATTTGAAACGTGCCGCGTCAAACCAATCCATCCAAGAGTTTCAGGAAGTCCAGAGCCAAGAAGTACTGATACAGCGGTTAATCCTACATTATTAGTTTTATATGTTTCATCGCCAAGTTGATATAGTTTATTAACTTCATCAAAATACATATCTGTTAAATCCTGTAATTTTTTGAAGTTATCCATCGTATCTGACAATGCGGTGCTGCCAAAAATTCCATCATTATTAGTTATATCAAATTCCATTAATTTTAAAGCATTGTGATATTCTTGCATTGCCACTTTTGCCTCTTGCTCTTGTACTTTAAGTTGCGCCCATCCGTCTATCGTTTGCGAAATTATATCAGTAACTCCGCCAACTATTGCACCAATCCAACCGCCGCTTTGCGCACCCTTGCCTGCTGCCATAAGATTTTGAGCAACAGCCGAAATCTGCCCCATTGCAGATTGAAGTTTTGCATTACCAGAAACTTCCACAAAATTTTTCAATGAATTTACAACATTACTAATTGAGTCATAAACATTCATAAAACTACTTAAAAGTGCCTGCAAGTTCTCATCGCTTGCTTCTTTTGCGAAATCTTTAAATGATTTTACTAACAGGTTAAATGGATTATTGCTGCCTTTAAATTGTTTGCGCAAACTTTCTAAATATCTATTAAGTTCATCTATTTCCTGTGGCGACATTGTCGGTTTAATTTCTATCGATTGTTCATTTATCTTTTTTATCGTTTCGTCAATTTGTTTCAACGTCATATTTTTCGCATTTTGCATAAAATTTTGAAACAAATCCGAATTTTGCAATGTTTCAAGTCCAAGTTTTGATATGTTTTTTGATAATTCCTTTTTCAAATTTTCGGCGAGTTTCGTATTGCCTTTTTCTTTTGCCTTTTTAATTTTTTCGTTAAAGTCATCTTCTATTTGCTTTTTCTTTTCCGTATAACTTCCGTAATCTTTTAAAAGGTTTTCGTAATCTGTATCTGGTACTTCTTTTGTTTCTTCGTTGTATGCTTCTCTGCGTGCTTCGATAACACGGTCTATCATTTCCAATTCTTTGATATTTCCGCTTTGCAGTGTTTCTAATCTTTTCTGCCACAACACATCCATATCGTCATTAAATTGTATCTCGGCTGCTTTTCTCTTATCAATAACACTCATATATTTTTCCGAAAGAGCCACAAATGCCTCATCGTCAATGGTTGTGTTTGCGGTTAAATTTCTTTTTGTTTCCGCTGCACGTTCTCTGTCAAGTGCCGCCTGCTCTTCGGGGGTAAGTTTGGCGTTTGCACCTTGTACCTTTTTACGTGCTTCTAAAAGTTCCTCGCCGCGTTTTTTTATGTCGGCAAGATTTTTTTCGTGTTGCTGTTGCTCTTCCGCTTTTTTCTTAAAATATCCGTCTTTCATTGCTTTGATTTCGGCTTCGGCGGCGGCTGTTATTGCTTCGGCAGAGAGTTTGGCGAGTTCTTTTATGTTACGCTTTTTTTCATCAGTGCCTTTGGTTGATGTATTTGTGTCAATTCCAAATGCTTCCTGTAACGCTTTTAAATTATCTGCTGCCTCTTTGCTGTCTCTTTGTAATTTTGTTAAATCCTCTTTTGTGATAGATTTGTCTCCTGCCAACATTTTTTTTCTTGCAGCAGAAATGGCTTTTTCTGCCTCGTTTGCTTTGGCTTTTAAATCGTCTAATGCTTCTTTTGCAGAAGTACCAGCGGGTATTTTATCTAACGCATTTAATTTTCCTGCCGTTTCGTCTATTTTACCCATAATAGCCAGCCAATACCAATAGTTTTTATTCATTTGTAGATTAAACTTTTCCATTGGCGTAAAAGTTTTCTCTATTTCGGCGGGCGTTTTTCCCTGTAATCCTACAATTTCCGCATAACTGTCTCTTTGCTGTTCTAATTCCCATTTTTGCTGACTTAAATACGCTTTTTTCTCTGCCATCGTCATATTTTCGTATTTTGCCTGCTCTACAAGTTTTTTGTTTTCTTCCTGCTGCTGTTTTAAAAGTTTCAGGGTTTCTGTTAAAAGTTCTAACCTGTTTGTAAATACTCCGTCCAATTTTAATTCAGGGTTTTCTGCTTTGATTTTATCTAAAAGAGCATTAAGTTCGTTTGCCATTTTTTGGACAGAATTTTTATCTGTAATATATGCTAATCTCAATTCAACATTCCCATTTAACCACTCTTGTATATGTGCAATCTGTTGTTCTAAATTTGTCTTGTCCTGCTCATCGGCTGCCATATTAATACGCAATTTTATTTCTTTATCAGACATTGAGCGTAATTCGTCAATGCTTTTAAACAGTCCTGGAAATTTATCATTCAGTTCTTTGAATGCTTTTATTTGTTCCAACACTGTACTTGTCTCGCTTTTTATTGTAGATACAAGTGAGTCGGATTGCCCAATTAAATCTGTTCTTTTCTGTTTTGCATCTTCCATTTGCTTGTTGAGAGCGTTTTGGGCTTTTTCTGCGGCGGTGGTACTGTCATAAAAAGCCCATACAGCAGTTACAACAGCAACCAAAGCAGCACCCATAAGGACATAAGGGTTCATTGAGGCAACTCTATTATAAATTGCCTGTGCTGCCGTTTTTAGTTTTATTAATCCAATTTCCCCCGCTAACGCTTTGCCGAAACCTTGTTGCAATACAATTTTTTCAACCATAATTGCATTTCCAGAGGCATCAACCAAACTACTTGCTACTTTGGTTTTTACTTCCATTGCTAATAACGCATTATTAACAATTAAAGCCGCCTTATAGATACCCATAATTGCAATTAAATTAAAAAGCACTTTTCCTACCTTTTCATAATTTGCAATAAGTTCGTGTAAAACGTCCATTCCGCCTTTAAGAACGCCCTGCATTTTACTACCTATTTCATTAAGCATTATAGTAAAATCGTCTTGTAATTGCGCTGCGCTTTGAGAGAGGTTTTGCATTTGTGCTGCCATAAGATTATGGAACATTCCACCATCACTGGTAAGTTTATTCAAAACCATATCCAACTGTTCAAAGGTTACATTGGTTCTATCAACTTCAACGCCCATCGATTTAAGAACGTCAGTAATAACAACGCCTTTTGCCGCCCAACTCTGCAAGCCGATTGCATCGACCCTTCCTACGTTCTTTGCTTTATTGTACAAATCAACAAATTCAGCGAGTGGCTGGTGCGTTCCTGCCGCTACGTTTGAAAGTTTATCAATTATAGGTATGACGTTTTCAACATCATTTCCAAAGGCGAGTATTTTTGCGCTTTCCTGCGTTAAGTCGGCAAACTCAAACGTATTATAATATGCGTAATTTTGCAGTTCATTCATAAATTTATTTGCTTTTTCTGCAGAGCCGAGAAAAACTGTCATACTGCTTGTAGCGTCTTGGAACGCTCCTCTGACCTCAATTACCTTACCGACAAAGTTTTTTATTGCAGTAATGCCAAAGCCAATTCCCACCGCTGCGCCAATGGCTTTTATAGACGGCGGTATTTCCAACAAACTTTTATTAACCCTCTCTGCCTGCGCCTGTATTTCGCTGCCTGCGTTCTGAATTTGTTTTTTAGTTTGTTCCAAAGCCGCAATAAGTTGTTCGTTATTAAAAACGCCTTCAAATTCTAATGTTCCACCTTGTACGTTCATCTGTTCATTTTATTTAACATTGCTAAAACCTCATCTGCGTTGTCGTCAGTGAGTTTAATACTGTTTCCCTTGCCTTTATCCGTATCATACTCAACATTCGGGGCATCAATAACCATTCTTTGCACTACCGCCCACGAAATGCCGTGATGTAGATATTCCCAAGTCCAACCGAAATTTGCGCAAATGCTGCCTCTGCGCCCAAAAGGACTTTGCAGTCCTGTTACTCTACCCGATTTATCGGTTGTGTCGTGCGCGATCCGCTTGTCAATCGAATAGAGTTGATAAAACCCGCAATATTTCCCGTTGTCGCTATTGCTGTGGCAAAATTCTTTAATTCTGACGGCTTTAAAGTATGATAAAATAATTCACAAAGGCGGTCTAACTCTTTGTCGTCTTTTCTTTGCGTTTCTTTTCCGTTTGAAAATTCTTTGATATGATAATTTTCGCCCAAAACAGCAATAGCAACAATTTTAGCGAGTTTCCGAGCGTTTTCGGTTACAATCTTATTGCCGTTAGCAATAACATTTCCCCATTCGCCCTTTAACTCATCTTCATCTAAAACCATTGTAACTGCGATTGCACAAATGCGGTCTAACGTATCCAAAGTAGGTTCTTTTATTTCAAAATCTTCCGTAATCTGTTCTGTTACAGATTTTTTTAAAAATCCCTGCTTTTTGCGCACATTATACGTTACTTTGAATTTAATCCCCTCATTTATAAGTAAATTAACTTCATTTACTTCCTGTTCTGTTTTTTCTTTTTCGTCCATAAAAGTTTATTAAAAAAAGCCGCCCGAAATAATCAAGCGGCTTTTTCGGTTTAAAAAAGTTAAATTAAAGTGCCTACGCTGCGGGTACGGTTGCCTTTGGAACTACCGTATAAGGAGCAACACCATTTTTTGTCGGCTGCATAACCTGCCCGGATACTTCAAAAGTTGTAAGGTTGTTTTTGCTGACATTGCCAACAAAACGACCGCTGAAACTTACACGTGGAAATCTGAAACCGAAACCCTGTTGTGGTATGATTTCCATTGAAAGTTCAAGCCCGTTTGCCTGATTTGGTGCGTTCCATACAGCCGCATCGCCCGAACCTGTAATTTCGCCGCCGCACACTTTTACAAGTGCTTCCAAACTCGGATTTGCCACCTGGAAGACAATAGTCGAGTCGCCCTTTGTTCGTTGAACATATACGGGCATATCAATCTCTTCTACGGGAAACGGCGTAACCGTATCCTCTGCGAAATTCAACTGACAAGTGTCTATCTGTGTGTAACCGAGCGGCATAAGGTCTGTACCCATTCCGCCGTCAGGTGCTATTGCGCCAATGTTTATCGCCGCAAGTCCTATTGTTATTTTTTTATCGTCCTGTGCCATAAAATTATTTTTATTAAAAATTTAAACTACTGCTATTACCCATTCAATTCGTAAGTTGGTATAATGTTGATTTATAGATTGTTCCCTTAAAATAGTTTGACTTGCTATTCGGAATATAAGCCCTGTAACTACTGCGTTTTCAAGTATTTTAATAACCAAATCGCTTAATGTTCTTAATCGCTCGCGGTTGCATTTTTGTTGCTCTATTCCGTTTCGCAAAAGTTTTAAATCAGGTACATAAATATTTACGTTTGACGTGCATTGCTGCGGTATTGTTTCGTGTGTGATAGATATTGTGTTAATACAAATATCTTCCTTTTGCGAATTATCAGGGCGCAAAACTTCGGGGTATATGCCGCCGCTAATTGCCTTTTTTAATTCCGCACTATCACTTAACGTCTTAAATATTATGTCGTCAGTATCAAAACTTGTAATCATACCCATAATCTACAATGTAACCTGCCTAAATCATATTTTGCACATTTTCCGCTTATAACGGCAACGCCTTCAACTCTCAATTTTTCTACAAACTCATTATCAGATAATTCTGTTTCAAAATCGCTGCATTCATTCTGTTTTACACATTCGGAACACTTGCTGTTTTGCCAAAAATCATTATCTAATTTTCTGTTTGCTACCAAAATTTGTGTTCCCTCGTTAATACGCTCTGTTTCTTTTGGTAACTGTATTAATGATGAAAATATAAAATTGTTGCCGCCCGATGTGGCTATATATGCACCTCTGCCGTTTGTTTCTTCCCTGCAACTTCCCCAATATTTCCAAACAGCAGGTTGCGTTTCAAAACTACCTGTCGTTTGGTTTTGTTTTGCCTCTTGTGTGTGCTGCAAAACATATAAATAATGTGGGTATTGCGGAATAATCATTACCACATATAAGATTTATTGCGAATTGTCGGTTTAGTTGTCCCGTCAATGCTGACAGGTTCTATTCCTAACTCTGCGCAGGTTAATTTATACCAACCTAAAATTGCGTTCCAGTTCCAAGATAACGAATAACCGCCCTCGCTTATGCTGCTTTGTAAGGGAATAAGCATTGAAAATTCTTTTACCAGTGCTGTTTTTGCTTTCACAACATCAACCTCATCAGCCCAGCAAATTCCTTGATTAATAATAATCAAGTCAATGTCTGCTGCGCTAATTTCAAAGCGCGAAAGCGTTGCGGTTATCCATTCCTTGTAGTTCATTCTGCTTTCGTTTTTGTTTCGTCAGCCGTTTTCGTTTCTTTTACTGCCTTTGCAAGTCCTTTTGAGACAATATCTTTCAATCGTGCCTCGCCCATTGATGCAGGTAGAACATCGCCAACTTTAAAATGTTTAGAAACATTATTTTTGTCGGCAAATTCCTTAATTACTACATATTTGTCCATAATTTTACGCTGCTACAACTTTAACATCTAATTGATAGATTTTATCAACATTAGAAATCACAGGCACAACCCTCGCTTGCGAGGTGGTAAATTCTTTCAATGACGGTCTGTTTTCACGGAACATCGAAACAAGAATAAAGTCGTCTGCCGTCTGATATGCTACATTCGGCAGCGGATGGTTCTGTTCTGCTAACCGCGTCCAAGCCAAAGCCCCAACTTGTGGAGAGGTAGTAAAGATTACTTTTCCTTCTTCCCAGGGGGTTACGGTTGTACGCACGCCGTTTTTCTCATTGATAACTTTGCGGTCGATAATCGCAATTTGGAAACGGTAACGATTGTCGGCACGCAAAGCAGCATTCATACGTTCTACCGTTGCAGGTGGAATGTTTGCTGCGCCGCCAACAAAGCCAACCGAAAAAGCATAAAAGTTTTTAACCTCTTCTGTTTTTGCAAAGTTGTCGAATGTTACATCGTCCATATAGACGTTTGTAATCGTATTTCCGTCTGCACGTGCTTTGTTCAAAACAGTTGTACGAATGTCCGTAAGCGGTTTCGCCGCTGGATTTGACCAAAGAGCAGCAACGGCAAATTTGTTTTCAGACAAATAGCCGTAGTCCATACGAATACCTGTACCTGTATTTTCGCTGTCGTCAATTACAGTTACGCCTGTCGAAAGTCCTTCAAGGAACGACTTTTCTAACAGTTCGTAAATACCCGAAATAACTCTCGGTGCATCCTGGAAAAGACGTGCGATAATATCGGCACGCATATTCGGGTCGTTCCCAAACTGTGCAATAAGTGCGTCAAGTTCGGAAAGTTGCGTCTCGTTGAGCCACAGTTCCATACCTGATTTTACAATATCGCCCGTTGCTTTCTTAATGCTGTCGCGGCGTTTGAGCGGCAAAGAAGAGTCCATTGCCACATAGTCCGCAGAAACACGGGTATTCAAAGACGATAAACTTTCCCATTTTCCCGTTACCGAATACTGTTTTACCAGCATTTCACGGAAAAGGTAAGTCAAAGCCGCCTCGCCCTCTTTGCCGTTAATCGTTTCGAGGACACGAGTTACGATACCCTGAAAGTATTTGTTAATCCAATTAATAAATAAACTCTTGTCCATTTTTTAGTCCTTTCTGAAATCAATTAATGGTAAAGCGGCTTTTACCGCTGTTAAAATAGTGTCCATAGGATACGGTGCAACGGAATAATTTACCGTGCCACGTACCATAATACCAGCGAGTGGTCGCTTTGTGAGTACGCTTGCAATGAGTATTCCCGCGTAAGTGTGTCCTGCGGGCAATGCTGCGTAAGTAGGTTTTGCAGGGTCAGTTGTCAAATCAACAGGCATTGGTTTGTATTCCTCTGTTGCCGATTTTATGATTATATGACCCGCCTTGATTGTTTCGGGCGTAAATCCTGTTACGTCCAAAGTCCGTCCGCCTCTGATAGATTGAAATACATCAACGATAACAATGTTGTCGTTTCCTGTAATTATTTCTTCGGGCGGTCTGATAATATCTGCTACTGCCATTTTAAATAAATTTTTTAGTTAAACATTAGATAGGGATTTTTTCCATAATGGCGTCTAATTCTTCCTTTGATGGTTCGTTCCCTGTCGGATTTTTAGGCACTATCGGTTTTTCAAAAAAACCAAGTCCCTGATTGGCAATGTTTTGATTTGCCGTTTTGATGTCTGTTTCCGTGTCGGTAATGTAAGCGTTAAAATCATCATCGCTTGCAAAGTTCATTCGTGCAAAATCTTTGAGTGTCTTTGATTTAAAAACTTCATCGTTGCACGTTTCCAGTTTGCTTTTTAGCGTATTAAGACGTAATTCGCTTGTTTTGCCGCTCTCAAAAGCCGAGATTTTTTCCTGCAAAGGCGCAACAGCCGTTTTTATGGCTTCCGCTACTATTGCAGCAATATCATCGTTTTTTGATGGTACAGGGTTTGGTGCGGGGTTTGTTTCTTTTTTAACAAAATCAAATGTTTTTTTGAGGTTATCCTCAAATGTTTTATTTGCCTTTGTAATTTCCGCGTCTGCGCCCTTGCGCCATTCGGTAACATAACTATTAACTTGGTCGGCGGTTAAATTTCCTACAACCTCGTTTGCTTTCTCTTCGGTATCAACCTGCAAGGCGAGTACCCCCGCCAAAAGATTAAGCCCATCCTCACGCACGCCTGTAAATTTTGTTTTCAGTAATGCCAAAATTTTATCTTTCATAAACATATTTTTTTAAAAATAAATTTCTTAAAAAATTGAGTAGGCAGGATTTTTTTTGAAAGGCAATTTAGGACTCTTGCAAAAAAACCTACTCAATATTGTTTTTTATCTTTTTTTAAATACTTTGCATAAGGACTTTTTTCCTGCAAAGTATCATTCTAAATTTTACTTTGTCAAGTTGAATTTATAAAAAGGTCATTTTCGTGTCAGAAAAATTTAGTGTTTTATAAATTCGAGCCGATTAAACTATGCCATCCTGTGAGCGTTTCGGCAGTTCTTTTTTAATTTTTGCAGTCCCCGTTGTCAGTCCTTCGACAGAGCGGGATTTCCGAAACATCTAATCAACTCATTTTTTGCCGTTCCACATTTATAACCTCAAAAAGATTATTAATGCACGTGCTTTGTTTTTAATATTTACTCCGAAAAAACAATAAAAAATCGGTGTCGGGTGCAAAAGTAACGTATTATTTTAATACTGAAAAATAAAAAAGGAAAAAGTTACTGACAAAATTATTTTTGTTGTTTGAAAAACATTTTTTACCTTTGCGGCAAATTTTTTAATATTAACAATAAATTTTATATAAATATGGAAAACCCATTAGAATTGTTTATTTTTTTAGGTATAGTATTTTTAGTACTGTACATTGCATTGATTGTCAAATTTTTTCAAATGGCAAAAGATTTGAACGATTTGAAGTTAGGGTTGGTTAGCAGCAGTATAGGTCTTAAAAATATCTATGCAACAGGGATAAGTGAATTAAAACAAAGAGTAGAAAGAGATATTTTCTGCGAAAATTTTGATTTTTGCAAGTCGTATTTATTGAACAATAAGTATTATTTAATGCAACAGATGGAAAACCTCAACACAACTAACAACCAAAAACAGTTCATTAATAACAATATTAGTGAAATTGACGAAATGCTTGAAAAAGTACAAAAAGCACAAAATAAATAATTTTAGAAATATGAAATGCCCAAAATGCGGTTCGGAGTAAAAATTCATCAAATGTTGGTGTTGTAGTATTTTTTGTAATCTTAACTATAATTGGACTTATTATATCAATCAAATTATTTTCTAATGATTGGAATTTCTTTGGTGTTATATTTTCAATAGCAACATTACTTTGTTTGGCGATGGCTGTTTTTGGTATTAGCGAGGAAAATAAAAGGATAAAAAAAGAAAACCAAAAACCCAAAGAATACCCACATTAATATTTACATTTGTTCTTAAAAATCATTAATTTTTAGCAAAACGCTTTGCCGTTCAAGTTTTTGTTTTACTTTTGTGTATTACTATAATACATACGTTAAAAATCTATATATCTTATATTTTGGCAGTATAAAATTTCTTTCACTTTTTTTGAAAAATATTTTGCAAATTAAGAAAAAAGCATTTTAATATTATTATCTTCCAACCAGAACGGCAACTGTTTAGCATTTTGTAATCGTTCCGAATTTTCCGACAGCCACTCATTAAAGTTTTCAGGCATTTCGTTTATTTGCTGCGGTTCGTATTCCTCGCCTATAATTTCGGCATCTACCATTGCCCGAAAATCCTCGCCGCCTACCAAAACAGGTGTCATTACACATCTACATTGCGGGTGCCAGCCCTGCCACATAAACGTTTTAGGATAAACGCCCTGTAAATCATCACAAATATCTACAAAAGGTTTGCCGTTAAGTGTGTGATTGTTAGATAATTGAATACGAATACCTGTAATCTGCGGGTCTTTTTGCATTGCCTCCCACTGTGCCAATCGGTATGCAGATGTTATTTCTGTACGTGCGAGCCGCATTGCATTTTGATAACTGCTGCGATAAACGCCCTGTCCGGGATTGAACTGTTTTGCGGCTTTGCTCCATTCCAACTCGCCTGTCTCTTTATTTTTTACACGCCGAAAAAGTTTATCGGGTTCTTTCAAATATTTTCTTAAATTTTTACTTAATTCGTCTGCCGACTTGCCCTGTATAATTCCGTTTTGGATTATAACTTCGATTTCTTTTTTGGCATTGCCGCTTAAATTCCAAACGCGGTCTGATAGTGTTCTGCCCGCTTTTTTCATATTCATAAAACGCTGTGCAGATTGCAAACTTCCGATGTTTCTTGTTTGCTCTGTTGTTCGTTTTGTTATTTCTTCAAAATACCTTAATTGCTGCGGTCGCTTTGATAGCAGAGAGCGCATATTAAAAAAATGTTTTTCCTGTCCGAGAATTTGTGATTTTGCTATTGAAGTAAGAAAAACTGCATTAACGTTCTTATTGAAATCGGCAAGAATAGAATTTATTTGATTGTTTGCAGTGGAATTGCGACTAAACCAAAAAACATTACCTTCCCGTAATGCTTTTTTTACCGAATGAATACCCAAAGCAGCCGAAAACATTTGAACGATAAACGTTTCTATTTCCTGCAAAAGTCGGTTTATTTCATCTGTAAGTCGCTTGTCATTTGCTTTCATTCTATATCTGTTGAAATACCTGTGCCGCTAAATAATATGTCCAAATTAGTTTTTAAAAGGTTTGGAAACTGCTGCTCTGCGCTTGTAAGTACATCAAAACCTTTACTTTCCACATAAACAGCGTAAGACATACCCGCCACAACAATAACACAAATACGATTACCTGAAAGTTCCGCAGCCCTTTTACTTGCCGCCTCTGCGCCTTTTGTCATTCCCTCTGCGTTGCCGAGTGATGTCTCAAAATAACTGTCAATCAAACTGCCGTCTTTATACAACTGAAAACCCGTTGAACTGTTTAACGCTCCTGTCCGTTGTGTATAGGTATGGTTTATTTTTGCCCAATTAACTGCCTCTTTTGCTGACTTTTGAAACGCACGGGTAATGCGAATTTCAATGTCCCGTAAAAGTAATTCCTTTGCGCGATTAATTATATTAAATGCGTTTGATTTTATTTTTACCTGAAACATACTTTAAAATTTTGGAATGCAAAGATAATAAAATTTTTACATTGTCGGCTCTGTGATACTTCTTTCGTTTGCCCGCGCCTCCTCTGCTTGTATCAGTTCGTATTCGCTTTCTGCGTCATTAGTCCAACCTAACTGTTGTATGGAATTTCTTTGAGAAATTAATGCTTTGCCGCCGTTTGCCTCTGTAAGTACCTGAACTTTGCTCATATCATCGTCAATAATATAGGGATTTACTTCGGGTTCTATCATAAGGGACTTACACGCCTTTGCAAATGCGCTGTCATTGGTATTCATAACAGCCAAAAACGCCTGAATGATAGAAATACGTCTTTGTAAATAATCACTAAATAATTCCATTTTTTCCTGTACTTTCAAATGAGCGTCCATAAACAGCAATTTAAGTGCAATGCCGCTGACTGCGCCAATTCCTTTTATCGTATCAAACGAAATATCGGGCGTTTGAGTTATTGTGTAAATCATTCTCAAAAGCGTTTCAATCTCTAACCTCACGCTTTCGGGGGCTTGCGACCATTCCAAATACTTTGCGTCAGCGGTATCGCCATCTAATTCTAATACTGCGCCGCTTTCGCCTTTTTTTGCAAAACCTTTTATTTCGCCTTTTACAACAATCTTTGGACTTGCGTGATAATCGTTTGTGTCTGCAAAATTAGACAACAAAGTTTCCAAACGGTCAATAAGTGCCTGAACGTCTGCCCATTCTGTTTGTGGCTGGCTGCCATAGACAACGGGAATTTTTTTGAGAATATTCGGTCGCGGATAGTTCTCAACTAACAACCATCGTCCGTCATCTCTTGACCATCGGTAAATTTCGGTATCTGTATATGTTTCAAAATAAGTGTGCTGTTTTTTCTCTATCGTTATTGTGTATTCGCGTGAAAAAGCAAGCATATTTCCTGTTTGGTCAAAGAAAGGATACAGTTTGTCGCCATTTGCAACGCTGAATACCGCCGAACGCAATTTATATGCAGAGTTAAATCCGTAATTTTCGTTTTGATTTTCAACGGGATACCAAAGTTCTGCCGTTTCTGTAAAACTGAAAATTTCACGGGCGACTTTGCGGTTTAGCGTTTTGCTTTTGTTGTCGAATAATACACGTTTAACAGCACGCAGGACTTCATTTTCCTTATCCGATTGCGGTTCGCAAGACAATGTTATGTCGTTTCCAAAAGTAAATGAAACAGCCCTTTTAACAATTAACTTTTGAATTGCCAACGCCACACGAGCCACAGGAACGGACTTTAAGTTGGTTTCGCTGTATGGTGTCTGATTTTCGGGCGTTGGTGTTCTGTCTTTGTTTTCCTCAGCATCGACCTTAATAAGTTTGTCGGGGCGTTTTGTGTTATCATTTACATCGTGCCGAGAAACATCAAGTTGCTGTTTAATTTCATCAACAACAGGGGCGGCTGTCGTCCGTCCGTTTTTTAACTGCTCTATAACAGCATTTGTATCGCTGTTTGATAATATTTGTGTAATGTCTGCCATAATTAATAAAAATATCCTGTTAAATTTTGTTTCTTTTTTCTTTTTCCTAAAACCTCTTCTAATATCACATATCGCACACCGTCAATAATATGATTAAACATATCAACAGGGCGGTTTATGAAATTTCCATCTTTGTCTCTGTCCCAAGTATAGTTCTGAAATTCATCGAAAGCGTTGTAACTTTTTTTTGTTATTTTGATATTATACTCTAACATTTTATTTATTCCTGCCTCAATGCTGCCTGCGTATTTCTCAACGGGATAAATACTTATTCCTGCGTTGTGAATTTCTTGTATCAGTCGCGGGTCGGCACTCTCTGAAATTACTTTTAGGTTCAAAGTATTTTTCTGTTTCAATTCCGAAATAATATCAGAAGCAAGCATTTTTGTTTTATAACATAACTCATTAATATACAAATCGTTATCCTGTATTGCCACTTCACAAATTGCCGTAGGGTCTGAACTATACCCGAAATCCATACCGATAAACCGCTTTTTGACATAAAGAGGAATTTCCTCGACCGTTTCGTATTTGAAAATTACGCCCTCTTTAAGTTCTGCCCACCGACCCATAAATTGATGTGCGTACTTGTTCGGATTTTGGGATTTTGTTTCTTCTGCAATCTTTAAAAACTCATCGCCCAAATACTGTAAATTATCTAAATATGTTGTATGAATATGCAGTACGTTGGGGTGTGTGCTTATCTGTACGGGCGTTCCGTCAAAATCAAATAATTCGTGGGTTTTTTCGAGATATTTTCTGTAAATGAAATGATTTACGTCCGTAGGGTTCATTATTACAATGATACGGTTTTGAATACCACGCTGACGAATTGACAGCATTATTTTTTCAAAATCACGTTCCGACTGCCACTCTTCCGCCTCATCGCACACAAAAGTTGTCAAACCCTGAATTGATTTTAATTTTGCCGTCTGGTTGCCCGAACTTGTTTTTATTCCACGAAACAAAATCTTACTGCCCGAGTAAGTATTTGTTATGTCCGCACTTGTTACTTCAAAGAACTTTTCGCTGCCGTCAATTTCAATTTTTTCCGAAAATTCGGGTATGATTGAAATTGCTGCCGATGTCATTGTGTAGCGGCTGTATAAAATCGTGTGTCCTTTCTCAAAACTTAACCGCTCAATAAATGTACTTGCGTTAAATGATTTTCCACTGCCTCGACCGCCTGTAATAAGAATTACAAATTTGTCCTTATTTGTGTAAAGCGGTTCGTATATCTTTTGTGGCGTTATCATATTGTATTATAATAATACACGTAATAAACAAAAAAAATTAATCGTTTTTCGGACGATTTTTTATCCACTCCTCAACTGATATACTGCCTTTAACGCTGCTTTCTATTTCGTGCTTTTCAACATAACCTCTTGCCTTACCTTTGGTTTTAAGATAAAAAATAATTGAAGTTGTGTCGCTGTTTCTAATGTTAGAAAATAGTTTATTTTCAACAAAATCAATAGCAATTTCACTTACATCGGCGACAGCGTTTTTATACTCCTCATCCTCTTGCAGCCATCGGTAGTGCGTTGTTCTATCTATATTAACCGCAACACAGGCAGGCGTTATAACGCCTAATGAGTTTTTTAACGCCTTAATCATTGCCTTTTTTTTTGCTGCTCTTTTTTTATCCGTTGCATTTGTAGTTTCCATACTTAAACAAATTAAGATAAAAAGTTATAGTACAATTATTTAATCATACTATAACTTTCTGAATTAATGCGTCTTATCTTCCAAAGAACCGTCTTACTCGCCCGGCAATGCCACCAATAACACCTCTAATTCTTTGTCCGATAGTTCTACGCTGACCCGCTAATCTGGTTGCCATAATTATTAATTTTTAAACGTTTAACAATAAATTTTTTGCAAAGATACAAACTATTGTATTATTTTAATACTTTTTGTTCTTAAAAGTTATTGACAAAAAAAACGGCGTATAAAATACGCCCGTTCAAGTGTCAATAAATCATTTATTGATTAAAGTTTTATTTTGGAATTTTTGAGTTTTAACTGTTTTATATAATGCGGCTCTGGTAAAGATGCTGTCATTTGAATATTAATACCCATTTTTGCCGCAAGTTCGTAACCATCAATAAATGTATCACCCTCAATATCAATATTTTGCAATGCAGAAGTAAATTTTTCGCGGTCGTTTTTATTCGCAAATACAACCACTGCGTAATATTGTGTGTCGCGCATATCTGACATTTGGTCGCGCTGCTGTTTTTTTGTTGCTTTTGCAAGCAAAATTCTGTCTGCTTCTAATTTTAAACTATCTTCAACATCTTCGATTGCCTCTATATCTTTTAAGTCGATTTTTTCGGGCGCAAAACTGTCAAGTATCTTATTAGCCATTTTTGTATTTTTTAAATAATTTATATCTTAATATTTCTGCCTCAATAAGCGGAAAATACTCTTTTATTTTTTCAAAATCGTTCGCGTAGAATTTTTTAATACCGTAAAGAAAATGATACGCAAGCCCGTCCCACGAAATTCCAAAAATTTCATAATCTTTTGTTAGCGGTATATTATTTTTCTTAATGTAATCAAAAATTTCACTTTTGGTAAAATATTTCGTTAAGTAAATTCTTTTTTCTTTGTCGTCAATATCTGGCTTTTTTGCAAGTAAAAGCCGTCTGTTAATACTGTCAGCCATTTTCATACAAGCGCAATCGTATTCAAAACCTTTAATATTATTCGATTTTAAATACATTTCGGTCATCATTTTAAAAGAAATTGCACCTAAATCAAACTGACCAATAGTAACCGCTTTGTTGTATGGCTGCCAATCTTGGTGGTTAATATGGTCGTAAAGTATGGGATGAGGCATTCTCGCTATTTTAATTTTAAAATAATCTTCGTAAATTTTAAGATTATTTTCAACAAACTGCAAATTTGGCACTTGGTAAAAGAAAATCGGCAGCGGCTCAATACCTGCTTTAATTAGCATATCGAGACCAACAACGCTATCTTTTCCTGTGGAAAATCCTATTGTGGCTTTTCTTATGCCTTTGTTATATGCCATTTCTGCTACATTTACAATCATATTTCTATTTCTTTATTACAATGAGGACAAGTTATTATTTTTTTTGCCTTTGTTTTCTTTTTATTGTTGGTTACACTTGTATCTGTATTATCTTCTGTTTCTTCTGAACTTGTGCCATTTTTAAATTCAAGCCCAAAATCAACAAGCATATCAATTTGCCAGTCGTCAGCCAAAATTCCCGTATCCCAATCGCCGTTATTCACATTATCTCTTATCATTATTTCACGCATTTTATTTTCGGGCAAATCCATAATATGAACGGGAACTTTATCTAAACCGAGCATTTTTGCCGCCTTAAACCTGCTATGCCCTGCGTATATTTTAAGGTTTTTATCAGTAATAATTGGTCGCGCCTCAAAATATTCGGGGTTTGCCTGAATACTGTTTGCCAATTTTTCTAATTCCTTGTGCGAAATTTTTCGCGGATTATCTTTATTTGGCTGTAACTTACTGACTTCTACATATTTCATTTTGCAAAGATAAATAAAATTTTTTAATAAATACACTTTTTTTGAAAAATTTTTACTGACAAATTTTTTATTTACTTATAAAGTCATACAGATTACTTTGTACGCCATACTCGCCGAGACCTGCCGTAAAATGAAACGCCGCTCTGCCGATTGCGCCTAATACTGTAAATTTGCCGTATTTTTCAACTGCAATTTCAAAAGGAATTTTCTCGTTGTTGTAGTTGTGGAACTCGTAACGCAAAGATTTTATTTGCTTTACACATTCGGCACTGTAACCGTTTGCAGTAAAAAACTGCAAATCTTCTTTTGTAAAATTTATTTTATCCATTATTTGTAATTTTTAAATTCGGATACAAATGATTATTTTCTATTATCAGAGTTCTCAACTCTTCTACTCTTCTCATATACTGTTGGTTAAAATTTAAGTTCGGTGTATATCCACGCCGTTTTTGGTAACTATTGCAAAGTGTCTTGTAACTTTTTAGCAGTCCATCAATTTTTCGTTCTAATTTTTCTGCATTCATAAAATTACCCGTATTGCCGATAGCGCAGCAGTTAAAATTGTTGTTAATCACATAAATATTTACACGCTCTATTATACGCCTCTTGGCGAGTTGCGCCGCCAAACCTTTGCAGGTCGCCATTCATCATTTTGACGCAACATATCATATTTTCGCCGCCAAAACTGTATTCAAAACCGTAGTTACTAACATTTGGATTGTCGTTTAAATTTTTCATATTGCTACATTTATTAAATTTGCTTTTTTAAAACATCTAAATTCTTGTTTTTCGGTATCATAATACACTTGTACAGTGTCTTTTTTAGTACGATTATCATTTTTCGGTAAGTAACCGAAAAATTTCTCGTTCAAAGTACCGAACGCCTCGCGGGTCGAACCATCTATTTTTTTAAAATAGAATTTTACAATTTTTGCGCTCATTGCGGCACGCAATTTAATATTTGCCCACGCACATTTTAACGCCTCGCTGATTGAATATCCGTTTTTCTTAACGAATTGCCACGCCAGCGACATTACTTCTGATAAAAATTTATTTTTTTTCATTGCTATAAAATTTTAAATATTATTTATTATTGCATTTTTGATTTTTTGCCAAAATTCTGCATCGCCATCGATTTTAACATTTAAGTCAGTTAAATAATCAACCGCCTCTTCGTAACTGATTTTAAATGTGTGTATTAATTCAGTTACGTAAAAATTAAAATTCGTTACTCTGTACCAAAATTTTTGATTTTCTAAATCTTCTATAAATTCTTTTAAAGTTTTCATATCTATATAGTTTAAAATTATTTTAATATTCTCATTTTTTTTGCAACGTACATTAATTCATTGTTGCTGTTACATTTACTAATTACTGTGAGAGCGAGAAATAATCTTGCGCCCTCGTTGCAAAATATTTTTCGTTTTAATCTGTTAATTTTTTCAATTAAACAAAATTCAAGTGATTTTTTGTTTGTCTCAAAATTTTCGTTACTATAATTATTTTTCATTTTGTTGCACTTAACCGTTATGTGCGTAGGGCTGTAATTGTTATGCTTTTATTATTTATTAAAACGTTGCAAAATTAATCTAATTAGTTTTATCGTGCAAATTTTTGATTGATTTTTAACATAATTTATACTTATACTCAAAGATATAACTTTTGTTTAGAATTAAAACGCCCAGAACAACGATTTTAACAATTCAATAAAACTACATATTTTTATTTAACCGACACAGTAATAAAACTAAAAAATTTAAGTATGATTTTTTGAGTAATTGTTAAACTTTATTAAAATATTAATCTATTTAGTATAATTAAAAAATTTTTAACTACCTTTGCCGAAAAATTTTTCAGAAAGGAATAGTTATGAATTTTAGAGAAAAAATTAAAGAGATTTGCGCAAGTAAAAATATGACGCAAAAGGACTTGGCGGAAAAACTTGGAATTACCGATATTAGTTTGAATAAAACTTTGCGTGGAAAATACCCCGCTTTGCAGACACTTGAAAAAATTGCAACCGCACTCGGCATTGATATTACAGAACTGTTTAATATCCCGCCCGACAACACAGTTATTTGCCCCCGATGTGGCGAAAGGTTAAACGTTAAATTTATGTAGTTATGAAATTAAGAGTTTTGGAACTGTGCCAGAAAAAAGGCATCACGCAAAAAGCACTTGCAGTGGTAATAGGCGTTACGCCCGAAGCCCTATCAACGTCAATAAACGGAAATCCAAGAAAAAGCACGTTGGAAAAAATCGCCACCGCTCTCGGCGTGGATATTACCGATTTGTTTGAGCAGCCGAAAAAAGAGTATTTTCACTGCCCTGAATGCGGCGCACGGATAGAACTGTTTGCAAAGCAGGAAATAATGAAAGAATTAGCAAAGTCAATTATTTAAAACTATCTACAAATTTGCGAAAATTCCTGTCGTACCGATAATAGTCGTCAAAAACCTGTAAATAGTAGTAAATAGTCGTCCTGTTGTGGTTTAATGCCTTTGCAATTTCGGGTATTTCGTGCAGTTGCAGCCGCATATTTTGCGCAATCAGCAAACGCCAATACACTAACTCTAAATGTCTATTTTTAGAGCGTATATCCGCTTGTAATTCGGGCGGCATTTCTATTATTTTACCTTTTAAAAATTCCATTATTCAAACATTCCTAATTCACGTCTTAATTTGCGCTCGGCTATTTTGCAGTAGTCGGGGTTGAGTTCTATTCCGATGTAGTTGCGGTTTAATTTCCGTGCCACAACGCCTGTCGTCCCGCTTCCGAAAAAGGGGTCTAATACAATTCCGTTTTCTGGGCAACCTGCCAAAATACAATCAGATATTAGTTTTTCAGGGAAACAGGCAAAGTGATGTTCTTTTTCTGCCTGCGTTGAAACAGTCCAAACAGAACGTTTCATTGCTGCTGGCTGTCCGTCTGGCAAATAGTTGAAAATTCGTGTTAATGTTTGTCGCGCCCACTGATTTACGTTTTTATCTTCACTTAATTTTGCCGTTTTAGTATATGTATTGTTATGCGTTCCTGCGGCGATTGGAGTTAAAATTGCTTTGTAATCAAAATAATACTTGTTGCTTTTTGACATCAGAAAAATATACTCGTGCGCTTTTACGCACCTGTCCTGCACGCTTTCAGGCATTGGGTTTGGTTTGTGCCAAATAATATCTTGCCGCAAATACCAACCTTTTGACCTCAAAGCAAATGCAAGCATAAAAGGTATTCCTATCATATCTTTGGGTTTGTAGCCGTCTGTTTTTATAGGTTCTACCCAACTTGCGCTCGGCTGCAAATAATTGTCATTCTCGGTTTTAACGTGTCCTTTGCCTTTCATACTGCCTGCGTAAGAGTCGCCCATATTCAGCCAAAGCGTGCCGCTCGGTTTAAGAACTCTAAAAACTTCCATAAAAACCGAACACATAACATCAATAAACTCTTCGGGCGATTTTTCCATTCCGATTTGTCCTTTTACGGAATAATCCCTTAAATTCCAATACGGCGGCGAGGTTACACAACAATCCACAGAATTATCGGGCAAAGTCCGTAACCCTGCAAAAACATCTGAATTTATGATTTTATTCGTTTCCATTACCTTACAACAAATTTTATCGGCTGCTCATCATCTTTTGCAAATCCGAACTGCTTTTCTTTCAAAATCAACTCATTACGGCGGCGCACAATGCGCTCAAAATCACAATAAGGAATACCTTTTGTAAACATCATTTCCGTAAGTGTATCAATATCCGTTATTTTAGTTAAATTGTCCATAATTTTAATTTTTACACATAAAAAAATCGCTAAACCCTGAAATATAAGTGTTTAGCGAAAATATATTAGTTAAAAATTATTTTTTTTATCTAAAATATTTTTTTATTCAAAATTGAATTATTACTTTTGCGGCGCAAAGAAAATTATTGACTTTGCGTTTGGACTGGGGTGTCCCCGGTTGGAAAAGGGTTGTCTATTGATGACTCTTTTTTTTATTGTTTTTTCGGATTATCAAGTTTTTTCATTTCTTTAAAACCTTATTTTAATTCCTTTCGTACTTCTGGTAATTCTTTTTCTTGTGGCAACGCTTCAGGATTTTTACCTGTATTCTTTTGCACTATTTCACGCACCTCACGTCCAACGTCATAATGTGTTTGCTCTAACATACCCTGACCTCTAACATTTTTTGATTTGATACGTTCCTCTGTTTGTGTCATTCGGAATAAATTTGCTGCAAGTTCTGTTCTACCCATTGTATCAAACAAAAAATCTTTATCAACATTACGCCTTCTGGCTAATTCTACATTTAGCATATTGTACATTCCCCTATAACCAGCATTTGTAAATTTTGCATAATCATCGACACCTGATTTTTTTGCGGTAGAATAAAGCGATTTATGTCCCTCTTTTATTTCTTCTCTGATAAGTATTCGGTCGATATTTTCATTTCCTTGTACAACTAATTCAAAAGCACGCGTTTGTTGCGCAAAATATGCCTGTGCCTGTGCTGCCTCTGGTTTTTTCGGGTCAGCATTCATTGAAACAATATAACAAGCAAAGCGTGTTAATTTAAAATCTTCTTTTTGAGTGTCATCCCTTATAGTGTGCTGAATATTTTCGTAATGGTCAATACCTAACGAAATGAGTGCTTTTGTAGCTCTTTCAATAACCTTTCTAAATGATTTTATATTATCATAACCAAGCATTAACATTAAGTCGGATGCCCACCAATAAACAAAACCATTTTGGTTCTTAAAATCCTCAAAACTTAATCCATTGTTATTATTATATATTTCAACTTCATTCATAATTTATTAATTTTTAAGTATTTACTATAATTAAATTACGCCACAAAATTACAAAAATAAATCATAATATCAACAAATTATTAACGTTTTTATTGAAAAAAAATATTAATCGTGAATACAACCACTCAAAAAATACAAATTTATTTCAAAATTGCAAAATTTTTTCTAATTATGGTGAATTCACCATAATTCGCTAAACTCCAATATTTCAAAGAACGCTTTTTAAAATTCCGTTAAAACGGCATTTCGCTGTTTTCTTTTTCCGTAACTTCTGCCTGCGGTACGTAATAATCAAAAAACTCATTCATACTACCGTTGTGCCGCACCCTTACCTTGCCAATCTTACCGCCTCTGTGTTTTCTGACTATCAGTTCCAAATAGTTTTTTTCTGCCTCATCATTGTACATTTCAGGGCGGTGAATAAAACACACAATATCGGCGTCCTGCTCTATTGCCCCGCTCTCTCGTAAATCAGATAATTGCGGCTCGGCACTTTTGCCGCGTTTTTCAATATCTCGGTTCAGTTGGCAAAGTACAATAAACGGCACTTTAAGCGACTTTGCAGCCACTTTGAGTTTGCGGGACATTTCCGTTACTTCCTGCTCTCTGTTGCGGTTGTTGCGGCTCGACGGCGTTACCAACTGCAAATAATCCACAATCACTAAATCACACTTATTGCGCTTTTTGAGTAATCGTGCC
>Ga0209629_10000209_pt1 | contig 29753 bp, 24 predicted proteins | sample TergutCu122P5_FD_187286 | JGI IMG/M metagenome (GOLD analysis project Ga0209629, IMG submission 187286) | Cubitermes ugandensis P5 segment gut microbial communities from Kakamega Forest, Kenya - Cu122 P5 (SPAdes) (version 2) | ecosystem: Host-associated > Arthropoda: Insects > Digestive system...
CTGACTCAAACCCATGAGCCTCTGCGAAACCCAGGGCGATTCAACAAATTTGCCGCACCCACGCCGTAAAAACCTGCACTTCAAAACAAATCAACGCCTCATACCGCAAAGCATGAGGCGTTGATTTCCATTGAAATTTATGGTGGTGTAGTTCCCCGCAAGAGGAAACTTTCCTGCTGCACGGGCATTGCCACCGTGGGAGTGGTTATACGCGATGGGCACATCCGAGGGGGAACCGGACGCCCCCGCGCATTTGCTCGCTGCCGAGGGCAACGAACGGTCTGCGGTTCGATCCCAAATGCGGAATCGAACTGGCGCACTGGCCTGACATCAGGACGCATGCCAGCCCGCGCCTGCGCGCCACTGCCGGCCGAAGCTATCGCGTGCCGTGAGTGCCTTCAGCGCCGGCAACAGGAACTCGCGCAACGCCTCGATCACCGCCGCCAGCGTCATCGGCTCCAAGGCGTTCTTGCGCAGGAAGCCCGCCCACTGCATGTTCTTCTGCTCGTGCAGGGCGAACTCGTCGGTGAGGCCGAGCGGCAGGCCCAGCGGGATGTCCGTGCCCCGGCGCTCGAACGTGGCGCGGATCGCCGTCGCCAGCACCGCACCGTCGAAGTCGGAGTGACGGGACAGCACCCACAGGTCGAAGTAGTCCTTCATCCGGCTGTTGAGAATGCCGAGTTTGACCATCGCTTCGAGCTTTTCGGCGACGACCGTGTAGCGGGGATAGACCCGCAGTTGCGGCTGCGGCATGCCATCGAGGATGACCGGGTATTGCACGTTCTCCGGCGCGGGTGTGACGGCGTCACCGAAGCCGATGTCGATTTGCACTGGGCAGTGCGCACCATCGAGCAGGCCTACCATCGTCACCCGCACGCCCGCGTAGTTGGCCTCTTTGCGGATTTCGGCAGCCTTCACGCTGTCGGCCTGAAACACGATCCCGTCGTCGCTGGCGATCTGGCTGATCTCGCGGAACAGGTTTTCCAGATGCGGGATTTCTGTGGAGCCGAAACCCAGCAGGTCGGCGTCGTGCGTCGGGCGATGCGGCACGTCGAACCAGATGTCGAACAGCAGCGCACCTTTGAGCAGGAACTGGCCGCGCTGCTTCGAAACACTCAGGCGGTACAGCATCCGCTCCAGCGCGTAGCGCGTCAGCAGCAGATTGAAGTCGAGTTTTTCGGCGCGGGCTTTATTGAGCAGCCGGGCACGAACCGACGCAGCAGTGTTGCGAGTGGTGTTGCGCTGGTTCATGCCAGACTCTCCAGATAGGGGCGCATCACATTGGCCACGCGGTCGATCTTGGCGTAGTGCCAGATCTGGTCGCTGGTCATGCGCTTGGCGTTCCAAGCCTCGCGTAGTGCCTCCAGCGCCACGTCGAGGCCGATCTTGTTGCGGTACTTGAAGCAGTCGGCGACCGTCTTGGAGACGCTGGTGACGCGGACAGTGACGCCATCGACGACGTGCTCCTCGACGCCCTCGATCAGCGCCGCGCCGGAGAAGCGCACGAGGCGCAGCGGCGGGTAGTCCAGCTTCGGCGTGGCGGCCTTGTTGTCGATCGCCAGCCAGACCTCGAACGGGGCCTGCGTCGTCAGGTCATGGAAGCGCAGCGCTGACAGCAGGCACACCACGCCCTTGGGCACGCGCCGGGCGACTTCGGCCAGCGTGCCGTGCGCCGACACCGAACGCGCCGTGAGGCCGTACAGCCCGCGCCCGATGCGCTCCAGTTGACCGCGCCGCACCGCCCGCGTCAGGGCCACCCGTGGGATGCCCAGCGGGGCCAGATCGTGCGGGCGCAGCAGTCCCTGCGTGCGCACCAGCTCCAGCAGCTTGTCGGCGGTTGTATCCATGACCCGGCACATTGTTCCATAACATAGGTAAATGTCAACAACAACCGATGAATAGAAACTTGTGTCGCCGGGCACTCATCACGGATCACGAGAACAACCCACAGATGGATTGAGGGACACAGCAGCAGTGTCGTCGCGGATTTGCATGGAGACCCCGACGATGACACGACACTGCGCCTTCTGTGGCAAACCCTTTGAGCCACGCCCGCAAGTTCCCGACCAGACCTTCTGTTCTGCGCCCGACTGCCGACGCGCCCGCAAGCGCCAATGGCAGCGGGACAAGCGCCAGTCCGATCTCGACTATCAGGTCAATCAACGCAACGCCCAGCAGAAATGGGCACAAAACAATCCCGACTACTGGCGCAACTATCGCAAGGCCCGTTCCGATTACGCACGGCGCAACCGCGAACAGCAACGGTCAAGGGATCAGCGACGAGACGACGATCTTGCAAAGATGGACGTGTGGAATTTACCCAACGGTCTGTATCGCATCACGCGACGTCCGGATTTGCAGAGTGAAAACGGCAATTCGTGGATCGTCGAGATCACGCCAGTTCGCGTGACGCGTCCGCCGCAAGATGGACGTGTCAAGAGATGACTTGATCGACATCTTGGCCGCTTGGCCGTAACTTCGTTGCCAAACGGGTTCTTGATCACCACGCATGGCAACGATTTCGTGTGTGCGCATTGCTTTTGGGCGACTGCGCCGCACGGCGTGAAGCAGCGGCTGGCCTTGATGCACGATGGCTACCGGCAGGGGCGGCAGGACATACCCGCCATTGAGGACAAGCGGTTGTGGGTGGTCGAATCCGAGTTTGCTAACGTGCTGCATCAAGGGCGGCGTGACGGCAACACGCTGTCGGCGGCGCTGCGCGACTGTTGGGATGGCGTCGATCTCAAACCCGCCACCAAGTCGAACCGGCTCTACGCCAGCCAGCCACACGTCTGCTTGAGTGGGGCAATCTCTCCCAGTGAACTGATCGGACTGATGAGTGCTCGCGATCTCACCAACGGCTTCGCCAATCGTTTCCTGATGATTTGGGCCGAGCGCACACGGGTACTGCCGTTCCCAAAGGAAACTCCGGAGGCGATGGTCGAGCAGTTGGCACGCCGGACGCTGGAAGTATTGACGTTCGTCCACGCTGACCGGCACGACGAACGCGACCATCTGCGTATGGAACTGTCACCGCAGGCGCAGTGGCGCTATGCCCAGCTTTACCGGGGTGAACTGAACGACGATCTTGGCGATGGCACGGTCAGTGCATTGCTGGAGCGCCGCGCCCCAATGCTGCTGCGGCTGGCGATGTTGATGGCATTGACCGATCTGCAAACCCGGATCGATGTCCAGCATATTGATGCGGCGATGGCGTGGATTCGCCACGCTACGGCGTCCGTCCGCTTCGTGTTCGTCAGCGCCGCCGAAGAAGCGAAACTCGCGCAGGTGCTGGAACTGTCGAACCGCGTGCTGGCCTTCCTGCGCGAGCGCGGCCAAGCCACACGCAGCCAGATCAGCGCGGAGTGCTTTCGTGGCAAGGTGTCCAAGGTACGGATCGATGCCAGTCTGGAATACCTGCTGGCCTGCACGCCGCCGAAGATCACCGTGCAGTCAGTCGGGCGGCCTGTTGATGCACCGGGCACACCGACACGGGTATACCGGCTCACATAGCGCGCAAGCTCATTTCGCTCGTTTCGCCGTACCGAAACACGCGTAACTGCTTGTCGGGATTCTCATTTCGCTGATTTCTCTCATTTCGCCCAGCCCCATGATCCGGATGGAGTGCGGCATTGAGTTGCGCAAGTCCATCCGCCTGTACGGAGCAGCTCTCGATTCTTTTGCTACTGCGCACAGCACAACCAGAAATGACAGTAGTTGATGAATCAACGAGTTCTTTGGCTTATCAAAATGATCTACGTGATATACTTTTTTGATAATCAACCCCATTGAGGGTACGAGAGCAGCCCCAACAAGGAAATCTTTGGACAAGCACATCAATGTCTCGCAAGCCCAACGAGAGCGGTTGGCGTTCTTGGAACTGCGCACGTTCTTCACTGGCGAATTGAGGCGATCCGACATCGAGCTTCGTTTTGGTGTCAAGCCTGCGGCGGCTTCGCGCGACTTGGCCCTGTATCGCGAGCTTGCTCCTTCCAACCTGGAGTACGACAAGCCAAGCCGCTGCTACCGACCCGCCGGAGGATTTGCCCCGGTCTTCGAGTTCAAGTCCGACCGCGTCCTGGCTTGGTTGTCTCAAGGGTTTGGCGATGGCTTGGACTTGGGGATCAAACCGGCTGCTCCTTTTGAGGGGGCGGGTCAGCTCATCAAGCCAGATCTACAAGTCCTGGCTTCCATCACACGGAGCTTGTGCAGACGTAGAGCTACCCGGATCAACTACCTCTCGCTATCCAGTGGAGCGAAACAGCGTGAGATTGTCCCCGTGGCATTGGCAGACAACGGACTGCGCTGGCACATCAGAGCCTATGACCGCAACCACGGGCGATTTGGTGATTTCGTCCTCAGCCGTATCCGCAAGACTCACGAGCTTGACGGGTCGGTTAACGAACATGAGTTGCTGGGTGCCGACGAACAGTGGGCACGAATTGTCGAGATGGAATTGGTGCCCCATCCCGGACTGGCACAGCCGACGGCGATTGAAGCGGACTATGGCATGCGTGATGGTGTCTTGCGCATCAAATCGCGTGCAGCCTTGGCGGGCTATGTCCTCCGACGCTGGTCGGTGGATGCCACGCCCAACCATTGTCTGGATTCATCGACCTACCACCTGTGGTTGCGCAACACGCCAACTTTGTATGGCGTGGAAAGCGCCGCCATCGCCCCCGGAGTAACCGATGCCGGGAAATAGCAGGAACAGGGAACAACATGACAGACATCCCGCAGCAAAGTAAAAGCGATGGTGGAACCCCACCAGCGAGCGCATGGGTCAGGTTCTTGCGCAGCTATGGCCCAACGCCGAACAACCTGACGATGTTCGATGAATACGTATCAGGCGCTCTGGGCAGGGCGAAAGTTCAGCCGATTCATCTGTCGACACCGCAGCTTGACAAGATGATTCAGCACATTGAATCCAGAGTGCCAGGCTCTCTCTTGATCGTCGGTACGGCGGGCGACGGCAAGACCTATCACTGTCGGGCACTTTGGAGCCATATCGGAGGCGATCCCAAGGTCTGGTCGAGCAAGGGCAACGTGAAAGAACATCGGTTGTTGGACGGACGGCTGGCGGTTTTCATCAAAGACCTCTCCGAGTTCAACGGCGAGGAGAGTGATTTGCCATTGCAACGACTCGAAAAGTCGGTTCTTGGCGGCGACGACTCCGAACTGATTATTTTGGCGGCCAATCACGGTCAGATACTTGACCGTCTGCGCGACTTGGGCAAACGCCAAGGACGGACTCATCCACTACGCAAACCGTTGCAAGAGCGTTTCCTGCAAGCCGGCCTCGCGCCGGAACGCTTGGCTGTTTTCGACCTCAGCCGTACCACCAGCCGCAAGACGCTCGACGAGATCGCGAAAGCAGTCGCCGGGCACCCGGAGTGGGACAACTGTGGGCACTGCTCGCTGAATGCCGATGACAAAGTCTGTCCGATCAACGAAAACCGTCGCCGATTACTGGGTACATCCGATGGCGGGCAGCTTGCGCACCGCTTGGGCGATTTGGTCGAAATCGCTCGGCTCAATGGCCTTCATCTGCCGGTACGCGATTTGCTGGCGTTGTGCTCAAACATGGTTCTCGGCTATTCCGACGCCAAGGTGGCAAAAGAAAATCTGATGACCTGCGCCGACGTGGCCAGAATTCAAGAAAGCAGCGATGTTGGCAAGGCCAGCATCTACGCCAACGCTTTCGGTGCCAACTTGCCCAAACGAAGAATCTCGGATCGGCCCGTGTTCAAAGCCATGACCAGTTTCGGTGTGGGTGAGGAAACCGCCAATGCAGTCGATGGTCTGCTTGTCTATGGCAAGGACGATACTCGATTGCAAACCGATTTTGATCGTTTGATCGCCAGCGACCCCGTTTATGGGGCAACCGCCATGTTCTGCGCAGCCCAAGATGCTTACTTGGAAGGCCACGAGAGCGCACGTCTGGAAGAAGGCTCGACCGCGTTTCTGGAAATGCTTGAAGCCCAGCGCCGCCGACTTTACTTTACCCTGCCAGAGACCGAGGCGAGCTATCCGCGCTGGTCAATGACGGCCTTCCGCTTCGCGGGCGAGTACCTTGCCATCATCGAGTCGCTCAAGGCCAAAAAGCCGGTGAGCGAGGCAAGCCGGGGGCGCATTGCCAAAGGGCTTAACCGGGTCATGACAGGCTTGCTGCTGGAGAATGTTGATCGCATTTTCATCGCTAGTTCCGGCGGCTTCACGCAAAGCCGCGTGAGCGTGCTTTGCGATCATGAAACACCATCGCGTCGTCAGAACGGCGTGGGTATGGCTATCAAGCTTGATGAGGAAACGGGGCTTCCGCAACTCGACGTGTTGCTTGCTCCCGGTGCTGGCAACTCCGTGACCTTTGAACTCACGCCCATTCGGTACGAGTTTCTTGCTCGCGTCTCCGAGGGGGCATTGCCCGCGAGTTTTTCCAATGAGTGTCTTGAAGATCTGCTGGCTTTCAAGACCAAGCTTCTGCGCAAGGCTCAACTTGTTCGCAAGGGCAGCTCCACCGATGGAGACGATGAGATCGAGGGCGATTCATCCGCACTCGCGTTGAATTTCATCGACATTGAGCCGGGTGGCCGTGGCTTCACCCGTCCCGTCATCGTGAGGGTGCAGGTATGAGCGAAATTTTCAAACGCCCGGAGATCAGGGGCGTCGATTTTTGTGTCGATGAAAATATCTGGGGGCATCGTCTCTACGATGAACAACTCCCGCATTTAACCGTACTGGAATTTCTGGGTGCGCTGGGTTCGAACTTGGACAAACCCCTGCGGCCACACGATGGCGTACACGGAACCTTCAAATTTCAGCCACAACGACAGATTCGCCTTCGCAGCCTTCTGTTCAATAACCCCTATATCGAGTTGATCGCCGATAGCGCGCAACCCGATGAAGAAAAGTGGCGGCAGTGGCTCGAAAAATTCGACCAAGGGAAAACGGGTAAAGGTGACGAGGATATGGCCTATTTGCGCCAATCGTTCGCCAGTTTCGATGACCTTGCAAAAGCCGTCGATCTTTTGCGCTCCTCCTCGTTCGAGTCACGCAGCAACAAACGCTGGAGTTCAAAGTTTGTCTTTCCCTTTGGGCCTGATGCGCTCTATGAAGACTTGGAGATCAATTCGCGCGGCAACATGAGCAATGACCGGCGTTTCTTTGCTCGCACTGGCGAACTGCTCTACCTCATGCTTACGCGCGCCAAGCGCGGGAGCGAACTCGGCGACATCCTGACGAAGCGCTTGTTTGATGGCGATGCGCCAATGAACCGGCTTGCACGGGCGCTGCAAGGCGCGCCCCAGCAAACGGAAGACTCTCGGCAATCGGGCTATCTCCCTGAAGTTACCAACGCACGCTTTGATCAAACATGCGAAGACTGGCTGTCGATACTGGACAAAGACATGCCGATCTACGATGCCTTGGAGCACCTGATCGCCATCACAGGATTGAACATGCTGCTCTACTTCCTGGAGCGCGCAAAGCAGGTTTCGGGCAATGCCGACCCGGTCGAGATCGTCTGTGAAATCGTCTCTAGGGAGCGCACGAAAGTCCGCGCCCTCTCAGGTGACAGTTATCAACGTAATCAGGGACTCCCCGCCGAAGCCGTTCGCGCCTATGTTGAGTCGATTCGCCACGATGTCGAGTGGGTTGCCGCCGCGTCGAATGATTTTCCAGACGCCGAGCGCGTGAAGCTCATGCGTGAGCGTTTCCAGTGGCCCCAGAATGATGGAAGCGCAGACGAGGACTACTCAAATACGAGTCCGGACAAATTGGTCGACATACTGGTTGAACTCGCCCTTGATCGTCATGAACAGCACGTCGGGAAAATCCATGCTTCGTGGTCGCGTGCGATTGGTTTGAGTTCCCGCCGATTGTCACGGCGTACCCGCTATGCGCCCAATGACCGGCTGCTCAAGTCGATTGTGGTGGCGGTGGTCGGGGATCGTATGCAATTCGACGAGTTTCTGGTTGAGGTCAAGCGGCGCTATGGTCTGGTGCTCGGCGATGCCGAAGGCGTGCGCCTGATCGAAGAAAAGCTGGTCGATCAAGAAGAGCTCAGCGAAAACAGGAACAACCTTGAGGCCCGGCTGGTGGGCTTGGGCTTGGTGCGCAGGCTTTCCGATTCTTGCTCCTTTGTCGAAAACCCGTTCGTCTTCAAGGGAGGGCAAGCATGCTAACGGATCGCATCATTGGGCGCGTGGGTGCGAACATCCTCGCCAAGCGTACTGCCACCCCTGGTCAGCCAGAAGACTCGGCGGCGCTGTTCCGGCTCGACAAACTCTCGGCCAATCAAATTGCCGCCGTGGCGCGGGCGATTCTTGCCAGCCCGGATATTCTCGCCCAGGTTGATTTGAAAATTCCGGAAGCTCTGGTCGAAGGACAAGGACTGCCTCCAGAAATTTTGATCCCTCACAACGCCGGGTACGTTCGCAATAACGCGCAAACCACCAAGGCAGCAATCCTGACGGCGAACGGTAACGAGCACAACCTGGCCGATACGCTGGGACACGTCATGGCCATCGGTGCCAAGGAGATGCGCGTCGATACCGAGGCTTGGTCTGAAGCCGCTCTGCATGTGGGCGGGATTTCTCCGGTGCCCGATGATCGCGCTGTCTTCCATGCGGCCTTGGCGGGCTTGCTGGCATCTGCCGAACTCTCGCTGGTGCAACTTGGCGAGTTCTGTTCTGAAGTCGTCAATGCCATGTCCACGCATGGTTTGCCCGTCCGCGACGCAGCAGGTTTCGCCGTCCCGTGTGTCGGTTTGCCCCGTGACAGCGGCGTCTTTTCCAACACAAGAACCTTTGGGCGGTCGAAAGCGCCTTGGCAGAAAGCCTTTGCCAAGCTCTTCGCCCAACGCGCACCGCTACTCAAAAAACTGCGGCAGAACGGTCAGCCGCTCGATCCTGCCGACATTACCGAACGTATCAAGGACAACGCCGAAGATATCACCGACGGTGCACGCCAAGCCCTTGAAGCTTTTGTCGCCGCTCCCGCAGGAAATCCGGAGGTGGCATTGGCGCTCGCCCAGTTCGAATGGGAGCGTGATGGTGTCTATCTGGCCTTTGACAAGCCCAAGGAAAAGCAGGTCGGGTTGGCCGAGGCAACCCTCCGTTTTTTTGACCATGATTGCGACCCGGAGAACGCGCTTGATGCTGAGGGACGCAAGCTCCTCGAAGACTTGAAATCGCGCGAACGCCGATCTGACTTCAACGATGAGGACGAGGAGTTTTTCATCAAGCATCGCCGCTTGCTTGAGCAAGACGCCAAGCTCTGCGCGCGCTGGGAAAAAGCTTTGTACGGTAAGCCCATCGAGTGCAATGATTTTTTCGATGGCTTTGCTCGTGTAGTCAACAGCCTGCATGCCGGTCTGCGCGAACCCGAGGGCGAGCGCATCCTCCGTTTCACCGTAACCAAGGGTCGAAAGGAGTGGCGTGAACGCTTCAACTACGACGCTGGCAGCTACTTCTCGGCGATGTATCGTGGCCTGAAGGCGCTCATGGGGGCAAAGGTTGATTGGAAGGTTGAGCGGCTGGGCAATGCGAATCTGCCCGATCCGCTGTTCGACTACGAAGCCTTCTTTGCCAAGGAAAAGGAGCTGCGTGATAGCAACAAAAACAAGGTTCGCCCCAGCTCTTCGCTTTCACGACAGGCGTTGCAAATCAAGTTCGATGTGGAGCTGATTCAAGTCTCAAAGAGTCAGAAGCCCCCCTTGGCAAAAACCCAGCTCCTGTGGAGTTATCAGCCCGCGACCATCGGTTTGTCGATGACTGCCGATATGCGTCGGCTTTTGGAAAAAGGGGCCGTGGGCTGCACGGAAGTCTCGCGCAAGATTGTCAGCAAAAAAGGCGGCGTACAGAATGTTTCGCTGCTGGATACGGGAACACTGGAGGCCACCTTCTCAACGGACGCCGGATCGCTCGTACCCGCAGCCAACAAGCTTCGCAGCTTGCGACAGAAAATCAAAGACCAGATTAAGGAGCTTGCTGTCGAGGGTCGGTTAACGCCGTCGCAGCGCGATGAAGTTCAGGCGTCTTGGGACAGGTTCGAAGAGGACTACATCAAGGCGATGGAGGATTTCGTCACCATCGGTCTGCATGGCGAGGCCGTGATGCGACAAGCCGAGTCCTTCGGTGCTCTGCTGACAACCTTGATGACCCATGCGCGTGGCGATGTGTGCCGCGCTCGCTTGGTTTCCGAAGTGCTTTCAGTTGGTACTGCGCGTGTGGTTGGCGATAACCCTGCCATGATTATTCCCCCGTGGCACCCAGAGCGCATGAAGGCGTTGGCGGTGAAATCCCGGCGCGTCGCGGGATTTGCCACGCATTTACTTTCCAGTAATTCCATCCTCTATGGAGATCGCGAAATCTTCATGCGCGAGCTTTCGGATGAAATCGCCCACTCCTTCTATCCGGAGATTGCCGCGCTCAACTGGGCTGGCGCACCTGCGCTCGTGTCTGAAAGTAGCACAGCCAACGGCTACAGCCTTCTGGAGTCGCCAACACGCGAAGCCAAGGATGCCATGACAGATGTCGATCCATCCTCCGCAGCCAAACAGGCGCGTGAACTGCTGGAACGCTATGTCAGTTTGCAGCCGCACGAGGCGTCCAATCTCAGCGTTGTGCTCTACAACGCCGACGCAGCCGAATTGCCATTGGCAACGGTGCGCGAACTCGCGTCAGCGCAAGAGAATGGCAAGCAGCAATGCAGCGTATCCGTCCGTCACTCCGATCCGGCCAAGCTTCGCAGCGTTTATGGCGAACTGGTTAACAAGGCTGGTGACAATCCCGATCTGCCCATCGTCAGCGAAACCAGCGACAACTTCATTTCCAAGTTGCGCATTTCGGTGACGCCGATCTCGGCCACGCCCAGCGAGAGTGCGCAGGGCTTCAAAGCCTTCGATGTGGCTTTTCTGCATGATGTGGTTGCGCGTGCGGCCCAGTTGGAGTGGCTGCCCGTCGCTTGGTCGAACGAACGGCCCAATCTAGAACACGCCCCTTCGCGTTGGTCGTATCGCAGCGTTTCTGGCGAAAACGAACTGAAATCCACCACCTTCCTGACCTGCCCTTGGCAAACAGCCTCAGGCTGGGCCTATGTGTCGGCGGTGGCCGCCGTATGCCGCCAAACCGATGCATCGTCCAGCGAACGCTTTCTTCCAGCACGGCGTATCTCGTTGCAAAGTCCTGCGCTGGCAGGAATGATCAAGGATGCGCACGACCTCGCTGAATGGGTGGCCACCTACGACGAACTACTTGATAAACGCCAGCTTCAACACAACGGCATTACGGTGGTTCGCTACCGCCGTAGCTCCACCAATGGCCGTAACATGATTGTGAGTTCAACCTCTGAACTGCGGCTACTGGGGGTGCTGGTACGTCGCCGTCTGGAAGAGTTGAATCTGCAACTGACCGCCGACGAATTGCAATCGGCTGCCGACAAAGCCAAGCGTGACGCACTGTCTATCTCCGGCGACATCGTGCTTCGCGCAGCCAAGCGTGGCGTCTCTGCGGGAGAAATGATTGGCTTGGTGCTCAGCCGCTACTTGCTGGCCGAAGAGTTCAAGGCTGCCGCTGCTGGCGGGCAGGTTTTAACAGCCTGGTTCCTGCTGGACGACTACGCCAGTTGGCTTTCGCAGCGGGAGAGTCGAATCGCCGACATCCTCGCGCTCAATGTTGAGGAACGGGAGGAAGGCATCCGTGTCGTCATTTCCATCGTCGAATCGAAATACGTTGGCGCAGACGGCTTGGCGGAAGCACGCCGCAACTCCAAGGATCAACTCCTGGCGACGATGAGCATGTTCAGCGAGGCGCTCTTTGGTGATCCCGGTCGCCTTGATCGTGACGTATGGCTGGCCCGTCTGGCGGACATGCTGATTGACGCCGACATCCCACCCGGAAAAACGAACTTGATGGAACGGGCGCGGGTCAAGTTGCGTGAGGGCGACGTTGAAATAGCCCTGCGTGGCTACTCGCATGTTTACGTCCACACATCAGATGCCGGATCGACTTCTGCCTCCGAGCAAGAACTGCTGGAGGATAGCGACGGCGTCAAGGCGTGGCAGGAAGTCTTTGACCGCCCCGACTTGCGCAAGCTTGCTGAAGCCTATGCCAAAGGAGCCGGTGGGGCAGAGGTTCGATCTGGACTCGGCTCCCAACAGCCGTGGGGTGGAAACGACTTCAAGAAACCCGCCCCGCGCGTCCCATGGCTTGCCGACACAAGTCAACTTGCTGATAGCGCGATGAATGCGCTGGTGGAGGATGCTCCTGTCGCTACCGATATTCCACTCCCGTTGGGCGGTCTGAAACACGAGCCAACTGAAGTCGCCTCGACGACGATTCTCAATCTGAATGCGGCACCTGCTGCCTCTGCCAATTTAGGTGCCGCACTCTCTGATCTGGTGGCCACCAAGTTTGCGAGTAACGCTCAGACTGACACGGGGCGGGAGGAGTGGGTTCAGGATGTCACCAAGAAACTCAAAACCGCACTGAACAGTTATGGTCTGCAAGCAGCGATCGTGGGCACGCGCCTGACGCCTAATGGTTGTCTGGTTCGCTTGGCGGGTTCCGACCGGCTGCGTGTCGAGGACATCGAGAACAAGCGCACCCAGCTTCTGACCACGCACGCGATAAATCTCGTCACCGTCCAGCCCAAGCCGGGCGAGATCGTGGTGACAATCGCAGGTACCAAACGGCAAACGGTGTCGCTCTGGGAATTATGGTCGCGCCGCCAACTCAATCGCAACGTTGCGGGGATCAACACTTCGTTTTTGCTCGGAATCCAGGAGATCAACGGCGCATTGCTGTATCTGAATCTCGGTTCCGAATTCGGCGGACTCTCTTCGCACGAGCCGCATTCGCTGGTCGCCGGTGCGACCGGTAGTGGCAAGTCGGTACTCATCCAATCGCTACTGTTGGACATCGCAGCAACCAATCCCAAGGCGCTGGCCCAGATCATCCTGATCGACCCCAAGATGGGAGTGGACTACGCCTCCTTGGCGGACTTGCCGCACATGCGCGATGAAATCATTACTACCAAGGAAAAATCAGCCGAAGTCCTTGATGCGCTCGTCCAGGAAATGGAAGATCGCTACCGCGCTTTTGCCCAAGCCCGAGCGCGCGACCTGCCGACATACAACGCCAAGGTGTCGGCTGAAGATCGACTGCCGATGGTCTTCCTGGTTCACGACGAGTTTGCCGACTGGATGTTTGACGATGCCTACAAGGCGAAGGTAGGAGCGGCTGTCCAGCGTTTGGGCGTGAAAGCCCGCGCTGCGGGTATTCACCTGATCTTCGCAGCACAGCGCCCCGATAAGGACGTGATGCCGATGCAACTCCGCGAGAACTTGGGAAATCGCCTGATTTTGAAGGTGTCCAGCGAGGCTACTTCCAAGATTGCACTGGATCGGTCTGGCGCTGAACTTCTGCTGGGGCGGGGGCATTTGGCAGCTAAGCTTAATGGCGAGCAAGGCTTAGTTTTCGCTCAGGCTCCGTTTTTGTCTGATCAAGATATCGAGGCGGCAGTGGCTGCCATCCAATCCGACAACCTATAACCTGAGTCCGGTGAATTATCATGGCTAAAAAATGGCAATCTAGTCCACACACAATTGCCGATATTCGGGAATGGAACGGCAACGGGACGTTGCTATTGCAACCAGACTATCAGCGCCGAGAAGTTTGGGGTGATGCGGCCCGAGTGATGCTTATCGACAGTATCCTCAATGACATCCCGATGCCAAAGATATTCGTATCCAAGGCCATCAAGGACATGAGGACGTATCGTAGCGTCATTGACGGTCAGCAGAGGATTACGACGATCCTCTCCTTTTTGAATGACGGCTTCCAATTGGAAAGCCCATACAGTGGGCCCTACGACAGCAAAAAGTTTTCCGAGCTTCCTGAGGAGGTTCGCAACGACTTCCTGCTCTACTCGATCGATTTCAACGAAGCATCCGGCTTGCCGCCCGAAGAGCTGCGGGAAGTCTATTCTCGTGTCAACAAGTACCTGGTTCCGCTCAATAGACAGGAACTGCGAAAGGCAGATTTTCCTGGCGATTTTTTGAAGATATCAGAGGAGTTGGCTAATATTGATTCTCTCGATGACATGGGCCTTTTCAACGCTACGGCACGGCGGCGTTCATTGGACGTTGAATACGTGAGCGAGTTGTTGGCGGCACAGCTAAGGGGCATCAGCGACAAGAAAGATGCAATTGACGAGTGTTGTCGTCACTATGCTGTCTGGCCGGAGGCCGAGTCTGCTGTTGCACGCACCGAGTTCGAAGGAGTGATTTCAGACATCGCGAAAATATTTGACTCGACTTATCCAATGAAGAAGACCCGCTGGAAGCAGAAGGCGGACTTTTACTCGTTCTTCTTTTCCGTGTTGACCCTCAGACGCAGCGGTTTTTCACTGCCTGACGACGTGAGCTTCCTACGCCAAGATTTAATGCTACTGGACAAACGGATAGCGCCCACGTCAGAGGTGCCGATCCTCAGTAAATACGCGATTTACTGCGTTTCGCAGGCGAACTCGGCGTCCAGCCGAACTTGGCGCATGAAATTCATCCGGGCAATCTTGCAAGGCACCTATGCTGGCTCTATGGACGACAAGGAGCAACGCGATATCGTGTCGGCAACTGCTAGCGACATTCGGTTCGCAATTGATCCGAACTTCAACGGCGATGGATGCCCGCCTGCGGAGGGTTTCGTCTGTGGCGGATGCGGTAGATACGACGAAGGCGAAACCAGCCTGAAGAGATCGATCCTCTACTGGCCAGCTGGAAGCACGGTGTTCCAACTGTCGAACGCGAAGTGGGCTCATTCTAAGTGCAAAGGCGACGTGGATGCTGCGGCCATTATCGAGGGGACAGATATTCCGGGCGCAGTCGAAGGCGATTACGACGACGACGAGGATGGTGAAGAGTAAAACAATGAAAACCAAAATATGAGCCAAGTCGAACTCTTTCGAAATCAATCCAGTGCCTATGCGATCGACGACCGTATCACAGGCGATGATGGCCGAATCTATATCGTTGGCGATCGAATTGCAGCTGGCGGTAATGCCGTTGTCCACGAATGCAACGAGAAGCTCTCCGGAGACAGCTACGCAGTTAAGTTTCAACTCGAACTCCGACATCGACGCCGGGAGCGATTCCAGCGCGAGGTCGAGCTTCTTCGTGGCTTCGACGACCCGCACATCATTCGTTTTGTGGCAACAGGCACCGTGCCAGGCGTTCGAACAGAGCGAGTCAAGCGCGGAGGTCGACTGGTTGCTCAACGGCGAGGCGAAGCCGAAGAGTTGCCCTTTGTTATCCTCATGAAAGCATCGGAAGATTTGGGCAAGCACGCCAAGACGCCTCAGCAAATCCCGCCCGCGACCTACCTCGCGCAATTCTTAGGACTTTCCAAGGCGTTGGTGAAGGTTAACAAGAAGGCCTTGCACCGCGACATTAAACCCGAAAACATCTTGGTTGTGGGCAGTGCGTGGGCTATCAGTGATTTTGGACTATGCGATCTGCATGAGGGTGGCCCCGATCTATCACGCGAGGACGAAAGAATTGGCCCCGCGCTGTGGATGTCGCCGGAGGCATTCAACAAGAATCTAGGTTGCCCCGATGTGATCGGTCAAACATCGGACGTGTTCCAGTTGGCTTCTGTCTTTTGGTATGCAACCTGCGGCCGACATCCGACAGGAATCGTCCGTGACGCCGATTGGCACGGGCCTGCGGAACTCTACCCCATCATGGAACGGGCGTTGCTGCACAACAGCCGCAACCGCTTTCAGACTAGCGCGGAATTCAGCGAAGCCTTGGAAGCAGCGATCATCAGGTAGTTGGTCTCACTTATGGCAAACAGCACAAGCCCCATTACCCTCATCCTCCCCATAGACATCATCAATATCTTCAGGACAAGTCTTCACAGGCCGCAGCGGATTAATAGGGATGCTCTTACGTAACCGAACGCGACGAATCTCATATTCCGCCGTGATCTCGGCTATGCGCGCTGGCTGCTCCATGTCAGAGAGTGACTCACCCTTCGACCAAGTGAACGGAGCGCCATGCTCCAAGGCGTCCTTCTCCAGCGCCTTCGCCGCCTCATAGGCATCCGGATGCTTGTCTCGCAAGCGAACCCATTCGATTTTTTGTTGAAAAAAGCAGAACGTGCAGCCGCTACGTGAGCGCCACTCGTAGTATTTCGGGTAACCCACGCCAGAGCTTTCCAGAATGTCGATCACTCCCGCCTTGTCGATGCCAGCCTCACGGAAAGGCAGCTTCACATACAGGTTGTTGGCCTTGGCGGCGTAGCCCTCGCGATAGTCTTCATCTGCGCGAATCGCGACGTAAGAGGTGACATTGTCGCCAGTGGCCAGCCACGGTTTTACCCATTCCTCGAATGGCTTGAGCTTGAGCATGCGCGTGCACCAGCGCGTTTGCGGGTTCGGCAAAAAATGGTTGTATTGACGGAGCCAGAAACGAAAGTCCCGCCCTGGATTGAGCCGTGCGATAGGCTTGCCAAGGTAGCCTTCGAGCTTGCCAAGGAATTCGTGGACTTCGGGCAGTTCTTCGCCGGTATCGGTGAAGAAGTAATCGATGTTGAGTTCAGGGTGTCGGTCGCGCATATAGACGGCCAGCGCCGCGCTATCCTTGCCGCCGGAAATGCCTAGAACGTGCCGTTCAACCATTGGCTGCCTCCTTGTCAGTCGATGCCAGTTTCATCCCGGCCTTCGCCAGAATCGCCAGCAAAACCTCCGTTCCCAAACCTTGAGCTTCGAGCAATGAGGCGAGCTCGTCAGCCTTGACCTCCACTACTTGTCGGTGACGGTCGGGGATGGCGAAAGAGCGCGAGATTGTCTTGGTGCCTGACCCCGCGCCAATAACGACAGCGATGGCTTCACTGTGCGCTTTGCGGCCCCGGACAGCCACGAATGCCTCAATCTCGCGGAAACGCCGGGCGAATTTCGCTAACTCCAGAACGGCGGCATCGATGTGTCGATCCACCCAGTCACGCGGAGGCTTCTCCGCAGCCAGGCTCAGAATACCCTCGAGCGAAGAGATTGATCCGTCGAAGTTGGCCAAACGTGTCGCAAAAGAATCCATGCGCAGATCCCCTGTGATGCCAGAAACGGAACTTGCGCGTGCGCGCAAGGTTTCCAAATCGTCTCTGCTCGCGTCCAGCGCCTCAAGCATCTTGGCCTCCACGTCTGTCAGCATCTTTTTGTAGGCACCGGCAAGCTCATGCAGTGGTGCGCGCAGAGCACTCACGTAAGTTTTGCCGTCAGCAGCGTCGAGCAACGAAGCTAAATCAACGAAGAGTACCTTGTGTGGATCGTTAGCTTTCACGAGCATGTCGCGCATCGTTTTTGCCTTTTCGCCCAGCCGTTGCGTTTTGCGTGACCACTCCGGCAGATTGAAAACCATCGCCACCAGTCCGCGGGCGGCTTCAAGCGGGTCGGCAGCACCCACGCTCTCACCGATCTCGGCAAGAAGTGTCGCGATGCCTTCAAGTATCTGGTTTTTATCTTCGTCAATGGCGACCCAGCGCAGCGAGAAACGTTTTGGGTCTTGCAGGCACTCGTCGATATCAAAGTCGGTGAGTCTGGGTACGAACATTCCGTCTTTGTAGACGGCGATGTTTGCCTTGTGGGCCAGCAAAAACGCGGTGAGTATCACGGGCTGTATGCCCTTCTTCATACCGAAGGGTGGCTTGCTCCACAGCGCGTAAATTTTGTGCGTGCCTACACGTATATCAGCATTCAGGAAGAGTGCCCGCGTTTCTTTCCATAGAAAATCGAAACCGTCGGCACGCCCATCGCTAGGTGGTATGAAGCGCCATGTGCCGGAGTCATGGTCTTGTCGGTGCAACTCCGTTTGCTTGAGCAGGGTTTCGTAGAGACCTCGTTCGGCAGGGAAACCTTCAAAACCAAGGGCCTCTTGGCCTTCTGCATTGATCATTGCATGCAGAAGTTCGCGGCGAGCCTTTACGCTATTGCTCGAAACGTTGTCACGATTAACTAGCTCGCTCCACACGGGTGGTGATGCATCGAACAGGGTATCGGCAAATTCAGATGCGACAGGCGAAAGCTCTTCGCCAGATTCGATAACATCCTCCGTTTCGGTCTGCCACTTCGTTGACGCTACTGCGGTTTGCAGTTGATCTTCAAGGTCAGCCCCTGTCGCAGCCAAGCGTGCGTGGACTTCACGACGGGCTACAGAGTCTCCTTCAAGCTCATGGCGATCTTTGACTTGCTCTAGAGCCGCCAATTCGGCGGAAAGATCAACAATGCGAGCGTGATTTTTTGGAATCCCCACCAACACTGGCCACGGCTCCAGCTTTGAACAGGCTTGCGCGCGCCGCCGTGCCGCTGCTAGGCTCATGCCTTTACTTGGTAGCGCGAGAACGAAAGCCCCGAACTCGCCTCTCTTGGGATCAAAATCGGTAGCAATCTTTTCGGCCTGCTCGATACTGCATAGCGAAAGCTCCATCCAGCGCATGGAACCTGTCTCGTGATAATGCCGTTTGGCAACGATGGGATGCAGCCCCATAATCTGAGCTAGGCGGGCATAGTCAATGCCGGGCGAGGCAGCCAGGGCTTGTGCAATGGCCGCGTCGATATCGAAATCACTTCCCTCAAATACTGACCACGCCCCGGTGTAGCTCTTGAAAATAGCCACCTTGAGCGCGGAAAGCTTTTGCAGCGCGGCGTCAATTTCTTCGCGAGTTTTGTCATGGAAGATCGCACCGATGACTGCGGCGTCAGCCACCAGCCCAGACCCATTCCGAAACAAGTCGATGATTGCAATGTTCTTGATCAGGGACACCACCAAGGCGTCGCCGGTCTTGGCCTCGGCTCGTTCTACGGCATCAACGGCTTGCGACCAGCGGTGTCCATCGGGCGAAGCGAGGATCGCTGGCTCAAGATTCGCCCGCAAGTAGTCCCAGTAATCGCTCGGACGATACCAACTTGCATCAACAATCAGCGTCGAGTTCAGGTAAGACCTGAAACCATGCGGCTCCACTGACGACAGGAAGCCAAAGGTGCTGCGCTCATTTTGTCCAAACTGTCGCTTGGAAATCGGCCCCAGCAACGCAGCCATTGCCGGATGCAACGGCCAACAGGCTTCCAAGGCTTTGGCAAAATTTTGTCCGACGGTGGGCCGACGCGAACGGATCGCCTCGGCGATAGCAGTGGACGCTTCACGCATCCACGGCGGGCTGTACTTGGTTTCGATTGCACGTCCGATGAGTTCCACGACCTCATCGCTTGCAGCAACGAAGGGTAAGTCAACGTAGCGTCCTTGCACCTTGGCCCAGTCGTCCCGGGTGTCTAGTCCCAAGCGCGCGGAATACTGCGCAAAAGATTGGTGGAGCACACCCACGACCACCAAACGACCTTCAGCGCGTGCAGCGGCTTCGGCGAGTTCCTGGAAGAAATAGACATCGTCTCCAGTGCCCAAGGCAGAAGCCTCAAGGAACTTACCCATTTCGTCGATGATGACCAATACACCGTCTTGCGGTCGACTCCTGGCTTCTTCGAGAAGCTCGGCGATCAGGCTTTGTGCATTGGATTTGCTGCGCCCGTCGACAGTTCGGCTTTGTGCGCGACGAAGCGATGCATGGACATCCGCCACCACACTGCCACGCCGACCCACGGCTGGCACCAGCAACCATCCCTTATGAACAGGGAACGCCTTGTCAAACGCAGGGTTCGAGTCCAGGCACAAAACTTCGCGTGCCTTAGCTCGAAGGTTCTTATCGGCGTGCAGAGCGCTCGCCAACACGACAGCCAAGGAACTTTTTCCGCCACCGAAGGGGCCTGTCCAAGTGAAGCTGCGTTGATTGGTTCCCGAAAGTTGATTGCACATGCCGTCAACCACGGAAGCTGCCGTTGCATGACAGATGTAGCCGGAGAGTGCGTCGATGCGCCCGATGTCCGCATCAACGCGAATGGAGCGCTGGTATTGGCGCGAAATTTCGACGATGTCAGACAGGGCCTGTTGCTTCGTATCAGTCATAGGCCCACCTGATCATGTTTCGAATGTCTTCTTCGGACATGTTTTTGCGATGAACTTGCCGAAGACCTGCGGAGTCGGTCCATTCGAGCTTGCGCTTGGTAAAGTCCGAAAGGGCAATGAGCCGTTGGGCGATGGACTCCTCGTCGAGCTTAAAGATTCGGCCCGGCGAACCTTCCGCATAAGCGATGGTTTCAAAAGCCAACGAGCTTTGACCTTCCGCCTCCCGATTCCAGAAATCGGCGAGAGCGTAGGCAAAGATGCCGTTGTGCAACGACGCTTTAGGCCCACGGCGGAAGGCGTACTGGCCTTTGTGTACCTCTTGCAACAAACCCAATTCACCTAGAAGTGGCTCGGCGAAGTCTTCGGGAGAAGCGCCGATGGCGCGTGGTGCATAGCTGCGCAAGCACGTTTCCAAGTCACGCGATATGGTTGTAGCAGAGAGCCGATGTTTCGGGTCAAGTTTCCGTGCATAGCGAATCAAAGGCTCTTCGAGTTCTTGGCGTGTGAAGGTTGGAACCGTCACATGATTAAAGAGCCAATGCCATGTGGTCGAGCGAGAACGGCTGCGGCGAGCGAGTCGCCAATGGACGAGCCACGCCGTCGAGGAGCACTCGGCGTATGGGTCAAGCCCACTGTCGCTCAGAATTTCCTGAGCAAGCCTACGAACGCGAAAGTTATCACCTTCCTCGACCATGACGCCGCAAGCCAAAGCCCAATGGCGGATTGACGCCACCATGTTTTTGCCGACGCCGAACTCGGCGATGGCACTTTCATCAGTGAAGGTGGCCTTTGGGATCAGCCCGCCGTCGGTGGCTTGGTCGAATACTTTCTTGAGCCACATTTGGCGCAGGGGAAACGTCTCATGGCCTGAAAAGTGGGCAGGCGTTCCTCGGCTCGATTTTGAAGTGGCGTTCTCCATAATTACAGTTTACCCTGAACTGGTGGAGTCCGCCAGTTCGAACGCCCTGGAAAGGCTGTACAAAATAACATGCTTTCCTCCCATCTGTCGTGGGCCAATGCCCGGTTGCTCATGGTGTATCGCTTGCTGCTGGCGCGGTTTGTGCTTGACGCCAACTTGCGATACGGGTTTGTACTGTGCCGGTGCCTCATTCGGCAGTTCGTAGCATCTCCCGCACCCATCCCTGCAACGCCCTCAACTGCTCGGCGTTTTCGTGGCAGATTCGGTAGTTGTCGGCGACGGTTGTGGCGACGGCAGAGAGTGCAAGGTCTGCGGTGGCAGCATCAGCGTCGGTGGCGGTTTCGGGTAGCTCATTGGCGGCGGCAGCGTTGTGCAGGCGCACAAAGCCACGGTTGATGCGGCAAGCAGCATCGGCTTGAACGGGAACATAAACGGGAACCTCCTTGATGATGGTGTCGCCCTTCTCGCGGACGATGCGGACGCGGTCGACGTATTCGGTGACGACTTTGACGGTGGCTTCGGCTTGATGCTGGCGCACCGTGGTCACTTGCAAGGCTTGATTTGCGGTGGCGGCATCCCATTGGGTCTGGACGTGGCTGGCTCCTTTGATCCAGCCGAAGCCCAGCAAGGCGATGGTCAGCGCCGCCAAGGCCAGCAGCCGGTAGGGCCACGGGATCACGCTCATGGCGTATCTCCGATGCATTGGCGGTACTCGGCCTGCCGCCGGGTGGCGAGGCCACCGCAGAGGCGCGCGTTTTCGGGGGCGGCGCAGTCCTTACCTTGGAAGAAGCGCCAGCGCAGCAGTTCGGTACACGCTCCCGCGTAATCCTCGGTGTTCAGTTTCCTGACCAGCGTGGATTTGCAGAAGGCGGAACTGCCGACGTTGTAGGAGAAACTCACGAAGGCGTCGTACTCGTGCTGGGCGAGCGGCACCGTGACGCAGGACTTCAGTGCGCCTTCGAACTTCTGCACATCGCGCAGAGCGCGGGCCAGCGCCTCGGGCGGTGTGGTCTTGTCACCCGGCTTCACGCCTTCGGTGGTGCCGAAACCGATGGTGGGTACATCGCCCTTGACCGGGATCACGGCGCGGTCGGTGTAGCCTTCGTGCAGCACGATCCCGACCAGAGCCGCCGCCGAGAGCGCCAGCACGGCAACCGCGCTACGCGGTTTGTTCGTCGGCGCGTTCATCGGTGCTCCTCCTGTGCGTGCATTTGCGGTTGCGCCACCAGACGGGCCAGTGCCGCACCGATGCTGGCGGTGAAGGCCAGCAGCACGAACAGGCCGCGCGGCAGTACGTCGCCAAACAGCGGCACCACCACTTCCGCCGCCGTGAAGATGGCAGCCAGAAGGGTGAGGCGGATGCTCCACGCGCGGCGCAGTACGCGCTGCCAGTCGGGTAGCAGACAAAGTTTCGATTTGGCACTCATTGCCCGCCTCCCATCAGCTTCAGTTTGATGGCCGCGCCGACCAGCAGCGCCGCGAGGATGCCGGTGGTGATGACGCGGATGGAGGTCTGCCATACCGTGCGGCGCGCATCGCGCCATGCGGCCAGGAGATCGCGCAGTTCGCGCACATCCCGTGCGGCGTTGCCGTTTTCGAGGCCAAGGTGGGCAAGACAACGCTCGGCTCCGCGTTCGGCGGCGCGGTCGAGCAGGTCGTCGAAGTCCTCCTTGCGTAGCAGGAGCATGTTTTCGACAAGGGCAGGTTGGGCTTCTTCAGGCATTGGCTTTCTCCGGAAATGCGAAACCCGCCCGACGCATTGGCATCGGAGCGGGCTTCAGGGTTGAAACGAGGGGTTTGAGGGATCAGGTCAGATGTCGATGATTTCCAGCGGCAGCGAAGGCGCGACGCCTTCGATCACTTCGTCACGCACGAACACGATCTGGCCGACTTCTGTCTCGCCGCGCGCACGGATCAGGCCGCCACCGGGCAGCACAACCAGAGCGACACCGGAGCCGACTTCCAGCACGATGCCTGCCTGCACTGGCGCATCGGGCAGCAACTGTCGGAACTGCTGGTAGAGGTTATGCATGGCTCTGCACTCCGATGGTCTGCCAGACTTCCGGCAGGCCCGCTTCGACGCGGGTCGAGCGCACGATGCCCAACCGCGCTATGCCACCATCCTGATAGGCCACGAACGCGCCCGGTTCGATGATTCCGGTTTCAGGCAGGATGGGCAGGCGCAGCGTGACTTCGATCTGGCGACCCGTGTCGGATAACTCTGCGATACCGCGCTGGCGTGCAGCCGCCGCTTGGGTGATGAGCGCATCGACCACCATCGGTGCGAGCACATCGCCCGCCGTGCCAGCGCGCGTGACCTGGCCGAGCACGCCGGTTTCCTGCCCCGAAACGAATACGCGGTTGTAGGCGGGCTTGTCGATCCAGCGCAGCGATTCGCGCCCCACGACATCCACCGGCAGCACGTAATCAGGCGTGACCTCGTTCCACCAGCGCCACGGCGCAACCGGATAACGGTGGCGCACGCGCAGAATCTTCTCGGAGGGGTGCGGCAGCAAATAGCCGCCAGCGGCGCTGACGATGGCCGAGAGCGCCTCGATCCATGTCCCTTGCTTGGCGAACACGCCCGTGGGTACCAGCCAGTCGGTCAAGGCCCAATCCACCGTCCAGCCCAGCGGGATGCCGTTGAAGGTGAGCACATCTTCCATCAACTGCTGTGCACTGCGTGCTTCGGTGTTGGCAAACGCAATGACCGGCGCATAGGGTGTCGCCAACGCCGCGCTGCGACTGCGCCCGGAGATGCGGATGCTGGCCTCGCCGAATACGCGTTCGCGGCTCAGGTTTTCGGCGAGGACATGGAACGTGGTGCCGTTGACGGTAGCGATCAGTTCCACGGGCGATGCGCCATCGTCTGGGATCACCAGTGGTTCGGCAATCAGCGGCAACGTGGCGTCGAACCCCCATGCCCATGAATCGGCATCCAGCGACAGCGACAAGCCCGACACCGGTACCGGCGTGCCATCGAGCCAGCGCGTCAGCGTCACTTCATTGATCACGACATACACCTTTCGAGCAGGAACAGGCACCGACCCGGCATCCGGGGTTTCGTGGTGTCCGCAGATGAATAACAAGTTGCCGTCGGTGGCGGCATCCTCTGTGAACAGCAGATGCGCGTTTGGCGTGTAGCAGGCGGGTTCATCGGGCGGCACGAATGGCACCGACGGATGACGGCCCGGCAGCGGGCGCATCGCCGCTTGCCAGAGGGCTGCCCACCAGCGGCGCAGATACACCGCGCTCTGGATGTCCTCGGCGTGAAAGTGCCCGGCATGTCGCCGTGCGTCTTCGTAGCGCGAGCCGATCTGGATTCGGCGGTCGCGCCAGCCGTCCTGATGCCAGACGCCGAAGCGCAGCCATTCGGCGCGGATGGCTTCCTCGAAGACCGAACTTCGCGATGTGCGCAGCCGGATCGCGTCTTCATGACCGGCGCGCGAACTGGATGGCTGCGGCGTAGCCTCCTGGTGCCGCGCGCTGGTGGTCACGGGCGCGCGGATGCGCGTGCTGACGCGCCGGAACTCCACGCCTGCCACCCATGCCCCAGCCGCCTGCCACGGCGCGCGCGTGGGCACGGGGTGGCGCGACGTGGTGCCACGTCTGTCCTCGACCCCGGCGTCCAGCGCTCTGGCGTACTGCCAACTACTCGCGCTTTGGCCGACAACCGGGCGTACCGCGTAGGACTGGTAGCGTGCCTCGGCCACCATCGCCAAGGGCGGGAAGGCTGCCGCCAGCGCCGCGTCCGTGATCGGCACAGCCTGCGCCACGAACGCCAGTGCAGGCAGCACCGCAATCAGCGTCGCATTGGTACTTGGGATGATGGCGGCGGTAAAGACCAGTTCCAGCAGCGTCGCGGCGAGGATCACATCGCCGGGTTCGCTCATCGGCTACCCCAGAAGCCCAGACACGATGACCGAGACGAACGACACCTTGTAACGCTCGAAAATCTCCACCAGCTTGGCAAAGTCGGTCAGGCTGCGCGTCAGGCGGTCAATTTTGTAAACCACCACGATGTCGATCCGGTCGTTTTCGATGTCGGCCATCAACCGCTTCAAGGCCGGACGCTCGACGTTGCCGCCCGAGTAGCCGCCGTCATCGTAGTCGTCGCCCGCTGGCAACCAGCCCTCGGCACGCTGGCTCACGATGTAGGCATGGCCCGCCTCGCGCTGGGCGTCCAGCGAGTTGAAGGACTGGTCGAGGCGCTCATCGGTAGAGACGCGGGTGTAGACGGCGCAGCGTTTTTTCGTCACGACGACATTCATCTGCGGCCTCGCTTGTTTCTGGTGATCCCGAAAAACAGTGGCCCCGACCATTGGGTGCCGGTGATGTGGCGGGCAACCCCGGAGAGACTCTTGAATCGGCGACCTTCATATTCAAAGGTGCCATCCGCTTGGGCGACAACGCGGTGTTCGCGGTTGTCGAATTCTCGTATCAGCACTGTGCCGGGAATCACCTGAACTTCGACGCCTCGCTGCGTCTTGATCTTCGATTGCGCTTCGCCGATCCGGGCCATCTGCGCTTGCACCACTAATTTGGTGCCGAGGGCTTCCTCCTGAATCTTGTAGGCGACGCGGCCTTCGACATAAGCGCGGTTGTTGTGCGGAGGGCGGCGCGGGAAATACTTGTCCCACAGTAACCACAAATCCTTCATGGACAACTTGGGCAGGTTGGCAATTTGCGCCGCCAAAGACGGTGCGGCGAGCGGTGGGTTCATCTGCAAACTCCTTCTGTAGAGGGGTTTGTATGAACGCGCTCGGGTGCCGGAAAGCCAAGTGAAATCTCGCTGTCGCGAGGGCGGGTGGAATGCAGGCGGGCAATCGCCGCCGCGATGATGCTTGCAGCTTCGCGCGCTCTCTGGCGCGGCGGCATCAATTCGGGGAGTGTTTGTTCGACGATCATTTCGGTAGCTACTGAAGTTGCCAGATCGTCATCAAGAATATTGACAGAGGGTGGTCGGGGTATCCCGTTTCGGCGCGCATCAGTCAGGGAGAGCGAGTTTTGATGCAGATTTTTGAAGGTGCCGTTGATCTTTGTGCAGACCACTGGGTAATCGGGACGGGACCACTACCGCAGTGTGTGGCGCGCAGGAATGCCAGAGAGCATGTTTGTATTGGGTCGCCTTCATTGACCTGATATGCTTCAGGTCATATATTGTTCGATTCGGGAATGAGCCGTGCCATGGGCAAGCGAAAAACCGAAGGCATCACGGAGCCACAGGCAAACACGCTGCGGACGATCTGCGCCATCGTCGATGGCACCGGGCTGACGCCCACGGTCAAGGAGTTGGCCGATGCGCTGGGTATCAGCCATGCCAGCGCGCACGAGCAGATCGCCCAGTTGGTTCGCAAGGGGTACTTGAAGAAGGAAGACCGAAAAGCACGGAGCATCGTTGTCGTCAGACGCCTTGCTTGACGACGGTAAAGGACATCAAGGCAAGGGCAGAAACTGAATGGGGCACGTTCGACTCGGGGTACTGCCGAGAACAAAGGCTTGGAAGGAGGTCGTCGGCTTGATCGCCGCTGGCGCGGACGTGTCCCAAGTCGCCAACGCCACCATCACCGCCGCCGAGAAGGCGTTCTCCTTCGTGATGGATGACAAGGGCTACACGGAAGCCGTGTGGCTAATGACGCAGTTGGCCATCGCAGCCAAGAAGGACAATCCCTACGCGCATCTTCGATCCGTCGGTATCTCGTTGCCCGACGATGCGACACTGCCCGACGTGACAGCGGGCATCACCGATGCCTTGGATCGCGCCGTCGACAGTTCCCGCAAGCGTTCCGATCTAGCCGAGATCTCCGGGCGCGCGCTGGTCGGCGCGGTTGCCGAGGCGCTACAGCCCCACTTGAATGGCCTGTTCCCGAACGACAAGGACACGATGCGTGCGGCGCTTTCCCATCTTGGAAAGCAAAAAGAGTTCGGTGACCTGTCGCGTTCGTTTTTCAACCGACTCACCAATCAGAGTCTTCAGTATTTCCTGTCCAAGACGCTGGCGACCCAAGTGGGTGAGGGAATGCGTTTTGCGACGATGAATCAGAAAGCGCAGTTCGACCATGCGCTGGACACGCACACACGAGAAGCCTCGGTGATCGTCAGCGACTTCTCGTCCGAATGGTTTTCCAAACACCGCTTCGAGGAAGGCGGCGACATTTCAAGAAAATCGTCCGATGGCTTTGCTGGCTTCGCGCTGAAAAAGATGAAGGATGAATTGCAAGCGGGAGCGCGCACCAGTGCAAAATAAGAAATACATCCTCTGTGGAAACGTCTCTGCCAAGGGTATCAGCGACAACCCGGACAGCGACGTTCGTCTCCGGCTGTCCGGAGTGCAAGGCCAAGGCAACATCACGCTGCGCATTGAGGACATCCACAGCAAGATGTTCAGCAGCGTGCCGACCAAGTTCCACGATCTGCTGGAGATTGCCACCTACGTTTACAGCGCCGATCAGGTGATCGTGCGCGGCGCTGACGACGTCGACAGCTTCGGCGATGGCTGGCGGCGCGATCTGCATTTCGTCGTGCCGGTGCGCAACCCGGATTTCTGGAACAGCGCCGAGGTGAAAGACAAACTGACCGCGACGTTGGGTTTCCTGTCGGACGACAACTACGAGTTCACCTTCGTCAAGCTGGAACAGGAACACTCGATTCAGGACTATTTGGAGTTCAACGACGCGCAGGCCATGTACGGTAAGCCGGAACAAGTGGTGATGTTCTCGGGCGGTCTCGACTCGCTGGCGGGCGCGCTCGACGAGGTGTTGAGCCAGAAGCGCCGAGTGGTGTTGGTCACGCACAAGGCAACGCCCAAGCTTAACACCCGACACAGGACGCTTCAAGACCTGCTGGCCCAGAAAGCCGGTGACAACGTGCCGCATCACATCAGCGTGCGTGTCCACAAGAAGAAACCGATGAACCGCGAATACACGCAGCGGAGCCGGTCGTTCCTGTTTGTCTCGATTGGCGCGACCATCGCCAAGATGCTGGGCCTCAACAGTGTGCGCTTCTACGAGAATGGCGTGATCACCCTGAACCTGCCCGTCTGCGCGCAGGTCGTCGGTGGTCGCGCTACGCGCACCACGCACCCACGGGTGATGCGCGGCTTTCAGGAAATCCTTACGTTGGTGGCTGAAGCGCCGTTCACGGTCGACAACCCGTACATCTGGAAAACCAAAGCAGACGTCGTCAAACAGATCGTTAATCTGGGCTGTGCCGATCTCATCAAACATTCGATGACCTGCACCCACACTTGGGAGATGACGAACCAGCACACCCACTGCGGCCTGTGCTCACAGTGCATCGACCGGCGCTTTGCGGTCACTGCTGCCCAAGCCGACCAGCACGATCCGCTTGAGCACTACAAGGCGGATGTGTTCACTCAGAGCCGGAACAAAGACGACGACAAGATCATGACCGCCTCTTACCTGGAGCGGGCCAATCAAGTGAAATCGCTGGAGAACGCTGGTCAGTTTCTCGCCACCTACGCCGAGGTCAACCGGGTGCTGCGCTTTCTCGATGGAAACACGGCGCAGGTCGCCCAGCGCGTGTTCGATCTCTACAAGCGCCATGCCGGTGAGGTGACCACGGCACTGGACGAAATGGTTCGCCGTCACACCACATCAATCCGTGAACGGACTATTCCAGGCGATGCCTTGCTTCGCACAGTGTACGAATCGGCATCAGTGATCTCGGTGCCAGCGGTATCGTCGAAGGAAAAGCTGCCCGACAACATCTTCCGCAAGCGCGGTGCAGTATGGGAAGCGCGTTTCAATCGCGGCAACACGATCAACATCATCGGCGTGGACAAAGGAGCCGAATACATCAACCTGTTGCTTGCGCATCCGGATCGGGAAGCGTCGGTCTACGAAGTCGTTTGCGGCTACGCGCTGGGTGTCGCCGATTCGGCGAAGTCCGGTCTGGAGCACGATGACATTCAGGAGGGGTTTCAGGTGACGTCCGGAGTGCCGCTGGGCGATGCCGGAGTCGTGGTCGACAGGAAGGCCGTCGAGCAGTACCGCGCCAAATACCAGTCGCTTGTCACCGAGAAGGCCGAAGCCGAGCAAGACGGCGACCATAAACGCGTCGAGGAAATCGAGGATGAGATGGCCCAGATCGCCGATGCGATCACGGGCGGTGTCGGCAAGGGTGGCAAGCTCCGCAAGGCAGGCGACAAGCGCAAGAACGTCCGCGATGCCTTTCGCAACTCCGTCAACCGGGCGATCAAGGTCATCGAGAAGTACGACAAACCGCTGGCCACGCACCTCGCGTCATCTATCTCGTTCGGCAATGAGGTGGTTTACCGACCGCAACTTGCCGTCGTTTGGGACGTCCGCCCCATTGTGAACGAGTAGCCTGTTTGGGCGCGGTCGCTCGCGTGAAGGCGGTTTCCGTAACAAACGTGCGGTCGGAAAGCCGCGCCGTTGCTGGCCTTGGTGCGAAGGCGTCCTTCGCAGAAACAGAGAACCGGCGGGAACTGAGAACGGAAAATGGCCCGAAACCGGGGGATTGGAGGTAGTGGCGTCCGTCGCAGCCTTGTCCGAACCCGCGCCAATACGGGGGAAACCGGGCGAAAAAAACCAACCGAGAACGGTTGGTTTTTTGACAAGTGGTGGAGAGGAGGAGGATCGAACTCCCGACCTCCGCATTGCGAACGCGGCGCTCTCCCAGCTGAGCTACCCCCCCAATGGCGGAAATTAATATTTTAACGCATCCCAAGCGTTGCTTGGACGAGTGTGCAACGGCGCGGATTGCCAAACGCAGCCGGTTGCGCACCTTCATAAAACCCCAGAGCCCGTGTGCCTATAAAGCCATTGCCTGTGCAATGTTTGC
>Ga0209629_10000210_pt1 | contig 29732 bp, 14 predicted proteins | sample TergutCu122P5_FD_187286 | JGI IMG/M metagenome (GOLD analysis project Ga0209629, IMG submission 187286) | Cubitermes ugandensis P5 segment gut microbial communities from Kakamega Forest, Kenya - Cu122 P5 (SPAdes) (version 2) | ecosystem: Host-associated > Arthropoda: Insects > Digestive system...
GCAGCAGCGCGCTCGATGCATTGCGCCAAGCTCCACCGGATTGCTTTTTCCTGTCCGGAAACATAAGAAACACAAAAGAAGCAAAATACCAATAATAAAAGTTTTCTCATTTCAGTGTTTTATTTTTAAATAAGGAACTCATCTAAACTTTTTAATTCATATTAAACGCCTTCGGAGATAAGTTTGCAATACAAGTATTTTCACCATTTGGAAATCAAAAGTTATATCCTTAATCCGGCCGCTAAGAGGGCGTCCCCTACGTGAAGCTATGTAAACCCAATGTGATATTACAGCAACCAATACCTCACTCTTTCCCCGCTTCCCCGATAAACTTTCTTTTCGTAACTAAAATAGCAATCATCCTTTCTTTTTATTCTAATTTTTCTCATTTTGCTTACACTGCCAAGTTGAGACTTGCTCCGTACTTGCTCCGTACTTGCTCCGTACTTGCTCCGTACATACGCCGCTTGACATTTTGTTATTTAAAGTTATACTAAGCATATTGCCATAAAAAGTTAATGGAATGTTATATTTTGCCGAAATCTTACTATATTTGCACTATAAATAAAATAAATAGATACAAATTTAACGCATCGCTTTGTATCCTTCTGCTCAACAAGTTACAATGAGGTGCGAAACATTGGTAATATAGTATAAAAATGAAAAGAAAAATATTTATTGTAATAATTCTGTTTTTATCTGCTTGGAATTATATTGCCGCTCAGAACTTAAAACTCAATAATCTCGAATATTTCGAGACGCAGGGAGTGAATGTCCTTGTGTACAGCAACTTGTTTACAGGTGGTTTTAATGATGAAAAAACAGCCGGAATCGAGTTGATCCACCATGGCGTCAGAACGGCGCAGGGTGGAGCGGTAAGACTTTCCTGCACTCCCGAACAATGGGACCTTGTTCCAAAAATACCTGTTCGGAAAGTAAACAGAGAAACCAATTCAATCGAATCAACCTTGCAATATCCCGATTATGATTTTGAATCACGCATTGTGGTAACGGCAAAAGGAAAAGGCGTTGAAATATCCGTTTATCTCGACAAACCCGTTCCTCAGTTTCTGGAAGGCAAAGCCGGATTTAATCTGGAGTTTTTGCCGTCTCAATATTGGGGAAAAACCTATCTCATGGATGGGCGTCCCAATCTCTTTCCACGCTATGCCGTCGGAAACAGCGTTACGAAACCTAATAGTGAAAAAATAAAACAGTTCCATGGCTATGTAACTGCCGACGACAGGGGCAGCGGAAGATACGTCGAACCGCTGTCTCTCGAAACAGGTCATACACTCATTCTTGGTTCCAACGATCCTGAGCGTTTGGTAAAAATCACTTCCGATGAGGAACTGGCGCTTTACGATGGACGTATATTGGCGCAAAACGGATGGTATGTCGTTCGCAGTTTACTTCCGGCAGGAAAAACAGGTAAGGTCTTGACATGGACGGTCGAACCCAATGCCATCCCCGGTTGGACGAGAAAACCCAATATCGGCTTTTCGCAGATAGGTTATCTTCCCGACCAAAAGAAAGTAGCGGTTATTGAACTCGATAAAAAAGACAAACCGCTTGCCGGCGCCTCTCTGTATAAAATGGACGACAACGGACAACCTGCTAAAGTATTCAGCGGTAAAATTGAAACTTGGGGTGATTATTACAAGTATCACTATGTGAAATTCGACTTTTCATCCGTAAAAACTACCGGCGTTTACTACATTCAATACGGCGATAATAAGACCAATACTTTTATCATCGCAAACAACATTTACGACCACATGACGGATGCTACGAGCGATATATGGATTCCCATCCACATGGATCATATATATGTAAAAGAAGCTTACAGGGTTTGGCATGGAGAACCTTTCAAAGACGGTTATCTCCAAGCGCCGGTAAATACCGCCCATTTTGACATGCACGGTCAAGGTCCTACAACTGATACCAAGTATAAACCTTTTGAAACAATCCCCGGATTAAACGTTGGCGCATGGTTCGATGCCGGAGATTTTGATATCGAGACCGGAGCAATTATAGGCGTAGTGAATAACCTTACCATACTATGGGATATGTATAAACCTCAACGCGACCGGACTTTTGTCAGTCGAGAGCAACGATATGTTGAACTTCACCGTCCCGACGGAGTGCCGGATATATTGCAACAGATTGAGCAAGGAACCTTGAATTTAGTAGCTCAGGCGGAAATTATCGGACACATGGCGCAAGCGCTCTCTAACGGCGTTCTCGATAATTATCATCACATTGGCGATGCCGCTTCGGCAACCGACGGTCTTCCCTATAATCCAAATCTCGGTCCCTATGAAGTGGCTAAAGACGGTAAGTCGAGCGGAAGGCTTGATGACCTGTGGGCGTTTACGAGCCGCAATCCCTCCCTCGATCTCAGGGCTGTATCGGCTTTAGCCGCAGCAAGCCGCGCTTTGAAAGGCTATAACGACGACCTGTCGGAAAGAGCTTTGAAAGAAGCAAAAAGACTGTTTAAAGAAGCGACCGAACTATTAGCCGATAAACCGCCGCAGCGGGAATTTGGCGGATTTGGACCGGGCGCGGCAGAAATGGCTCCCAATTTTCAAATGTTTGTCACCACCGGAGAACAACATTACGCCGACCGTTTTAAAGAACTTCTTTTGCCTGCGCTCGAACGCAATGCAGGTTTTAATCTTTTAACGGCATTACAGGCAATGCCCTATATGGACGAATCTTTTAAAGAAAAACTCCGACCATATATCGTACAATATAAAGGATATGTCGATAGCCTTAAACTTGACAATCCATACGGAGTACCCATCCGTCCGGGAAATTGGGCGGGAAATTCGGTAAGTTTTGGTATGACGAATGCTTTTGCAAATAAATATTTTCCTGATATTATCGGCATGGATGATGTTTTCAGAGCCGTCGATTATTTATTTGGTTGCCACCAATATCACAATTATTCGTTGGTAGCAGCCGTTGGCGCCACTCGTCCCAAAGAAGTTTTTTACGGAAACAACCGTGCAGATTTCTCTTTTATTCCGGGCAATGTGGCTCCCGGCATATTATTCCGGCAGCCCGACCATTTTGAAAACTACGACGACTGGCCATTTCTTTGGGGTCAAAACGAGGGTACAATTGGCGGAAACACAAGTTATCTAATTTTTGGAACCATTTTTAAGGATTTATTAAAACAACAATAAAATATTGCTTATATCATGAAACAGTTTTTTTTATCTTCCATTTTGTTTTTTGTTTGTGGAATCGCATATTCCCAGAGTAGCGTTCCCGTAAAGATTGACGTCAATGCCGATGTCAAGATTGCTACCGTAACCAAGTTGTTAAACGGTACGAATATTGAAGACCTCAATAATCAGACCAATGGCGGTTTGTTTAGTCAATTAATTCATGGCGAAGCATTTGAGGAAAACATTGATCCTGATTTTCTCAAATTAGATACTAAAGACTATTCAAAAATATATGTTTACTTAGATGAGAGACGAATCCCTCATTTGATTTCTCAATCGAACATATACAATCGAATCGGTTGGAATAATATTACTGAAAAGTATGACATTTATTCAAGGGAAATTTATGATCATGTTCTGGGAAAACGACTTGAAATTATTTCCGGATGGAAATTTTACGGTCGATTTCTCCCCTACGATTCTCTTCCCGGAAATATTCAAAAGATTCTGCTTGACCGTGTAAATGGCAATGAACAGATTTCAAAGTTCTGGAGCAAGCGGGTTTCAGGCGCTCCTCAATACCGCTATACGCTTGAACGCAACGGCGACGCCTATATGGGACGGCAAACGCAAGTGATGGCTTTTACCGGCGGGAGCGGCGAAGTAGGCATAGCTAATTATGGTCTTTATAAACAAGGCATACGGTTTGATGCAGGAAAACCCTACGATGGCGTATTAAGGATTAAGACTGAAAAGCCAACGAAAATATCTATTTCTCTATTGGATGAAAAAGGAAATATCTTAGCAGAGAAAATGTTTGATTTGAAAGGCGACGGCAGTTATGAAAAAGTAACGTATGAATTAACACCCACCGGAAATACCAAAAAAGGCGGCATCAGCGTATCGTTGAAAAGTCCCGGCGAGGTGCGTTTGGGCTTTATGTTTCTTGAACCGGGGACATGGGGACGCGTCCCGGGCGGCTGGCCAATCCGCACTATGTTTACCGACGCTCTTAAACGTCAAGGTATCAAAGCGTTTCGCTATAACGGGTCGATGGTCGATGTTGGCAACGACACCTATCTCTACCGTTGGAAAAAAATGATAGGTCCTGTTGATGAACGCCGGGTATGTTTACGAAACGGTTTTAACCTGTACGCCACGCACAGTTTTGGCTTTATTGAAATGTTGCAGGCAGCGGAAGCAATCGGAGCGCAAGCCATCATCGGAATGTGTATGGACGAAACCGCCGAAGACATAAGGGATTTTGTCGAATATGTAAACGGGTCTGTCACATCCACATGGGGAGCGCTAAGAGCAAAGCACGGACATCCTCAACCATACAATCTCAAATACATTCAAGTGGACAACGAACGTGGAATTTCAAACAGCTATATAGAATGTATGAAAAAATTCGCTTTGGCAGCTTGGAAAGCCGATCCTGAAATGACCATTATGACATCGCTCAATATTGGAGGCAACGGCTACCGGCGTGATATTTCCGATGAACAAAAAAAGAGAATACAAGACATGCAAAAGCAAATTGAAGATTTAAGACAAACGCCGCAAGGAAGGCAACAAATCACACAATTACAGCAACAGTTGGACAGAATACAAGCAGGGACTCAACAATACAAACTTGCCTCCGAACTTGTAGGCTGGTTTATAGCGCAGGGCAAAGGAGATAAAATAGCTTGGGATCCTCATTACAGCGGAGATATTTCATTTGCCGACAGAGGCGAAGCCTATTTGAACGAAATGGGTATAATCCTGCAAAGAGAATTGGCAAAAGACTATCCCGGCTATTGGCTTAAATTGCATCCGATGGAAGAAAACGGTTTCCGTTGCGATTGGAACAGAGGACTTGCCCATGCCCATAACTGGAATACCAATCAGCGGCACGGCGACAGTTTCGTCATGCTGGGTACAGCCAACACCTTTCAGCCCCACGGATTGAATTATATGTGGGATCAGGGACGCATCCACTATACTTCCGATACCATCTGGTTTCAGCCCTCGGCTTTTGTTGATGAAATGATGATGCAGACATGGAAACCCAATGTAGTGAATGCTATGAGCAGCGTCGATAGCGTGTTGGACGTTACAGCTAAAATCAACGATGCAAAAAACGAAATGTCGATTTATGTAGTCAATTTATCGGACAAACCTCAGGATGCAGTCATCAATATCAATAATTTTAAATACAAAGCAAAGGCAGATGTTATTACCATTGGCGATTGCGAGCTGACCGAGTATAACACCTACGATAATATGAATAATGTCGCGCCCAAACGTAAACAGGCGACACTTAGCGGAAAAGATGCGAAATATACTTTTCCAAGATATTCATACACAGTAATTACATTAAAAAAATAAATAAACAAAATTATTATCATAATGAAAAGCAAAATCATTTTATTGAAAAAACAAATAGCCGCCATCTTATTGGCGAGCGCGTCCATTATTTTAGTTTCTGCAAACAATTTGAAAGATAACATTCACGGAATGGGAAATCCGTATCTGCCTCTCTGGGAACATTTGCCGGACGGCGAACCCCGCGTTTTTGAAGACCCCGATAATCCGGGAAAATTTCGAGCTTATATTATCGGCTCGCACGATGTAAGATTTGGAAGCTATTGTGGACCGGATATAAGGGAGTGGTCGGCGCCGGTCGAAGATTTGTCCGATTGGCGGGATGAAGGACCTATTTTCACCTATCCGATAGACGGGCAATGGGATGTGATGTACGCCCCTGACCTTGTTGAAATAAAAAGAAAAGACGGCAAAAAGGAATACTATTTGTATCCACACAGCCGCGGGCGGGATCGTGAAGCAATGGTTGCCAAAGGTTCTCGTCCCAATGGTCCCTTTACGCCCATCAATATAACCTCAGACGGCAGAGGTACTGTTCCCGGAAGTATTATGGGATTTGACCCGTCGGTGTTTATCGAATACATTACCAATCCCAAAGACCCTGACTATAAAATAGGGTTCAAGGCTTATGGATTCTGGGGATTCCAACGGTCGTTTGCAGCGCAGTTGGATCAGAAAACCATGTATTCGCTCCGCCCGGGAACGCAGATTATCAATTATTTAATCCCTTCAAGTTCGGGTTATGGCTCTGTTAGAGACCCTGAAGGAACGGTATATCCCAATCTTTTTCCGGGCGAGGATGTTAAATCGTTCAACTTTTTTGAAGCCTCATCCATACGCAAGGTTGGAAATAAATATGTTTTGGTTTTCAGCGGATTTTCAGGTCCCGATTACGGACTGGGCAGCACCAACTCCGCCTTGCGTTACGCTTTCGGCGACACTCCTCTCGGACCTTGGAAAAGCGGCGGAGTGCTGGTGGATTCTCGCGCTCCGGTGTTGAACAAAGACGGTTCCTCATTAGAAACAACCAATGCAGGACACAATACGCATGGAAGCATCCAGCAAATCAACGACCAATGGTATGTGTTCTATCACCGTCCACCACGGGGATTCGGATTTGCACGACAGTCTATGGTTGCTCCCATCACCATCGAGTGGGACGAAAAACCGGTAGCGAAAGGCGGAAAAGTTACCATTCGAGCATTCGACCCTTATTCGGAAAATAAAAAATGGACTGCGAAAGATAAAAAAGGAAACGAATATACTGGAGGAGAAGTTACTTCCGAAGGTTTCCATATCTACGGTCTCAATCCCTATCAATATTATTCTGCAGGATACGCCTGTTATCTTTCCAACCCTGAAACTCAGCAAGATTCATGGGATATATGGGATAATAATATGCCCATCAGTGTAGCAGCCGGCAACATCATCGGATACAAGTATTTTGGTTTCGGAGGACTTGAAAAAGATGGTAAGGGACTGAAAGCCTTTGAAGGAACCAAGCAAGGAAATAATACGCGGTTTAACTTGTTTCTTACATCCAAAACGCCTTTCGGTTTTAAAATAAGCGTCTGGTTGGACGGACCCTGGGACAACGATACATGGAAAGGTACAAAAATCGGCGAGATTAGCGTTCCTTCAAATTCGGCGCGTGAAACTACGCAATTCTCAATAGACGTATCGAAGTTTGTCGATAATTTGAATAAAAAGCACGCCATCTTCCTTGTAGCAGAACAGGGAGGAGGTCCGGGTGGAGGACAGGGAGGCAGATTCAAGCAAGGCGATATTTGTGATTTAATTGGGCTTGGATTCAGTTCGGATGCGAAAAAAATAGTTCGCCCGATAGCGCCCAAAGTTACTATTTCGGTCAACGATGTGATGCTTGATTTGCCGGCTACACCGGTTAGATCTACCAATACAAACGGTATTACCGGCTACGACCTTTATGAAGCCAATGTTTCGCTGGCAGCCGGTACAACAAACAAACCGGTCGTTGCGGCAACCGCAAGCGACCCTGCAGTAAAAATTTCTATTACACAAGCAGAATCGACATCGGGAACGGCAGTCGTGAAATTCGACTATAAGGGCATTGTGAAAACATACAAAGTTGCATTTTCGGTATTATGAGTTATAAATTAAGAATTATATATTATGAAAAATTTAATACTTTTTAGTAAGAGCATCGCAATCATCATTATGGCGATGGCTTTTTTTGCTCCGGCGTCAGCAAGCGCTGGAAGCGGGAATACGCTTCTGATTTTACAGGTTGGCGCTGCTACAGACGGTAACATCCAGCGCAGTTTCGTGGAATTGTACAATAATTCGGATGTGGCTGTAAATCTGAACGGATATTCTTTGCAATATGCCGAAGGAACCAGAGAAACTGTGGCTGCTAACCGACCAAATACCGCTACACAAGATGGCGCTTGGGGAAAAATTGATCTGACGGGAACTATTCCGCCCCGACATTCTTTCCTTATTCTCGGCGATGCGAACCTCACCGGTACTACGCCAATGCCCAATCCGGCGTTGACTTTTCAAAACACCGCTTATGGCGATATGTATGTGAAGGGGTTTTTCATCAGTAACCGTTCCTGTAAAGTGGCGCTGATGAGCAATACAATGCTGCTTACTTCTGCAATACAAAACCCTTTTGATATTGACGGAAAAGGTACTAAAGCGGAGGGATATGTTGATATGCTCGGCGCTATGAATACTGTGGGCGAAGATAAGATCAACGGCTATGAAACAAATCCTGTAACCGACTTGAACAAGCAAACAGGTCAACGCCGCAGATATTTTAATGACTCAGACGATAATGCGGCAGATTTTATGCGTGCTGCTTATTTGGGCGCAACCACTGAAAATTTCGAGAAATGGAGACCTAAAAATCTTGCATTCGGAGCATGGGACCCGATAACCGGTTTAAAAGATGGTGAAACGCCCGTCGTAAAAGACCCGATAATAGCGGGAACACCTGACGCTCTTGCCGGCAAACTGCTTATCTTGCAGGCTTACGGCTCATCTAATTCCGCCCCCGGCGCAAGCCACTCGTTTGTAGAATTGTATAATGCCACCGATGCAACCATAAACTTGAAAGGTATTACTTTATTTTATACCGATGGAACAAGCGCTCCAACCGGTATGACTAATACAAACACAAAGGACGAAGAATGGAAGTCAATTCCATTGAACGGAACGCTTCCGGCAAAAACTTCATTCCTTATTCTAAGCGACAGACAGAATAAGACAGGACGTCTTCAAATAGCTAATAATTACGGGGATATAAATGATGTGAATTTCATATTGAGCAACAGAGCGTTCAAAATAGCGCTCATACGCAATAAAAATAAGGATTTAACTGTTCAAAATCCGTTTAATATGGACGGTAAGGGAGCGAAAGCGCAAGGTTATATTGATTTGGTTGGATCAGCAAACGAATATTCTGTCGATGGCTCTGCTCGCGATAGAATATTCGGTTTTGAAGCGGCGCCCACGCGAAATTCGGCATCGGAAGCTGTCCGCCGTCATTCGCTTACAGATACCGACAACAATGGCGCCGACTTTGAAAGCGCCCGTTATGCTGCCGGTGGTATTACCGATGCACAGGTGGAAATATTCAGACCCAAAAATCGCGTCTTTGGCGCTTGGGATCCGTTTACCGGAGTAACTAAAGATGTAGCTAAAGCGCTGCCGATAGTTAGAATTTATACGGAAAATGAACTTCCAATAACAAGCAAAGTGGATTATACGAATATAACGTTTAGTTTGACCGATCCCGCTAATCCCGAAAATAATGTTTTCAGTAATAATCCAACCGATGCAATGAGAGGGCGGGGAAATGCTACCTGGAATAACCCCAAAAAACCATACAGAATAAAATTTAAAGAAAACACTTCGCTGTTTGGACAAGCAGCTTATAAAAATTGGATTTTGCTGGCGGAATTTCGTGACCCGACATTTCTCACAACCCCGATAGCATTTAAACTCGGAAGAGACGTTTTTGATTACCAGCCCTACACGAACACATACCAGCATGTTCAACTGTATTTGAACGGCAAATATGAAGGCGTTTACGGATTGACGGAACACCGGCAGGCGTCTCCGGATGGAGTGGGCGTCCCCGGAAGAGTAGGAGTCGATCCGCTTGAAGGCTGGCTTATCGAAATGAGCATTTATCCGGATGTCCCAATGTTCAACACAAATAATTATAATATACCTATAATAATACATACGAACAATGCGCCAACAGGAGACCCTGACGACATCAATAATCCTTATTACGACTTTATCAAAAAAGACTGGAATAAATTATGCGATTTAATGGCATCGCCGGCATTTCCCGAAAATGGATACAGAGATTTGATAGATTTGAACACCGTTGCCGACTTCCTGTTGCTATATGAAACTGTTTTTAATACCGACGGCCCAAGCTTGGGAAACAGTCTGTATTTTTACAAAGACAAAGGCGGGAAAATCTGCGCCGGACCGGTGTGGGATTTTGAAATTTCGTTTGGCTGGGACTGGGGCGTTCACAACCACATCTATTTTGTACCGGGTACAAGCACTCAATTGATTCCCAAAAATGCTTTCTGTCAACGCTTTTTCGACGACCCTGCATTTTTGGTCAAGTATAAAGAACACTGGAACCAAAAATATGCCACGCTTGCTACATTTTCTAATTATATAGACAGCCTTGGTAAAAAAATCAGACCTGCTGTTTTGCAGGATGCTGAAAGATGGGATATTCCAAGCGGCGGTTACAATTATAGCACCTACGACCCCGACCATGCGCGGCAGGTTGGAATGATGATTGATTGGTGGAACAGCAGAATGCCGTGGTTAAATACCGAACTCAACAAAGTCGCAGTTGTGCCGGCAAGCAAAAATTTCGGAACAGTAATCCTCAACAATTATTTTGAGACTTCCAATCAGACGTTCACGCTCGTTTCTTATGGTAAAATGGATAATTTGACGGCAACTCTTGATAAAAATAATTCGTCTCCTTTTGAAATTTCTGCAAATTTGAATCAAACCGCAACCGGAAACGGCGGATATTTGGCAACCATAACCGTTAGACTTAAAAACGGTCTTTCGGTAGCTGCATACAGCGATGCGCTGACTTTAACCGGGACAAATCAGGGAAAAAGCTTCTCATTGAAAGCGTCATTGAACGCTACTATAAGCAAGGCGGCGGGAGCGGAAGCGCCAACGCCTGTGCTGGCAAGTAAAACGCTTACAAGTATTACCTTGAAACCGTTCGCCACGCTAAACACCGGACAGTCGGTAGAAGTCGCAATCGGCAGGACCACTGATGCGCCCACAACAGGATGGAAACAGCTTAGCTTAATGTTTAATTCATTGGCGCCCTATACCACTTATTATGTGTTTGCCCGCGCATGCGAAAACAACAACTACTATGTAGGAACGCCTTCAGCGCCGCTGCAAGTGATAACGGACGGAGTGATAAACAGCATCGAAACAGAGCAAACCAACCCATTGAATGCGTATGTCAGCAACGGAGTTTTGCACATAACCGGACTTACAGTCGGGGAGTCAGTGAGCGTATATAACGCTGTGGGAACCTTGGTTTACCATAGCAGCGCTACCGGCAGTGAAGCAGATATATCTCTGAACGTTAAAGGAGTATATATTGTGAAAGCAGGAAATAGAGTAGTAAGGGTAATTTTTAATTAATAAATAGTATTTACTTTTAAAAACATATATTATGAAGCATTATAAAATCTTTTTGGGATTTCTCCTTTGGAGCATCCCCATCGCTTTATCCGCTCAAAGCAATATGGAAAATCCGCTTGCCGACACGCTCGTTAGCGCCGCTAAACGATTTGCAACGCAATTGAATGTGTTTCCGCAGGAAAAGGCGTATCTTCAAACAGATAAGCCTTATTACCTTTCCGGCGAGCGGATATGGTTCCGCACCCACGTGGTGGATGCGGCAACGCACGTTCCTTCGTTTGCATCGGGCAGCGTGTTTGTAGAATTGTTCGACTCAAAAAATTCGGTGGTGTGCCGTGTAAAAACCGGTATAAATAATATTTACAGCGGATACATAGATATTCCCGAAGAAACGCCGGAAGGCGACTATGTCATCAGAGCCTACACCGCAGGAATGAGAAATTTAGATGAAGATTATTTTTTCTTGAAAAGCATCCGCATTGGCGATCCCATGGCGCGCCTCGTGCGGGTAGTTCCTGAATTTGAATTTTTGCCCGATAATAAAATAGGCGCTTTATTCCGCTTTTCGTCCCTTAACTCTCCTTCTCCTCTCACGCTCGATTCTCTGAAAGTTACCGTCAACAACCAAAAAACAGTAGAACTGAAGTGTATAGACGGAAAATCCGGTCTCAACTTCAACCTTCCGCCCGCCGAAAAACAGCGGGTGATGCTGTTAAATGCAGTATATGAAAAGCGTCCCTACCTCCAATACATCAAAATTCCTTTGCCGGATGACGACTTCGACGTGTCGTTTTTCCCGGAGGGTGGTTCCGCATTGTTTGGCTGCGAAGGACGAATGGCTTTCAAGGCAATGCAGCCCGACGGGACGGAAATAGACGTGGAAGGAAAGGTTTACGACCGGAAGGGTAACGAAATCACTCAATTCCGAACCGATATGCGCAGTATGGGACAGTTTAGAATGAAATATGAGCCGGATGAAGCCTATTATGCCATTTGTACCAACAGCAAAGGACAATCCAAGCGATTTGAGCTGCCTGCCGCAAAGAAAACCGGTTATGCGCTGTCGGCGTCCTGGGGCAGAGACCGTCTTGCAGTGAATGTCGTTCAACCGGAATCGCAGAAAAAAGGCGATACGCTGTTTCTTCTCGTTCACACGCGCGGCATTGTGGATGATATTTTTATTTGGAGCGATACGAATACGCCCCTTGTATTCCAAAAAGATTTTTTCCCTTCAGGGGTAAGCCATCTGCTGCTGTTGACTAAAAATATGATTCCTGTGAGCGAAAGATTAGTGTTTGTGGATAAAGACGATCAGGCAAAAGTAGAATGTACGACCGACAAGGATGCCTATTCTCTCCGAAGTCCGGTGGAATATACGGTCAATATCACCGACAAAACGGGCAAACCCTTGCGTGGAAATTTTTCCGTTTCAGTAACAGACGGTAGCGAAGTGGCACCCGATACAACTTCAAATATACTAACCTCGCTTTTATTATCATCCGATTTACACGGAAATATAACCGACCCTGCATTTTATTTTCATAAAAATAACCGGTCGTTATATGCGCTCGATTTGCTGATGCTCACGCAGGGTTGGCGGCGCTACGATACGGAACGGATTATGAAGAACGATTTTTTATACCCTGACACGATATTGAGCAAGGGATATGAACTCTCAGGAATGGTAAGAACTACAAGCGGACAGAAACCCGTAGGAAACGTTAATGTAAGCGCCATTTCCATGAAGGGCGATTTTGCTAACGGCGCTTTCACCGACAGCATCGGACGGTTTTTCATGCCCGACAGCGAAACGCCCGACAGTACATGGCTCGTTGTTCAAACAAGCAGGCAAAACCTCGAATTATTGCTCAACGAGGCGACTTATCCCGACCGGAAAATTCCCGTTGTTGCCCCCGGCGTCCTCGATTCTGCCCGTTTTGTCCAATATCTTGATAAGGCGGAAAAACTATATACGTCCGAACACGGGATACGTACCCTGTATCTTCCGGAGGTTTCCGTTACGGCGCAAAAAAAAATTGCAGTATATTCTTCTTATTACAAAGCGCACGACATTACATTTTCTATCACGGATAAAGATATAGAAAAAAATCCGCCGGTGAACATACTCTTCCTGTTGAGGCGGGTTCCGGGTATTTCGGTTGACATGGGAAACGGTTCTTTATCCATAACCCGCGGAAGAGAGAGTGTTGTTGTGACCGTCAATGATATGCCTGCGGAGATGTCGTTAAATATGCTGCAGGATTTAGTTCCATCTCAAGTTCTTCAAATAGACTTGGTTTACGGACCGGGAAGCTATTTATCCAATGGAGCGACTCCATGGTTATTGTCAGTCGTTACCAGAATGAAAAATTTATCGCCTCGGGAAACGCCTTATATCAAGTATATCAAGCCATTGGGATTTCAAAAGCCGGTCGAGTTTTATGCGCCTAAATATGATGCGGCAAACAATGACCCAAATCCCGACCTGCGCACAACCATCCATTGGAATCCCAATATCACCACAGACGAGGCAGGAAAAGCGTCTTTCAGTTTCTATACGGCAGATGCGCCCTCGACTTATACTGTAGTGATTGAAGGTATGACCGCTGACGGAGAAATTGTGTATCACAAAGATTTTTTAAAAATCGGTAATAAATAATTATGATCTAAATTCAAATAATATGAAACAATTAGCTTTAGTTTTAAGTTTATTGCTCAGCTTCGGTGTTCTATCGGGTCAAAATAAATTGCCCTATCAAAATCCGAATTTGAGTTCGGAAGAACGGGCTAAAGATTTGCTTTCGCGTTTGACTTTACAAGAGAAAGCTACGTTAATGTGCGATATTTCGGAAGCTATTCCGCGTCTCGGAATCAAAAAATTCCAATGGTGGAGCGAAGCCTTGCATGGTTATGCCAATCAAGGCGGCGTAACCGTTTTCCCTCAACCTATCGGAATGGCGGCTTCGTTTAACGACAATTTAGTGCATCAAATATTTGACGCTGTTTCCGACGAAGCGCGGGCAAAATACAACGAAGACCGGAAAGCCGGCAAGGATGTCGAACGCTTTCACGGGCTTTCGGTTTGGACGCCGAACGTCAATATTTTCCGCGATCCGCGTTGGGGACGGGGACAGGAAACCTACGGCGAAGATCCTTATTTAACATCGCGCATGGGTGTAGCTGTTGTCGAGGGTTTACAAGGTCCGAAAGATGCCAAATACCTAAAGCTTCTGGCTTGCGGTAAGCATTATGCCGTACATTCGGGTCCCGAATGGAGTCGTCACGAATTGAATTTGAACAATGTCAGTCCAAGGGATTTATACGAGACTTATCTGCCTGCATTCAAAGCGTTGGTGCAGGAAGCCGATGTACGTCAAATCATGTGCGCTTATCAACGCTTGGACGATGAACCCTGTTGCGGAAATACACGACTGATGCAGAGAATATTGCGTGACGATTGGGGATTTAAACATGTGGTTGTATCCGACTGCGGAGCCATTGCCGATTTTTGGAGAAACCACAAAACTTCATCCGATGCCGTTCATGCAGCCTCTAAAGGCGTCATTGCCGGTACGGATGTAGAATGCGGTTTCGGTTACGCTTATGCACAAATACCTGACGCAGTTGCAAGAGGGCTGATTACAGAAGATGACGTGAATGAAAGCGTGTTTCGTTTATTGACTCAACGTTTTGAGTTGGGAGAAATGGACGACGACAGCCTTGTCCCCTGGTCGAAAATTCCTTCATCGGTATTGAATAGCGAAGCGCATCAAAAATTAGCTTTGGAAATGTCGCGTCAAACCATGACGCTTCTGCAGAACAAAAACAATATTCTACCGTTGAGTAAATCCGTTAAAAAAATAGCGGTCGTCGGACCCAATGCCGATGATAAACCCCTGCTGTGGGGAAATTATAACGGAACGCCCGTCGAAACCATTACCATTCTGGAAGGAATCAAAAGCAAACTGCCTGCCGATAATATTATTTACGACAAAGGTTGCGATCTGACCAACGATATGATTATCGACAATATTTTCCCTCAATGCTCCATCGACGGAAAACCGGGCATCCGGGCAAATTATTGGAATAATAAAAATTTTGAAGGCGCTACGGTAGCAACCGATTATATTATCAATCCGATACAATTGACTACTTTAGGACAACACACCTTTAGTCAAGGCGTTTCAATGGGAGAATTCTCGGCGAAATACGAAACGGTCTATAAATCCGTCAAATCGGGCGAAATTGTATTTCAAATCAAAGTACTCGGACGAGGTACTTTATTTGTTAATGGCGACACTATCAATCAATTCGGGCAGCGGCGTTCAATGACTACGCGAGTCCCTCTGAAAGTTGAAAAAGGAAAAGAATACCGTATTGAACTTCGCTATGTGCATGATTCGGATCGATTCCCTGCCGGTTTGGAGCTCACTATGGGCAATGAACATCCTGCCAATTACGATGAATTGGTGAAAAAGCTGAAAGATGTGGATGTTGTGATTTTTGTCGGTGGAATATCTTCTAAGTTGGAAGGAGAAGAAATGCCGGTCTTGCTTCCGGGTTTCAAAGGCGGCGACCGCACCGATATTGAATTGCCTTTATCACAGCGTAATTGTTTGAAAGCGTTGAAAGCCGGCGGAAAGAAAATCATTATGGTAAACTGTTCCGGTTCTGCTATCGGGTTAGTTCCGGAAACCGAAACCTGCGAAGCGATTCTCCAAGCGTGGTATGCAGGCGAAAATGGTGGACGGGCAGTTGCTGACGTCTTGTTCGGCGATTATAACCCCGGCGGAAAATTACCGGTAACTTTTTATAAAAGTATAGATCAAGTACCCGATTTTGAAAATTATGCAATGAAAGGACGCACTTACCGGTATATGACCGATAAACCCTTGTTCCCCTTCGGTTACGGATTAAGTTATACTACTTTCAATATTGGAAATGCAACCACCGATAAGAATACAATAAAAGCCGGCGAACAGCTTACAATTACGGTTCCTGTTTCAAATACAGGCAAACGCGACGGAACGGAAATCGTGCAGGTTTATCTTCGGAAACCGGGCGACCCCGATGTACCGATCAAGACATTAAGAGCGTTTCAGCGGGTGGAACTGAAAGCCGGTCAAAAGCAAAACGCAGTAATTAATCTTCCTTCCTCAACTTTTGAAACGTTCGACGCTACCGATAACAAAGTAAAAGTACGGGCAGGGAAATACGAGTTATTAGTTGGCAACAGTTCCGATGATAAAGATTTAAAAACAATTAATATTCAAATTCAATAAGTTATGAAGAAATACAGTTTGCTAATCATGGCATTGTTGATAGTTGGTCAGCTTGCAGCACAAAGTTTTCAACGAACGGAGCAAGGTGTAAAAGGTATTGTTCAGGGAACAGACATTCAAATTGAATTTTTTTCGCCCTCCATTGTTCGTATATTCAAAACGCCGGAAGGCAAGCCTAGTGAAAAAAAGAGTTTATCTGTAATTCAAACGCCGCAACCGGTTGCTTTGTCGGTTGTTGAAAGTGGCAATATGTTTACGGTCAAAAGCAAAGCAATGGCTGTTGAGATTAATAAAACAACAGGAACTGTTTCTTTCCGCGATGCGAAAAGGAATCTTTTGTTACAGGAAAAAGCCGGTTTGAAATTTACCGGTTTTGATGATGCCGGTGTTAAAACATTCAGCGTATATCAACCGTTTATTCTCGACAAAGACGAACCCATTTACGGATTGGGGCAGTTGCAAAACGGAAAAATGTCGCAACGCGGACAAACAAAAAAAATGATTCAGGCAAATACCGAAGATTTTTTGAACTTTATTCAATCCGTCAAAGGCTATGGATTATTTTGGGATAATTATTCCCCGACTACTTTCAAAGACAATGAAGAAGAAACCTCTTTTCTTTCGGAAGTCGGCGATTGCGTGGATTACTATTTTATGTACGGAGGAAATGCGGACGGAGTAATCGCTCAAATGCGCTTTTTGACGGGGCAAGTTCCTATGTTTCCGTTATGGACGTTTGGCTATTGGCAAAGCAAAGAACGCTATAAAACTCAGGATGAAATAGTTGGCGTTGTACGCAAATACCGTGAATTGGGCGTTCCACTCGACGGCATCATTCAAGATTGGCAATATTGGGGAAATAATTACCTGTGGAATGCGATGGATTTTATGAATGGCGACTTTTACAATCCGAAAAAAATGACGGGGGATATCCATGCCATGAATGCTCATATTATTATCTCTATTTGGTCGTCTTTTGGCCCGATGACAAAACCCTATCGCGATTTGAACGAAAAAGGGTTGTTATTCAATATTTCCACATGGCCTCAATCCGGCTCGGAAAAATGGCCGCCGCGACTTGACTATCCTTCAGGCGTGCGGGTATATGACGTTTACAGTCCCGAAGCGCGGGATATTTATTGGAAATATGCCAATCAGGGATTATTTTCTGTTGGAATAGACGGTTGGTGGATGGATTCGACCGAGCCCGACCATTTCGATTGGAAAGAAGACGATTGGAATCATCAAACCTACTTAGGGTCATTCCGCAAAGTTCGCAATGCTTTCCCTTTGATGACTGTTGGCGGAATATATGACCATCAACGAGCCACCACTTCCGACAAGCGCGTATTTATCCTTACCCGTTCCGCTTTTGCCGGACAACAACGCTACGGTTCCGTCGTGTGGACGGGCGATTTGCAATCTACTTGGAGGGACTTGGCAAACCAGATTCCGGCAGGATTGAATTTTTCGCTGTGCGGTTCACCTTATTGGAACACCGATATTGGCGGTTTCTTTTTGGGAAAATATCCGAGACGGTTGGCTGATCCGGATTATCGTGAGTTATATGTCCGCTGGATGCAATTCGGAGCATTTTGTCCGATGATGCGTTCGCATGGCGCCGATGCACCCCGCGAAATTTACCAATTCGGTCAAAAAGGAGAACCGGTTTACGATGCCATTGATAAATATATCAAACTGCGATACAGACTTTTGCCCTATATTTATTCCACCTCATGGGATGTTACCCACAATCAATCCGGCATGATGCGCGCCTTGGTAATGGACTTTGCAAATGATAAAAAAGTTTGGAATATCAACAACGAATATCTTTTCGGAAAATCTTTACTGGTGCGTCCGGTTACAGAGCCGGCTCAATCCGTAGAAGTTTATTTGCCTCAAGGCGCCGCTTGGTATGATTTCTGGACTAATGAAAAATTCAGCGGCGGACAAGCGATTCAAAAACAAACGCCTTTAGATATTTTACCGCTCTACGTGAAAGCGGGAACCATTCTCCCATGGGGACCCGAAGTGCAATTTGCAACCGAAAAGAAATGGGATAATTTAGAAATCAGGATTTACCCTGGTGCAGACGGAACATTTACCCTTTATGAAGACGAATTGGACAATTATAATTATGAAAAAGGACAATTCTCTACCATAGTTTTCAACTGGAATGATGCTAAAAAAACGCTGGCAATCGGAGCAAGAAACGGCGCTTATCCCGGAATGCCGGAAAAAAGAAAATTCATTGTAACATTTCCGGATGGAACAAAGAAAACTTTGGATTATGTGGGGAAAAAATTAGAAGTGAAGTTTTGATTCTATGAAATACTAAAAGTTATGAAACAGTTAGCACAATCTTTTTTTATTTACTTGTTTCTCTTTATCGGAACAAGTTTACAATTATCGGCTCAAACCGAAAATTTACCCATTTATCCGGGTAAATTCAAGCCGACAGACGAATCGTTGAAAACGTATCAGTATCCCGAATGGTTTAGGGATGTAAAATTCGGAATCTGGGCGCATTGGGGACCGCAGGCGGTTCCGCGCGAGGGAGATTGGTATGCAAGAGGCATGTATGAACACGACCGGTATGATTGTGAAAAGGGAGAGTACAGGAAAGCCAATCATTATTATGTTACCCATTTAAAACGATATGGACATCCGTCCGAATTTGGCTACAAAGACATTATTCCTTTGTGGAAGGCTGAAAAATGGAATCCGGAAGAATTGATGCAATTGTATAAAAAGGCGGGCGCCCGTTATTTTGTCAGCATGGGAACGCATCACGACAATTTCTTTCTCTGGAATTCTAAAATTCATCGCTGGAATGCAGTCAATATGGGACCGAAAAAAGATGTAGTCGGGCTGTGGCAAGCTGCGGCTAAAAAGGAAGGTTTGTATTTTGGCGTATCGGAACATCTGGGGGCAAGTTATACATGGTTTCAGGTGGCTCATAAAGCCGACCAGTTGGGCGATAAGGCAGGCGTGCCTTACGATGGCAATAATCCGGAATACTGGGATTTATATCACGAACCGGCGCAACCGGGCGATAACGGCTGGTACACCAACAATCCGAAATGGCAACGCGAATGGTACGACTGCATCAGTGAATTAATCGACAACTATCATCCCGACTTGCTTTACAGCGATGGAGCTTTGCCATTTGGTAATGATGTAGGCAGGAGTTTAATTGCTCATTTTTATAATCAGGATAACAAACAGAAAAAACCGCAAGGCGTAGTTTACACGAGTAAAGAAGTGTCTGACGGACGCTGGGTGCAGGATTATGAACGCGGCGCCGCCGGTGGTATTCAGAAATATCCATGGCAAACCGATACTTCCATCGGCGACTGGTTTTACCGTACAGGTCAACATTATATGAGCGCTGAGGAAATCATACAGATGTTGATTGATGTCGTAAGTAAAAATGGGAATCTGCTGCTTAATGTGGTGCAAACTCCCGAAGGCGATTTGGAACCGGATGTGCTGAGTATTTTGGAAAAACTTTCCGCATGGATGGATGTGAATAAGATAGCCATTTATGATACCCGCCCTTGGAAAGTTTTCGGCGAAGGGCCATCGTTGTCGCAGGCAAACGACAAATCTGTTTTCCAGCATATCTCAGGAGCAGTGAGAGATGTCCGTAATTATCAACCGGGCGATATTCGTTTCACTGTGAAAAAAAATTTGCTGTATGTTTTCTGTATGGAAAAATCGGAGGGAGAAATCCATATCCAATCGTTGGGATTGAAAACGGAAACGGGACAAAAAATTTCCTCCGTTAAATTATTGGGAAGTAACGAAAAAATCCAATGGACGCAAAATGACAGGGAACTGGTTATACAAAAACCCAATCAACTTCCTGATTATAATACGATAGTGTTTGAAATGAAATTTTAAAATAATGCCATGAAAAATCCTGTAGTCAGATATTTATCATTATTTTTCACAATCCTGTTGCTGTGCAGCTTCAAATACAGCGATTCAAGTAAAGGTTTGGATATTAATTTGCCCGACGGTAAACTGCAACTTAACGCTCTAAACGAAAATGCTGTGCGTGTCCGTTTCTTCAAATCAGACATAACCAATCAAGATGAACTGATTTATATTGAGAAAACTCCGGTTCCTGAATATTCTATCCAAGAAAACGATAAAGAAATAATTCTTAAACTGAAAAGAATTACAGTCGTTTTCAGCAAAGCGGATGAAACGCTAACATTTAAAAATCCACAAGGGGAAATTATTTTAAAGGAAAAAGCAGGAGGGCGTTCTATCGAAAACGCTACCGTTCAAGGAGAGCCAACCTGCAAAATAGAACAAAAATTCATTTCCCCTAAGGATGAATATTTATACGGAACAGGGCAATTTCAAGATGGATACCTGAATATCAAAGGATTGACACGCCGCCTGACACAGGTAAATACGCAGATTTCAATTCCTTTCATCTTGTCGAACAAAGGCTACGGTCTTCTGTGGAACAATTACGGATTGACCGATTTCAATCCTGCCAACGAATATATCGAATTGAAACCTACCGAAAAAAGTGGACAATCAGTGACAGTCGATGCTACAAGTACGAGTGGAAACAGAAGAGAAACAAGGCAAATAAATTCTTTTACCGGTTCAATTAATGTTCCTGAAACAGGACGTTACGCTCTTTTATTGGATGTTGGGCAACGGATGGCGCGAAAACATTACCTGTCCATCGACGGAGAAAACCTCATCAATATCAATAATATCTGGCTTCCGCCCACTACTTCCGTTATTGTTGAATTGAAGTCGGGAAAGCATGAAATAGAAGTGCAGGGCGAACGAAACGACAAGCCGGTTTTGTATTGGCGTGCAGTTACGGATGAAACCGTATTCCGCTCGCCGGTTGCACAAGCGATTGATTACACAGTTTTTGCAGGTTCTGCTGATGAAGCCATTGCAAGTTATCGCAAACTGACCGGACCGGCTCCTATTATGCCTTTGTGGGCGGCAGGCTATATCCATTGCCGGGAACGATACAATACGCAAACAGAATTATTGGAAAACGCGCAGGAGTTTCGCCAACGTAAATTGCCGATTGACTTGATTGTGCAGGATTGGCAATATTGGGGAAAATACGGTTGGAACGCCATGCGGTTTGATGAAGACCGATACCCCGATCCGGCGGAGATGGTTCGGAAACTTCATCAAATGAATATGCGCCTGATGGTTTCCGTTTGGTCTAAAATAGATGTAAAATCCGAAGTGGGAAAACAGATGCAAGAAAAAGGTTTTTATATTCCAAACAGCGACTGGATAGACTTTTTTAATCCCCAAGCGGCAGCGTTTTACTGGCAAAATTTCAGCGCCCGACTTTTGAACCCTTACCAAATTGATGCCTGGTGGTTAGACGCAACGGAACCGGAGAACGATGACCTTCAAGGACGCAGAATTAATAACGGACGCACTCCGGGCGAGGTGTACAGAAATGTATATCCGCTGTTTGTGAATAAAACCATTTACGAAGGTTTGCGCAAAGACGACCCCGACAGGCGAGTGATGATTCTTACCCGAAACGGTTTTTCAGGTATGCAGCGTTATGCGGCAGCTACATGGTCAGGCGATGTCGGCTGCGATTGGGAAACATTGCGCCGCCAAATTGTAGGGGGGCTGGGGCAGATGGCTGCGGGACTTCCCTTTTGGACGTATGATGCGGGAGGTTTTTTCCGCTCCCCCAACCAATATACAAATACCGACTACCAAGAGCAATTTTTACGATGGTTCCAAACGGCGACATTTCTGCCGCTGATGCGCGTGCATGGCTATATGAGCAATACCGAACTTTGGCGGTATGGAGATAAAGTAGAAAACATAGCCAATCAATATTTGAATTTGCGATACCGGTTGCTCCCTTATATCTATTCGCAGTATGCCGCCATTTCGTTTCAAGGCTCAACGCTTATGCGTCCGTTGGTGATGGATTTTCCCAATGATATTCAGGCGCTTGAACAACGGTATCAGTTTATGTTTGGTCCTTCGATATTGGTTGCTCCGGTTGTGGAAGCGGGAGTAAATCAGTGGAAGGTTTATCTGCCTCAAAATCAAGGCGGATGGATTGATTTTTGGAACGGTCAAAAATATGCCGGAGGACAGACAGTCAATGTGAATGTCGATATTTCAAAGATACCGCTGTTTGTGAAAGGCGGATCGATTATTCCTTTGGGGTCTGAAAAGCAATATGCTTCGGAAGAAACCGAAGCGCCTTGGGAAATACGGATATATCCGGGCAAAGATGGTTTATTTACTGTCTATCAAGATGAAGGAACTAATTATAATTATGAAAAAGGGAAATTCAGTTCCTTTGTTTTGAAATGGAATGATGCTAAAAAAATACTGACCATCGGTAAAAGAAGAGGATTATTCATAGGAATGGAGAAAAATATTACTTTTAACATAGTGATAGTTACTCCTCGATTGGGAACCGGCATTTCGTCATCAGAAGCAACAAAAACAATTTTATATTCAGGGAAAGAGATACAGGTAAAATATAATAAATGAAAAATAAAATCCAATTTCCCGAAATTGAAATTGTTGCGCCACTGGCGCAACAATTTCAATTTCGGGAACTTATACCCCTGAAAAGTGAAGAAGCCCGCCTTTTTTACGCCAAAGAAGCCTCGGAAAGACATTGGGGAAAACGCGAACTTCGTCAATCCATTGAACGCAAAGAGTTTGAACGTGCAGAAATCGTCAATATAAGAATTGCATCACAAGTGACTGAACAGCAAATAGTTCCATTCAATATATTTAAAGACCCCTATTTTTTGGATATGTTCAACTTGCCCCAAAATTATGACGAACGTGACTTGGAAAATGCCATAATAAGTGAAACCGATAGGATTGCTCCTGTGCGCAGAAGGAAATCGCGAACAAATCGAACTGTTGGAAATGCACAAAGACGGCATAATGGTTGCAGAATATTGGACAGAGCTGCCGCCTAAAAAATTATTAGAACAGAAAGTCAGAGAAATCATAGTAGAAACACGAGAACTTTTTGAAAGAAATAAAAAACAGATAAACAAAAATATACAATTTAAAACAAAAAAATATGAAACGAATTACTATAATCTTAATCAGTTTATTGTATGTATCGGCAAGCCTTTGTACGGCTTTAGCACAGAACAAAGCAACTGCAAATTCCGGCACGGAAATTCCTGCCAAAGTTTCGCAATGGATAAACCGTGAATTGGCAAAAGCCAAACGAAAAACTTTGATGGATTTTAAAGCGGGCGAATTTTTTGCACCGGATACCGCCCGTTTGATTGGCTATATCAAAGGCTATAGCCCGCAAGCCGGGTTTTCTACGGGAATGATTTATATCGGCAATGACATCACAAATGAAGATTATCCGGTAGTCGTTCAAATCCATGAAGACGGACGTTTTGAAGGCGCTATTCCTATAAATTATCCTATATATTCGGCTGTTTCTTTTAATGATGAACGGATAGACTTTTATATCCAACCCGGACAAACGCTCGCTATGCTGCTGAATCTGGAAGATTTACGGAAAAATATCCGGTTTCGAGGTACAACAGGTATTATAAATAATGAATTAACTGCTTTTTATGCGCAGTTGCCTGACTTGCCTGATCAAAAGATATATAATGAAAAGAATGATAAAACGCCGGAAGAATTTAAATCTTTTTTAGACAGTTGTCTGGCGGATTATTCCCAAACCTATCATCGCCTATTGGAAACAGAAAAACTTTCGGAAGCATCAAAGACTATCTTGCAAAATAATTATCAAATAGCGTATGCTACGTATTTATTTGAATATGAAACGGATTACATGAGGAATAATCAAATGCCGCTTGAATTTTACAATTTTTTGCAGGATATTCCGATGAACAATGAAGAAATGTTATCAACGAAGAATTTTAGTACATTCATTAATCGTTTGGAATATTGTCAGCCAGTATCCATAGATATACATACAATAATTCTTCAGAAATCGATACCATCGAAAAGTGATGTTGAAATACCGAAAAGACCGGAAGATAAAACTGATTTGCTTGTGCAGGATACTATAATCCTCGTATTTGCTTCGCAAGAAACAAAAGAAAAAAAATTGGAAGTGTGGAAGAATGTAGTGACAAAGTTTAACCAAATGAACAAACAGGACTATGAAGAATATATAAAAAAGAAATATGCGGATTTTATCAAAAAACTCACTCCGGAAGAAATACCGCTTGAAGAATGGCGGCTCAAAGATTCTATTTATGCCAATGTACTAAAACTAAAGCCCGGAATTGTGTTTGATGTAACAAAAGTCCGGTCGTTAGATTATATGTTTAGTGAACGTTTGAAAAACAATAAAGAGGCGGCTTGGAATACCTTGACCGCCTTAACCTCCAATATTCCCGAATCGTTTTTGCGGAGCGAGGCAGACCGCCTGTTTCTGAAAAATTTTCCGGAAGAACAGCGAGCGGCTTATGAACTTCCCGATACTTACGAAGCAAAAATTTTCAAAGATTTGATTACTCCATTTAAAGGGAAATTTCTTGTCGTCGATTTCTGGGCAACGACCTGCGGACCTTGTGTTTATGCTATAAAGGAACACAAAACGCTTAGAGAACAATACAAAGACAGTCCGGATGTGGATTTTATTTTTATCACTTCCGAAGATGAATCACCGTTAGCATCTTATAATAATTTTGTGAAAGAGCAGGAATTGAAGAATACTTACCGGATCAATGCCGGTCAGCATCTTTATTTACACCAACTGTTCCGCTTCATCGGAATTCCCCACTACGTTCTGGTAGATAAAGAGGGCAAAATTTTGGATGATAATTATGATGCTCGTTCCAATCTTGATACAAAATTAGAAGAACTCATAAAAAAATAATTGCTATAGGAATCATAAAAATAAAAAATATAAATATGCGACACATTTTTCTTATCTTTATCAGTTTATTGTCTGTATCGGCAATCACAACGTCTATGGCGCAACGTCCGATAATCCAGACAAAATATACCGCCGACCCTGCGCCAATGGTATATAAAGATACCGTATTTTTATATACTACGCACGACGAAGATGATGCCGACGGTTTTAAAATGTTCGATTGGTTGCTCTATACCTCTACCGATATGGTAAACTGGACAGACCACGGTGTTGTAGCTTCTCTGAAAAGTTTCAAATGGTTTAAGCGCGATAACGGAGCATGGGCGGCGCAATGCATCGAACGTAACGGCAAATTTTACCTGTATTGTCCCACACAGGGAAATGGAATCGGCGTGTTGGTTTCCGATTCGCCCTACGGACCTTTTGTTGATCCGCTAAAACAGCCATTGGTCTGGCAAAAAGAACATTGGGAAGACATTGACCCTACCGTGTTTATCGACGACGATGGACAAGCCTATATGTATTGGGGAAATCCAAACGTATATTATGTCAAGTTGAACGAAGATATGATTTCCTATTCCGGCGAAATTGTCAAATTAGCGGATAGACCCGAACATTATCAGGAAGGGCCTTGGGCGTATAAACGTAACGGTCATTATTATTTGGCTTTTGCCGCCACCTGTTGTCCCGAAGGAATCGGTTACGCCATGAGCGACAAACCAACGGGACCCTGGACAACCAAAGGTTATATTATGAAGCCGACTCAACGTACCAGAGGAAACCACCCCGGCGTCATTGATTATAAAGGAAATTCATACATTTTCGGTCTGAACTATGATTTGATGCACTTAGAGACATTTGTACACCATGAGCGCAGGTCTGTAAGTGTTGCAAAAATGCAATACAATCCGGATGGAACTATTCAGGAAGTGCCTTATTGGGCTGAAACGGTTTTGGAGCAATTAGAGCCATTTAATCCCTACCGGCGCGTAGAAGCTGAAACAATGGCTTGGGGATACGGACTGAAAACCGAACGGATGCCCGATGGCAAAATGTGTGTTACTCATATCGACAACAACGAATCTTTATGCGTCAAAGGAGTTGATTTTGGAAAAGGCGCCAAAGAATTTTCGGTATCGGCAGCCTGTAATGTGGATGGCGGTTCTATAGAAATCCGTTTAGACAGCGCCGATGGTACTCTCATTGGTACAGTGGATATTACCCGTACCGGCGCAATGGATAGATATAAATCAATGTCCTGTAAAATAAAAAATGCACAGGGAAAACATGATTTGTATTTCTGTTTCAAAAGTACAGCTCAAAAAGACAATTTATTTTTCTTAGATTATTGGGAGTTTAAATAAAAAATTTAAAAAATGAAGAAAACTGTTTCTATTTTAGTAATTGTTGCAGCATCTGTATCAATCTGTTTGGCGCAAAATCCAATTATCCAGACGTCATATACCGCCGACCCTGCGCCAATGGTATATAACGACAAACTTTACCTGTACACCAGCCATGATGAGGATAATTCCACCTGGTTCACGATGAACAACTGGCGGCTTTATACCACCGGCGATATGGTAAACTGGACTGATCACGGCGCAGTGGCGTCATTCGCCGATTTCAAATGGGCAAAAGGCGATGCCTGGGCGCCTCAATGTATCGAACGTAACGGTAAATTTTTCCTGTATGTGCCCATGATAGCCCAAAACAACCGTCCGGCAATCGGCGTTGCCGTTTCCGACAGTCCTTACGGACCGTTTTATGATCCGTTAGGAAAACCGTTGGTGCAGAGCGAACAATATGGGGACATCGACCCGACAGTATTTATAGATGACGACGGGCAGGCTTATCTTTATTGGGGAAATCCGTTTTGTTATTATGTCAAACTGAACGAAGATATGATTTCCTATTCGGGCGAAATAACACGTGTCCCTATGGTCGAAGAATCTTTCGGCAAACGGGAGGGCAATGTGGAAAATCGTCCCACGCTGTATGAAGAAGGTCCCTGGCTTTATAAGCACAATAAAATTTATTATCTGCTGTTTGCAGCCGGTCCGATTCCCGAACATATCGGTTATGCGACAAGCGCCAATCCTGTGGGACCCTGGAAATACCAAGGAGCGCTGATGGCAACCGAAGGAGGCAGTTTTACGAATCATCCGGGAATTGTTGATTTCAGAGGAAAAACCTACTTTTTCTACCACAATGCGGCATTGCCCGGCGGCAGCGGTTTCACTCGTTCGGTTTGCGTGGAAGAAGCAAAATTCAATAAAGACGGAACTTTGCAACCCATGAAAATGACCGCCGGCATAGACAAAGGTTTGGCAACGCTTAACCCCTATATCCGGACAGAAGCCGAAACCATGGCATGGTCGGAAGGCGTTAAGTCGATGCAGAATAATCAAGTTGGCGTTTTTATCACAGCCATGCACGATGGGAGTTATACAAAAGTGAAAGGCGTTGATTTCAGAGATAAATCCCCCTCAAAATTCTTCGCAAGAGTAGGCACAACACACAACGACAGGGTAATGATGGAAGTTCGTCTCGATAGTATCGCCGGACAACTGTTATGTTCGGTCAGAGTACCCCGCACCGGCGGAAACGATCGTTGGGAAGTCGCATCGGCAGATGTAACTTCAAATGTAAATGGCGTTCACGATGTTTATTTCGTGTTTAAGGGAAGGGCAAAAATCGATCTCGCGTTTTTTGATTATTGGCGGTTTGCAAAATAATATAAAAACTAAAACAAAAATTTGATATCTTAACTTGAATTTAACGTAAAAATAACATTCCATTATGTCAATATAAATATTAAATTAATGAAAATTGAATAATTCACTTGTTTTTCAATGAAATATTGCAAATAATTATATAAACGTAATTTAAATGAAACATTCTTTAATCATTCTTTTTTTAGTTTTTGCTCATACTCTTTTTTCACAAGAAAAAAGTTATCTCATATTACAATTACATGACACATGCTATAATCATTCAATTTCGGTATGTGAACCGATTGATAATGCTTATAATTACACTTTCACAAATGCAAAGAAAGACTTTCAAGAAACAAAAAATGACAGTATTTATACTTATAATTATAATGGTAATTATCCTGCATTTATTACCTTACATATCGATAATAGAAGATTCACTTTATTGTTCAAAATCTTTTAGCAAAGCAATAAAACAAGATATTTACGCCGACTTATATTCAGAACTGATTGATGAGTATGAAGCAGTTTTAAGAAAAAATAAGAATAATAAATCATTTCAAGCTGACAGTTTGATAATTCGTGGAATTCAGAAAGACATATTCAAACAATATAATCCTATTGAACCTAATATCCTTTCTTGTTATACCGGATCCGGTTACCTTTCATCATATTTTAGAGTATTTCAACCCGATATTTCTCCGCAAGTAGATTTCGGCCCATATAATAAATATTTAACTCTGCCTTTTGAAATGCGGATGCCACTATTAGGACGGATGATCACACTCCAATATTTATATCCTTCTAATGAATTTGACTTACAAAAGGCAATAACATATTTTGAAAGTAAATATCCCGATAGTGAATATTTGCCAATTATTAAAAAATTGCAAATGAAGGCGAATGAAGGTCGACATTCTATTTCTCAAGAGAATGGAGAAATTTTTATTGACAGTACATTAATTCACAGTAAAATAAATGATATTAAGAGTTTTCATCAAACATACTTTCCCAATCAAAAAATTTTTATAGATTTATGGGCGACTTGGTGTGCACCATGCAAAATGGAGTTTACACATGAAGATAAACTATATCCGATAGCGAAGGATTATAATGTTAAGTTGGTTTTTTTATCTATTGACGATGCTCGCTTCCAAAAGAAATGGGAATCTGATATCTTAACTCTAAATTTAAAGGGCTATCATTTTTTAGTAAACGAAGCATTATTGAAAGATATAAAAAAAATTATCTACGAGGATCAATCAATTTTAGTACCTCGCTTATATATCAATGAAGAAGGAAAAATTGTTAATGCAGACGCTCCTCGACCAAGTTTAATTAATGAGATAGAGAAAATGTTTTCTGGAAAATAATGTAAATACATTGTGACATTACAGCGACCAATACCTCACTCTTTCCTCACTTTCCCGATAAACTGTCTTTTTGCAAACAAAACAGAAATTATCCTTTCTTTTTATTCTGATTTTTCTCATTTTGCTTACACTGCCAAGTTGGGACTTGCTCCATACTTGCTCCATACTTGCTCCGTACATACGCCGTACATACACCGCTTGACATTTTGCTATTTTCGTTTCCCCCGCTGATTGTG
>Ga0209629_10000211_pt1 | contig 29727 bp, 19 predicted proteins | sample TergutCu122P5_FD_187286 | JGI IMG/M metagenome (GOLD analysis project Ga0209629, IMG submission 187286) | Cubitermes ugandensis P5 segment gut microbial communities from Kakamega Forest, Kenya - Cu122 P5 (SPAdes) (version 2) | ecosystem: Host-associated > Arthropoda: Insects > Digestive system...
AACCGTGAAATTCCCGAAGCAGTGGAGACCGTGCAGACGGCTACAGAAGTGATTCAAAACATCGAGCTTTCGATGATTGTGTGCAATCCCTTTAATCCCCGCCGATACCGGACAGAGGAAGACTTGGAGGAATTAAAGCAGAGTATTATTAATTACGGTATCATTCAACCCGTTACGCTCCGCAGTAAGGACGGAAAGTATGAAATCGTATGCGGAGAAAGACGCTACAAGGCATCGCTGATGGCGGGACGACAGGCTATCCCTGCAATCATCAAGGACTATTCCGATGCCGAGGCAATGGAAATTAACATCCTCGAAAACCTGCAACGCAGGGACATCAGTCCGGTGGAAGAAGCCGTATCTTTCGGCAAACTGATGGAAGTAAGGGGTTATTCCATTGACGACCTTGTGAAGCAATTCGGCAAGACGGATAAATACATTCGTTCGCGCTTGCAATTGCGAAACCTGATTGACGAAATTTCCGAACTTGTCATCGGAGAAGAAATCACGCTCGGCGTTGCTCTGGAACTGTCGCGCTTTTGTCCCGATATTCAGAAAAACGTTTACACGGAACATCTGGCGACTGACGACAGTTATTCGTGGAAGCGATTACAGACAAAAGATTTTCGCCGTATGCTTGAAACAGGATACAGTACGGACTTATCGCGTTATGAATTTGACAAGTCGGCATGTACCGGCTGTCCGTTCAACTCATCCGTTTACGACCTCTTTTCGGACGGTAATTGCGGAAACTGCCAGAATCCCGAATGTTTGCGTAAGAAACAAGCCGAATTTATTGCTGCGGAAACAAACAAACTGTTGCAGGAAAGAGAAAATCTCCAAGTTTGCATTGCTCCCAATTCCTACGCTTCGGCAGAGGTAATAAACAAATTATCCGACATGGGCTGCGAAATTTATGAAGTACCTTCCAATCGTCTGCCTGTTGAGCCTCAAAAGCCCAAAGTTGAAAATTTTACTTCGGAAAAAGAATTCCTGAAAGCCGAGTCCGAGTATGAGTCGAGGCTGTTACAGTACAAGGGACATTCTGCTCAGATTGAAAAAATGATTGAAGAAGGGAAAGCGCAGATTATGGTCGATGTAAGCAGACAAAAGCCCGAATTGTGCTATCGTTTTATTCCCGACTATGAAACGAAACCGCAGGTGGATGAAGATACGGTAGAAAAACTTCAAGAAATGGACAGGCGAAACAAGGAACTCGCCATTGAAAAGGGAATTGAAGAAGTATCCCGCTATTTGAAAAGCAATTCTATCCCCGAAAAAGAATTTACAATTCGTGAGCAGGAATTGCGCCGCATCCCATATCAATGATTCAGGCTGGTGAACATTCTGCAAGCGGCTAAAATTATGGTGATAAAATAGAGTAAAACTCATAACTCAAAGACATTTCCCCAATATCCCCAAATCCCCGCAGTGAGGATTTGAGGATTTCAATATTTTGTAAATACCGGACTGCTCACAAGGCAGACGCATGGCAATTATGCCAAGAAAAAAGACTCATAAGTTACAATATGGGATAAAAACATGCGGGTTAGCCCCCAGCCTACAAGGAGGTTAGACAGTAGCCTACAAGGAGGCTGCAACCTATTTATTTATAGTGTGTTCTGAGAGCGTTTTTCATCAGGGCAGGTCTGTCCCGATGATACGGGCGGGTCTCTGGCTTTGAGCAGGGTAAGTATGCAGACCCGAGATGTAATAGTTATTGGTAAGTTCTATTAAATTGCCGGTCGAGCGTAGCCATGCGTAAGCGCTATTCTCAGCCGCATTGTCCGGAATACGCTGCGAAAAATAAGATGAGTAAACATGCGCTTGTCCGCCTCTGACGTCCACGCCTGTAACGGTGTTTAATCCGCGAGCGGTGAGACTTTGAAAGTTAGCCTGTTGAAAATGTACCTTACCGTTATTTATTATCGCTCCTTCTGTTGGACTGCCCCAAAACGCGCTATTGTATAGAATAAGTTGAGCCTCGGGGTGAACTTTTTTAGTATTGACCTCGTCTCCCATGCGAACGTATGCTCTGACGTCCTGTCCTGCAATTTGGGTACAAACCAATTCGGAGTTGATTCCGATTATTTTGGTGTTTTTGTCGGCGTCTTCTACAAACAAAGCAAAGGTGCATCCGTCGGAGCCATGACCTATCATCGTCATTTCTCCCGGGTACTTACCGGTTATTGCATCTTTCAGGAAATGAATGCCATATACCGAACCATAAACAAAATTATTGAAAATCGTCTGGTTTTTAACATCAGCGAATTTCAACTGGCTGCAATTTGCCTGTACATATCTCATCAAAGGCACATTTGGATATCCCTGTCCGGACTCGGGGATTCTTGTACCGTAATGCGGGTTAAACTGCATATTCCTGATAAAACCGCCTTCAGCGCCTCCGCCGACCCAAATGCCTGCTCTTGCCACTACGCCTGCCAAATAATCGACATAGTGTCCGCTTGTGTTGTATGAAGCAAGGTCTAATCCTTTGTCGCCATACGGAATAGTTATATTGACAATATATACATCCGGACCTTGCCCCTGTATCAGGAACGGAGTTTTTCTGGGATCACGTGCGCTAAAACCATCGCTTGCAATATTTTGCTGAAGGACATTCAGTCCCCTGATACCTGCTCTTTCTTTCAGTTGCAGGAGCGAAGCGCCTTTTTCCCCTGCGCTGCCGCCGTCGTAGTTTGTAAATATTGCCGTCCCACCGCTTTGTGTATGATGCTGTACGTCCCATGTTCCTCTCAATTCAACCCCTGAAGGAATGGTGACGGGATTATTCACTAAATACCTTCCGCCGGGCAGATATACTGTTCCTCCGCCGGCAGCCTTAACGGCATTAAGCGCCGCCTGCAATTCGGCAGATACATCTTTTGCCGGCGCATCGTTGTTAAAGCCTGCGGCTCTTGGCAGATCGACTCTCAAAACCTTGTTTGTCGCCGGTCGCGGATGTACGGCGATATCTGTCTTGATATTTTTCGGAAGCGGAGTGAACGCATATTTATCATCCGCAAAAGTCTCAACCTTGGCAGAACTGCTATTGTTTTTGATGCTTAATTTGCGGTTAAAACCGGAATTTACCGATTTGAGCGAATGCACCTTAGCGCCCAAAAACACATGACCGGCAGGCTTTTTAAATGCGCACTGAGTGAGTAATATGTTACCGCTGTTTATTCTGAGTGCATAATCGCCGGATTTGTCAAACGTACAGCTTTCAAAGGATATTACGCCGTCTTTGCCGTCGCTGACTACCGGTCCTGAGAAATCCACGCCGTTGAATTGCGTTGAAGTGCTAAATTCGCTGTCAAAATACACGGCGCGACCGTCTTTACCGGCTCCGAAGGTAGAATTGGAAAAAAGCAAACCGTAGGGGTTGACGCTTTCCACATATAAACCGTCTCCGCAGTTATCAATATGAATTTCGTAGAACTGTGCATTCGGACTATCTTTGAAACCGGGTTCTTTGCCTACCCACATACCTGTCTTATAACCGGAAACATACAGATAAGAAACATATTCCCAATCGGAACGGTGCATTTGGTATCCTGTGCCGTTGGCTCTCGTATATGCAGTAGCCGCCGCAAGTGAAGGCGAACCCGGAAGTCCCGAATTTGCCCAGTATTTTGGATTGATCCTGACATTTTCGATGCGTCCGATGTCGGTGCATACGTGGACTTCGATTCCTGTTTTAAGCGCTGTCATGCAACTGTTCAAAACGTAGTGCAGTTCACTCGGCGCTGAATAGAATCCGTTGTAAGCGTTTACAAGCGTTACTCGCTCAACGGTCGCACAATCTCCGCCGGGTTGAAATAATGTCCACGGATAAGGTCTTATATCTTTAATATCCTGTTCAGGATACCAGATCGACAGGTTAGTCACGCCGGTACCGGCATTCATCTCAATAAAACGGTCGGCTATGCTGGTATAGGTAGTGCGGAGCGCATTGCCTGCCTGCGCATCGTTCCACCAACTTTCGACAGTTCCGTCATAATTGGGCGCATCTTTACCGGTGCGCACTTCAAGAATTGTCCCAAGAACTTTCCCGTTATTTAATTCCGGGTCTGCTCTGTCGCCGCGGAGTTGTACGCCGGGTGGAAGCCGCAGAACATATTCGTAATTGAACACTTTTGTTGTTTCGGATGTACCGGCGCGTACTCTGACGGTCTTGGAGCCTGTTTGCGTACTGCGGAACTCATAGTTGCCTGCAGGGATGTAAACTACGCCGCCGCCATCGTTATATGCAGCATCGATAGCAGCTTGGAAAGCCGCTCTATTGTCGAACCCCGGTACGGCTTTTGCGCCGAATTTCGAATCGGTTACTACAAAATCGGATATGACCCAATCTTTTGTGGGATAAATGGTTTTTATAGCTTCTTTTATGTTTCCTGCGCCGGAACCGGAACGAAGCGCCGTTTGTCCGTAAGCTTCGCCATATCCGGCAGTAATTATTACTAATACCGGTAAAATGACTGTGTGTGTAAATTTTTTTATTTTCATTTGAATTAAGATTTTATTGTTTCTTCTATTGTTCTCATATATATAAATTTATGAATATTTAGGGCATTGCTACCGATGATTTTACCTGTTGGAAAAACGCTTGATTGTCTGAGGCTAATTGTACTTTTGCCCGCCAACCCCTTGATTGCTGTTCTCTTTCGAATCGCAATAAAATATGGTTCCAACCTTTTTCTAAAGGCATATTTTCAAGTCTTTTCCCAGTCACCGTCGCAACTTTACCATTAATATATGTACTAACTCCTGTTTGCCCTTCTACATTTAGAGTAAGTTTCGGCATATCCGGCTCTACCAGTAAGTTGACTAATGAACGGGGACTGAAAATCCAAAAACTGAGATAAACCGCTTTGTCATCCTGACCAACGCCCGGTAATCGGGACAGGTTCATAAATCCCTGCATATCGGATTGCGCCGGTTCGAGATTTCCCGATTCATAAGAAGATATAAACTGCCGGTTATCCATAGATAAAAGTTTGCTTTCGTCCACAGTTTTTCCGGTCAGAACGGTAGCGCGTTCCAAGCTGCCGTCGGATGCCAATGCCTTGCGGGTGTTGAACGGAATATCTTTCAAGGTCAGTCCGATGTTAGCCAACATGCTTCGCAGCAAGGTTTCGCCTTCCGACTTCAATTGCCTCAGATCGATACTCGTCAGGTAGAGTTGTCCCTTGCCCAATGGCGCTTTCACTAAGGCGGCGCCTTCCGGCTTGGCTTCGCGCTCGCTTCTGTAAACGGCAGCTGTTTTCAAGTATTCGGGACGGGAATTCCACCGGCTCCAATCCGTATTGCAGGCTTCGAGAATTACTTTTCCTTTCTGCACGATTTCGCCCGACAAACCGTATTGCATCACCGGCTGGCGCGTGAGTTCGGTGAAATAGAAATCCTTGTTGTTCAACTTGCCAATAAATGCGTCACCGCTTTTTTTGACGAATGAGGTTGCTTTCCTGTCGGTCAATTCCACCGGAAAAGGCAATAGCGCGTTCAGTTGGTTTTTACTTTCTGGCGAAACGCCCCATACCACTATCGTACCTCCGTTATTGAGGCAGGCATCAATGGTCTGTTTAGCAGAAAGGTCTGTTGGAGGATAATTGCCATCAACAATAAGCAGCGAAGGGATTGATTTTTTTGTAATTTCCCCGAAAGGAACGCCCAACTCCTGCCATTGCTCCTTCAACGAACTTTCGCTCGACGAAAGAATGGCAGCTTCGGATATTGGTGCGGGTTTTTCATAAGCCATACCTTGATTATCTTTATTTTCGATATTGAATGGAATTGTTGGCGTTGCATTGATGGCTTTGATGGCATCAAACATAGGCCAAGGTTTATAAAGAGGCAGGATAGGGTCATAGCCCGGATTGATCGTGCTTGTATATGGTCCCAACCGTTCGGGTTGCATACCCGGAACTCCTTCGCGGAAAGGCGGGAAAAAGACGCCATCCTTCGGAAGCGGGGCGCGGGTAGTATCTCTCATTCCAAATTCCAAAGGTTTAAGTCCGTACCATACAATGTTGAAAACGCTGGTATAAGAAGCTTTGTATTGTTGTTGCTTTCCAATCAGCCGGTATGCTTCGATAGCAAGTCCTTCCATTCGTCCCAACTGCGATTCATAAGCTCGGTTGCCAATGTTCGCCGCTATTTGCGCTACTTGACGGGGAGTACCGTAATATCCCATTCCTGTTTCGCCTACGCCCCAAGGTTTTCCTTCAGACGACCATTTCCGCATTGAGTTTTCGTCTCCGTAATGACCAATCACCACAGGCAGGTCGGTGGGGCGCATATCTTCGCCATCGCCTGAAATCCAGTCGCGGGTCGGGTCGGTTGCACGGACAATTTTCACCCATCCGTTGATTTCTTCTATCTGCTTTTGAGCAATCGATTCGGGCGCTCGGAATACATTAATGATTACGGGGAGCGTTTCGTTGCACACGCTCCAGCCGAATACCGCCGGATGGTTGCGGTCGCGCAACACCATATCTTTTACATGCTTCCGGCAATATTTCCAATAATCGTCTGAATCCATTTTAGGACCGCCGTCGCTCGACCAGATTCCGGTTTCGGCTAAGACGCAGATACCCATTTCATCGGCAACGTCCAAGTAGAACGAAGGATAGGGTTGAGCGTGAAGCCTGACCGCATTGGCATTGGCGTCTTTCAGCATTTTGAACCATCCCCAGGCATAGCGGCGCGTCATTTGAGGAACGCCCATGAAATGCCACGAATCGCCTTTCAACACGATAGGTTTCCCATTCAGAAGCAATTCCTGTCCCTGTATGGTGAACTGCCGCCATCCAAAACGGGTATATTTGGCGTCAAGCGCTTTTTTACCATCCGCAAGGCTGACAATTGCGCCATACAAGCGGGGCGTTTCCGGCGTCCATGTTTCCAATTTTCCCTCTGTTTTGCGTCCAAGGTTTATGACAATACTGTCGCCTGCTTTCAGTGAAATTTTCTTGGGATAATCAATTTTCAATACTTCTTCTTTTAGAATTCCATTGGATAAAGGACCTTCGAGAACATCACTGTTGCCCTGCTTTTCCCATTTCTTAACAGAGGCATTCAAGCGGAAAGATTGTTTTTTAGCAGTTTGGTTTTTTATGGTTACAGCTAAATTCAGATAATCATTCCGAACATCCGGTTGCACGAAAACATCCGATATGGCAAGTTCGGGAAGCGCCAGCAGCCATACATCCTGCCAGATGCCGGCTATGTGTTGTCCCCAAAATGAACCGGCTACGTAATTGCGCCGTCCGTAAGGTCCCGGAACATCTGTCAGGCTTGCTTTAGCTACGCCTACTGTTATTTCATTTGTTCCTTCTTTTAAAAGAGAGCTTACATCCAAGCGCGTTGGGAAAAAGATGTCTAAGTTTTCGCCGGCTAATTTGCCGTTAACATAGATTTTAGCAAATCCGGCAATGGCTTCAAAATGGAGGATTATTCGTTTCGTTTTCCATGCGGCAGGCAAAGTAAATTCTTTGCGCATCCATCCCATGGTTGCTTTTTCCCATTCTTTGGGATAGGAAGGGAAGGCTACGAAATCGCCGCCATCGCCCTGAGCAAACGAATTAACGTTCCATGGGCTGGGTATTTTTATATTTGTTGTTTCCCAACGAAAGGTTTGAGGCTGTACGAATTTGGTTATATCGGTTTCATATAGCGGCATGAACTGCCACGATCCGTTAAGGCAGATGGCATCGCGCATGGGTCTTTCCGTGTCATCGACCTTGCTGCCCATCGGGTTGAATATATGCGGGTATTGTACTTGAGCTGATAATTGCCAAAACAGCAATATTCCGACAGTAATACAAATTGTTTTTTTCATACAAAACGATTTATTTTTTAATGAACATATTATTCAGCAGCAAATATATTAAAAAAATTAATATCTATATTACCCGACAGAATTTTCTGTCCACATTGAAACAAATCTTATTATTTTTATTTTGATATTTTCTGATTGAGGATAATTTCTTTTTTGTCTTCGATAGAGAGGACATATATTCCCTTTCTCAAAGACTGAATAGATACATTATGGATTGATCCTGAGAGCATATATTCTCGCATCAATAAAACACCTTGAATATTATATATATTTATCGTAAGTAGTTGTCCTTTTCCGTAATTCTGAGCGTCTATTTTCAGAAATTCGTTAGATATGTATAAAGCGATGTTATTATGAATAATATTTTTGATCGAATTTATTCCGGTTGGGGTATCTTTTCTATCAATAATAGAGATATCATCCATGTTTCCGCTAAAATTTCCCGTATTGGAATTGCCTTCATAAGCAATCAATATTTTATCGATTGTTTTTCCATTTAGCCATTTCCCTATATTACACACTGTTTCTGTCCATTCGTTGATTTTTCCTCTTCCGGCAGCCGGCTTCATAGAGTTTCCGTTTATGTCGGTTGCATTGACGTTTTTGAGCCGGGTTCCATCCGTCATCAGTAAATCTACGATTGCACATTTTCCATTTTCATCTAAAGGATAATTCCAGAAACTCAACCATGTATCGGAATTTACAGGGATGTCCACATCAAAGAGATTAAAATTGCAATAAGCATTTGAGGCTTTATTACTTCCTTGAAAACGAATCGAATAATTTCCATAATGCGGAGTATCACCGTATAATGCGAGGCATTGAGGCGTTAACGACGAATTGTAACCTGCGACATTGTTGCTGCTTTCGATATCGTTCGTTTTTTGCAGTATGGCGTCATATCCTTGTTCCACGCTTGTCCTGAACCAAATGGGAGCAGAAGAATAAGGGACGCCGGCATCGGAGGTCAAAGGTTCAAGTCCTTTTATGACTTTGGTTGCTTTTCCTGCCAGACGTAAATAGAAATCGGAAGAAATGAAAGTTCCGTCGGCGCTGCTTGTCACGAAGTATTGGTTGGCAGGTATCGCTAAAAAACTGTCCGCCATTTTCAGTATATTCGTTCCTTCGTCGTATTCGTCGAACATGGCGATGTAAGCGCTTGGAATATTCAGTGATTTGATGTTATAGAATTGTTGCCAGAAGAATGCGCCTTTGTTTCGAGGGATTTCATTTTTTTTGTTTTCCGAACCGGCATGCCAGTTACTCCATGAAAATCCGGAAAACAACACAGGTTGATAGTCGATTCCTTTGGATTGACAATAGGCAAGGTCAGGAACGAGGTAGCTACTTTTGAAACTTTCTATGCCTGCCGTATTATTGAAACGTCCTACACTCCAGGGCGATATCATATTAAATGCGTCGTAAACATTGGCATATCCGCTGTATGAATCACTCGTACCTGTACGCCAGTTGGTCGGGACTCCTCCGATGACATAATACCCTTTATCTTTCAGCCAGTTAATAATTGTCAAACTGTTTTCGGGAGCATTGACGCGAGTATTCAGTCCGAATCCCCAAATACAAATGACCGGTTTTCCATTTTGAGTAGCATAATTAGACGACTGGGTTATTTTCAGATCGTTTTCCAAATGTTCCCAATCGTTTTTGAAATAATCTACATCATCGGCGCTCATATCATACATAATATAATATATTCTATCATATTTTTCAGCAGCGTTTTTTACTCTCACGGCAATACTGTCTCTGTTTCGCTTGAAAACGCCATCGCGGGTTTCGCCTAAGAAACGTTGCAGGGCGATTCCGTCGATTCCATACGCTTTCATCCATTCAAAATGTTTTTCAATAATATCTTGTTTATAAGCAGAATATAGTTTTGAAGGCGTTCCGTCGGCAAAATTGGCGAATCCTGTTTGGAATAAACCGGTTTCATCGTATCCCGATACATCAGGATATACCTCAAAACTTAAATGTCCCGGAGCCGGAAAGCCGTCATTTGAACGATATTTACCTCCCGACCAATGCGCCCACCGTTCAACAGGCGAACCGTCACCATAACAATTGAACCAAGCCTGGTAACCGCAAATGATTTTCCCGACTAATTTATTGTCAACCTGAGCCGAAGCGCCAAAACTTCCGCATATAAATATGGTGATAATAATAAATACAGGTACTCGTGTTTTCATATTATCTTTTTTTTCAATATTAACATAATACTACATAAATACAGATAAAAGCCACAGTACGTCTTTCAGAAAACGTACTGTGGCAATTAAAAAAGTAAGTACTTACGGAACATGTATTTTTTCGATGGTACTGCAATTTTCAGCTCCCATACCCGGATAATTCGTAGTAGCATCCCCGGCTTTCGCTTGACAATTCATCGTTATACGGATCCAGTAATCGATACCCGTATATTTGACCGCTATAGAAGTACGGAATGTGATTTCCTGTCCTTCCATACTGTTGGTCAATGCGATACTTTTTGTAAACAAATCGCCGTCGGATGCAGAAGCGTTGATTGTTCGAGATACTCGCATCCACCCTTCCTTCAAATCGGGCATCCCATATCCGGTTTTTTGATTTCGTTTGAAGCGGACGGAACATTCAATAAAGTTATCTGCCGTCACTGTGGGCTTTTTCACCCATTCGATAGTCAGATAAGGCGTAACAGTGAAATCTTTTGTCGTCGTTCCGGATATATCTACTAATTCACCGGCATTATCGCCATCTTTAATCGGATCTGTAGCATCCCAATACGGGTAAAAGGGACCATTATAAGGTAGCATGCGGTATTGTCCCGAAAACCATTTCGTATTGCGATAAGTACCGTCTTGTTGCACTCTCAGCATTTGATTTCCTGTAAAAACAGTTGTGTCGCCTGTTACCCAACTGACTTCTCTCATTCTGAGGTATTGTGAACCTTGATTCACCTGCAAAGGCTGACCGTTATCGTCGTAAAAAGTACCCTGAATAGTAGCGTCAGGTCCTTTGTAATTGTCTATTTCGCACGACGTCGCTAACATGCAGCAAAAAACAATTGCTATATAATGATAAAATAATCTTTTCATTTTTATATTTTTTAAGTTATTGATTTCTATTCTTCTGCAATAAAGGATTATTTTTCAACTCGGCGGTAGGAATAGGCTCGTAGTATCGATTCCTGTCGAAAGAAATCCTGTCGCTTGCCTGTTCGGCATTTTTTGCGTCATAGATATATTTCCCGTCGGGGATACCGCTTGCGTCCACAGTAGCGCCTTTGCTGAACATGAACGAATAAAGACCTCTTTTACGGTAATTGAGTATCTGGGTGTCAAACGTAAACCAACGCATCAAATCCCAGTAGATTTTACTTTCAAAAGCCAATTCCTTATACCTTTCCACGCGAACAATCTGTAATCCTCTGTTAGGAGCTTCTACAAATCCGCCATGGCCTTTCGGTCCCGTGCCTGTCCAGTTTGTATAAGCCGGTTCGGTGGATAATTCGGCAGGGCTTGCCAGCAGGTTGGCTCCGGCGCGGTCGCGAATATCGTTGATGCAGTTAAAAGCGTCCTGCAGCATATTCGTTCCGCCATAAGAAGCTTCACCGCTTTGAGCAAGTTCGATAGCTGCTTCAGCACGATTGAGCAATACTTCGGCATAGCGAATCTCGATCCAGGGCTGAGTGGATTCATACAGATTGGTTGATCCCACAGTCATGGCAAGGTTCATATATTTTCGTCCGAAGAATCCTGTTGCCGAGTTGTTGCCTCCGGCGTTTGACATTTTAGGACCGTCCAATCCGTTTTTGTATAACTTCACACCGTCTGCATCGTACAGGTCGGTTTGCGAGCGTGCATCAGCCGTCGAATTTATGATGATATTAGCTGCAAAAGGATTGGTTGGATAGGCGACCTTATTCCACTGCGAACGATAATTACCGCCATCGGCTCCGTCATCCACGCTGAGTTTTTTGAACTTATCCACAGCAGGATCATATTTCTTATCGAATACGCCTCCACGTAAATCAACTTTCATACCTCCCTTGATGACGCTCCCCGGTATCAGTATATTTGCCCTCAGTCTTGGTTCTGCACCGTTCCACAATTGCTGGCAATTGTCGTAAACAATGTAATTACCATCTGCGTCAAAAGCGCTAAAGTGCCCTTTGGCATCTAATGGCAATCCGTCGAACAGTTCCACCCAGTCAAGCGTCGGATTGAAGCGGTCGCCATAAGTGACGCACATACGCGGCGGCGACATCACTGCATCGTAGGAATGCGTCCATGTAGTGTAATCGTATTTTCGCAACCAGATCGATTCTTTGTTGCCATCCGCTTTTTCCCATATTTCGGCATAATTAGCGGTTTTGTCGGCATTGGCTCTGTGAAGCTGATATACGCCTTCGAGCATTTTGGCGGCGTCCCATGCCTGTTTGAAATAGCCGTTTGCACGGCTGGCAGGGATACCTTCCAGAAGCACTCCGTTCACTTCCCAATCAGTAAACTTATAGGAACCATAACGGGCGACGGAGCCGGCATAAAGCGCTACGCGGCTTTTCAGAGCTGCAGCCACATATTTGTTAGCTCGTCCGGCTTCGCTTGATGCGGGCATGTCGGCAATGGCATCATCCAAATCTTTCAGGATGAAATCATAAGTGTCGGCATGGCTCTCGCGGGCTACATATAACGTTGTTGGATCGTTTGCGTCCAATACTTGAGGTTCGAGTATCTTTGGCATACCGCCGTAACGTTTAGCAAACTGAAAATAAACATAAGCCCTGATAAATTTAGCTTCAGCGATCCATGCTTTTGATTGACTGCTTAATTCCGGATAGTTAGGCAAATTCTGAATTAATGTATTGGCTTGCCTGATGATCTTGAATCCTTCGCTCCAATATCCTTGTCGATGATACTTTATTCCCGGATTGTTCCTGTTAACCATTTCACCCGTTGAATTCCAGAATGAAAAAATATTCAGGTTGACAAAATAACCGGCTTGAAGCCCGTTATTGTCTGTATCATAATGGAAGTCTTCCATCGGCAGGTGATTATATATCCCTGCCATGTAAGCTTTAATACCACCTTCGTTGTATATACTCTCGTTGGTCATAATACTTGTAGGAGTAATGTTCAAATCTACACATGATACTAAGTATATCAGTGAAAATACCAACGTTGCTGTAATCAAATATATTCTTTTCATATTTTTATTGTCTTTACTGTTTAAATTGTTTATCAGAACGTTATTGACCCTCCGAAGTTAAAGGTGCGATTCAACGGATAAAGATAGCCATACGTTTCGGATGGTTTTTCCGGATCAACGCCTTTCACGCCGGTGATAGTAAACAGATTATAGGCATTGACGTAGAGTCGCAAGTTTTTAACTCCCAGTTTAGTTAAACCCAACTTTTGAGGAATTGTAAATCCTATTTCGGCGCTTTTCAGACGGACGTAAGCGCCATTCTGCATAAAAAAAGCCGAGTAGTTTTCAGCCCTGGTCGTTCCATAAGGATAATATCCTGAAACCCATGCATCAGAAGGATTATACGGATCCACGTTCGGGTCGGCGGGATGCCACCGGTCGAAAAGCATATCCAGTGCATTTCCGTCCCACATCAACGGAGTGGTCAACTGTTCGCCATATCCCACATACGTCATAGCTGATCCTGAGAAAAGGAAATTGAAGTCGATCCATTTCCATTGACCGCCCAAGGTGAGACTAAAGTTCATCAATGGATAGTTTCGCCTGTCCTGAAAATTATTCGAAGGATTGGTTGTAGTGCCAATCGGATGATTATCCTGATCGTCGATATAGCCATCACCGTTCCAGTCTTCATAAATCGGATCGCCCGGCAACGTACCTGCACCGGCATATATGGAATTTATTATGTCATTCCATGACTGATACTGTCCATTCGCTCCTTTGCCAAACCATATATCATTGTAGCGGTTTACCAGATTATTACGCCAATAATCGTAAGAATTGGAACGGGGGGGCTGGATTCGTTTAGTCCACATATTCCGGGTTATCGACACCATACCTGTCGCATGATAGTTGAACTGACCCAAATGATTGTTGTGCCTCAGTTCTATTTCAAGACCCTTAGTGCGGTCGGCATCCAGGTTGGCTTGCGATATCGTGGCGCCAAATGTTCCGGGGATTACTGCCGAAGGAGTATTCAGTAGTCCATCGCGATCGCGCTGAAACAAGTCAATCGAAAATCCGAACAAACCTTTCCACAAGTCTAAATCAAGCCCTACGTTTTTCATAGTGGCTGTGTACCATGTAATGAGCGGATTAGGTGCATTCCGAAAGCCCAATCCATTCACAAAAGAGTTTCCGAATACAGATCCATTAGCCATGGTTTGCCTGTTGTAACTCCAACCTCCCGCTATGTTTTGTGCTGGATAATCATAGCCTTCAACAAATTGGAATTGAGCCGCTCCGTCATCGCCGAGTTGTCCCCATGTACCTCTAATTTTCAGGTTCTGAACAATAGGAAAATGATCCTTGATGAAAGATTCTTCAGAAATTCGATAGGCTAATTGCACGCTTGGGAAGAATCCCCATTGCTTGTTTTTTGGAAACTTGGACGAACCGTCGTAACGGAATGAAAATTCTGTCAAGTATTTTCCACTAAAATCATAATTCAACCTGCCTACCACCGCTTTATTAGCATTCTCGTTCAAACCGCTGCCATTTCCCACCTGGTTTGTAGTATTACCTGCAAAAAGATAGGGAATGGGAATATCGAAATCACGAGCTGCATAGAAGCTATAGTCTTGATGATAGCTTTCTTCATATAAAAGTAATGCGCCCACATGATGCTTTTCGATAAATGTGTTGTCATAATTCAGACGGGCATTCCACAAAGTGGTGTAAGAATTGGCGAAGGATCGATTCAAATTCGTTTTGGAGTTCCGGAGCCAATTACCATCATAGCTATTGTTTGCCGCATTGTAGCGATACTCTTTATACTCTTTTCTGAAATTGGCATTGTCGTCGTAGTTTTTATCGTAGCTGAACATAAAAGAAGCCTTTAATCCTTTGATATAGGGAACGTCATAGTCCAAACTCAGGTTAGATTGAAACATATTCTTTTTATTCTGAACAAAGCCTGACACATCGGGCATGATAGATGCCAGAGGATTAAATTCTACATCGGGATGATAGAAATAGGGCGCCGTGTCGTTGGCATACACCGGATCGGTTGGACGCGAACGCCACAACATTTTGAATACTTCCCAACTCGACAGGTTTTGCCGGTTGGTTTCATCCATAATCATATTCAGTTTAACGCCTGCTTTCAAGCGGTTGGTAATCTGAGCATTCAGATTAGCGCGCAAATTGTAGCGATTGTAATTTGACGAATTGGTCACAAAGAAGCTCCCTTGGTCGGTATATCCCACATTGACGTAATAATCAACCTTTTCTGTTCCGCCACTGACTGAGATGTTCTGCTGCTGTTGGGGAGCTGTATTTTTTAGAATTGTTCCGTACCAATCGGTATCGGGTAATTCCCCATTTTTTAGCTTCGCAAAATAATCATCGCCGTATTCCTTGGTTGGCGTGGTCTTGTTGCGCATAGTTGTCTCATTATACAAAACGGCGCGATCCCATGCGTTGAGCGGATGCAGCATTTCGGCAGGCGTTTGTATTCCGTAATAACCCGAATACTCGATCTTTGTCTTTCCCTTCTCACCTTTTTTGGTGGTAATCAGCACAACGCCGTTTGCTGCTCGGATACCATAAATAGCAGCCGAAGCGTCTTTCAATATAGAAATGCTTTCAATATCGTTCGGATCCATCCGTGGAAGATCGCCACGCGGTACGCCATCTACAACCAGCAAAGGAGCGCCCATTCCCCGTATATCGAACTGATTGGTAAACTGACCTGGTTCGGATGTCTTTTGTATATTCCGCAATCCGGGTAATTTACCGGTGAGCATGTTCTGTACGTTGGTGCTTTTGGTAGTAATTAATTCTTTGCTTTGAATTGCAGACACAGCGCCGGCCACATTACCTTTCTTCTGTGCTCCATAAGCAACCACTACAACTTCATCCAGTGTCTGGTTGCCTTCCGATAGCTGAACAGTCAAATTGGTTTGATTATTCACCTTTACTTCTTGGGTAGCGTAGCCTATACAGGATATTACCAGCGTGGCATTCCCCGGTACGCTCAGACTGAAGTTACCTTTTTCGTCCGTTGCTGTTCCTACATTAGAGAAACCTTTTTGAACGACATTTGCTCCAATAACCGCTTCTCCTGAAGCGTCGGTAACTCTACCTTTAACCACATTGTTTTGAGCGACCGTCCATTGGGTGAATCCAAGCAACAGACACATCAAAACAATCACAAATTTTGTTTTTTTCTTTGAAATTTGATTCATACATTAGACATTTTTGAATTATTAATTGAGTTAAAATACCTTTCTCACAATAGGGCTGTCTTGAAAGCCTCCTGTCATTGCGGACGTAGCGAAGCGAAGATCCGCAATCCACTGATAGTCAGTATTTAGTTTTCAGGGGATGGCGGGTCAAGCCCGCCATGACAGGCTTGTCAATTTTGCGTGCTTTTAAGAACTGTCGAATTTGTCTTTCTTTTCCATAAAATCTCTTTATTTATAGTTGCTACTATTTGTCGTATTTAAAGGGACGTTTAATTTAGCCAATTCCTTTTAAAATTCTCTTCATTTCCATTATTTTTAAAACTCTGTCATGACGGGCTTGACCCGCCATCCCCACCTCTTTTGTTTTTACTCGCCAAAACATATACACTGTTATTTTAATCCTCCATATAGTTTATACAAAATCAGTAATTCTATAATTGAAGATACAAAAATAATGTTAGGGAATTAATAAAAGGCTTAATAAACATATTAATAAAATAAAAAATGCTATATTTTTGTCGAAAATCTCAATTTTTAACATTTCAATCAGGGGGTATTACCCATAGCCGTCAGGCTAAGCCGAAACAATCAAATAACGAGCGAACAAAGATACAACATTTGCAAATAAAAAATATTATTTGTACCTTTGCCATAACTAAAACATAACAAAACTTAACTATAATTTTACGGTCATGAAAAAAGATATTCAAGTAAAACAGCATGATGTAACCGATTGCGGAGCAGCTTGTCTATGCTCTGTTTCCGCTTACTACGGTTTGAAACTGCCCGTTGCCCGTATTCGCCAGTATGCCTTTACCGACAAGAAAGGCACCAATGTATTGGGAATGATCGAAGCCGCTCAGCGGCTGGGTTTTGAAGCCAAAGGCGTCAAAGGTTCGCCGGAATGTTTAACGGAAATTCCCAAGCCTGCCATTGCCCACGTAGTGGTGAAAGAACAGTTGCAGCACTTTGTCGTTGTCTATAAAGTAACTAAAGATTCAATAGTGATAATGGACCCCGGCGATGGAAAACTGCACAAAAAGACGCATGAAGAATTTGCGAAAGAATGGACAGGCGTTTTGATATTGATGCTTCCCGATGAAAAGTTTCAGAGAGGAAATAAAAAAAAGAGTCCTGTTAAAAGTTTTATCGACTTGATACGACCACATCGCAGCATTATGATGCAAGCTTTGTTTGGAGCGGTTATTTACAGTATTCTCGGACTTTCGACTTCCGTTTACATCGGAAAAATAACCGATTATGTGCTTGTCGATCAGAATCTGAGTCTTTTAAATCTAATGAGTATCATCATGCTCATTATCCTTGCCATGCGTGTATTCATCAGCGTGATGAAAAGCGTGTTGGCTCTGCAAACCGGACAGCGGATCGATGCTTCGCTGATATTGGGCTATTACAAACATCTGCTGACTTTGCCCCAGCAATTTTTCGACAACATGCGTGTCGGCGAGATTATTTCCCGTATCAACGATGCGGTAAAAATAAGGGTATTCATCAACAATGTTTCTTTGGACTTGACAGTCAATTTCCTGATTCTGATTTTTACTTTATGCCTCATGTTGTTTTATTCGTGGAAATTAGCAATGATTACCCTGTTGTCGGCGCCCTTATTTCTTTCGATTTATTATCTCTTCAACCGCTTGAACAGGAAATACCAGCGAAAAATCATGGAAAGCGGCGCCGATTTGGAAGCCCATCTGGTGGAATCGCTCAATTCGGTTTCTACAATCAAACGCTTCGGTATCGAAACCTTTGCGAACCTGAAAACGGAAACCCGCTTTGTTGGTTTACTGAAGAACACTTATCATAGCATATACGGTTCCATTCTTGCCAATAACGGAATAGAATTGGTTTCGACCGGCATAACGGTCGCCATGCTGTGGGTAGGAAGCACGCTGGTTATTCATCAAGAAGTAACGCCGGGAACGCTGATGCTATTTTATTCGTTGATAGGATATGTCTTGGGTCCGGTAGGCAAACTGATTTCTTCCAACCAAACCATACAGGATGCGTTGATTGCCGCCGACCGCTTGTTTCAGATTCTCGATTTGGAACAGGAAGAAGACGATACGCAAAAAATTCGTTTGGATAGCGAAATGATGGGCGATATACGATTCGAGAATGTATCGTTCCGTTATGGTTCTCGCAAGCAGGTTTTTGAATCACTCAACTTGACTATTCCTAAAGGACGGACAACGGCGATTATCGGCGAAAGCGGTTCGGGAAAAACGACTTTGGCTTCGCTGTTACAGCATCTGTATCCCATTCAGTCGGGAAGTATTCATATCGGCAATTATAATTTAACGCAAATCAGCAACGAGAGTCTGCGACAACGGATTGGCTCTGTCCCTCAACAAATCGAACTGTTTTCCGGAACAGTTATCGAGAACATTGCCTTAGGCGATTTCGAGCCGGACATGAAAAAAATAATTGCTTTGTGCGAGCAATTGGGCATACGGGAATTTATCGAGAAACTTCCCCATTCCTACAGAACCTTTATCGGCGAACACGGCGCATCGCTTTCCGGCGGAGAACGGCAGCGGATTGCCATTGCGCGGGCTTTATATAAAAATCCCGATCTGCTGATTTTCGATGAAGCCACTTCATCGCTGGATTCGATTTCGGAAAAATACGTGAAACAGACCTTAGCGGATTTGGCAAAGCAGGGAAAGACTATCGTTGTGATTGCCCACCGGCTGAGTACGGTTCAAAATGCAGATACAATTGTCGTCCTGCAGGAAGGAAAAGTGGCGGAAATGGGCACGCACAGCCAACTATTGAAGAAAAAAGGAGTTTATCATGATTTGTATATTGAACAAACTTATTGTCATACTTTTGACTAATATTTAAAAAGAACCGTTTGCAAAGAATTATTGCTACTAAATCATATAAAATTAAAACTTTTTACAAATATATTTTTGTATCATTTTCTTTTTTACTACTTTTGCTTGCTTTAAAAAAACGGGAAATTACTTAAAACACAATAAATAATTATATGTATATGAAAAAGATTCTTTTTATTTCAGCAGTTTTCGCACTCTGTGTTTCATGCGCAAAGGAAGCGAAAGAACAATCCACTAAATCCGGATTATTTCCATCAAAGTTTGAAACAAAGTTGGACAACGGAAAAACGACGCATTTATTCACATTGAAGAATGCAAACGGTATGGAAGTGTGCGTAACCAATATCGGCGGACGGATTGTTTCCATCTGGGTTCCGGACAAAAGCGGTAATTTTCAGGACGTAGTTCTGGGTTTTGACAGTATTCAGCCCTATATTCCCGTTACCACCAATTTCGGAGCAATCATCGGTCGTTACGGCAACCGGATTGCAAACGGTCAATTTACGCTCAGCAACAGAGCGACTTTCAGGTTGCGGCAGAACGACGGGAAAAATACCTTGCACGGCGGTCCTCGCGGATTTCACACCTGCTTTTTCGACATCGAACAGCCGGACAGCAGTAAGTTGGTTTGTAAATATCTATCTAAAGATGGAGAAGAAGGATTCCCCGGCGAAATGCTTGCTACGGTAACTTATACGCTTACCAGCGACAACGCGCTTGATATCCAATATGAAGCTACGACTAATCAGTTAACGGTAGTGAATCTGACTAATCATTCCTATTTCAATTTATCGGGCGACCCAAAGAATACCGTGCTGGACAATTTACTTTATATCAATGCCGATTCTTATACGCCAACAGACGCCGGATTGATTCCAACCGGAAAGATAGAAAAAGTAGCCGGCACTCCATTGGATTTTACCAAACCTGAGGCAATCGGCAGTCGCATCAACGATACGACTTTTGAAGCTATCAAGTTAGGTAGAGGCTACGACCATAATTTTGTCTTAAATACCAAAGGCGATATTAATACTGTTGCGGCTAAAGCAACTTCTCCGATAAGCGGAATTTCGCTGGCAGTTTATACCAACGAACCCGGAATCCAGGTTTATACCGGTAACTTTTTAAACGGAACAAGCAATGGCAAAAAAGGAATCGCTTATCAGCGCAGAACGGCATTGTGTTTAGAAACACAACATTTTCCCAATTCGCCCAATCAACCGAATTTCCCATCGACCGAGCTTCGTCCCGACAGTGTGTATAAAAGTCATACGATTTATAAGTTCGGAGTGGAGAAGTAAATAAGAATTAAAAATTAAGAATTAGGAATTAAGAATTATTTATGAGAAAATTTTTGTTGACAATAGGGATAGTTTTATTAGGTTTGGGTGCACAGGCTCAAACTAAAAATGATTTGAATTTGGTACCGCTTCCGGCGAAAATGAAAATCAATCCGGGACAGTTTACGATTCGTTCAAACACTTCCATTGTTTTGTCTGCCGACAATCAGGATATGCAGAATGCGGTTGCCATATTTAATAATCGATTAAACAGAGCCGCGGGTTTTCGCTTGCAGATAACTACGTCGCCGGCATCTTCCAATGCGATTGTCTGTAAACTGAATCCGGCGATTCCTAATGCCGAAGGGTATAAACTTTCCGTGCAAAAAGATTTGATTACGTTGGAAGCGCAAACGCCTCAAGGAATTTTTTACGGTATGCAGACTTTACGTCAATTACTTCCGTTTCAGATAGAACGACCGTTTTTAAGCAATACGGCTTGGACAGTTCCCTGTGCAGATATAGAAGACGAGCCTCGCTTTGTTCATCGCGGATTGATGCTCGACTGTTGCCGTCATTTCATGCCGAAAGAATTTGTAATGAAATTCATCGATATGCTTGCATATCATAAAATGAATACTTTTCATTGGCATCTGACGGACGACCAAGGCTGGCGAATCGAAATCAAAAAATATCCGAAGCTGACGCAAATCGGAGCTTACCGTAATCGTACTTTAGAAGGTCGTTATACCTCACCCGATAAAAGAAAATGGGACAATACACGCTACGGCGGGTTTTATACTCAAGATGATATAAAAGAAGTGATTGAGTATGCAAAAAAACGGTTTATCACTATTATTCCCGAAATTGAAATGCCCGGACATGCAATGGCGGCGCTGGCTTCTTATCCCGAGTTGTCCTGCACGGGCGGTCCTTTTGAAGTCGAAGGTTTATGGGGAGTATTCAATGATATTTATTGCCCGAAAGACGAAACTTTCACATTTCTTGAAAATGTTTTATCGGAAGTAATCAACTTGTTTCCGTCGAAATATATTCACATCGGAGGGGACGAAGCCCCCAAATTACGTTGGCAAAACTGTGCGCACTGTCAGGCTTTAATCAAAAAAGAAGGGCTGAAAGACGAACATGAACTGCAATCGTATTTCATCAAGCGGATTGAAAAATTCGTCGAATCCAAAGGACGGCAAATCATCGGCTGGGACGAAATCCTCGAAGGTGGATTGGCTCCCAATGCTACGGTAATGTCGTGGCGCGGCGAAGCCGGCGGAATCGAAGCGGCAAAGCAAAATCACGATGTAATAATGACTCCGACTAATTATCTTTATTTGGATTATTATCAGGCAGATCCGAAGACGCAACCGCTTTCGATCGGTGGTTTTGTGCCTTTGTGGAAAGTTTACGGTTATAATCCCGTCCCTTCGGAATTAACTCCAACAGAGGCAAAACATATTCGGGGCGTTCAGGGAAATCTGTGGACGGAATATGTTTCCACTACCGATCATGTTGAATATATGATACTTCCGCGCGGCGCTGCCGTAGCTGAAATCGGATGGACACCGCAATCGAAACGGGATTATACGGATTTCAAACAACGCATGATTCAGCAGTTCAAACGTTACGACGGAATGAGTTGGAACTATTGCAACGCAATCGAGAAAGAGGTGGAATGACCTACTCCGGTAACGAAATTGCCCGAATCATCGGAGCGGAAATCTCTGATTTGCAGGAAGCAGAAATCAGTATTCTGTTGACCGACAGCCGTTCGTTGTCGGATCCTGCGGGCAGTTTGTTTTTCGCTTTATCCACCGCCCACAACGACGGACATTGCTATATCCGTGATTTATACAATCGCGGCGTGCGGAATTTTGTGGTAAATCATGATTTTGCAGAAACGGAAACAATGCCAGAAGCTAATTTTCTTCGTGTTTCCGATACTTTGACAGCGCTTCAGCAATTAGCCGCTTTTCACCGGAAACGGTTTAATATTCCGGTAATCGGCATTACCGGCAGTAACGGGAAAACGATTGTGAAAGAGTGGCTGTATCAATTACTGAACGACCGGTTAAATATCGTCCGCTCGCCCCGCTCCTACAACTCGCAGACGGGCGTTCCCCTGTCGGTCTGGCAATTAAACGAACAAACCGAATTGGGTATTTTCGAAGCAGGTATTTCTCTACCCGGAGAAATGCAAAAGCTCCAACCGATTATTCTTCCGACTATCGGAATTTTCACGACTATTGGCGAAGCCCATCAGGAAAATTTTCCTTCTATGGAAGAAAAGTGTTTAGAGAAGTTGCAATTATTTGAATCGGCTGAAAAAGTTATTTACAATGAAGACCATCCTTTGATAAGCTATTGCATGGAGAAAAAAGGGCTTACCGGAAAAGCCTTTTCATGGTCGAAAACCAATCCGAATGCAAATCTTTATATCTCAAGTGTAGGGAAAGAAATCGATCGAACGAATATAAGGTACAGGGCGAAAGGCAAAGGCAAAGGAGAAGGGGAGATACAAATTCCTTTTACGGATGATGCTTCTATCGAAGACGCAATCCACTGCTTAACTTTAATACTTTCTTTCACCTTTCACCCTTCTCCTTTGCCTTTGCCTTCGCCTTTTGCATCCTTCGATCGTTTTGCAAAATTAGACCCCGTGGCGATGCGTTTGGATGTTAACAAGGGGATTCACAATACCGTACTTATTAACGATACCTATAATTCGGATATTAACTCATTATCCATCGCATTGGATTTTATGGCGAGACGTTCGACCGATAATCCTGCCAAACGGGTGCTGATTCTTTCCGATATATTGCAATCGGGCATGGTTCCGGCGGCGTTTTACAGGAATGTAGCTGAATTGGTCAGCCAAAAACAGGTGCAGCATATCGTTGGCATCGGTCCGAACCTGATGTCGCATTCCGGTTTGTTCGGCATGGAGAAAGAATTTTATCCGACTACCGAAAGTTATTTGGAATCCGGGAAATGGCGGAATCTGAAAGATTCGATTGTGCTAATCAAAGGTTCTCGGCAATTCCGCTTTGAACGAATTTCGGAACAATTGGAAGAAAAAGCGCATCAAACGGTTTTGGAAGTGAATTTGGATGCTGTTATTTATAACCTGAAATATTTCCGCTCTCGATTACGCTCCGAAACCAAAGTGATTTGTATGGTCAAAGCCTTCGGATACGGAGTCGGTTCCTACGAATTGGCAAAGACTTTGCAGGAACGTGGCGCCGATTACTTGGCGGTTGCCGTAGCCGATGAAGGCGCCGAATTGCGACGGGAAGGAATCACCATGCCCATTCTTGTAATGAATCCCGAGGAACATGCTTTCAATACCTTGTTTGAATACAATTTAGAACCGGAAATATATAATCGAAGTATTTTGAATGCCATTATCCGCGAAACCCGCCGACGTGGAATATTACGTTATCCCATCCATATCAAATTAGATACAGGAATGAACCGCTTGGGATTTGATGCGGTTGAGATTCCGGCTATTGCGCGAGAATTGAATGCTCAACAGGGTGTGAGCGTCAAATCGATTTTCTCTCACTTGGCGGGAAGCGATTCGCCGGTTTTCGACGAGTTTACCAAGCAGCAAATCAATCGTTTCACACAAGAAACTTCCGAATTGGAAAAGGCATTGAATTATCCATTCCTGAAACATATTCTTAATTCGGCGGGAATCGAGCGTTTTCCCGAAGCGCAATTCGATATGGTACGATTGGGAATTGGGTTATACGGAATTTCAGCCGTTGATCAAAAAAGTCTGAAACCGGTAGCTACTTTGAAAACGCGGATTTTACAGATTCGGGAAGTGAAAAAAGAAGAAACCGTAGGCTACAACCGTAAAGGAACGCTGCAACGCGATTCGCGGATTGCCTGCCTGCCAATTGGATATGCAGACGGATTGGATCGCCGCTTGGGAAACGGGAATTTATCGGTACTCATTCGAGGGAAAAAATGTCCGACCGTCGGAAATATCTGCATGGATATTTGTATGGTGGATATTACCGATGTTCAAGCAGAAGAAGGCGACGTAGCAATCCTTTTCGGCGAAGAAATTACCATCGGCGCTTGGGCGGAAAAATTACAGACGATTCCTTACGAAATTCTGACTTCTATTTCGCCACGAGTCAAGAGAATATATTATAAGGAATAACTAGGGTCTGTTGTTAAACTCCACTCACCCGCAAAGGCGTCAATGAGTACCTGTCCATATTCATATCCCAACGAACTGCATAAAAATTAACAGAAAGTTTTTCTACTTCAGATGCAAAAAATATTTTTCTTAGCGCCTCAAAAAGAAATTATGCCTATCTTTGCGCCTGATAATAAATGTTAATATATAAGTAATGGCATTACAATGCGGCATCGTCGGACTTCCAAATGTAGGTAAATCAACGCTTTTTAACTGTCTCTCCAATGCAAAGGCGCAAGCGGCAAACTTTCCTTTTTGTACGATAGAACCCAATATAGGAGTTATTACCGTACCCGATGAACGCTTGAATAAATTGGCTGAATTGGTGCATCCGCAAAAAATTGTTCCGACTACCGTTGAAATTGTTGACATTGCAGGATTGGTGAAAGGCGCAAGTAAAGGAGAAGGTTTGGGTAATAAATTCCTTGCCAACATTCGCGAAACCGACGCAATACTTCATGTGCTGCGCTGCTTCGACGACGAAAACGTTACCCATACGGACGGTTCGATTAATCCTGTCCGCGACAAGGAAATTATTGATTACGAGCTTCAACTGAAAGATCTTGAAACAGTGGAATCCAGAATCAATAAGGTACAAAAGCAGGCGCAAACGGGGGGAGACAAACAGGCAAAATTAATTCTCGATATATTGTTGCGATTTAAAGAAGCGCTTTTGCAAGGCAAAGCGGCTCGAACGGTGAAATTCGATAATAAAGATTCGGAAAAAGCGGCTCACGATTTGTTTCTTCTGACCAACAAGCCTGTTTTGTATGTTTGCAATGTCGATGAAGCATCGGCAATTACGGGAAACTCCTACGTCGATGCCATCAAAGAATCAATCAAAGAAGAAAAAGCAGAATTGTTGATTGTTGCAGCTAAAATCGAATCGGAAATCGCTGAGTTTGAAACCTTCGAAGAACGTGAAATGTTCCTCAGCGAACTCGGATTGAAAGAATCGGGCGTCAACCGCCTGATTAAGGCAGCTTATAAATTGCTGAATCTGGAAACTTTCCTCACCGCCGGTCCGCAAGAGGTACGCGCTTGGACTTATCTGAAAGGAAGCAAAGCCCCGCAGTGCGCCGGAATCATTCATACCGATTTTGAAAAAGGATTCATCCGCGCAGAAGTAATCAAATACGCCGATTACATCCGTCTCGGTTCTGAAAACGCTTGCAAAGAAGCAGGCAAAATGTTTGTCGAGGGAAAAGAATATGTCGTACAGGACGGAGATATAATGCACTTTAGATTTAATGTGTAAATTCAGGCAACATGAACGACAACCAGATAAAAAAACTTGAAAGTCTTGTGTCAGAATATAAGCGGATTATGCAAGGACAGGTAGATTTAGAAAAATTAACCTGTTATGCTATTACCTATCATTCAACGGCAATCGAGGGCAGCACACTTACAGAGGGACAAGTTTATAATTTGCTCGATTTGGATGTACCGGCTAAAAACAAGCCTTTTACAGAACAACAAATGGTAATTGACCATCAAAAAGCCCTTGTTTATACGCTGAATAAAGCTAAAGCGCAAACGCCGATTACTGAAACTTTAATAAAGGAAATCGGATCAATGGTAGTAAAAAATACAGGCAGCGTTTACAATACGGTTTCAGGAACTTTTGACAGCACAAAGGGCGATTATCGTTTGTTGAATGTGTTTGCAGGGGCGCGGCGTTTTCCCGACAGCAGCAAAGTGCCTGCATTGATGAAAACACTTGTCAAAGAAATAAACGATAAAACAGGTAAAGTAAAAACATTCAATCAGAAATGTGAATTAGCCTTTGAAGTACACTACAAATTTGTAAGTATCCACCCTTTTGCAGACGGTAATGGCAGAACATCACGACTTTTAATGAATTACATTTTAACGCTGTTTGATTTACCGATATTTTATGTTTTCAAAAGCAGCCGTATATCCTACATTCAGGCATTGGAACGAGCTCGGGAAACAGATAATCCCGCCGTTTTCTACAATTTTATGTATCGGCAGTACCGGAAATTTATTGAAAAAGAATTGAAAAACGGTTTACCGGATTTAAATTCCGACAAGGGGGTCCATTAAAATATTGGTTCATAATCTAATGGAATTGTACTGCCAATCCGCAAATTTCCCATTTGCCCCGAAATGTTAACAGAATCTTTCTTGTCAATTAAACCAAATGAATCAACTGTAAACTCATCAGTCAGGAAAAAAATATTTGTACGATTACCTAATGGATCGGCAACTGTAATAACTCCCGATACCGGAGATGAAAAATTCATATTACCAGCATATTTACAAATATCCGTTTTGGGTTTTATTCTGACAATTTTTTGTAATTCGCTATCTGTTACGCTAAAATATTTATCCGGATTAATTAGGTTTTGATTACAGTAATTGTAAATAGAATGATTTGAGGTCTTGATCGTTCCGAAAGCCAAACTTTTTAAAAAATAATTCAAGGAACTATAATAAGCCGTTTCTCTTCGTCCTTTTATGACAAAATTGTTTGGCGCCATATCCATTAAAAATACATTACAACGCAATAAAATGTCTTCTATATAAATTGGATTTAATGACTTAACCGTATAATGAATATAGAAATCAGTTATCGAACAATGTATTTGATAACCTAAATACTTATTTTCAATAATTAATGGTTGTTCGTTTGTTGCATAAAGCGTTTTAGCGTCTTCATCGTAATGCAGATCTATATCATCTTCATTCAGTATTTTGCAGGATCTTCCGGAGGCGTTATCGCCCAAAAATTGCAACCGGAATGCTTTCAATTCTTCTTCTCTTGAAAAACGCCCGAATCGGTTGTTGTTGTGAAATAAGAAGAACCGTTTAAATAAACGTTTGCCCCTACAACAGGATTTCCGGATATGCTATCGTAAACTTTTCCCGTGAGTACCTGAGAATAGGCGTCAATATAGAAAAGTAAAAATATTGGAATAAAAAGTTTCATTTTGTTTATAACTAATGTTACTTACTTCGTAAATCAAAATTATTATGCAACAAAAGTACTAAACAGAAAGGAGAAATGCAAATAGAATGGAAAAAAGTTTTTGCGAAATGAAAAATAAATCATACCTTTGCATTGTTAAACGATTTTTCAAAGAGTAAAAACAAAAAATAACTGTACTATGGAACTTATTTATTTATTTGGAGCTTTTGGTATTATATCATTTGCAATACTTATACATGAATTTGTTGATATGTATAAGGAAAAACATGTAAACAAATGAAAAAAGTTTTTTTATTACTTGCAGGATTTATTATTCTGACAGGCGTTTATGCGCAGGATGCCAAGACGGTAGCAACTAATTTAACAAACTATGTTAAGACTGATACTACCCGTGGGTGGAAACATTTCGGACTTTCAAGTCTAACTCTCGGTCAAACTTCTCTCACAAACTGGGTTGCAGGAGGCAATAACTCGGTTTCAGGGGATTTTGTTTTAAATGCTTCATTAAACTATTTAAATGAAAAAGTTTTTTGGGATAATAGTTTGGCTTTGGAATACGGACTTATGTATTCTTCCGCTTCTGTTCCCGACTGGATGAAAGCAGCCGATAAACTGAACCTGACTTCTATCGCCGGTCGCAAAATTTCCAAAACATGGTCGCTTTCCGCCTTGCTGAATTTCTATACACAGTTTGCCAAAGGGTATAATTATCCGAACACCGATAATTATATTTCCAATCTCATGGCTCCCGGTTACTTGGGTCTGGCTTTAGGTTTTACTTATAAACCGAATAAAAATTATTCCGTTTTTCTTTCTCCTGTGACTGAGAGGGCGACATTCGTCCTTGATGATTCGCTTTCTGCAGCAGGCGCATTTGGAGTCGATAAGGGAAAGAAAGCGCTGTTTCAGACCGGCGCTTATATATTGGCAACTACCAATCAATCGCTTACAAAAGATATGACTCTCATGTCTTCTTTGGATTTATTTACTCCTTACTCGAAAGATTTCGGACATATCAACATTAATTGGAATTTGCTTTTGAATTATAAAATTAATAAACTGTTGACGGCTTCCTTAAATACTACGCTCCGATATTATGAAAAAGAAACAGTGAAAGTTCAGTTCAAAGAGATATTTGGACTGGGTTTAGCGTACAATTTCTAAGTATGTAATACGGGATGAAACCTTTTATTTTTATATTATATTTTATTCTATTTATGACGACTTCTTGCTAATCAAATGCGCAAACCTATACGATTGAAACCAATATGGGTAATATTCAGGTAAAATTGTATGATAAAACGCCGTTGCACGACAGCCATTTTATGAAACAAGCCTTATCGGAAGCAGGAATCGCTTTCGATAAAGGCGAAGTTCCTGTCGGCGCCGTCATTGTTTGCGAAGGGCGAATCATTGCTCGCGCGCATAACCTGACTGAAACGCTGAACGATGTTACGGCTCATGCCGAAATGCAGGCGATTACGGCAGCAGCTTCCGTTCTTGGAGGCAAATATCTGATTGATTGCTCGCTGTATGTTACCGTTGAACCTTGTCCAATGTGCGCCGGCGCATTAGCCTGGGCGCAAATCGGACGCATCATTTATGGCGCAGAAGATGAAAAACGCGGTTTCACAAAACTGATGCCCGGCATACTTCATCCGAAAACAAAAGTCCAAAGCGGCGTTTTAGCGGACGAAGCTTCCCTGCTGATGAAACGGTTTTTTAAAGATCGAAGGGAATAATAGGATTTTTTCGTCTTATTCCATAGAGCGGCTTTTTCACTCCGTTTGCATTGACGGAGTAAAAAAGTAACAAAATGATAGTTTGAGAAGAGCGATTTATATACGACCATGGTACGGCTTTGATACGGCTTTGGTACGACCGATGTCATGTAAAGGAGAAAGGAGTAAAAATGGATGAATATGGATAGTTCAGGCTGCAAAATGATAGGGGAGTTAAGAGTTAAGAGTTATGAGTTAGGAGGATAAATTAAGGGTGAAATCTGAAAGAGCGAAATCATCAGGAGGCTGTCTTGAAAGCAGGCAGCCTCTTTATTTTTTTAGAGAGGATTAAGCAGCACAGCGGTGGATTGGAGGTAGGAATTTCTTTGAAATGGATTCCTTTCGGACGAAAATCAGTATGAAAACAAAAACAAGCGTATTTCCAGTAAAAAAC
>Ga0209629_10000212_pt1 | contig 29695 bp, 27 predicted proteins | sample TergutCu122P5_FD_187286 | JGI IMG/M metagenome (GOLD analysis project Ga0209629, IMG submission 187286) | Cubitermes ugandensis P5 segment gut microbial communities from Kakamega Forest, Kenya - Cu122 P5 (SPAdes) (version 2) | ecosystem: Host-associated > Arthropoda: Insects > Digestive system...
TTCACTTATAATGAGCTTAACATTGCTTCTTTTATCATACCAGCTTGTTATAGAGAAATATTAAATCAAGTATATTGGATTCGACAAAAGCATAGGAAGACACTTCATCAACCAGTTGAAATGTATGTTCGTTCATATAATCAATCTGGGAAAAAACTTATATCAGGAAAAACAAAAGATATAAAAACGAATATAGATGACCCGGATAAAAAAAAATTTGACTACTATTTACGGACTTTAGAACAATTACCCTCGAATAAGAGTGTCATACTTGATATAGATTTAGATTTTTTTTCTTGCTCCGGTAATCCTAACGAATTGGATGAAATATATATTGAAATTTCAAAAGAAGAGTATGATAATTTTGTTAATAACAAATATCATAGATTAAGGTATTGTAGTTTAGGGAAATTTGAAACTAAGGAGAAAAATGAGAAATATTTTTATGTGATTAATAATTATAATGAGATATATCCGACAGATGCAAAAGTTGATGAAATTTCGATTTCAGAACGTATAGATTATTTTATTAAAATTTTGAAAAGAAAAAACGTTAATCCATTGATGATTGATATCTGTCGTTCAAGATTTAGTGGTTATACTCCAAATGATCAGTGGATGAAGATTGAAGAAGTTCTTATGGATAATCTTCAAAAATTATATACTGTAAAATTGTATGATATCGAATTGTAAAATATATCATATTGTGCTTTTTCTCTCATGTTTTTTGAAAATGAATGTGTGTTCTGCTCAATGGAACATCTTTGCAAATAAAGAAATTGGTCGGAAAGAAATTTATTCAATTCATAATGAGAAAAAAATTCCTACAGTTCCATTTTTCTTTCCAGAGGTTGAATACGAAGACTCAACAAATGTTATTGGATACAAGATTATGGATGGAAAACATTTACAATGGACAAAGGAATTTGAAACATTCATTCCTTTTAATATAGATTCCACTTGTTTGTTTTTTAAATTTTATTCCGAAAATATAAACACAATCTCAATAACTTTTACCAATGATTTTGGCGAATCATATAGCGGAGAAATATATTGTAATGAGTTATATAATGTGCCTATTTTAACTAATCTTGGCCTTTGGAAAAGCAAAACAACAGATTCAATTAAGCAATTAAAAAATTATCCAACATTAAATTTTCCAATGAAATCATTGACTGTCAGCATTATAAAAAAAGATAATTCAAAACCTTATAAACTTTTTTTCACTGATTTTTCTCTTTTTGTACCCATTATCAGCAAAATCAAAGTTCTTCATCCATTTTTTGATCAATTAACACAAACAAGCGCTTTAAGTGATTTTGAATATAACTCTTTTTCTACTCATAAAGCTGATCCAATCATATTGAATACATTTGATCAATATTGTCTTATTCCTCTTAGGTCTGGGCATTTTTATTTAGAATTTGATTCAACACTTTCTAAAAAAACAGCTCTGTATCAATTTGCGTCTTTGTTGTTTGATAAGTATCCATTTTATATTGAGCGTAATATTAATAAACGTTATATGCGTAGCCAGTTAGACAGTTTGTTTTTATTGACAAATTCAATTGATTCATTAGTTAATCATCTTCGAATGCTTATTGCGCTTTTTCGTGATCCTCATTTTTACATTCAAACTCAACCCAATAAAGAATCAAGTGAAATTGATACAGCAGGTCCTGTGGCTTTGCAACGGTTCTATAATCATGTTTATGTTGCGGCAGTATTTGATTCCGTCTTAATAAAAACAATTCCTTTAGGATCACGTGTATTGGAGGTTGATCACGTTGAAATAGAACATTTTATAGATTCATTATCCAATAATTATAGCGGGAGTTTGCTGTCTAGAAAAAATAAAGCATTGTCTCGGTTACTTTATCGGAAAAGAGAAGAGCAAACTGTTGTGAAATCTGTTTACAAAAAAGATACAATTGAAGTCGTTTTGTCTTATAACAAGACCAATATCATTCCACAAAATTTTAGACCGATCGATAGAGAATATAGAATTCTTAATGACAATGTTGCGTATTTCAGATTAAACAATTGGTTTTTGGGAGATTGGTTAAGTTTTTATAATCATTTGAAAGATTTAAAAAAACGAAAAGGTTTGATCATTGATTTGCGTAACAATGGAGGTGGATTTATGTTGGAAGGTATGAGAATTGCTTCGTGTTTTATAAAGCAACCTGAAATTTATTCTCATTCTTTTTTCCCATGGAACGAAGAAAATTCGATTAGAGAAACCTCAATAATAAAACCAAATCATAGTGTGGATCTTTCGCATATTAAGGTGATCATTTTAGGCAATGAAAGAACAGCTTGCGCCAGTGAAATATTTATAGATTTTATGCAAAGAAATGCAGGAGCGTTATTCGTAGGTACAAACAATACAGCCGGCGCTTATGCAAATTTGTATTCGGCAAGTATCCTAAATGAAAAATTCTATTTCAATTCGATGGTAAAATCATTAACCGGCAAACAAAAATGTATTGAAGTAGTTGGGATACAGCCGGATATTTATGTTACCATATCTAAAGTTGAAGATTTATATCCTTATAATGATAAGGTGTTACAAACAGGGATTTATTTATTATCAAATCAATAATGTTTATTTTTTTTAAAATTTGTTATTTATGAAAGAGTTAGTTAAACCGGAAAGAGTGGAAAAAGAGTATGGTGATGCTCAAACTTATTGTGAAGGATGGAATAGTCGCACTCCTTCGTATTGTTCTACCCGAGTTGATTGTGGCTCAATTTCGATCAGCGGTGGGGATGTTGACTGTCCTAATATTACTTCTGCAGAGGATAATAGTTGTGAATTGTTGTTTTAATTTATTTTTTAAATTATTTATTATGAAAGAGTTAATTAAACCTTTAAAAAATGAGAAAGAGTATAATGATGCTCATATGTATTGTGAAGGCGGGAATACTGGGTTTACCGATTGTACAACTTCAGTAAGTTGTAGTTATGTTAGCGTAAAAAATTCTGAAAATGCTTATTGTACTGGTTGGTCTATTTCGGAAAATAATGAAAATGAATTATTATTTTAAGTACTTTTATCACATTATTTTTTTATGAAAGAATTAGTTAAACCTCAAAAAATTAAAAAGGAGCCTTATGATGCTCAGGCCTATTGCGAAGGCGGGAATGTAGGCCCTGTTTATTGTGGAACGACAATAACAGGAGATGTATGTGAGTTTGAAGGTAAGACCTATTGTGTTGGTTTTAGTTTGGATGATGATAGTGAAGGAGAACTGTTATTTTAATATTTTATTTATGAAAGAATTAATAAAACCTCAAAAGGTAGAAAAAGAAAAAAATGAAGCTCAAGTCTATTGCGAAGGAGGGAATCAAGGTATGTGGAACTGCACGTCGAAAGTATCAGGAGATGTCACGGATTGTCCTGAAGTGGGTACTTCTTGTAGCGGATGGAGTGCAATTGAAAACAATAATGAGTTATTGTTTTAACACGCATCTTTTTTTATACAATTCCGCTGCCATTTACAGTGGAATTGTATAAAAAGGATTTTGAACGTTTAACATAGCAAAAGTTGGTAAAATCTTTCTTTTGAACTAATAGTCTATAGTCTGCCCAAAGGGTGTAGAACGTATTATTATATGATTAATATATTGCAACTTATAAAATTAACCCCTATGAGAATAAATTTATTTATATTCAGTACAGTGCCGTTTTTAGTCTTTATAAACGATGTGTTTTCACAAAATCAAATTTTCGATGATGGTTTTAGAATTGTAAACAAGGCAAGTATTATAGATACTATAAGGCCTAACTCTGTAATACAGATTCGAAATTCAGTATTATACATTGATTCAGTTGCTACAAAGTATGATCAAATCTTATCAGATAATAATGGAAACTATTTGGGCCATGTGAATTATAGATGTGTTGTACTTGATGATAGAGGTAATGTAATAATACCAGAAGGATACACGCAAATAATAAGAGAAAAGAATTTTTTTAAAGTATGTAAAAATAACAAATGGGGAATAATAAATACAGAAGGAAGAGAAATAGCCCCTTGTATTTATTCCATTATTCATAATGATGGTGATCACTTTAGGGTAAGACAAAAGGAGAAGTGGGGTGTAATAGATAGTTTAGGAAATTTAATTATCCCTGTTGTTTACGATATGTTACAATTTGTTAATCAAAACATGATTAAGGCGTTAAAAGGAAATTATGTTGGACTTGTCGATAGGGACAATGATATAATAATGGATTTTAAATATGCTTACATTGATTTTATCACAGAAAGAGAAGTGAAATGTTGTGAGTGCGAAGAGCTGATACAAGCAAAAAGCAGTGATGAAATAAAAAAATATACAGATAAGGGATATACCCATATTGATCATTCTACTCGACTAATGTTATTGTGTAAAAATCCCAAATACCTGCAAATGAAAATTGATTATTAATCAATAGTGTAAATATACTTTATATGAACACATACAAGTTTAGCAACTATAATTTCTATATGCAAGCAAGCGAAGAGTTGTCTTTGATATATAATTCTATATCTAATTCATTGTGTGAAACTACCTCTAACAAGGTTAAAGATATTAAAAGAATCAAAGACAAAGAATTTATGTTGCACGATATTGTTTTTCTTGATCAAGAAGAAAAAAGAATATTATTGAAACATAGCATGATTATAGACAGTGAGATTAATGAAAAAGAGATTGTAGGAAAATTAATCTCCAATCAAAAAAAATTGAATAAACAAATGGGATCTTTTTCTATTATTTTACTGCCGACCAATGCCTGTAATATGGATTGTCCGTACTGTTTTGAAGGGAAAAAAGACAATGAAAAGAATTTTCATACAATGGACGATCATATTTTATCTAAGTTAATCGAAATGTTAGAAAAAGAATTTGATAAACCAATTACAAACTCTATTAAAAGATTATTTATTGAATGGTATGGAGGAGAACCTTTGTTAGCTCCGGATATTATAGAGAGATTTTCTAAAAAACTAATTGAATTTGCTTCATCCAAATCAATCAGTTATCGAGGAAAAATTATAACTAACGGCACACTTCTTTCAAAAGAAAACTGGAATTTGTTGAAAAACTGTCAGGTCAGCAATGTCCAAATAACTTTGGATGGGGATAATAGCATACACAATAAAAAACGGCCATTGTGTAATGAAAAGGATTCATACTACACCATATTAGAAAATTTACAACATATTCCGGAAGGAATATTTGTTCCAATTAGAATTAATGTAGACAGAGAAATCTTGCCTACGATTGATTCTTTGTTGGATGATCTTAGTTCGTACAATATTTGGCCACATAAAGCAAATCAATGTCGCCCATATTTAGCATTTAAAGATTATAATGAAAAAGGATGTACAGAAGATAAAACAATATATTTTCGGATAAAAGAATTCTATCAAATCGAAAATGAATTTAAACAAAATCTTGTAAATCGGTATAATGCATGGGCACAAAAAAATGAAATCAATAAAACAGCAAGAAAAAGAATAGATTATCCCAGAAGGGGCTCTTATACATGTGCATTAGCTGATTTACCATACGGAATTGTAATTGATGAGAAAGGCTATATCCATAAATGTATGACGCCAGTAAATGAAATTGAAGATAGCATAACCCATATTGATAACCTTGATTTTAATACATTTATATATAATGATTGGGCTGATTTTGATCGGATGAAGTTTAATCAATGTACTGATTGTAAAATACTCCCCGTTTGTACGGAAGATTGTACTGAACGTTTTCTAAGAAATACAACAAAATGCCCGGATTGGAAATTCTTTATTAAAGATAAAATTTTATCATACTACCAATACCATTTTGCAAATGCCTGATTGCTAATATATGTGATTTAGCATTAATTATTTATTGAATATTACGAATTATGAAAATTGGAATCATTGATAGTGGAATTGATATTAATCACAAAAAATTAACCACTTGTAAAATTGAAGGTGTCGCGATTGGAATTAATAATAATGATGAATTGTATGTTTATGATGATTATAATGATCTAATAGGACATGGAACTGCAACTGCGGGTATTATTCATAAACATAATCCTAACGCAGAATTATTTGTTGTTAAAATATTTGATCATCAAGGTATTATTAATGAAAAATCACTTCACAGTGGTATTGAATTGTGTATAGATAAAAAAACAGATATAATCAATGTTAGTTTAGGCGTTCAAACAAATACCCCTCATGAATCACTTATTAATCTTTGTGAAATGGCCTATTCGGTAGGGATTGTTATTGTTGCTGCTGCGCATAATGATGCCTTTTTGGAATGTTATCCTGCTGGTTTTTCTTCTGTTTTCGGTGTAGTTTGTGGTAAAGTTAAGGGGGCTAATTATGGATATGACTCATCATCAGGTTTTTTTATTTCCAAAGGAGATTTGCAAAGAGTCTTATGGAAAAATAATCAATTCAATATCACCGCAGGAACTAGTTTTGCTTGTGCTCACTTTGCTGGAATTATGTCTAAAATAATTGAAAGCCAATCATTTAATAAAGATATTACATTGTTAAAATCATTCTTAATTGATGGTGCAGATAAGGAAATATATCCATCATCATCGTTTCAATCAAGCGATATAAAAAAAGTTCCTTATATTCAAAGAGATGATCTTGATCAGATCGGAATTAGTGTTTTTACAACTCAAAAAAACAAATGGATAAAAAAAATTGCGCTATTTCCTTCAGGTGAAAAAGAAATGAATACTTTTGGTGAATTTCCTGATTTATGTCCTTATGATATAATAAAGTCTATTGATTATCCCAGAAACTTAAAAGGGAATGTTGGAGGTATATATTCTTTAAAAGATGATGATTGGAATAATTTTGATACTTTGGTATTAGGATATTTCCAAGATCATCAGTTTGAGGCTAATGTTAAATTAGGTTATGAAATAAGTCAAAAAGCAATTGAGTTTAATAAAAATTTTTTTCTTTTTAGTCCTTACTTAAAAAAGAAACTTTTACAATTTATTTCTAAAACCAATTATGATGGAAATATGTACATGCCTGAAGTAGATTGGAATGCTTACCAACAATTGAAACAATTCAAACACTTACCTGATGTTTCTATCCCTGTTATTGCTGTAATTGGTACAAGCAATAAACAAGGAAAATTTACTACGCAATTGAGAGTTAAAAACATTTTAGAAAAAGAGGGTTATAAGGTGTCACAAATATCAACTGAACCACACGGAGAATTATTTGGAGCATCGTATTCTTTTCCATACGGACATCAAGGCACTGTTGAATTACTCAGAGGAAATTGGTTGGAATTTCTACGAACATTAGTTAAATGTATACAATACTATAATAAGCCAAACATAATTATCACTGGGACTCAAGGCTGTTTTATTCCTCGCACATACGAACATGTGGGCAACGTTACAACATCATTGGATTATATTTTTGGCATACAACCAGACGGATTCATTTGTGCTATAAATCCACAAGATACTATGGAGCAAATTACGGATGTTCTTGATACAATGCGTATATTTACGAAAGCTTTACCATTATTTTGTGTTCTCACACCCTACGAAAAAAAATTTCAGATAAATAATACAAATATTTTTACTACGGAAAAAAAACTATCACAAGAAGAATACATGGAAAAATTAGTATCATTAAAAAATCAGTTAGGATTAGAGGTTTTTGATATATGGGATTTCAACAACGATATTAATATATTAAAAATAATTGAAAATGCTTATTAATTCAAATGAAATAGAAATTAAAATTGAGGAAATTATTCATTCTTTTATCTATGCTGAAGAGTATGATGAAAAAGAGCTATTACACATTATTTTGAGTAATTCTCAACAAGCAATAAATTTAGTTGCTCTTATAGAAGATGAATTTGATATAGAATTTGACGATGATGAAATCAATATTGATTTTTTTCAAAGCATTAAAAAGATTAAAGAATTAGTACATCAACATCTATTTAATAAATAACGAATAAATCATGGCTAATATTATTTTTACCAATAAATGTAACATTAATTGTCCATTTTGTTTTGCTTCTGAGAACAATATAAATGATGATATTTCTGTTTCAAATTCATTTGACATCGAACAAGTATGGAAAATCACCAATTATTTAAATATAAACTCAGACTTCAGATTTTGTGGTGGTGAGCCGACCCAAAACCCCGCAATGATTTCGGCTATTTCGCTGCTTCTTTCATGCAAACGGAGAATTATGATAATGACAAATGGTATATGGCCAGATGAGTTTATATCATACATAGCGAATCTTTCACCAAAATTTGAAACAAAAATAAGTTATTTATTTAACATATTACACCCTAAACTTTACAAAAAGGGAGAAATGGAACGAATACATCATGCTTTAAAGATAGTGAATCCAAGCTATACGACTGACTTTAGGATTTACTATTTATAATAAATCTTTTGATTTTGAATATATATTGAAATTAGCAGAATTATATAATATAAAAAGAATACGATGGAGTATTGCTGCTCCTTGTATGTCTAAAAAAAGTGATGATATAGAAAGATATTTTCCTGAATTAGCAGGGAAAGTATCTGAATTTATTGAAACTGCCGTTCAAAAAGGAATTAATGTTGTTAATGATTGTGGATATATTCCACTATGTTATTATTCAGAAAAACAATTAGCATACCTTCTCCAATTACCTAATGCCATAAAGTGTAATTGTGAATCTTCCCCCATAGATATAGATAACCAATTCAATGCGTGGAGATGCTACGGGCTTTATTCTTTGCTGAAGGTTCCAATTGATAGATTTAGCAATGAAGCAGAATTACATCAATATTTTAATAGAAGAATACAATTATTAAACAATCTTGCCCCTTATTCCAAATGTAATACATGCCAATACTGGCAAAATTCGTGTGGTGGAGGATGTTATGCAATACGAGCAAGAAGAGCGTTTCGAAAAAATCCCAACATCTGTTTTTTCCCAACTGACGATGATAAAGAAATTCTCAATTGTATTCCAAAACGCAAGGAAGAGCTAACGATACGAGAAAGTGATACGTCTGTTAAACTATATTGCAATCACACTATTATTGAAAATCCTGACGAAAATAAATTAATCTTTCTTAAAACAATTGATGGTGATAAAACAATATTACAACTTATTGAATTATGGGAACATAATTTTTCTTCTTATGAAAATGTTCAAAAACAAGTAATACAAACTTGTCGTGAACTTTTTGAAAAAGATCTTATAAACATAAAATACTCCTATCGGTATTAACATAAAATGACTTACCTTACATCATACCTCATAAAATTCACAAACGTAAGAACAAATAATCCGATGATCCAGAAGCTGAGGATACCAATATCGACAACGGTGTTGGCTACCAACTCGCCTAATAGTTGTGAGCTGGCGGTAAATTGTGGCACTTCTTCAGGAACAATTTGTTGATTCGACATAAAAAGGGAAAGCGTCCATGGACCTTCATTCCAAATAATATGACGACTTTTCGGATCAAAATTGTCTTTATTGGCAATATAATTCAGATAGGTTTGTTGATAATTTTTCACTTGTCTAAAAAAATAAGTGTATTCGTAAAAATTATTACCGGATAGTTTATCATTCATAAATCGAAATAAAGCAAAAGGACTTACTTTGGACAGCCAAATGGCTTGGTTTGTTTGCTCAAATTGCAGGTTGTGATAATTGCTCCATAAACTATTATGAATAGCTGTACGCCTGTCGATACAATCTTTTCTTTCCCTTATCTGTTGTTCGTTAGTTTTATTGCCATACCAACCCATATGACAGTCTTTCAAGGCATTGATCTGTTGTTTTTCTTGCGAATATATATCTTTTGCCGTTGGAATTTTGCTGAATTGAGAGCTAATTATCCAACTAATATTTGGAATAATAACTACCATCACTGTCCAACAAAGAAGACAAATAATCAGACTGGAATATGAACTTCGCGTTAATAAGGATACGAAAAATCCCAGCATAATAGCGAGACTGACCATTAAGATGGAAGAAAATAAAAACCATCCTATCTTGAAATAATCGGTCAATTCCAAATGAATAGTCGGCGCTATTTCGAAAATCAGACAACTTAGTATGATCCCGACAAGAATAGGAATCGAAAAAACGATCAACGTGCTGAAAAATTTACCAAAGATAATTGACGATCGAGATAAACTATTAGACAACATCAGCTTCATTGTTCCATCTTCGCGTTCACCAGAAAAAGCGTTGTACGAAAAACAAAGACAAAAGAAGCTGACTCCATAAATTATTAACGTTGTCCAATCAATCGAAAGGAAGGGATTTGAAAGCGGATTACCCTGTGAAAAAGTTTCAAAATCAGGTTCTTCAAACATTCTCATTTTGACACCATCAGGTATGATACCTTCCGTTGTTACCGAAATAAATGAGAGTGAAGATGGCCGGTTATAAATCTTTTGTGGAAAAATAACCATTTCTGGTAACGTTTTCAAATTTTGTTTCGCATTGTAAATCAATTCCCGATAATTCTTTGCTACATTATTTTCATAATTTTGACGTAAATCCTGGTATTGGTATACATGAATAGACGCGTTTAATACAAACAGAACAATGACTAATCCCATTGTAAGTAGAACACGACGATTCAACAGATAATTTTGAAGTTCTTTTATAAAAATATAAGTTGTCATAGCTCTATTATTATTTAAAAGATGAAAAATTATTGTATATCAGTACTGATGCCCCGCCAATAATAACATTCAACAACACCAGCAAAAAGAACCAGGTTGCCGAGGTTTTTGTCTTATGAAAGAAAGTAAATAAGGGAACTTCGGCTGTAAAGATTTTGTCTAAATTTTTATCATTACAGTATCTGTCCCACACAGCTTTTGAATATTCTTCACGGGTGTTACGCATCTCCGATTCGGGCATTTGCGTGAAAAAAGAATAACCAAAACCATTTTTTGACTTAACATAATTTATCAGAATGCTTCTATAAGTTCTTGCGGCATCCATAAATTGAATTCCACGAAAATCATAATCGGTACGAGCAATCTGTTCGCATACGTTTTGATAAATATTGTCGGGAAGAAAAAAAGCAAATTTTTTATATAAATTTTTTTTATACAACTGTCTCTGCTTTTGCTTCTCCTTTAGGGCATATACTCGCTCATTTCTATCCCAATACTTGGGTATTGAAAACTCATTTATTGATTTATAGTATTCATAACAATCCTTTGTTGTCCCAACAAGAAGATCAGTAATCCCATTTGATGATGAAAATGAATAAACACTTACATTCCATGGCTGTTGAATCTTGTTCTCAAATTGCTCAATCTCTTGTTTCATTTCCTTGTCTATCAGAACAATCTCCTCATTTATAGCGCTTTCAGAAGGTATCTTTATCAACCTGTCTATTGTAGAGTTGAGAGTAAAAGGATAGATAAAAACCAATACTACCCATACCATTAAACTTGATATGGTCGCAACCGATACTTTTGGGGATACGGAAGATATAGCCAAACTGATAAACACAAAAACAGATAGATACAGGATGCTGAAAAGCGCCATTAATAAGATCGCGCCACCGGCAGATAATGAGAGGTCTATTTGTTTGTCAAACATCATCAAAGCTACAGGCGTGATAAAGATAACTCCAATCATTATGCAAGCGATTATAATCAGTGCAAAGTATTTCGATAAGAAATACTCTAATTTTCCAACCGAATTAGCAAAAGTTAGTTTGCCGGTTTGTCGCTCCTTCTCTATTGCAATAGGGCAAGCGGCCATCAATACCATAAAAATGCTCATGATTTTCACAATGCCAGATATATCTATACTGTTGAAAATATTGATGAAAGCATTGCTTCGCTGAGAAATGGTGGACAATTCCGGCATGTCAATAACAGAAACAGTAATCCTATTGCCAATATTTTTATCTACTCCCTCAGCAAAAATAGACAGAATAGAAGGAGGCATGTACACATCCACATTGAATTGTGAATAATAATAGATATTATTGAATTGTTCATTCGACTGTTTTTGTTGTTCTTTGTATACTTGCATACGATCTTTATAAGATGTCACCTGCAAATTACTTACCAAAAGGGTCGTCACTAAAGCAACTGGAATCATCACTACAAAAGTGAATGATTTCATTTGCGTTTGCAGTTCTTGCATCAGTAATATTCTAAAATTTTTCATCCCACATCTGTTTTTTGTTCTCCCATATACTCCAAATATAATTTCTCAAGATCTTCCTCTAAAAATTCTTCGCGTGTTAATTGTTTAACTAACCGTCCTTGTTTCATTATACCAACCTTATCTGCTAATTCTTTAGCTCTGAATATATCATGAGTACACATCAAGATTGCTTTTCCAAGATTCTTTTGTTCTTTGAGCAACACAACCAATTCCGCAGCAGCTTTTGGGTCAAGGCCTGATGTTGGCTCATCCAACAACATGTTATCGGCATCTTTTGCTAAAGCAATGGCAAGACCAACCTTTTGGCGCATCCCTTTTGAGAATGTTTTTAATTTTTTCTCAAACGCTTCGTCTTGCAATCCCACTTTACGAAGTAGAGCATAATAATCTGCTTTGGAAAATTTTTTTTTACCCCCGAGTTTCGCAAAAAAATCCAGATTTTGTCGAGCAGTAAAGTTTTCGTATAACATTACATTTTCAGACAGGAATGATACATATTTTTTTGCTTCTAAAGGTTCTTTGTTAGCGTCAATGCCGTTGATCAATGCTGTTCCTAAAGTTGGCGTGATAAAATCCAAAAACAAGTTTGTGGTTGTCGTCTTTCCCGCACCATTTGCTCCCAGTAAGAAAAAAATTTCTCCCGGTTTGATTTCCAGATTCAAAGAATCAAGAGCTAAAATATTATCCTCATAACGCTTGGTAAGTTGTTGAGTTTTAAGCATATTTTAATAGATTACATTATTATTAATTATGTTTCTAAAATCGAAATAGCTGACGCATATTGTTCTGTATGCGACAAAGATATGTGAATTGTTTTTACTTTCAAAGATTCAGCTTGTTTTTTTGCATTTTTGTATAATTCAATCTGGGGTTTTCCTGAAGGTTCGTGTTTTGTTTCAATGTGTTTCCATTGAACACCTTCATTCCAACCGGTACCTAACGCTTTCATAACTGCCTCCTTCGCTGCAAAGTATCCGGCGTAGTGTTGATATTTATCAGGCTTATTTTCTGCATATTCTTGTTCGGAAGTACAAAAGACTCTATCCAAAAATCGGTTACTATTATTAATGGACTGTTTGATTTCCGTAACCGAAACAATATCATTTCCTATTCCTACAATCATATATAATAATGTATTCAAACAAAATGCCAATAATATAAAATAATAATAATCAACATATTAAAAAAATAAATAAACAATGAATCAATTGTATATATACAAAAAATTCACAAGATGTGTAACATGTTAAGCAAGGAATATAAATGAAAAAAGCAAAAAAACGGATTTTATGTCAAATAGCAGGAATATCTTTTTTATAGATATTGATTTACCTTTAACACGATGAAAACTCGATTATTTTTGCGTTTTATAAGATATCTTAAACCCTATTGGGTGAAAGAGTTAATACTGCTTTTGTTGATGATATTAGCAAGCGTAGGTACTTTGGTATCGCCATACGTTTTGAAAATTATTATTGATACCGTTTTCCCTTCACACGATTATTCACTCTTGATTAAAGTTCTCATAGTCTTGTTTGGGGTTAATATTCTTAGATTGGGAATCAGCTATTGTTCTGATTTTTTGTTTGTTTGGATCGGGAATCAGGTTACACGCGATATCCGGATGGATGTATTCAAGCATTTATTGCAATTGCCGATTTCTTTTTATAATAAGAACAAAGCCGGTGATTTAGTACATAGGATAAACAGCGAAGTAAACAGTATACAAAGTATCCTAACAAATACTATCATACGTTTAATCAATAGTTTATGTACTATTGCCGGATTAACGGTTATGTTGTCTATTCTCAATTGGCGATTATTCCTACTTTCCATGGCAGTTACACCGTTTATTTTTATAAACACTCGGTGGTTTCAACCGAAAATACAAAAAAATGTAAAAAAGGGGAGAGAAAAAGATTCGGACATCTTGAGTTTCCTGATGGAACGATTTTCCAATATTAAATTGATAAAGAGCTATGTTCGTCAGGATTATGAACACAACAAATTATTAAAGAAGATTGAGGAGTTAATCGGAATAAATCTAAAAAACATACAATTAACAGCTACTACCCGAAATATAACCATGTTATTTACAATGCTTGTTCCGATATTGATTTTCGGCTTTGGAGGCAGGTTGGTAATGGCGGGAACTATGACCATAGGATCTCTGGTTGCATTCATACAATATATGAACCGGATTTTTGATCCCTTTCGTGATTTGATGGGATTATATTTTGATGCCCTGCGCGCTTCAGTATCCATGCAGAGGATTTTTGATGTGATAGAAGTGGCGCCCGAAGATACGAGCGGTGAAAATAATATTACAGCACGAAAAGATATTATTTTTCAAAATATTCATTTTAATTATGATCAGTTGCCTGTGCTTCAGGATTTTAATTTTACATTTCGTTATGGGAAAAAGTATGCCTTAGTTGGCGGCAGCGGTTGTGGAAAAACTACGTTGACCACATTGTTGTGCCGGTTTTATGAACCTCAGGAGGGTAATATATCTATTGGCGATATGGATGTTGCCAATATGAACGTTCACGCACTTCGACGTAAAATAGCTTTGATAACCCAGGATAACCAATTGTTTCATGAAAGTATAGCTGAAAATATTCGGTATGGAAAATTAGATGCTACTACGGAGGAAATAGAAATTTCGGCAATCCAAGTGGATATAGCTTATCATATCCATCAATTACCCAATGAATATGATTCACTTATAGGGGATCGAGGAGCCGGATTATCGGGTGGACAACAACAACGGATAGCCATAGCGCGGGCAATACTAAAGGATGCAGATGTAATCATTCTGGATGAAGCAACATCGGCATTGGATTCGGATAGCGAAAAAAATATATTGGAACATTTGTGTGAATTATATTCCGAAAAGACAATGATTGTTATCAGTCATCGTTTGAGCGCAATTCATAATATGGATGAGATTGTATGTTTGGATCAAGGGAGAGTCGTTGAAAATGGAAATCATGAAGAATTGATACGTCGAAAAGGATTTTATTGGCGGCTTTTTAAAGAACAAATAGAGTAGGATGGGATATGGAAAAGGCATTATTTATAGAAGGAGATGTACGATTGTTTTGTTTTTTATTTCTTCCTGAACCTGAAATACGTAAAGAAAAAGGTTTTGTAGTAATTCACCCATTTGCGGAAGAGAAAAAAAGTTCGCATCGAACTTTGGTTGAATTATCCAGAGAATTGTATAGAAACGGATTCCCAGTACTGATGTTTGATTTACGCGGTTGTGGCGACAGCGAAGGTAACTTTGGCCAGGTACGGTTATCCGACTGGATTACTGATATAGATAGAGCTGTATGCCTTTTGAAGTTAAATACTCTATTACCCAAAGTGGGTATTATTGGTTTACGTCTGGGCGCTTACCTTTCATTATGCTATTCAACCCAGTATTCCAATATATCAGAATATATCTGGATTGAACCTGTTTTGAAACCGTTGGATTATTTACGTAAGTCGTTGCGGAGCAAACTAATGAAAGAGTTGTGTACAGATGGAAGGATAACTTCAAATCGTGATGATTTATTACAGACTCTGCAAAACAATACCGGCATTGATTTTGATGGATATGAAATAGGTTCCGGGTTATATCAAGATTTGGCGGCAGAACAGGAAAAGGGAACAATTTCAGATAAATTGGAAGAAATTTCAAAAGGCATAGTGGTCCCCATATCCATGGATGGTAGAGAAACAAAAGCAGTGAAGGAAATTCGAGCGCTAAAACCGAATTTTCATTATGAAACAGTCCGGATGGAATTGTTTTGGAATAAGGTAGATGATGTTGATAATGAAAAACTTATTTCCACTATTTGTAATTATTTACTCCAAACTGATAATTAGCAAATGAACGAAGAAATTTTTGATTTGGAAGTAAATGATAATTCTATTTATGGAATATGGCATCAACCCGGTGAAAGAAAAAATATTGCCGTTGTTTTTTTACATGGTTGGGCGGGACATCGTCCCGGACCGCACGACATGTTGGTAAAGCTGGCCAGATATTTGTGTGATACCGGGTATGATTGTTTCCGGTTTGATTTTCGGGGAAAAGGATATAGTCAAGTCGATCGCAGGCAAACAAATAACAAAAGTATGTTGGAAGATTTGGAGGCAGTATTGCAATATGTTAACGAGTCGCTAAATGATCCGGGAATTGTACTGATTGGAATATGTTCGGGCGCGAAATTGGCATTATATTATGCACGAAATGGAAAATATCCCATAGCTCATGTTATTGCGATGTCCAGTCCTGTGTTACGCTACAATGAAGTAGAATCAAAATTGGCAACAAATAACGCTAAAAACACAATCACTGAGTATTTCAAGAAAATGCTTTACCGAAAAACATGGAGTAAACTAACAAGCGGCGAAATTCACTTTTCGGCAATAGGACGTAATATTTTTAAACCTTTACGCGGATTAGTAACTTTTAAAAGAAAAATTTCGGTAACTTCATCAAATAAAAAAATCATAAACGGTTCAGACAGATTGAGAGAAAAACCATTTGGCAAGTTTCATGGTCAAATGTTGTTAATTCATGGGGAAAAGGATCCTGAGACAAAGCCGGCGCTTCAACAAATACAAGACATGCTCCGGCAATACAATATTGTATCAGATACTTGTGTATTGAAAAATGCCAATCACAGTTTTTATTCCTTGGCTTGGGAACAAGAGATTATACAGACCATCTCGAATTGGCTGAATATTTTATTCTAATCCGTACTTTTTCATTTTGTTGAATAGCGTTTTCCTACTCATTCCAAGATAGGATGCAGTATCCGTTTTATTGAATTTGTTTTGTTCAAGAGCTTTTGAAATAACTTCCTTCTCTGTTTTTTCTTTTTGATAATCCAATCGAGCAGGGAGGTGTTCCGGAAGAATTTTCCCGGATTTACAAACAATCAAAGCGCTTTGAATAGCATTTTCAAGGTCGCGGATATTACCCGGCCAATTATATGCTTGCAGAATATTTAATGTTTCTTTGGAACAACCGGTCACTTTTGTTCGAAGCGATTTATTATGTTTATGTATAAAATGGTCTGCAAGCAATGGAATATCTTCATTTCGATCCCGCAAAGGCGGGAGTTGAATCACAAATACATTAATCCTGTAAAAAAGATCTAAACGAAAAGTGTTGTTTTGTACCCGTTCAAACAAATTATTATTTGTAGCCGCAATTAAACGAATATCTACCTCAATTTCTTTTTTCCCTCCAAGCCGGTTGATTTTTTTGTCTTCAAGCACCCGGAGTAATTTCACCTGCGCATCCAACGGAAGCTCGCCGATTTCGTCCAGGAAAAGAGTTCCTCCCTGAGCTTGTTCAAATTTTCCGATTTTTAGTTCTTTAGCATCCGTAAAAGCTCCTTTTTCATGACCAAACAGTTCACTCTCCATTAATTGCAATGGAATAGCGCCGCAATTAACTGTTATCATGGGTTTGTTTCGACGAGTACTGTTGAAATGGAGCGCCTTTGCAATCAGTTCTTTTCCCGTGCCGCTTTCTCCCATGATTAAAACAGAGGCATCGGTATCGCAAACATTAGATACACGCTTTAATACCTTATCTAAAGCCGTGCTGTTTCCAATAATATTTTCAAAAGAAAATTTTTTATTAACAGCGTTTCTCAAATTCAATACTTCAGCTTGCAGTTGATAATACTCTCCGGCCCGTTTAAGCAGCAAGAGCATTTTGTCGTTATCAAAAGGTTTTTCGATATAATCATAAGCGCCTGTTTTCATAGCATCGACAGCCGAAGTTACATCTCCAAAGGCAGTTACCATGACAACTACTATATATGGATAATATTTTTTTATTCGTTTCAGTGTTTCCATTCCGTTCATATAAGGCATGTTTTTGTCTAATAATATGATTTCAGGAAGAAAACTTTTTATTTTTTCCAAGGCTTGTAGTCCATTTAAGGCAGTCTCTACCTCATATCCTGCTTCCGAAAAAACACTATCAAGAATCATACGGATATTTTCTTCGTCATCAACAATCAATATTTTCATGTGAGTCAATCATTTTAATGTAAAATATTATGATTTTCTAAATTTTCAGTTCCTCTTGGTAAATGAATTTCAACCTGAGTCCCGCCCTCCGGATGATTACTAATTTCTATTTTCCCGCCATGACGGCTGATAATCCCATACGAAATAGAAAGACCAAGACCTGTTCCTTCTTCTTTTGTAGTAAAAAACGGGTCGAAAATTTTTTCCAATTGTTCCTCAGTTATACCGGTTCCGTTATCAATAACAGAAATGATATAATAAAGGTTACCTTCCTCCATTGAACGATGAATTTCAATACGAATAATACCTTCCTCCGAAATAGCATCAATCGCATTCAGGACAACATTCATAAATACCTGTTTCAATTGATCCTGATCGGCTGTAACAGGGAGGAAAGAGTTATCATATTCGGTGATAAATTTAACTTGCTTTTTAATTTGCATGTTTTGAAGCAATTGGAGCGTTTGATCAACCATTGCAATCAAGTCAAATTCTTGTTTTACAGGATTATTTTGCCTCGAAAAAGACAATAAACCGGTCAGAATTTCATTGATACGGTTTATTTCGGATAAAGCCAATTGAATTATTTTTTGCTTTTTAGGATTGGTGATATCTCCCTGTACGTGTTGTATGGCGCTCTTAATACTCGTTAACGGATTTCTGATCTCGTGAGCAGCTCCCGCCGCCAATTGTCCGATAACAGCCAACCGGTCTGCTTGAAAAATATGTTTCAAATTTGCAACTCGTTCTTCATTATAAGTAATATTTTCTATCGCCAATGCCGCGTTATCTAATAATACGGTTAAAATTTCCATATCTTTAGCGCTATAGTTACTTAAATCTTCCCTCTCCTCCATAAGAATTACACCTCTAAATTGGTTATTCGCTTTAAGCGGGCAGATAAGCTTGCAATTCAAATGATTAATAATTTTTAAATCATTTTCTGAGAAAATATTAACATATTCCGGGAGGAAAGAAACCAATAAAGGCTTTTCATTCAATCGTAACCACTTAATCAAACCATCATCCGACAATAAATAAGATTCCGAATCTATTCCCTGTAAGTTCATTAATACATAGCGCGTTGTATCAAAATTTTGCCAAAATACATAAATTTTTTTGGCAGGAATCAATTCATAAATTCGGGTAACGATAGATGCAATCAAAGAAGATTTATCTTTAATTGTATTCAGCGACTGATTAAAGTCGAGAAAAATCTGACGATAATCATACTTGCTTTGTTTATTTCCGAACATCTGTTTCAACCAAATATCATTTTGGCTTCAAAGGTAATAAATAAATGAAAATATTCCTTGATCTCCATATTTTTTTTACCCGTTTTGTGTAATATTCAACAGTATTAAAAAGAGACATAAAAACGACATTCAATAATGTGCTTGTATATAATAAATTACACCATTGGCACAATTATTGATTTTTTAATATAAAGCAAAATAATAATATGAAACGATTACCTTGCATCTTACTTATCATATTATATACAATACCGGCAATTCATGCACAACGGAAAATAACTTTCGACGAGGCGATTTCAATCGCCTTAGGCGAAAGCTATACTGTTCATTATTACAAGGAAGACATGGAAGCGACACGCTATTCATACCTTTACACAAAAGCCCAATTCAAGCCGTATCTCGATTTTAGCCTGTTTACTCCATCCTGGGAAGAAGGAGTTCAGACTATATACCAAACCGATGGTTTACCTGTTTATAATTCTACCGGTTCTCTACAAGCCGGAGGTAATATGAATTTTAAATATGTATTGCCTACCGGAGGAAATTTTAATCTCTCTTCTAATATGTATTACGAAAATTATCGTACTACACTTTCACGGCAAAACAATGAAATACTGAAACGGAATCAGGTTTATTCACAATTTATGTTATCTTTTAATCAGCCGATTTTTACAACAAATACATTAAAGGAAAATATGAAAGTGGCAGAATTGAGTTACAGGAAAAGTGTTTCTTATTACACCCGCGCTCAAATGGATATTATATATAATGTGACATCGGCATTTTACGATGTTTACCGTACCGCTTTTGAAAATAAGATAAATCAAGACCGGTTAGCCAATTCCAAAGAAGCCTACCGAATTGCCAAACTGAAAATGAATATGGGTAATATTCCGGAAGGAGAGATATTGACTACGGAAATTATTGTTGGTCAGGATGAATCGCGATTAATGGAAAGTCAAGGCAAATTGGAATCAGCTTATGATGATTTCAAGTTATTGATTGGAATGAATTTAAATGATTCAATTGAATTGGTGGCAAATATGGATTTTGAGTCTGTTTTGATTGATTTACAGAAAGCAATTGAGGAAGCAATACGCAACCGGATGGAAATCCAGGAAAACGACATCAATATTCAATTACAACAAATTGAGATAAACAGAGCAAAACGTGAACGGGAAGTGAAAGGAAATATTTCAGCTTATTATAATTTTACAGGATTGAGTACGGTGGGAGACGGTTCTTTAAAGGATTTAACTCAATCTTCGTTCAACAATATGACAGAGCGTCCGTCAAACCGTGGGATTGTTTTCACGCTTTCTTATCCTATTGTCGATTGGGGACGTGCCAAGAATCTTGTGCAACGGGAGAAAAGACGTTTAGAACAAAAGCAACTATACCAAGAGAATATGAAACGAACGATCGAAACCGAAGTGCGCAAGATTGTACGCAGTGTATATGAAGCCGATAAGCGGTTCCGGATAAATCAACGCAACCGGGAAGTGGCGCTTGAAAGTTATAGAATCAGCGAACTGCGGTTTAAAAACGGAAATATGACCAGCCAGGAGTTATCAGTCGAACAGGAACGCCTGTCGCAAGTTCAATTGGCTTATATCGACGCATATATTACTTACCGGCTGTCGATTGCCGATTTGAATAGAAAAACTATGTTTGATTTTGAGAATAATAGAGGATATGTAATTAAGAATTAAGAATTGAGAATTGAGAATTAAGAATTAAGAATTATGATACGGATGTTGAAATATAGTTTTTGTTTATTTTTTTGTATGGTTTTTCCTACAAACCTGTTTTGTCAGGATGGTGAAAGCGAGGCGGCATTACTGTTGGATTTAAAGAAAGTTCGAGCAGATTATGAAGTGGCAAAGCATAAGTATGAAAATGACACGAAACTGTACGAGGAAAAAGCAATCTCATTGAATGACCTCAATCAGTCGAAAAACGAGTCGCTGAGCCGAGAAGTTGATTATCAGAAATTGCTTTTAAGACTTATTTCACAACAATCGTATGTCACTGTCGAACAAGCAATCAAATATCAGAATGAGAAGGGCGAACGAAGAGTCAGGGTAACTCTAAAAAGCGCAATGGAAGGAAATGAAGAGTACCTAAACCAGTTCAAAGAACATTTTGATGTCTTTACGCCCGAAATGCGTTCGGGTAAAATATACAATATATATGTTTCGTTGGTTGATAATGAATCAAAAACAATTATTGGCTCTCCTTATGAGTTTCAGATTCCATATATCGAACTTGGAAAAACAGGAAATGCAGATTTTGAGTTGCTGAAAGATGTTGAATCCTTGACTGTATCACTGAATTACAACAATAAAAAGGATGAAAAAAATATTTACCTGAAAAAGGGCGGAGGGTCAAACGTCATAGATATAGCCGCCATGCAATTTTCGCAGGAAGCCGACCTAAGTTCAAGCGCCACCTATCAGCTTTCGTTAGAGCGTTTTTCGACTTCAGATGATGTGTATCGCTTGGTCATCGTCAATCTTCCCCAACAAATCAGCTATGATTTTTCGGATGAGGGAAGCAAAGTATCTCAAATCAAATTTGCACAAGGAGTAAACGTAAAAAAATTATCTTTGCAAATCTATTTACCGGATAGAGATGACGATCAGATTGTGATAGACAAACCGATACGTTTTCAGGTGTTAGCTGTAACAAATACTGAATTCAATAAATTGCAGGGTAAAGACCTCTCATCTATTTCGGCATCAGACCTGAGAGCTAATATTGGCGGACAGGAACAATTAGAAATTATTCCACGCGGAAAAGGGAAAATCGAAGTCCGGGCAAACAGTTTATATTACGAAATAACTACGGGAAAAGAAGTTGCAATGGATGTCATTGTACATAATGCAGGACAGCGCCGCTTGGACAATATCAAAATAAGCGCCGAAAAGCCTTTGGGATGGCAAACAATTATCAGTCCGGAAATCATAAAATCTCTTGACCCCGATAAAGAAGAAAAGGTCAATATCCGGATTATACCTCCGAAAGATGGCGGCGTCGGAGCGCAGGAAGTAAAAATCAAAACAGACGCGATGGCTGACAACCGTAAAGTGGATACTGAAGATAAAACTGTTCGTATTCAGGTAAATGCCTCAACTTCCATCTTTGGAACGATTCTTTTGGTTCTCGCATTGCTCGGATTAATTGGCGGCATCATTTGGTTTGGAATAAAACTAAGCAAAAAATAGAAAGTAATGAATATTATCCGTCAAATCTATGTGAGAATAAATGAAATAGCTTTGTTACTGATTTTGACTTTATTACCATTTTCATACAAATCGGTCAATATCAAATGGATTGTACTTTTTTCAATTTTATTGGGCATTTGCGTATTTCTGCTCATATCCAAACAGATAAAACCAAAGAATTTTAGAATATGGGGAGTATTTTTTACTATGCTTTTTCTGCTGATTTTTGACAGGGCTGAAAAAATTAATATAATCAGGTTTATACCTTTATCAACAGTACTCTTTGCAATTGCAGCGTTGGCATTCATGGTAAGGATTGTTGTTGAAAGTAAGGTACAAATGATTAAACATTCATATATTCATTATTTCTTTTCTGCATGCCTGTTTCTTTTTGTTTCAATGACTTTATTTTTTCCTTTCTTTTTCCATAATTATCAAATGTCTCTTGGTTCAAATGTTCATTTATTGAACAATATGGTAAAATACGTTATTCTATTTTTACTTATAAGTAACTATTTATCAGAGGAAAAAAAATTCAATAGAATGAATATAGGCTTTATTCTTAGTTTTACTGTAACAATAATATTAAGCATCCTGTTATGAAATACAGATTGTTATCTGAAAAAATAATCAATATTGGGCTTTTGTCTACGCTGCTCTTATTTCCGTTTTTAATCAATATAGCATTGCTATCACCCTCTGATCTTGTACATCCGATCATTGAAATCAATTTCTCGCTTGTTGATGTAATTATTGCCTGCTGCCTGCTACTATGGGCTATCAATTATTTACTTTATAAAAATGTGCGACCCGTCAAATTACCTCCGGAGCCTGTTTTGTTTTTTATCGGATTTGGAATATTATCATTTGTAAATTCCTTTTCAATGCTTGAATGGTTAAAAGGGTTTATTCAGTTGATTGAATACTTTTTGCTATTTTATCTGTTACTTATAAATAATCTTCAAACAGTAAAAATCAAAACTATCAAAAATCTTTTGTTTATTTCCACAACAATTATTTTGGTAGTTGCGCTAATTCAACATACGGCGCTGGCAAGCGAACCCTATTTTGTGAGAGGTTTTTTCGTAAACAGGAATATTTTCGGAAGCTATCTGTGTATGGTCATTCCTTTGGTTTATATTGAATTAGTGTCTTCTAAAAAGATATATCAAAAATTTTGGATGGGCGCTTTATTGCTGATTACTTATTTCGTCTTGTTATCCGGCAGCGCGATACTGTCTCTACTTATAAGTTTGGCGATTATCAGTTGGATTTATGGAAAGAGGATGTTTATCAAATATGGTGTTACAGCGCTTCTACTGCTTTCTTTATACCCTTTTATAATGCCTGTAAAAAATGTAACCTCTCTCAAAGAATTTGCCAGCATATATGAACAGGGAAGCGTTAATGAAAATTATTACAGAAGATTAGCTCAGATTAATGCTTCGAAAGAAAATACATTTTTTACAAAGAACATTGGCGACAACCTTTTGATGATAAGAAGCAATGATTTAATGTCGGGCAGGATTCCTGACCTCATACAAGGAAAAGCTTATAGAGAGATGGATAGCAAACGTCATATTAAAAACCGTTATATTGAAATGCAGGCATCCCTAAATATGTTATCAGAAAACGCACTTTTAGGAGTTGGTTTGGGAAATTTCCAAAATCAGATTGGGACATTTTATAAAGAATTACCCAAAGTGAATACGGCTGAAATAAATCAGCACAATGGGTATTTACTTATAGCATCAACTACCGGAGTATTTGGACTATCAGCTCTATTATGGCTGTTCTGCCTCGCTTGGAGGCATTCAAAAAAACGATTCAAATTTTCCTCACAAGATAAATATCTGTTTTTAGGATTAGCAGGCAGCATATTAGCGTGCATGATTGAAAATTTTTTTTCGTATTTGTTTATAGCAAGTTTGTTAACGCCATTTATTTTTATTTTGTACATGACATTCAAAGAAAGTAAAACAAATGAGATTAAATAACCAGATACAAAAAACAGGCGTTATAATACTCTTTTTGAGTGCGATAACCTTTATCCTGTTTTCTTCAATTAAAGACTTAGGTTCTGATGAATACATACGGATAGAAGCAGAGAATGCCGGCTATGTAACGCCTCCGCTTTACGTTGAGCCTAATGAAGACGCTTCAGGAGGTAAAGTTATTGTCTGTAGAGGTCTTCATTTAAGCAATTCAGGAATTGCGAAATACAGCATATCAGTCAAGAAAGAAGGTAAATATTATTTCTGGGGAAAGTGCTATTGGAAAGATGCCTGTGCAAACCAGTTCAGAGTGCAAAATAATAACAGGCAATACGGTTTTGGAGACGATCCGGTTTATGGCAGATGGCACTGGGTTAATGGCCCCACTTTAACCTTTAACCGTGGAATAAATGAAGTATTTTTGCTCAGTCACGATCAGGATGCTCAAATGGATGAGCTACTATTGACGATGGATCCGGAATATGTTCCTTTCGACAAACAGCGGGAGGTATATTTTCTGGATTTTGAAGATTCCTTAAAAAATAAACTACAAATCAGCAACACCGCAAATTGGCGTATTGTTAAAAATACTACCTCTTCGGTATGCATATTGGTAACACCAAAAGAAAATAAAGAAATCGCTCTGTTGGATAAAACCAACAGTAAGGATGATTTTATCTTTCAGGTCATCGCAAAACCTATCGAATTGCAATCACAATTGCTTGTCATTCTCGATTTTATCAACGATCAAGATTACCGTTTCATCAGTATAGATCGCAAAACTGTCCATTATTGTCATTTTAACAACGGTCAAGCTGATTTAATTTACGAAAAAGAAGGCAATTTCTTAAATAATGAATTCAATAACATCGCTTTAGCAAAAACAAATGGGTATTTGAAATTGAAAATTGAAGGCAAAACCGTTTTTGATATACCAACAAATAGTGAAATGAAAGGAAAGGCAGGAATTGGAGCATCCGGAGGAAATATCCTTTTAGATAACATTGCCTATTATTTCCCGACTTCATTTGTTCAAGAGGAAAATTTTCATGACAAGGTAGATTATGGACATTGGTTCTATAGAGAAAGACCTGAAAAAACAATAAAACCGTTTGATAAAATGAAAATCGGTTATAATGACTGGTGGATAGTGAGTGGAAAATGGGAACGGATGAGAGACAGTACCGAAGAAGATATCAGAGGAATTATGGATATTCGCACCAGCATTGATAAACCGGCTGTATTGGTTTTGGGAAATGACTTTTGGAAGAATTATACATTTAGCGCTGCAATAAAAGTGAAAGATGATTCGGGATTCGGAATTTGTACATATTTTCAGGACAGTCTAAATTATTATTCATTCAGATGGGTTCATGACAAAACCGGACATTATAACAGACAACTCCTTAAGATGGAAGATGGGACTGAGAAAATTTTGGCATCAGACAGTGAGCCTTTTGTGGTTGACACTTGGTACGACATGGGTATGAGTTTATTCAAAGATAAAATCACTGCCACAGTAAATAGTATGCCGGTTTTAATGGCTACTGATAGTACGTTTAGTGAGGGAAAGTTGGGATTCTGGACTAATTCTCTTCAAAATGCACAATTTGATGATGTAAAAATTAGTATATCAGACAGTATTTCAAGAATTAATAACCTTAGAGACTATGATTTCATTTTTGGAAGCGGTAGCCCAATTGCCAGATGTTTATCCGATTGGGAACCAATTTCACAAAGTAATATTCATTTACATCCACAATTACTTAAATGCTGTGTATCAAAAAAAACATTCGAAGATGTGATGTTATATAACCTAAATACGTTAAATGGAAACTTCAAGATCGAAGTGGATGTAGATAATATACCCCAAGACATAAATGCAGTATTTGAATTTACTTCTCAAAGTAAAGATACAGCTATTTATAAATTTGTTATCTTAAACGATGGAATAATATTATTGAGAAATGGAAAAGTATTAATATCTAATCCAAAGCATTATGACAGAAAAAAGATTGAAATATACCGGCGGAATAATGAGTGGGCAATCGAATTTGACGGAAAAAAAGCTTTTGCCGGCAGATACCAAATGGAAACCGGTACATGGAAAGTAGCTATTGGCTACTCCGGAATTGGAAAAGGACAAATATTCCTTAACAAAATCATTATTGAAGATCATCTTAAAAACAATTAATCAGTATGGATATTTCAATAAAAAAAAGGAAAACTTTCATTTGTTTTGTATTACTCTTATCATTTTTCCTGATAGGATGTTCCAATGTCAAAAAAAATGATGCTGAAAAAACAGTCATTAAAATTAAAGGTTTTACGGTAGATCAAAAGAAATTTAAGGTTCAAATGGAGCAATTAGCGGCAGATTCTAATGAGATGACGCGGGAGGACGCTGCTCTCTTTCTATTAAACAACTATATTAGCGCAGGTTTATTGGTTGAAGAAGCTAAAAAAATGTATTATGAGCGTCGAAACGATTTTATAACAGAAGTTTCCACATACAAAGATCAGTTAATTATTAAATACAGCAAAAACATTAGATCAAATGCAAGCAAACTACATCCCGTAGATGATACACTCATCCACAGAATTTTGCAAAATGAGATTAAAATGAATTATGTTCGTATTCCTAAAAAACAGGAAGCGTTATCAAAAACTATGCTTTTATATTTTTTAAATAGGAATAACATTTCACAAATTTTAAATGACTCAGAACTGGCTACATGGGACAAAAAAGGATTGAGTTTTTACGAAAATATCTCATTGAAGGATGCAATATTAACGGAAAAAACAATAGCCGAAATAATACCTATGAAAGTCGGAGAGGTTAAGCTAATTAAAGACAAGTCTGCGTACTATATTGTACGAATTTTACAGTCTATAAAAACTCCAATAAGAGATATAGCGGATTATGAGCCAATTAAATTTAACCTTCAAAAAGCGCAAAGTTTGGAAAACGGCGACATAATGTTTGACCCATACCGGTTTGAGAAGTCCATTGTGTGTAATGAAAAACTTCTTTCAAGAATTGATTTTTCAATAGCGCCATTTTATTCGGATAGTATGTATGTAGCGCAAATATCCGAGAAATTCATTAGTGAAAACGAAATTTTGGAAAAAATACCTGATTTGCCTATTAAAATTCAATGCTTATTTGTAAACCAATCAACTCGAATAAAGGCTATTGCCACCTTAATACTGTTGGATTATTGTAAAAAAGGGAAACCGGAAAATGTCAGTGATTGGTTGCAACCGTATAAGATAAATGGTTTTAATCAGTTAAAATTTGATTTTGAGAAAATAGAAAAAATGGAAATAACCCGAAAAGATACTATTGACAACCAAATTCTGGCTTATTCAGATAATTGGAAAATTACCGTAAAGGATTTTATGGACGAACTAGACAGGTTAACACCAATAACAAGGCTTGACATTGCAAATAACAATTTGATACAAGAAATGATTGAATATTTGGCAAAAAGAGGCAACGGAGTTAATTCACAATTAATTATCAACTCAAATCTTTTCAACTTAATAGATGTTATGGGTAAATCTTATGATAAACTAAGCTATTTATTTGATGAGCATACAATCATAGGAAAATTAGAAAACATTGTCTTAACTGTAAAAGAGTTGAGAGAGTCGGTTGCCAATTTGCCGGAATATGAAAAGGACCAATTTTTTAATTTATCTACCAGAAAAGAAAGTTTTAATGATATAATAGCTGAAAAATTCTGGCTAAATCTTTATAATAGAAAGATAGTAGAAGAAAATCCCGATTTCAAAAGGGAAATATTAAATTATCAAAATAAACTTTTGTTTAACCTTTTATATAAAAATCAAATCCAGGATAGAGCGCCACAAATTGATGATGAAAATTCGGACATAAAAACGTTGCAAGATGTAAAGAATAAAAATGATGATAGATTGTTTTCTTTTATTCAGAATATTCTGCAGAATTATCCGATCCAAGTGGATAGCGCTTTTTTTCAAAAGAACTTTAATCTAAATATTGAAACTTCCAAATATCACAATGTAATAATTATAAATGTAAATTAACAAAACATGAAACGTTGTATAATATTCATTATCATATTTATATCCTTGCAATACAGTATCGTTTACGGTCAGTTTAAAGCTGTTCATATACCTGATAGCCTGCTTGTAAAAATGAAAATAGATGGTGATATGTCCGATTGGAATTGGGTACCAAAAAAATATTTTATAACCGAGCGCTCAATGGTTAGAAACAATATTGCATCCAATAATTTTGGAACATGCGAGATGATAGTAGGATGGAGTGATTTAAATAATAAATTGTACATTGCAGCCAAGGTAACTGACGATATTTTTATAACCACTAATTCTAAATACTATACAAATGACTGTTTTCAATTTGCAATAAATCCGGATAATAAGGGTGGTCATTTTGAAAAAATACAAGATTTAAGGGCTAAAAACTCATTTTTGTGTGCGCTGGTACCCTCTGACAAAGACTTCAAACTATTAATCAACAAGGGAGCGAAATGGATGCAAGACAAAAAATACATAGATTGGAATGTAAAGTACTCTAAAAATGAAAATGGCGGATATGATATGATATATGAAATATGCTTAAGATTATGGGAAAAATGGGATAATGAAAGTCCTGAAAGCAGTTCGTCAGCAAAATTATATCCCTTCAAAAGAATTCGACTGGCCTTAGTCGTTAATGATTCGGATGCTCATGATGACACATTTTCAGAATGGGCTAATTTAGCGGGTATTGACTGGTGGAAAAACGCAGATGACATACCCGTATTTATCTTAGATACGCCGTTTAAAACCGGCGTTTCATTGCAGGGTATTCGTTATGTATTGGGTCAATAAGACCTAAAGGATATCTCTACTCTTGTCCCACAAACTCTTTGTGCAGTGCATCCACCTTAATAAGACTT
>Ga0209629_10000213_pt1 | contig 29694 bp, 18 predicted proteins | sample TergutCu122P5_FD_187286 | JGI IMG/M metagenome (GOLD analysis project Ga0209629, IMG submission 187286) | Cubitermes ugandensis P5 segment gut microbial communities from Kakamega Forest, Kenya - Cu122 P5 (SPAdes) (version 2) | ecosystem: Host-associated > Arthropoda: Insects > Digestive system...
TCTGATTAATTCTTAACTCTTAATTCTTAACTCTTAGTTTCTCGTGGGCAGAGATGGATTCGAACCACCGAAGACGTACGTCAGCTGAGTTACAGTCAGCCCCATTTGGCCACTCTGGTATCTGCCCATTATTTCAAAAAGCGCTTTTTTTGCTATCCTAAAATTAAAGCGGGTGCAAAGATAGGCATTATTTTTTGAATGACCAAAATATTTCGATGTTTTTTTATTATTTCTTGCTTCGTTGTTTTTCTTTATGTTTCACAACCTGCCGTTCTAATTTATTAACGCATTTATCAACCGCTTCTTCAAATGTATTGGCTACCTCTTGGGCGAACATTTCGGTACCGGATAAAAGCAACTTGATGGAAACGTCTTTATTATCATTGGTTTCCGGTTTTACTACTTTCAAAGTTACATCGGCTGATAATACATCATCGTTGAACTTGGATAGCCGGTTTACTTTTTTCTGGATAAAATCCTCTAATTTTTTACTGCCTTCGAAACGAATAGCTTGAATCGTAATTTCCATAAAAACCTCCTTTTTTTAAGCTCTTGGATGAGCTTGGTGATACACTTTTTTTAATTCTTCAAAAGTCGTATGGGTATAAACTTCGGTTGAAGAAAGGCTTGCATGTCCCAATAATTCTTTGACCGCATTCAAATCCGCACCGTTGTTCAGCATACTTGTCGCAAATGTGTGCCTCAAAACATGAGGGCTTTTTTTCGATAGATTCGGAATCTCCGATAATCGTTTGTTTACAATATTATAGACAATGGAATTAGATAGCTTTTTCCCGTTTTTGCGGACAAAAAAAGCATTGTCGGCGGGAGAATCTATCGTTTCACTCCTTATATTAATATAGGACTGCATTGTTTCTTTCAGGGTATCGGAAAAAGGAATCAATCGTTGCTTGTCCCGTTTTCCAGTCACTTTGATTAACTTTGCATGAAAGTCCACGTCTTCATTTTTTAGTCCGACTAATTCGGCGCACCGGATGCCGGTAGTATAAAAAACGTCTAAAATAGCTTTATCGCGCTCGCCTTCAAAGGCGTCCGCTCCGTCCCATTCGGAAAACAATTTACCCATATCTAAATCTTTAACGAAGTGGGGTAGGGGTTTAGTCGTTTTCGGACCGCGCAAGTTTTTTACAGGACTGGTTTCAATATATTTGTATTTACATAAATATTTGAAAAAAGATTTCAAAGAACTCAGTTTCCGGTTAACCGATAAAGGTGAATAGCCTTCTTCCATCAGCGAAACCATCCAGCGGCGAATCCACACCGCATCTATTTTCACAGGATCCAGCGTTTCTTCGCCAAATACAAATTGTTTAAACTGGTATAAATCATTTGAATACGATTCCACCGTATGTGATGAATAATTCTTCTCGTATTGTAGATATCGTAAAAATGATTCGATAGTCATATCTTCTGTAATTTATGCTACGAAGATAATAAAAAAAATGGAATAATGAAAATAAATTTGCTTTTTTTATTCTTCCGCCTGGTGTAGTTGTTGTACATAAACGGCATGAATTTTTTGCTTTCTTTTTTCTACAGAGGGCTTTGAGAAAGCTTGTCTTCTGCGGAGTTCTTTGGTCACACCTGTTTTTTCAAATTTTCTTTTGAATTTTTTCAAGGCTCTTTCAATGTTTTCGCCTTCCTTTAATGGGACAATAATCATAAGTTTTTTTTGATAATTTATTTTTTAAGTTATATAATATTTTTATTTGTTATTTCGGGCTGCAAAGTTAGTGCAAAGTTTTTCAACCTCAAAATATTTTGCTGTTTTTTTTCAATTCTCATTAAAAGATATTAATTTTCTAAACCGATTTTTGCCGTGACGGCTATGGAAGCGGTGCGAAATATTAATTATACATACTTGCTCCAATCCGTATTCCGCATATCACCCGTTTTATTAAACGTATCGTGGAAAGCAAGGGCTGCAGCCATGTTTTGAGGCGTATGTCCTTTTTGTCCTAATCGGAGGTATTCTCGAAATAAATCTTTGTATTGCGGATCGACACAATTATTAATAATCTCTTCGGCGCGCTGAATAGGCGATTTACCCCGTAAATCCGCTACGCCATGTTCTGTAATAAGAACTTTGACGGAATGTTCGCTGTGATCGATATGTGATGTCATCGGTACAATAGCGCTGATTTTTCCGTCTTTAGCAGTAGAAGGAGCCGTAAAAATAGACAAGTAGGAATTTCGACAGAAGTCGCCCGAACCGCCAATACCATTCATCATTCTTGTCCCCAACACATGCGTTGAATTAATGTTTCCAAAAATATCGGCTTCTAAAGCCGTATTGATGGATATGATTCCCAAACGCCGCGCTAATTCCGGTGAATTGGAAATTTCCTGCGGACGAAGCACCAACTTTTTCTTAAATTCGGAAAGGTTATGATAAATATCTTCCAGCGCCGGTGTGCTTAAAGTGAGCGAACACCCGCTGGTAAACAGGACATTGCCTTCTTTCATCAATTGAATGACCGCGTCCTGAATGACTTCGGTATATATTTCAAACGGAGGAATATCTTCATTGGCTCCCATCGCGCCCAATACGGCATTCGCCACATTGCCCACGCCCGATTGAACCGGCAGGAAACATGGCGGGATTCGTCCGTCTTTCACTTCACAAGATAAAAATCCGGCAACGTTTTGTCCGATTTGTTCGGTAACTTCATCGACAGGAGTGAAAGCGCCTATTTCATTCGGTAGATGAGTTTCCACCACCCCGACTACTTTCTCAGGATCAATTTGAATATAAGGAATCCCTATTTTATCGCTTGGCTTATAGATTGGAATTTCACGACGAAAGGGAGGGTCTGCCGGTTCGTATATGTCATGGATTCCGGCTAATTCTTTCGGATGGTAACTGTTTAATTCAATAATTATGTGATCGGCTAAATGAGCAATTGTCGGCGCTATTCCTACGGCAGAAGTCAGATATACTTTTCCGTCTGAGGTTATATCGCATACTTCCAAAACAGCCCAATCGGGTTTCGGAAGAAATCCGTAGCGGAGGTATTGTTGCATTTCCGAAAGATGCAGATCGAAATAATCAGCGTCCCGTTTATTTAATTCTGTTCTCATATCGGGATTCGACTGATAGGGGGTACGAAATTTAACGGCATGTGCGCGGGCTAAAGCGCCATCGATCGAATCGCCTGTTGAAGCGCCCGTGTACATCCCGATTTTCAGGGAATTTCCTTTGGCATGTTCTTCTTCCGCTCTTTTGGCAAACGCTTTTGTTACCGCTTTCGGACATCCCGCTGCAGTGAAGCCGCTAAATCCGACTACATCATTGTCTTTTATCAGCGAAGCCGCTTCTTCTGCTGTAATTTTCTTATAATTCATAAAATATCATTGAAGTAATATATAAATAATCTTTGTTTTTGAACGCAAAGGTACGGTTTTATTTTATATTTTAATACCGGTTCACCTGTTTAACTCCTTTGATTGCTTTTAATTTTTTGATAAGGCTGTTCATTACAGCCGTATCGCTCAGCATCACGGTTAATGATCCCTGAAACAATCCGTCGGAAGGATCGACCTGAATGGAGCGCAACATCATTCCGCTTTCTTTTGATATAACGGAAGTGATGTTGGTCACGATGCCGATATCGTCGTTTCCGACAATCTTTAAGGTGACCGGATAGTTTGCTCCTGATTTTCCCGACCAGCGCGACTGTACAATCCGGTAACCGTGCCGGCTGAACATTGCCGGAGCATTCGGACAATTCAACCGGTGGATCTTGATCCCTTTGGAAGAAACAAAACCGAAAATCTCATCGCCATAAATAGGATTACAGCATTTTGCCAAACTGTAATCGATTCCGGTAAGATGCTGGTCAATCACCAAAACGTCTTCTTTAGCGGTTATTTCATCAACAGGCGTTTGGGCAAAATAATTTTCAACGCTGCGTTCAACATGCTCTGTCGATTCCTGTTCTTTCTTCTCTAAATCCAAGTATTGATCGATGACCGTATTAACGTCTAATTTTTCGTTAGCGATATCGGCATAAAAATCGGTAACCGTTTTGTAGCCGGTTTTCTTAATAAGCCGCATCATTCTTGCTTCATCTTCGTCTATCTTCCGGTTTTTGAATCGGCGGTGCAACAGTTCTTTCGCAAATTCCGCCTGTTTAGCTGACTGTTCCTTCAAGGTTTGCTTGATTTTTACGCGGGCTTTGGAAGTAACGGCAAAATTCAGCCAGTCTTGCTTGGGCGTTTGATTCGGCGAAGTTTGTATATCCACCTGATCGCCGTTTTGCAACCGGTGTTTAATAGTAACGTTTTTGCCGTTGATTTTTGCCGAAACGCATTTAGAGCCTAATTTCGTGTGAATGGCAAAAGCGAAATCGAGGACGGTTGCATTTTGCGGCAGTTTGAATAAATCACCTTTGGGCGTAAATACAAATATTTCATTATCATATAAATCCATCTTAAATTCCCGAAACAGGTCGGCAGGGGCAGAATCTTTACTTTCCAACACTTCCCTGATGCTGTTCATCCATTCGTCGAAACCGCTTTCGCCCTTGATACCCTTGTATTTCCAATGGGCTGCCAGACCTCTTTCAGCGATTTCGTCCATCCGCTTGCTGCGAATCTGCACTTCCACCCATTTCCCGTGAGGTCCCATAACCGTTGCATGCAGCGATTCATAACCGTTGCGCTTGGGAATGGACAGCCAGTCTTTCAAACGCATGGGATTGGGTTGGTACATATCGGTAATCACAGAATAGACTTGCCAGCATTCCGCTTTTTCTTTTTCGACAGGGGTATTTAATATGACCCTGATAGCAAATAAATCGTAAATATCCTCAAACTCTACTTTATTCTTCAACAGCTTGTTGCGGATGGAATGGATGGATTTGGTGCGTCCCTTGATATCGAAATTCATTTGCAATTCGTTCAGTTTCGCTTCAATAGGCGCAATAAACTCAGCAATGTACAAGTCTCGCGAACGTTTGGATTCATTGAGTTTTCGCGCAATGAAATCATACATTTCACGATCCTGAAATTTAAGCGATAAATCTTCAAGTTCCGATTTAATGGCATACAGACCTAAGCGGTGGGAAAGCGGCGCATAAAGAAAAGACGCTTCGGCAGCAACCGTCAAAACCTGTTCTTTGCTCAGCCTTTTGGCTATCCGCATCAAATGCAGGCGGTCGGCAATCATAATCAGAATGACGCGCAGGTCTTCGGCGAAAGAAAGCAACAGTTTGCGAAAGTTTTCTGTTTCGATAGTGGCATTTTTAGCATACAGCGCTTGGGTTTTCTGTAAGCCATGAATAATTCCGGCAAGGTCGTCGCCAAAAGTTTCTTTGATGTGCTCAATGGAAGTATGCCCATCCATAACGGACGGTAATAATAAAACGGCAACAAGGGCAGTTCCTTTCAATCCGATTTCTTCCGAGACAATCAACGCTGTATGAAGACAATGAAACAAGCGATTTTCCCCATAAACATCCACTCCATAGCCTCCCTGCGAAACAGAATGACGAATGGTTTCTTTGATTTTCCGTCTGTCGTTGTCCGGTACGGAATTTCCAGAACTTCTCAATAAGTTGCGATACAGAGAGATAAAACGGGAACGGTCATATTCGGATTCCGGTTGATTCATTGTTTTTTTGTGCAAAAGTAGCTACTTTAGTAACAAAAAACAAATCTTTTTCATTTTTCCCGCTACCCTGTATTTAACTCAATAAGAAAATATCAAAATGTCAATCGGATGAAGAATGGAAGAGGAGCGGAAGAGGAGCGGAAGAGGAGCGGTAGAGGAGCGGTAGAGAAGGTTAATACAAATTGAAAGATGTTTTATTATTTACCTTTTCAGGGGATTTAGGGGTGCAAGGAAGGAGAGACCCGCAATCCCCACGTTTGAAGCAAGAAAATAAGGTAATAAGGTTGGGGGAGGATATGTGTTAATTCCGTGCTACTAAGGGCGTTTTGTTAAATGAAATAAGGTGAAAATGAGGTTTGGTTGTATGTACATTGCGCTTTTATACGAGAACCAAAAAGATTATTTTAATTGGTAAAGTAATTTATCAGGTTAGATTATCAATAGCAGGTTGTAACCTTATTGATACCTTATTTTCAAACGAAACAACCTTAGTAGCAGCGGATTATACCATCCACACCCCCAACCTTATTACCTTATTAAAATTTAAAACAAATACGGTTCTTTTTCTGGATTGCTCCGCTCTCTGCGCTCGGCGGAAGCTCACGCTTCCCCGATAAACTTTCTTTTTGCAACCAAAACAGAAATTGTCCTTTCTTTTTATTCTAATTTTTCTCATTTTTCTTACACTACCAAGTTGAGACTTGCTCCGTACTTGCTCCGTACTTGCTCCGTACTTGCTCCGTACATACGCCGCTTGACATTTTGTTATTTTCGTTTCCCCCGCTGATTGTGCAACACAAAGCAAAAGAGCGCAAACGACTCCGAAATCGGATAATACGCTAAAGCGCTCTGTACATTTGTTTTCGGATTCGGTAATCGAACATTCTTCGTACCTCGTTCGTACCTCATTCGTACCATGTTCGATATTCGTTCGATAGTTGTTCGATATTTAAGTCCTTTTGGACTTGTTGATGCGACATCAAAAATTCTAAAAGTTTAGATGAGTTCTTTTAAAAATAGTTGTATATTTGTTGCATAATTTGAAAAATGATTTAACAAATATAAAATGGCACAATTAAAACACCCTATTCGCGAAGCTGAACGCTATTTGCAGAATGCAAGGCAAATACTTTCTGAAAAAGCCGAAAAAGACGGCGATTACTACAATGATCCGAAATACGTAAAAATGGCGGGCGATACTGCCTGGAAAGGAGTTCTTGTAGCATTGGATGCTGTATTGCATGTCAGGGAAAGCATGAAATAAAGCACAAAATAAGAAAATATTACATGTTTTCCATAAAATAATCTATGTTTTGTACGATTTATTCCAACTAATTTTGTAACATATTTTTTGAATTATTTACATATAGTAATTTTGCTTGAAACATGAAAATCGATTTTTTATATAATCTGTTGATAAATGAAAAAAAACAACAGGCTGTAAAAACCGGTTAAATAACGTATGAATGAAAAAGCAACAAACTAAAAAAATATCCATGCAAAGCATCGCAGACGCAGTGGGCGTTGCGCGATCGACGGTATCTTTCGTCCTTAACGGGAAAGAAAAGGAAGGACATATCAATGACGAAATAGCTAAAAAAATACGGGAGAAAGCAAAGGAAATGAATTATGAACCGAACGAAGTCGCCCGAAGCCTCCGAACCGGACGTTCCTATACTATTGCATTGATCGTGGCAAATATTTCCGATGTTTTTTTTGGAACTTTGGCTTATTATATTCAGGAATATGCAGAAGAAAAAGGATATTTGTTAGTGATTATCAATACCGGAGAGAAAAAAGAGCGATTGGCTCCCATTTTCAAGATGCTTGCCAAAAGGCAGGTCGATGGTATAATCATGGTTCCTATTACTAATATGGAAAGCAGCCTTATCGAAAAATTGAATCCGAATATACCTTTAGTTTATGTGGACCGGTACTTTCAAACATTTAATACCAGCCGGATTCGTATCAACAATTATGAAATTTCAAAAATGGCCGTACAACTGCTGGTTGGTAAAGGCTGTAAAAGAATAGCGCTCGTTTCATACCGCGAAACCCTTATGCATATCCATGAAAGAAAACGTGGATATATGGACGTCCTGTCAGAAAACAATTGTTTTGCTGAAGATCTTATTTGTGAAGTGGAATATTTCAATCCGAAAGAAGGAATTGCCGATTTCTTAAAAGAAAAATTTCGGGAGAATCCTGCTATTGATGGAATTTTTATGGCAACATGGGGATTATCGTCCATCACTATCCGTATGCTGATGAATATGAATATTCGATTGCAATCGGATGTTCAGCTTATCGGATTTGGAGAAAGTAATGTTCCTACCCCTGTTCAAATTCCGTATATTAAGCAACCGATGCTGGAAATGTGTAAGCGTTCGTTAGATATTCTATTGAATCATATCGAATCGCATGATAATACGCCCGTCGATTGCAAACTTCCGGCATCTATCGTTGTCGATTAATTTCAGATGAATGTTAAATTACTGAAATAACCTGTTTTTATGACATTAAGAAAAATCGATTTTTTAATCCTGTGAACTTAAAAATTAATATAATTTCTTATTAAAACATGTAAAATTATGAGTTTATTATCAATTATCAAAACTGTTATGAGGAACCGGTTTTTAGCGGTGTTTCTACCACTGTTTATGTGTGCATACACTGTTATTCAAGCTGAACCTCAAAACACGCAACAACAAGGAATCGCAATAACCGGCACGGTTATCGACAAAAACGGGCCGATTATTGGAGCGAGCGTATCCGTAAAAGGATCTACTATCGGAACAATGACAGATCAAGACGGTAAATATTCCATCACGGTTCCCAACAGGGAATCCAGGCTGGAATTTACTTACGTGGGCTACAGTCCACAGGAATTTGTCGTTGGGAATCAGAAAAGCATCAACGTCGAATTAGTCGAATTAGAACAATCAATCGATGAGGTGGTTGTCGTTGGTTATGGCGTTCAGAAAAAAGTGAACGTAGTTGGCGCTGTAACTACATTGCAAGGCTCTGAAATCAAAAACATTCCGGCAGTTTCGGCTGCTGCTGCAGTCGCAGGACGGCTTCCTGGAGTAACCGTGATACAAACAGGCGGCGAGCCGGGTACGGACGGTTACATGTCTCCCAGAATGTATGTGCGCGGTCGTACGACGCTTGGCAGTGATGCTTCAAAAACCAATCCGTTGGTAATCATCGACGGGGTACAGGGCAGGAGTATTGGCGAAATCGACCCAAACGACATTGCTTCTTTCTCTGTATTAAAAGATGCTTCGGCTGCCATTTACGGCGCGCAGGCTGCCAACGGCGTTATCCTGGTTACTACCAAAAGCGGGATAGCGGGAAAACCCAAACTCGATTTCAATTTTTACTATGGAGTGATGACTCCCAGTAAAATACCTGTCTTGTGTAATTCCGCCGAGTATGCCACCATGCTTTCGGAATACCAGACCTATCTGGGTAGCAGCAGGACCTATACCGACAGGGATATCGAATTGTTTGCCAGCGGGGAAGATCCATGGGAGCATCCCAATACCGACTGGTATGGCGAATTAATCAAGAAATGGACAACTGCGGAGCGCTACAATCTGAATATAACCGGCGGAACCCAGGGCGGTACGACCTATTATGTGTCGTTGGGTTATAAATTAGACGATGCCATGTATAAGCAATCTTCAACCAAGTATGATCAGATCAACATCATGACGAAAGTAAACATGCCGATTACCAGCTGGTTGAATACAAACGTCAACATTGCAGGCTACAAAACGCATAAATTGTTTCCGTACAGGGGCGCAGGCGACATTATCGGCGCTGCAGTTAGAACTCAACCGACCAGTCCTGCTTTCTGGCCCACAGGAGAACCGGGTCCTGACTTGGAAAACGGAGATAATCCGGTGGTTACTTCCTCTTTTGCCGGCGGCAAGAATAATCAGGATACCTACCGCTTGCAAACAAACCTGAAAGCAACTATCAGTCCTCCATTTATCAAAGGACTTTCGTTGAGCGCCAGCATTGATTACGACCTCAATAACTTCTATAGAAAGCAGTTTTATCAAAAGTGGTATTTGTATTATCCTGATAAGGCAAATGCCGTAAGGGACAAGAACACCGGTTTTATCACTTCCATGCCTCTAATTCCTAATTTGAGAGGACCTAACGGTGTTGTTCTTCCTCAACTTCAGAATGATTATAACCGGACAATCAATACAACCGACAGGGTCGAACTGAATTACGTGCGAACGTTTGGGGACCACGATGTGACTCTGTATGCCGGTTTTGAACAATACACCAGCAACTACAACGCATTTTGGGCTGAGCGCGAAGGTTATGTTTCCACCTTGATTCAGATTCTGAATGTGGGCCCCGATTTGAACAAAAACAACAGCGGATCGGAAACCATCTATGCCCGCAAGTCGTGGATCGGACGAGCTACATACGCCTATAAAGGCAAGTATTTAGCCGAAGCGCTTATCCGGCGCGACGGATCGCTGAAGTTTCCTACCGACAGCCGTTGGGGCAACTTCCCCGGATTTATGCTGGGATGGCGAGCATCGGAAGAAGGTTTCTGGAAAAAGAGCCTGTCGTTCATCAATTACTTCAAAGCCAAGGTTTCTTATGGTGAAATGGGTATGGATCCTGGCAATCCTTTCCAGTATATCGATAAATACAGTCTGGGAACAGCTAAAGGAATGGTGTTCGGCACAGGCGGCGTGATTGAAACCACTGTTGGTCCGCCAACTGCAGCCAATCAGAATATTACATGGGAAAGACAAAGAACCAAGAATGCCGGATTCGAATCTCAGTTCGTGAATGGACTTCTGTATTTGAATTTCGACTATTTCTACAATATCCGCGATCATATTCTTGCGCCTAAAAATGGCTCTATGCCCGTATTTTCAGGAATTACGCTGCCTGATCAAAATCTTGCCCGAGTGGATAACAAGGGTTACGAAATTGAAGGCGGTATTCACAAGGTAATCAACAAAGACTTCCAGTTTGACTTATCGGGTAATTTCAGCTTTAGCCGCAACAAAGTAGTTTTTCAAGACGAACCGGCGCGGGTGGTTCCCTGGCAGGTGACTACCGGTCATCCCTACGGAGCGCAATTAATGTATGAAGCCATCGGGATTTTCAAAGATCAGGCTCAAGTAGATGCAACTCCGCATTGGGCAGGCGCTAAACCGGGGGATGTTATTTTCAAGGATGTCAGCGGTGACGGGAATATAACTGCTGATGACAGGATTTTGGTCGATAACACGGTTCTTCCGGAAACGTTCTATGGCGTTACTTTGAATGCCAAGTATAAAGGTTTTTCTCTGAATGTGCTTTTACAGGGACAGGGAAAGTGGTTGAAACATAATTATTCAGACGATAGACGCGGCGAGGAAGGGAACTATTATAAGTTCATGTACGACGGCAGATGGATCCCCGGCGCCGACAATTCGAATGCTACCATGCCAAGGGCGTGGAGCCGAAGCAACCAATACTGGATTGCGAATGCAAATACTTTTTGGTGGGACAATACAGCCTATCTGCGGTTGAAAAACCTTGCTCTGGCTTATTCGATTCCGGCTCATCTCTATAAGTCGATTGGGGTATCCAACATCAATATTTACATATCAGGGAATAATGTCGCTTACCTGTATAGCGGCACCAATAAATTCGACCCTGAAACAGATGGCACAAACTACCCAACCATGAAGACTTTTGCCTTTGGCGCTAACATTACTTTTTAATAGATAAAATTATAAGATTATGAAAAAGATATTTATATATTTATTTTCGTTCCTGTTGCTAACGGGAATTTCATGCTCGGATGTGCTGAATCAGTCGTCTGTTGACTCTTTTGACGAAAATGTGGTTTTTTCCGACATCAATTTGGTAAAAGCATACGTAGGCGCTTGTTATTCCTTGATTGGAAGTAAGAAAATGGACTCTAATAATGCACTTAATGGACCGTTGACACGGCGTGATATGCTCGCATCTTCTACCGACGAGTTGTTGAATAATTTCAGACCCGGAGTTGATCAGGAGGTATTTATTCAAGGCTCGTTGACTCCAGACGTATTTGGACTTTTTGCCAATAATGATAACGGCAGACCCTGGCTCTTCTGGACGAATGCGTACTTAAACATTCAGAATCTGAACACTATTTTGTCGCGTATAGATGCCGTTCCTGTCACCAACACCAGTCAAGAAGCGCTTCGTACGCAATTGAAGGGTGAAGCTTATTTTTTACGGGCTTTAGAATACACCTATCTTATCATGATGCACGGCGGTGTTATCTTAACGGACAAACCGTACAAAATGAATGATGACTTTTCAGGAGCAAAAAGATCGACTATAGCCGAAACCAAAGATTTTATTTTGGCGGATATAGACAAGGCGATTCAATTTTTGCCCGCAACCATTGAGCAGGGTCGCGCTACGCGAGGTGCGGCAGCGGCGGTGAAAGCGAGGATGTTGATGTGGTGCGCAAGTAAACTCGCCAATGGCGGATGGGCGGCACAAGCCGGTAATCCATTGGTATCTTTTCCGGCAGGCAGTCAGACTGCTCTTCTTCAGGCGGCTCGCGATGCAGCCAAAGACATTATTGACGGTAAATACGGCAAATATGCCTTAGTGGGAAACACTGCCGAACCGGTTTTACCCCTCTCCGATGATCAATTAAAAACGTATTCCGATACTTATTACAGCATTTTTCATCAGTACCAGGGCGCTGTTTGGAATAGCGAAACCATTTGGGGAACACAGTTTGTGCCAACAGGCGGACGAACATACGAGCCAAATATTTGGTGCGGTCCCAGAGGTTACGACGGTTATGCCAATAACGTTCCTACAGAAGAGGGCGTCAGGAAGTTTGAGATGGCAGACGGCACTCCGTTTGTTTGGGATGCCGCTCATCCTACTGATAAATTTACCATACGCAGGGCGACAGCGGCTCAGTTGGCTGCCAACCCCTATCTGAATCCCTACTACGGACGTGAAGCGCGTTTCTATGCTACCATTTTGTATAATGGAGCGCCTTGGGTTCAGCGTCCTAACCCCTGTGTTTTGAGCGACCCCTACAACCGTATCCAATCGGGATACAGGTACCGGCAGGACGCCACAGGCGGCTATCCTGCAACCCCAAACTATAGCGGACTTGACACCCGTCAAAGTACATTGGGGTTCAATACTGCCGGTAATGCTACAAAAACAAGTTATCATCTGAAAAAAATCTTAGATCCAAGCATACCGGGGAATTCGACGCTATCTCTGAAGAGTAATTCAGCATGGATTGAGTTTCGTTATGCCGAAATATTGCTCATTTATGCCGAAGCTTGTATCGAACTGGGTGGCGCAGATTTGCAGAACGGTATCAACGCCCTGAATTTGGTAAGGCATCGCGCCGGTCTTCCGAGCCGAGTAACCACCGATCAGAATCAGGCGCGGACATATTTAAGACACGAGCGCGAGGTGGAATTTTTTGGCGAAGGACATCGTTTCTTTGATATCCGCCGTTGGATGATTTGCGATCAGGTGATTGTGCCTGTTTACGGAACGAGAGTCAATGAGTATGTCGCCAGCAATAACGATTATAATATCTTAGAGGCATCATGGCAACTCAACTCCAGCGATAATCAAGATCCGACAAGGAAATGGGGAGGCGATTATATGTACTGGTTCCCAATTCCGCGTACCGAAATCAACACGGTGCCTGATTTGCAGCAGAATCCGGGGTATAATTGAGTTAAGAGTTAAGAAATTTACCCCGAGCTGTGCTACGCTTGTACGGGGTTATTCATATGAGACAGTCTCATAAGCCTCCTGTCATTGCGGACGTAGCGAAGCGGAGATCCGCAATCCCCTGATAGTCAAATTCAATTTTCAGGGGATGGCGGGTCAAGCCCGCCATGACAGGCTTTTAAGACAGCATCGAAACATCAACTAACGTAGTGGATGTTTTTTCCGCTGATCGTTTTTTCTTTTAAAAAATAGTTGTATATTTGTTGCAAAATTTGTAAAATGATTTAACAAATATAAAATGGCGCAATTAAAACACCCTATTCGCGAAGCTGAACGCTATTTGCAGAATGCAAGGAAAATACTTTCTGAAAAAGCCGAAAAAGACGGCAAATATTATAACGATACGAAATACGTAAAAATGGCGGGCGATACTGCCTGGAAAGGAGTGCTTGTAGCATTGGATGCTGTATTGCATGTCAGGGAAAGCATGAAAAAAGGACAGCGTCCGGATTTCAATGATTATCTGGAAGCTCTGAGCAAAGTCGATAATAAAATGACTCGTCCATTATTGGGCGCTTATGAATCTCTTCATAAGGCAATGGGATATGATGGAAATCCCGTATATACAATAGTTCAGGATTCATTAAATGAAGGGAAAATTATAATCGACTGGGCAGATAAACGCTATCAGAATTGAAAAAAACACAAAATAAGAAAATATTCCATGTTTTCCATAAAATATTCCATGTTTCATTCGATTTATTCCAACTAATTTTGTAACATATTTTTTGAATTATTTACATATAGTAATTTTGCTTGAAACATGAAAATCGATTTTTAATCCATTAGACTTAAAAAATCAATATAATTTCTTATTAAAACATGTAAAACTTATGAGTTTATTTTCAATTATCAAAACTGTTGTGAGGAAACGGTTTTTAGCGGTGTTTCTATTACTGTTTATGTGTGCATACACTGTTATTCAAGCTGAACCTCAAAATACGCAACAACAAGGAATCGCAATAACCGGCACGGTTATCGACAAAAACGGGCCGATTATTGGGGCAAGCGTATCCGTAAAAGGATCTACTATTGGAACAATGACAGATCAAGATGGTAAATATTCCATCACGGTTCCCAACAGGGAATCCAAGCTGGAATTTACTTACGTGGGTTACAGCCCGCAGGAATTTGTCGTTGGAAATCAGAAAAGCATCAACGTCGAATTAGTCGAATTAGAACAATTAATCGATGAGGTAGTTGTCGTTGGTTACGGCGTTCAGAAAAAAGTGAACGTAGTTGGCGCTGTAACTACATTGCAAGGCTCTGAAATCAAAAATATTCCGGCAGTTTCAGCTGCTGCTGCAGTCGCAGGACGGCTTCCTGGAGTAACCGTGATACAAACAGGCGGCGAGCCGGGTACGGACGGTTACATGTCCCCCAGAATGTATGTGCGCGGTCGTACGACGCTTGGCAGTGATGCTTCAAAAACCAATCCGTTGGTAATTATCGACGGTGTACAGGGTAGGAATATTGGTGAAATCGACCCTAACGACATCGCTTCTTTCTCTGTATTAAAAGATGCATCGGCTGCTATTTACGGAGCGCAGGCTGCCAATGGCGTTATCCTGATTACTACCAAAAGCGGGATAGCGGGAAAACCCAAGCTCGATTTCAACTTTTATTATGGAGTGATGACTCCAAGTCTAATACCTCAAATGTGCAACTCCGCCGAGTATGCCACCATGCTTGCGGAATATGAGGATAATCTGGGCGCCACCAGGACATACACGGATCAGGACATCGCTCTTTTTGCCAGCGGAGCTGACCCATGGGAGCATCCCAATACCGACTGGTATGGCGAATTGATCAAGAAGTGGACAACAGCGTCGCGATACAACCTGAATATAACTGGCGGAACCCAGGGCGGTACGACCTATTATGTGTCGTTGGGTTATAAATTAGACGATGCCATGTATAAGCAATCCTCAACCAAGTATGATCAGATCAACATTATGACGAAAGTACACATGCCGATTACTACTTGGTTGAATACGGATGTCAATATTGCAGGCTACAAAACCCATAAATTGTTTCCGTACAGAAGCGCGGGCCAAATTATCGGATCCGCTATTCGAATGCAACCCACCAATCCGGCTTTCTGGCCCACAGGAGAACCGGGTCCTGACTTGGAAGACGGAGATAATCCGGTGGTTACTTCCTCTTTTGCCGGCGGCAAGAATAATCAGGATACCTACCGCTTGCAAACAAACCTGAAAGCAACCATCAGTCCGCCCTTTATCAAAGGACTTTCGTTGAGCGCCAGCATCGATTACGACCTCAATAACTTCTACAGAAAGCAGTTCTATCAGCCATGGTATCTGTATTTTCCGGACAAGGCGCATGCCGTAAGGGATCCGAACACCGGTTTTATCACTTCCATGCCTCTGATACCTCAATTGAGAGCGCCGTCCACTCAAAATGGCGGCTATATCCTTCCAATTCTTATGAATGATTACAATCGCACGATTAACACAACCGACCGGGTCGAACTGAATTACGTGCGATCGTTTGGAGACCACGATGTAACCGTCTATGCCGGTTTTGAGCAATATGCCAGCAACTACAACGCATTTCAGGCGCAACGCGAGGGTTATGTTTCCACGCTGATTCAGATTCTGAATGTGGGTCCCGATCTGAACAAAAACAACAGCGGATCGGAAACCATCTATGCCCGCAAGTCGTGGATCGGACGGGCTACTTACGCCTATAAGGGCAAGTATTTAGCCGAAGCGCTTATTCGCCGCGACGGTTCGCTGAAGTTTCCTCCCGACAGCCGTTGGGGCAATTTCCCCGGATTTATGCTGGGATGGCGCGCATCGGAAGAAGGTTTCTGGAAAAAGAGCCTGTCGTTCATCAATTACTTCAAAGCCAAGGTTTCTTACGGCGAAATGGGTATGGATCCCGGGGAGCCTTTCCAATACATCGATAAATACAGTCTGGGAACACTCAAAGGAATGGTGTTCGGCACAGGAGGCGTGATTGGAGCCTCCGTTGGTCCGCCAACCGTAGCCAATCAGAATATTACATGGGAAAGACAAAGGACCAAGAATGCCGGATTCGAATCGCAGTTCGTGAACGGGCTTCTGTATTTGAATTTCGACTATTTCTACAATATCCGCGATCATATTCTTGCCCCCAGAAACGCTTCAGTTCCGGAATTTTCGGGAATTAAGCTGCCTAATGTAAATCTTGCCCGCGTGGACAGCAAGGGTTACGAAATAGAAGGCGGTATTCACAAGGTAATCAACAAAGACTTCCAGTTTGACTTATCGGGTAATTTCAGCTTTAGCCGGAACAAAGTCGTTTTTCAGGACGAACCGGCGCGGGTGGTTCCCTGGCAGGTGACTACCGGTCATCCCTACGGAGCAATTTTACTGTACGAGGCTATTGGAATTTACAAAGATAAGGCTCAGGTCGATGCTACTCCTCATCTCACAGGCGCTCAACCGGGCGATATTATTTTCAAAGACGTCAGCGAGGATGGAAATATAACTTCTGATGACAGGATTTTAGTTGATCAAACAGTTCTTCCGGAAACATTCTACGGCGCCAGTTTGAATGCCAAATACAAAGGTTTTTCTCTGAATGTGCTTTTACAGGGACAGGGAAAGTATTTAAAACAGAACTATACAGATACCAGACGTGGTTACGAGGGAAATTATTTTAAGTTTATGTACGACGGCAGATGGATCCCCGGCGCCGACAATTCGAATGCTACCATGCCAAGAGCTTGGCTCAGAGATACACAATTTATTACGAATAATAGCACTTTTTGGTATGACAATACCGCTTATCTGCGGTTGAAAGATGTGGTGCTGTCGTATTCCATTCCTGCTCATCTCTATAAATCGGCTGGTATATCCAATGTCAATTTATACGTTTCAGGGAATAATATAGCGTATTTATGGAGCGGAACCAACAAATTTGACCCGGAAAGCAACGGGCCTGGTTCCTATCCAACGATGAAGACTTTTGCCTTTGGCGCTAACATTACTTTTTAATAGATAAAATTATAAGATTATGAAAAAGATATTCATATATTTATTTTCGTTCCTGTTACTAACGGGAACTTCATGTACGGATGTGCTGAATCAGTCGTCAGTTGATTCTTTCGACCAAAATGTGGTTTTTTCCGACATCAACATGGTAAAAGCATACGTAAACGCCTGTTATTCCATGATTGGAAGTACGAGCACAAATACAGCAAATTCCATTGATGGACCCTTGATACGGCGCGATTTTCTTGCCTGTTCTACCGACGAGTTACTGAATAATTTCAGAGCTGGAGGTGAAGTATATATTAAAGGCATCTTGAGTCCCGACCAATTCAATCTCTTTTCCAATAATGATAATGGCAGACCCTGGCTCTATTGGACGAATGCATACGTAAACATTCAGAATCTGAACACCATTCTATCGCGTATCGACGGCGTTCCTGTCACCAATACTAATGATGAAGCGCTTCGTACGCAATTGAAGGGCGAAGTTTATTTTTTACGGGCTTTAGAATATACCTATCTTATAATGATGTACGGTGGCGTTATCTTATCCGACAAGCCTTATACGACGACAGATGATTTTTCGATCGTAAGAAGGTCAACAATTACAGAAACCAAAGATTTTATTTTGGCAGATATTGCCAAGGCAATTGAACTTTTGCCTGCAACCATTGAACAGGGTCGCGCTACGCGAGGCGCGGCAGCGGCGGTGAAATCGAGGATGTTGATGTGGTGCGCCAGTAAACTCGCCAATGGCGGATGGGCGGAACAAGCCGGTAATCCGTTAGTATCTTTTCCTGCAGGCAGTCAGACCGCTCTGCTTCAGGCGGCTCGCGATGCAGCCAAAGACATCATGGACGGTAAATACGGCAAATATGCCTTAGTGGGAAACACCGCCGAACCGGTTTTACCACTCTCTGATGCGGAAATTCAAGCGCGCGCCGCTGATTATACCAGCACATTCCATCAACAAATGGGCGCTGTGTGGAATAGCGAAACCATCTGGGGAACTCAGTTTGTGCAGGTAGGCGGGCGAACCTATCAGCCAAATGTTTGGTGCAGCCCCAGGGGTTACGACGGTAACTCCAGTAACGCTCCAACGGAAGATGTTGTCAGGCGATTCGAGATGGCAGACGGCACTCCGTTTGTTTGGGATGCCGCTAATCCCACTGATAAAATGACCATACGCAGGGCGACAGCGGCTCAACTGGCTGCCAACCCCTATCTGAATCCCTACTACGGACGTGAAGTGCGTTTCTACGCTTCTATAATATATAATGGAATGAGTATGGGAGATATCTTTCCGGCGGGGCGTCCTACTGCCGTTACAGCAGCCGGGTACGACCCGTATAATCGTGTTGAGGCAGGATACAGGTACCGGCAGAACGCCACAGGCGGCTATCCGGCAAACCCAAACTACAGCGGACTTGACACCCGTCAAAGTACAATGGGATTTAATACTGCCGGTAATGCTACAAAAACAGGTTACCATCTGCGAAAATTTCTGGATCCCACCTTATCGGCAAATCAGACACGAACTGTATTCAGTAAAACCGCCTGGATTGAATTCCGTTATGCCGAAATATTGCTCAACTATGCCGAAGCTTGTATCGAATTGGGTGGCGCAGATTTGCAGAATGGCATCAACGCTATGAATTTAGTCAGGCATCGCGCCGGTCTTCCAAGCCGAGTAACCACCGATCAGAATCAGGCGAGGGAATATTTAAGGCACGAACGGCAAATAGAATTTTTTGGCGAAGGACATCGATTCTTCGATATGCGCCGTTGGATGATTTGCGACCAGGTAATAACAGATGTTTATTTTATGCGTGTCAATGAGTATGTGGCAAGCAATAATGATTATAATATATTGGAAACATCGTGGCAACTCACATCCAGAGAAGATCAGAGAGTATGGGGCGGCAATTATTTATATTGGTTCCCTCTTCCTCGTGCAGAAATCAACAAAGTTCCAGATTTACAACAAAATCCGGGGTATAATTGAGTTATGAGTTATGAGTTAAGAGTTATGAGTTAAGAATTAAGAATTAAGAATTAGGAATTAAGAATTAAGAATTAAGAATTAAGAATTATGAGCACAAACAATTTATCAAGAAGAGAATTTATTGGTATGAGCAGCCTCGCAGGAGTGGGGCTGGCTCTTTCCAATGTGCCTCTGCTGGGTCAAACTTCTGTCAAGCAGACGGGAGCCTTAACCACGAGCAGGAAGTTTAAAATAGGAATTATCGGATGTGGCAATCGAAGTAAAACGATTATCGGCGCATTGAACAAAGTTCCGGAAATAGAAATTGCAGCGCTTTGCGATATTGTACCCCACAAGATGGGACAACGGGCGCAATTGATTACGACAGGCGTTAAGCCGAAGTTTGTCAACAGTCTCGACGAATTGCTGAAATTGAGCGAATTGGATTGCATCGGAGTTATCACGCCGAGCGATACGCACAAGGACATTATTATCGCTTCGCTTGAAGCAGGAAAGAATGTCTGGTGCGAAAAGCCAATGGCAATGACGGTTGCCGAATGTAACGACATTCTCGGCACGGTCACCCGCACGGGGAAAATGCTTCAAATAGGGACTCAGCGCCGCCATTCGGCTGCGTATAAGACTTTGATTGATGTCGTTCGTAGCCGTCCGCTTGGGAAGATACTTCAATCCGATCTTTTCGACTATCGCGGCGACTGGCGGGTGCCTGATGCAGATGAATATCCGGCAGGAACAGCCTATTGGCGGTTGAGCCAAAGACGAAGCGGCGGAGTGGTTTTCGAAATGGGCGCACATATTCTCGACGCCAACAACTGGGTGGTCGATAGCGAGCCGGTTACCGTTCTCAGCCTGCAGGGCGTCAACGATTTCACGCTGCGCAAACGCGATTCGAGCGACTATGCCGGCGTGCTTGTTCAATTTGCCAACGGCGCAATGACAAACTACGGCGGAAATGTTTACAATTATGGCGCTTCGGCTATGGATACCTGGTTTTATGAAAAAGGTTCGGTACAGATGGGCGGCGGCAAGATTTTTGTCAAGTACGGCTCAGCGCCCGGTTTCCCCAAACCGGCAAACATGCCTCAAAACGAAGAAGTAGTCATCAAAGACGAAAACCGCGAAGGCGACGGCGTGGTCGAACAATTGCGCTATTATGCCAGGGTGTTGGATGGTAAGGAAAAACCATATCCCGACGGAAATATCGGACGTATGGCGGTTCAGGTGATGGAAGGTGCTAACCGGTCGTCTGTAGAAAGAAGAGCGATTGATGTGAGGGAGCTGGGTTAATTAAGAGTTAAGAATTAAGAATTAGGAATTAAGAGTTAAGAATTATATTTATGAATGAACATCAATATACACGCAGGGAAGTATTGAAGCGAATGGCTTTAATTCCCGCAATATTGGCTGTCCCGCGTATCAATATGTTTGGAAATTCTTTGACGACAACTCAAAAAGGTAAATTTGTCAGCCTGTTCGACGGTAAAACGTTGGCAGGCTGGCATACCAACCGAGAGAAAATCAGTCATGGAACCGGTGGACAGTGGCAAGTGAAAAATGGAGTATTGACCGGCGAACAGGATCCTCCGGGTTCTGGGAACGGCGGTATCCTGATGAGCGACAAGAAGTACGGCGATTTTGAAATGGAAATCGATCTGGCTCCCGATTTCGGGATCGACAGCGGCGTGTTTCTTCGTACCAACGAAAAAGGCGAATGTTTTCAGATTTATGTCGATTACCGTAATAACGGATTGATCGGCTTTGTTTCGACCGAAGGGAAAGAGCGGCTGTATATCCGTCCTTTCTGTTTCGACGGCGTTTTCGACGATAAAGGAAATCTGATTGATCTTAAAACGATGCTCGATAAACGTCCTGAAGCCTGGCAACCGGATTTCCTGCTTTACCACTGTTCTGCCGAAGAGTGGAAAAAGACGTGGAAAATGGGAAAGTGGAACAGGATGCGTATCCGCTGTACGGGAAAATATCCGAGGATTACGACCTGGATCAACAATGTGAAGATAGCGGAATTTGACGGGGAAACCTGTCCCAGTCCCCTGTACCATAAGGAAGCGCTTGCTGAATCGCTTGGGCGGGAAGGCAGCATCGGACTTCAGGTGCATGGCGGCAAAGGCTGGAAGAACGGAGCTAAATGCCGCTGGAAAAATATCCGGGTGAAGGAGCTGTAATCAAAGAGGAAAAAGAGGGAATTATTTATTAAAAACTAATATACATTAATACTATAACGACTATTTTATGAAAAAAGTTTATTTCTTTATTTTCTTAAGTCTTTTTTACTATTCATGTAGAAATGACAAAAATGATACGGGTAATCCGCCTTATGATTCAGGTAAGCCGGTAGTGCCTGTTACATTTTCCCCCAATGCGGGTGGTATGGCTACCCGGATGATTTTGCAGGGGGAAAATTTTGGAAATGATCCATCCATTGTAAAGGTTTATTTTAATAAAAAACCGGCGCCTGTAATAGGATGTAGCAATGGACGGATATTGGCGATAACCCCCCGACAACCGGGCGACGAATGTGTTATCTCAGTAGTGATTGGGGATGATTCGGTAACTTATTCCGATAAATTTACCTACGTTACAACGACTGTGGTAACAACTGTAGTCGGTCAGAAAGGAACCACTGCGTTTAAAGCCGGTTCTTTCGGGGAAGCTACTTTTGTTAATGCGGCATATCTGACTGTTGATGACGAGAACAATCTTTTCTTAAGCCATCAGGACTCCCCGAACTGCGTTGTTTTAATTGATCAGAAAAACAGTATAGTTACGCAATTGTTCGTTACGCCCAACAAGCCCAATGCGCCTTCGACGGATGTTACAGGAAGGATTATAGTTGTTCCGAGCGATGGAGATAATACCTACAAAGATGTTTATTATGAATTTGATCCGGATGCGCAATGGGCGCCGCGAACCCGCCGTATCCTCCATCCTACGACAGACCAGATAGCTTCGGGTATTGCAGATTTTAATATCAACTTATACAAACACTCGTTTGCTATTTGCCAATATGATGGAATGGTCTATACCCGCTCAAACCGCGATGGATATTTAGTAAAGTTTGATCCGATCACACGATTGGGTCAATCCGTTGTTATCAATGGGGTAAAACAGATTTGCAATCCCAACAATACGGATTCATACATCGTATTCGATCGCCTTATTCCGACCCGCATGTATTTGGCAAGTACCGGACAGCATTGCGTCTATTATTTCGACATACTGACAGGAGAGACGGGCATCTATGCCGGCAAATCAGGTCAACCGGGGTGGCGAGACGGAAAAAAGGAAGACGCGCAATTCAATGGTCTTCGTCAGATGGTTATCGACATCAACAATAATCTGGTGATTGCCGATGTAAACAATCATTGCATCCGACGCGTCACGTCCGACGGAATGGTAGAAACAGTGGTGGGAATTCCGGGAAAAGCAGGTTATAAGGATGGTAATCCTGAAGACGCTTTGTTCAATTCGCCCTGGGGACTCGCCATAGATAAAGACTATACAATCTATGTAGCCGATAGGGGAAATCAATGTATCCGTAAATTAACCATTCAATAAGGCGATGAAAATGAAGAAATTATTTATTATTTTAATATTGTCGTTCACAGCCGTTTCAGCGATGTGGGGACAACAGGATTTTGTGGTATCAGGAACTGTTTCCGATGCCAAGAATGAAACATTGACCGGCGTAAGCGTTTATATCAAAAACAGAGCAGGCATAGGGACTTCGACCGATGTAAATGGCGGCTTTTCAATCAAAGTAACGCGGGGAGATGTGATTGTATTCAATTATCTTGGATTCAAAGAACAAGAATATTTAGTTGACAAAGCAATCACCAATCTGAAAATTAAGATGGTAGAAGCTGCAACGGAAATACAGGAAGTAGTTATACAGGGCGCTTTGGGAACGACTCAGCGTAAAATCAGCACATTAGCGGCACAAAGCACGATTGATACCAAAGAACTTCAAGTGCCTGCTACTTCTATTGCCAATATCATCGGCGGGCGTATGCCCGGCGTGATTACTGTGCAGAGTAGCGGTGAGCCGGGGAAAGATATCGCTGAATTTTGGGTTCGCGGGATGAGCACTTTCGGGGCAAACAGTTCTGCGCTTGTTCTGATCGATGGCTTGGAAGGCGATCTCAATTCGATCGATCCGGCTGACGTTGAGAGTTTTTCCATTTTGAAAGATGCTTCCGCTACTGCCGTATATGGGATACGAGGCGCTAACGGCGTCGTTCTCGTTACAACCAAACGGGGGGTAGAAGGAAAATTGAAGTTGGACGCTCGGGTTAACTATACCATTTCCAAGTTACAACGCATGCCTAAATACCTGCATGCTTACGATTATGCCTTATTAGCAAATGAAGCGCGTTCGGTTCGGGGAGATACTCCGCTCTATTCGGATGCCGATATGGAAGTGATCCGCTATGGTCTTGATCCTGATTTGTTTCCTGATGTCGATTGGCAAAAGGTGTTGGTCAATCCGCAAAGCTTTCAGCGAACCTACTATGTCAGCGCTTCGGGAGGTGGAAGCATTGCCCGCTATTTTCTGAGTTTGGACGCCACGAATCAATCGGCGGCATATAATGTTGATCCCAAGAGCCCCTATAATGCCTCGACCGGATACAACACCTATTCCTACCGCACGAACTTGGATATCAATCTGACCAAAACTACCAGAATATATTTTGGCGTAAACGCATTCCTTACCCGTAAAAGCCAGCCCGGTAACGTAGATACCAATGATTTGTGGCAATCGCAGGTTGCCTCCACCCCGCTGCTCGTGCCTTTACGGTATTCGACAGGTCAATTGCCATCCTTCGGTTCGGCTCTTGCTTCCGTTTCACCTTATGTTAGATTGAACTATACAGGGAGAGCACAGTACAACACCAATACTATCAATTCCACCTTATCTATAAACCAGGATCTTGATTTTATTACCAAAGGTTTGAAATTCAGGGTGCAAGGAGCTTATAACGTTAAAAGCTATTTGGATGAGATGCGTTATGTGACTCCTGATCTTTATTATGCTTCCTCAAGAGGCGTGGACGGGCAGTTGCAGATATCCAGGTCAGTCAATCAGTCAACGGTTTCTTATAGCAATTATATGAGACAATACCGGAAGTTTTTTATGGAATCGGCGCTTAATTGGGATAAAATCATAGCAAAAGATCACCGGACTTCCGCCCTTTTGTATTATTATATGAGCGATGAGCAGGATACTTATGATTTTGAGGCCGGTCGCGTAACTGCAGGAACAAGGAGTATGGCTGCCATACCCAAGCGCTATCAGGGAATATCCAGCCGGGTGACTTATGGTTATCAGGATACCTACTTAGTTGATTTCAATTTTGGATTCACCGGTTCTGAGAATTTTCAGAAAGGACGGCGTTACGGTTTTTTCCCTTCCATTGCATTAGGCTGGATACCTTCGCAATACGGATTTGTAAAGGAAAACCTCAAATGGATCGATCTGATAAAATTCAGGGCTTCGTATGGAAGCGTGGGAAATGATAAAATTTCTAACACCCGTTTTCCTTACCTGACGATTATCAATTCGAATGCAGCTTCAGGGTGGGGGAGTCAGGATCCGGGAATCACCGAATCGAATATAGGAGCTGACAACCTGATGTGGGAAAAGGCGCTCAAATCGAACTTCGGTTTTGATAGCCGTTTTTTCAAGGATAAATTGGAACTCACCCTCGACTGGTTCAGGGATCAACGGGATGGTATTTTTCAGCCGAGAGCCAATATTCCTTCTTTTGTCGGATTGATGAATATGCCTTACGGGAATATCGGTAAAATGAAAAGCTGGGGATCGGAGGGAAATATCGCTTTTTCACACAACATAGGAAAAGATCAATCGTTTACGCTCAGAGCAAATTATACCTATTCAACGAATTTGGTGCAAAATTGGGAACAAGCCGCTCCCTTATATAACTACCAACAATTATCAGGATACCCTTATCAATCAATGCGGGGGTATATTTCTCTGGGGTTGTTTAGAGATGAACAGGATATCGCCAGCAGTCCGAAACAGAGCTTCAGTTCGAAGGTTCTTCCCGGCGACATCAAATACAAGGATGTAAACGGGGATGGCGTAATCGACGATAACGACAGGGTCGTATTGTCTTATCCGTCTTACCCGCGCCTGATGTACGGATTTGGAGGCGAATACCGCTACAGGAATCTTACCTTTGGCGTGATGTTTAAAGGCACGGGCAATACCGATTTCTATTATGTAGGACAGGGTGTATCTTTATATAATTATACTTCAAGACAAAATGTTAATTATACCAATGGAATGGGGTATGTCCCTTTTCATGCCCAACAACTTGGAAATGTTTTGGCTCTTGTCGCCGACCAGAAAAACCGGTGGACGCCTGCGTCTTATTCGGGCGATCCTGCAACGGAGAATCCCGATGCCCGATTTCCCCGTCTGACTTACGACTACAATGCCAACAATTCCCAACTGTCTGATTTCTGGAAAGGTAATAAACGCTACCTGCGTTTGAACGAAGTTACTTTAAATTACAACTGGAAATCGAATTGGTTTAAGAAAGTTGGCGTTGGATCAATCGACCTGCAATTAGTCGGCGATAACTTGTACGTATGGGATAATGTGAAGCTATTCGATCCGGAACAAGCCCAATTAGACGGCGCCGCCTATCCTATACCGTTAAGAGTTACCTTTCAAGTTTATATTCATTTTTAATTTTTTTGACAATGAAGAATTTATTTATATATATAGCAGTATTAATATGTATTGTTCCCCAGTTTTATTCCTGCAATTTTCTGGATGTGGATGATTATTTTAATGAAACGCTCAAGTTGGATTCCGTTTTCAGCAATCAACGGAATTTTGAGAGATATTTGTGGGGTACCGCCGCTTATTTTTCGGACGAAGGGGCAATTTTCGGATTTACTTCCGTTCCCGGAATCATGGCGAGTGATGAAGCTTTTTCTTTAGGAAGCGCTTATAACGGAATCAATTTTGTGCTTGGACAAGTAACCCCGACGAATGCTCAGGGTATGAATATCTGGGATCAGATGTATAAAATTGTTCGCAAGGCTAACACCATGTTAGCGCGCATTAACGAAGTGACTGACATGAGCGCTGTCAGCAAACGCGAATTAACGGGATACATCTATTTCATCCGGGCGTATGCCTATTATAATCTTCTGATGCAATACGGTCCTGTGGTGATATTGGGCGACGACGTGCTGGAAAGTAACGAATCGGTCGAATATTATAACCGGCCGCGGGCGACTTACGATGAAACGGTGGAATATATTTGTGCGGATTTGGAACAAGCGGTAAATTTCCTGCCGGCGGAAGTGCCTGTGAATTACTTTGGACGTCCCACGCGGGGCGCTGCGATGGGCTTGATTGCCCGTATCCGGTTGCAACATGCCAGCCCTCTGTTTAATGGCCAACAGGCTGCAAGGAGCTACTTTGGAAATTGGACCCGCACGACAGACGGCGTTAATTACATTTCACAAACCTACGATGAAACGCGTTGGGCGGTAGCCGCCATGGCAGCCAAGCGCATCATCGACTGGGGTTTGTACTCTCTGTATTTGGTAGAGCGGACAGGCGATACGCCTGCGCTTCCAGCCAATGTCCCTTCAGCGAATTTTCCTGATGGAGCCGGAAATATCGATCCTTTTCATTCTTACAGCGATATGTTCAATGGCGAAGCGCTGTCGCCCCGTAATCCTGAGTTTTTGTGGGGACGCAACTCGCAAAGCGTTCTGGACTTCACGCAACGTTCTTTCCCCGTAACTTATTTCCGTGGATTTAATAATTTATGCGTGACACAGAAAATCGTTGACGCTTATTACATGGCAGACGGATGCGACATCCATAATTCGAGCGCCCAATATCCCTATAAAGAGCAGGGTTATCTCAGCGGCGATCGCGTCTTTTCCGGATATACGCTCAAAGGAAATACCCATAATATGTATGTCAATCGCGAAATGCGTTTCTATGCCAGCATAGGGTTTAGCGGCAGGTTGTGGACGGCTAATTCGACTTCGGAAGCCGCTTATAAAAACCAGGTGATCTTTTATAATTTCAATGGAAACGGAGGAAAAGCGGCTGTTACTACCGATCCCAATGCGTATCCTATTACGGGATATGTATTGACAAAGTATATACATCCGGACGATGCATGGGCAGGTCTTGGCGCCGCCCGTCTTTCGAAGCCTTTTCCAATCATCCGGTATGCTGAGATTCTTCTTTCTTATGTCGAAGCGCTGAATAACCTGACAAAATCCTACACGCTTACCGATGCCGATGGAAATCCGCAATCGTTTAACCGTGATGTGGCACAAATCAAATTCTATTTTAATCAGGTGCGTTTCAGAGCAGGTTTGCCCGGTATGACCGATGCGGAAGCTAACGATCCGGCAACTGTTCAGCGTTTAATCGAGCGTGAGCGTATGATTGAGTTTGTACACGAAAACCGGCGATTCTACGATGTGCGCCGCTGGGGAAAGTACGAAGACAGTGAAAATGAACTGATGATGGGTATGGATACCGATGCCGACGGCGATGCTTACTATACGCGGGTACCGCTTAACAGTTCCATAGCCAGAAACCGTTTGGTTGATAAAAAATTGATTTTTATGCCGATTATGAAATCCGAATTGCTGAAAGCGCCAATGCTTGACCAGAATCCCGGATGGTAATTTTTTATTTAGAGTTAAAATGATAAATATTAATAGAATATAAATATGAAAAAGTATTTTAATATTTTCCTGATTGGAATCATTGTCGCCATTTTCACGGCGTGTAATGAAGAGGATTATTCTACAAAAGAATTTTACAAGGATGTAGTGTTTTTGCTCAGCAAGGAAAATTACAATGTGTATAATCAGGTTTATCCGTTTAATAATGGGGCTCAAGTGATTGGATACCTGTCGATCGGCTGTGGAGGTTCACGTCCTAATGCTAAAGCGTTTACGGTGGAATTGGAAAACGATACGGTCTTGTTAAATAAATACAACAGGGGAAATTTTGATATCAATACATCAAAATACGCCAGGTTGCTGCCTGCAAATAAGTATAAGATAGATAGTTATACGGTTAATTTCCCTGCTAATAATGAAGATCAATATGTGAAAGTGCCTGTATCTGTCACACCTGACGGATTATCTCCCGATTCCATCTATTTTATTCCTCTTTCCATCAAAAGCGTATCCAACTACGAGGTGAATCCCGCCAAGTCGAACGTATTGTTCAGAGTATTGGTGGAAAACTATTATGCCGAACAGTTGCATGATACCTACTATCAATTGAAGGGGAGCATTCTGAATGATGCCGGAAGCGTTACAGGCGGTATTGCCGGTTCCGCATTGGTTAGGCCGATTAATAAAAGCGCCGTGCGTTTATATGCGGGGAGCGAAGTGCAGACTAATGTTTCGACTGTCAGTGATATTTTAAAATTTTCCATTGTTCTGACAGTAGATGCAAACAATCATGTACAGATTACGCCCTACGGTTCTATTCAAGTAGAACAGTTCGATACCGGCGGATGGAATATTTATGAAGAAGTCAGGAAAAATGCGATAAGCGAGGATGTTAATAAATATTTCAACCTGTATTACCGTTACCGGACTGTGAAAACGCCGGCAACAGATACGACTCCTGCGGTTTACAATAATTGGATAATTGTTCAGGAAACCTTGAAACGATTGGAAATTTAAATATCACGCCGTATTGAATTATGAACAAGGTGCTATTATTAATAACCGGAATTATTTTAACAGGCAGTTTGCTCCATGCGCAAACCATTGAAAAGATTTATCCGGGGATATGGAAGATTACTTATGGTCAGCCGGAAAAATATCTGCCGGCTGACTTTAAGGAAGCGCCGGCGTCGGATGCGTTATCGAAAATGGACGACCGCGGTGCCGAACCTTTCGACCTCAAGTCGATACATTTCAAACAAATGGCTCGAGGCGCGGTTGCCGAATTTACATTGGACGATTCCGAAAAGATTTACGGTTTCGGCTTGCAGGTTAATTCTTTCCAACAGCGGGGAATGCGCCGCGATATCCGGAATAATAGCTGGACAACCGGCAATGTGGGGTTCAGCCATGCATCTATCCCTTTTTTCATTTCGTCCAAGGGATACGGATTATTGGTCAATACGGCGAGATATTCGACCTTTTATATGGGGTCGCAAAACAAAATAGCCAAATCGGCAGCCCTTGCGCAGAAT
>Ga0209629_10000214_pt1 | contig 29642 bp, 29 predicted proteins | sample TergutCu122P5_FD_187286 | JGI IMG/M metagenome (GOLD analysis project Ga0209629, IMG submission 187286) | Cubitermes ugandensis P5 segment gut microbial communities from Kakamega Forest, Kenya - Cu122 P5 (SPAdes) (version 2) | ecosystem: Host-associated > Arthropoda: Insects > Digestive system...
CAACAATAACCGCATTCTTGCCCCTTCGCCCGATTTTGTTTTTCAGGAATATGACCACGTGTGGATTGTCGGCGATATAAAACGTTTGAAAAACCTGATTCTTTAATGATTAATGATTAATGATTAATGTTTAATGATGTCTATATTCTATTAGCGTAAGCGGTCTATGTTCTATGTTCAAAAAAATGGTAAATAGTAAATTATTCGATATTTGTTTTTCGCCCGCTTTGTATTCTTTTTATGCTGAAAATGAATACGAAATTGTTGTGGTTGTCGATGTTTTTCGCGCAACTACAACGATTTGTGCTGCTTTTGCAGCTGGTGCAGCGGCTGTGCGACCTGTGAAATCGTTGCAGGAAGCGCAGGCAGCCAAAGCGCAGGGCGATATTGTCGGGGCGGAACGTAATGCCGATAAATGTGATTTTGCAGATTTCGGAAATTCGCCTTATGATTATTTGCCCGAAAAACTGCACGGAAAAACTTTGATTTTCACTTCTACCAACGGCACTGCTGCCATCGAAACGGCAAAAAATGCCAAAGAAATTATTATCGGTGCCTTTGTAAATTTGCAGACCGTTGCCGATTTTTGTGTAAAAAGCAAAAAAAACGTACTTGTACTTTGCGCAGGTTGGATGAACCGTTTTTGCGTTGAAGATATGCTTTTTGGCGGTGTGCTGGCGGAAATTTTGCTGGAAAACAATTTTATTTCAAAGTCGGATTCTGTTTTTATGGCACAGAATCTGTGGCGGCAGGCGAAAAACAATGTTTTTGATTTTTTAAAAGGAACAGAACATATTTCCCGCCTGCAAAAACGTTTTTTAAATAAAGATATAGAATTTTGCCTGCAAAAAAACACAATCAATCTTTTACCTGTTTTTGATAAAAAATTGAATGTTATAAATTTAAGAAAATTTTAAGATTCTGTTTAAATTTAACAAAACTTCGTTTTGTCATTGCGGGCTTGACCCGCAATCTGAAATATTCTAAAACGTTATTATTTAACAAGTTATATTACAGTTACTTTACAAAACATTGAAAATTTTTCTAACTACTCATTGTTTGAGATTGCGGGTCAAGCCCGCAATGACAGTTGGCGTTAGATTTGATAATATTTTTAAAAATAAAATTTAAACAGATTTTAAACAAATAAACTAATTCGGCAAATACCCTTCAATTATTTTCTATCTCGGCACTTCTGTCCCTTCGATAATTTGTTTTGCAACTTGTGTAGTTGTCAGCCCTTCCATTTCGCGTTCCGGTGTGAGTAAAATCCTGTGTTTCAACACATAAGCGGCAATAAACTTCACATCGTCTGGCGTAATAAAATCCTTACCCTGCATTGCTGCGTATGCTTTTGAGGCATTTAAAATAGCGATTGAGGCACGCGGCGAAGCACCCAAATACAAATTTGCATTTGTTCGCGTGGCAACAACAATTTTTGCAATATATTCCACAAGAGAATTTTCGGCGTGAATTTGCCGCACAAGTTCCTGAAATTTAACAATTTCTGCTGCCGAAACAACTTTTTCAACTGCCGCCGTTTCATCTTCCAAGTACAAGGAATTATGATTTTTAACAATGTTAATTTCCTCTTCGAGCGTGGGATAATTTATATCAATTTTGAAAAGAAAACGGTCTAACTGCGCCTCCGGCAGCCGATATGTTCCTTCCTGTTCTATCGGATTTTGCGTGGCAAGAACGGTAAAAGGTCTTGAAAATGAGCGCGTTTGTCCATCAACGGTAATTTGTCTCTCTGCCATTACCTCAAAAAGTGCTGCCTGAGTTTTTGCAGGTGCGCGGTTAATTTCGTCAATTAAAACAATATATGCAAAAACAGGACCTTTTTTAAACTCAAAGTCAGTCAGTTTTTCATTAAAAACCGACGTTCCAATAACGTCAGACGGCATTAAGTCGGGCGTAAATTGAATTCGGCTAAACGGCGCACTGATACATTTTGCCGTCAGTTTTGCCAAAATAGTTTTTGCAACGCCCGGAACGCCTTCAATCAATAAATGTCCGTCAGCGAGAATTGCCGTTAAAACAAGGTCTATTGCAATATCTTGACCTACAATTACTTTCTTGATTTCCGAACGAATGCGCTCGACTGCCGATTTCAGTTCCGACAACTCAATTCTACTTTGATAATGGTAATTTTCTGTTTCCATTTTCTTAAAAATTTTTGTGCAAAAGTACAAAAAAAGTACAAATTTCAGTTTAAAGTATTGATTTTCTTCATTGATTTTTCAAAAAAAAGAAGATTAATTTGCTTGTATATTTTGTCCTTGCATTTTTACAAATTGCATTGGAGTTATGCCGACGATTGACTTAAAAATGCGGTTGAAGGTCGCCTGATGACGAAAACCTGCCGACTTGTAAATATATTCCATCGTAAATTTGGCTTGAAGATTTTCATTTAACATCGATTTTACCTTATTCACACGGTAAATATTTACAAATGTTGAAAAATTATTCCCCGAACCGATTGATATCGCCTTGCGGATATAATTTTGATTAACATTCAAATCAGCAGACAGCAACGCAATATCAAAATCAGGATTCAGATATGGTTTGTTTTTATCAAAAAAATTCAAAATATCGGCGTAAAGTGTTGAAAAATTCACATTATTTTCCTTATTGTTTTTTACGTATTCGACAATATTATTAAAAATTATTGAGTAAAAAATTAAAAAAATAGCCAAAATTATTGCTATAAATATACACATTGTGTCCAATATATGTTGCTGATTATCACTAATTTGGACTGATAAATTCACGTGCGGCGTAATAAAAATCAAGGCGGCAATTAATACCAATGTTGCAATGCACCACTTGAGCATTTGTTTTAGCCCTAATGTAAGTGAGGCGATTGGAATCATCAAATACCACAAAAAAGCGCGCAGGTTTGATTCCTTCAACGTCATTATCACAATGGGTGCAAAAGCAACAAAGATAAACACAAAGTAAAAATTTATTACCGTCTGCATTTTGTCTAAATCGCAACGGCATAAAAGTACGAACCACGCACAATGTATTATGGCGTAGAATGTAAAAATTGCATCAAAAGGGGAAATTTTTTGATGAATAAAATAGCCCGCAAAAAAAGAAAAAAATGCGGAAATTACTCCAAAAATAAAAAGGAGGTAGCGTTCCTTGTTGATTTTAAATTTTTTCATAGTTATATAATAATTGGTAAATATATTTACAAAATTACAAAATTTTTTTTGTAATACAAATTATTTTTATAATTTTGCGAAAAAAATAATTTTTAACATTTAAAATGTAAAAAATATGGACAAGAAACTCACTCGTTCGACAAATAAAATGCTTGCAGGCGTTTGTGGAGGCATTGCAGAGTACTTTAATTTAGACCCGACAGTTGTGCGCGTTGGTTACGCATTTTTATCGATTTTTTCGGCAGGATTTCCCGGACTTTTGCTGTATCTGATTATGTGGCTTGTGATGCCGGCAAAGTCGCAGGAGAATGTTTAGATTTTTTCCTGTTTAAAGGATGAAAATCTAAAATTGTTTGACGCAGGTAATTAATATCAATGTGCGTATAAAGTTCTGTGGTTGTGATAGATGAATGTCCGAGCAACTCCTGAATTGCGCGTAGATTTGCTCCGTTTTCGAGCAGATGCGTGGCAAAGGAATGACGAAACGTGTGCGGGCTAATATTTTTTGAAATTCCCGCCTGTTCTGCCAAAGTTTTTACCAAATCAAAAATTTTTGCGCGTGTAAGTTTTCTACCACGGCGGCTAAGAAACAGTATATCAACGTCTTCTTTTCTGATTTTCAATTCTTTGCGATACTTTAACCAATGATTAATTTGTGTAATTGAATCAGGCGAAAGTGGCACAAGCCGCTGTTTGCTGCCTTTTCCAAGCACAATCATATAGCCCTCTTCCCAGTAAATATTTGATATTTGCAGATTTATAAGTTCCGAAACGCGCACACCCGAACCATACATTGTCTCAATAATTGCCCGATTGCGATGTCCTTCGGGTTTTGAAAGGTCGATGGCATCAATTATTGCATCAATTTCTTCCAACGAAAGTATTTGCGGCAGCCGTAACCCGATTTTTGGCATATCAAGCAGTTCGGTCGGGTCGTTTTCTATAATATTTTTATAAATTAAAAAATTATAAAACGATTTTATGCTCGACAAAACCCGCGCTTGAGTACGCACATTCACCCCGGCATTGTTAATTTCTACAACAAAATCTTTCAAAATTTCGTAAGTTGCCTCTTGTAGATTTATTCCAGCATCATCAAGAAATTTTTTAAGTTTTCCCAAATCACGCAAATACGCCTCGACAGTATTGTCCGAAAGCCCTTTTTCAAATTTTAAATAAATATTATATTCTTTTTCCAAATTTTCCATTTTAGAAAAAAACAGGATTATTAAAATATGGATTTTTTAAAAGAAAGAAATTTTAATTATCGTGTCGTAGTGAAATAGGTTCAATTTATTATATAGAAAATAACTCATTCCCCGCTCAATTTTATATCCCGAATCATTAATTGGATTGAGGTGTTGCCGTTAAAGGTGTTTTCTTCGAGTGTGTAGCAAATATCCAACGTATTCAGTGCTTTGAGCGGCTCGTTAAATTCGTACATACGAAAAGCGATTCCGTTCATCACGTTTTCGCTGCTCGAATCAATAAGTTCGAGTTTGAGATGTTCCTGTTCCTTGCCCACAAGACGGCTCGTGCCATAATCGAACACTTTGTGCGACACAAAAACGGGCTTCATATTATCCGGTCCAAAAGGCGCAAACTGCTTTAAAATTCTGAAAAATTTTGGGGTAATATCTTTAAATTCAATTTCGGCATCAACTTCAATTTGCGGCGAAAGCATTTCTTCGGTAATATTTTCGCAGACAAACTGCTCGAACCGTTCCATAAAAATCGGCACATTTTCAATTTTCATCGAAAGTCCGGCGGCGTAAGTGTGTCCGCCAAAGTTTTCGAGCAAATCGCGGCAACTGTCAATCGCCCGATACAAATCAAAACCGGGAATTGAGCGCGCCGACCCCGAAGCCAGCCCGTTGGATTGCGTCATTACCACCGAAGGACGAAAAAATTCTTCGGTAAGCCGTGAGGCAACAATTCCGATAACGCCCTTGTGCCAGTCGGGGTTGTAAAGCACGATTGACTTTTTTGCCATCAATTTTTCGTCCGATTTTACAAGCGCAATCGCCTCGTCGGTAATGTTTTTGTCGAGTTCTTTGCGGTCGTTGTTGTATTCGTTAAGAATTTCGCTTTTGCCTTTAACAAAAGAAATTTCCTTTGAAACAAGCAGTTGCACTGCCTCTGATGCAAGTTTTATTCGTCCTGTTGCGTTAATACGTGGTCCGATTTTAAAAACAATATCGCTGACGGTAATTTCGCGCTCATCGAGTCCGCAAATATCGATAATTCCTTTAATTCCTGCCGACGGTTTTGTGTTCAACTGTTTTAAACCAAAAAATGCCAAAATACGATTTTCGCCCGTAATCGGCACAATATCAGATGCAATGCTCAGGGCAACCAAATCCAAGAGCGGAATTAATTCCGAAAAATCAATATTATTTTTCAAAGAAAATGCCTGCAAAAGTTTAAAACCCACCCCGCAACCCGACAAATGTTTGTACGGATAGTTACAATCAGTACGTTTGGGGTCAAGAATGGCAATGGCGGGCGGCAGTTGGTCGTCGGGGGTGTGATGGTCGCAAACGATAAAATCAACGCCGAGTTCTTTTGCGTGTGCAATCCGTTCATTTGCCTTAATGCCGCAATCAAGCGCAATAACAAGCGTGTAGCCATTTTTTGCGGCATATTCCACGCCTTTGGCAGAAATTCCGTAACCTTCGTTGTAGCGGTCGGGCAGGTAAAAACCGATTTGAGTTGAATATTTTGTCAGAAAACGATAAACCATTGCAACAGAAGTAGTTCCATCAACATCATAATCGCCATAAACCAGAATTTTTTCGTTGTTTTGCAAAGCCACAGTAAGCCGTTCTACCGCCTCGTGCATATCAGCCATAAGAAACGGGTCGTGCAGGTCGTCTAAATTTGGGCGGAAAAACTGCCGTGCCTCGTCAAAAGTTTTTATTCCGCGTTGCACAAGCAGCCGTGCAAGTATCGAATTGATACTCAGTTGCCCTGCAAGCAGATTCTGCACGTCAATTTCATCATCTGTAAGCGTATTATAAAGCCAGCGATTTATCATAAATTTTTATTTCAAGATTTCAAATTCCGAAATTTCAAGATTATTGTCATTTACATTTGAAATTATTATTAAAAAAAGTCAAAAAACATAAGTTAAATTTACCGAAAAATCTTTATTGCTAAAATTCTTTACAAAATCAGAAGTTGAAAGCGGGGAATGCATAAAACCCCAGTCCCAGGTTAATCCTAATTGAATTTTTCCAAAAAGTTGCACTCCCCCACCCGCCGAAACGCCCACATCTACGCGTTCGGTAACGCTGCGAAAGGTCATTTGTTCGGAAGAGTTATTAATATTGTTAATCGTTTTTCCGTTAAAAAGATATGAGAAATATACACCTGCAGTTCCATAAATATTTATTGGAGAAATTATCGGCGGCGTAAAACGAATATTTAACGGCATTTGAATATAGTTAAGTTCATCAAACTTTTCGACATCTGAACTACCGCTCGTGTAGTTGTAGAAACTACCTTTTTTAATATACAGCGCACCAATTTCGGTACCAAAACCGGTTCTGCCAAACTTGCTTTGCCAAACCAACCCTGCCTGAAAACCTGTCAGTTTGTCGGTCGAAAAATTTTGTGGCTCGTTAATAAATGTACGAACCTGCTCGGCACTGTTCACACCAATACGAACTCCAAGTTGAGCAAAAATATTGATTGTCAATAATATAAGGAAAGTATTTGTTATAAAAAATCTTTTCATCGTTATCTATTTTTTCCTTTTTCAAAAAAATGATATAATATTTTTTTAACAGCAAAAATTATACTTTATTGCGTTTGCGTGATTTTTTTTTGTATTTTTGCAAAAAAATATGCTTATTAAGGATTGAAATTTTTTTTTAATTTACATAACCCCAAAAAACAAAAAAATTATGACAGAAGAAATTTTAAACAAATCGTACAAAAAAGTAAATTTCGTGTTTATTGGGGCGTATTTTTCCATTTTGGTAATGATAATAATCGGTTATTTTTGGGGAAATAAAGATGGAATTTGGAACGCTCAAAGCAACTCAGCAATCACGCTGACATCAATTTATTACATTTTTTTGCTGGCAACGATTCCTCTGAGTTTATTTTTATTCAGTAAAAAAATAAAACAGTGGGCTGCGTTGCCAAACGAGTTGGAAAAACTCAAAAAATACGAACACGGCGCAATTTTGCGCGTTGTGGGTGTATGGGCAAGTGGTTTTATTGGAACAATCATTTATTTTTTTCTGATAAATTCGACTTCAATAATTTTTTGCGTATGTATTTCGATTGTGGCTTTGCTTTTTTGCAAAACAAATACGCGAACAATTTTTGCAGATTTGAACCTGAAAAATAATGATTAATGTTTAATGTTTAATGTTTAATGATTAATAAAAAAATAATTTTGAAATTTGGAATCTTGAAATCTTGAAATCTTGAAATAAAAAAAATATGTTAATAGCAGTAGATTTTGACGGAACGATTGTGGCGCACGAATATCCTTTTATCGGAAAGGAAATTCCTTTTGCTTTTGCCACGCTGAAAAAACTTATTGACGACGGTCATCGGTTGATTTTGTGGACTGTGCGCGAAGGAAAAGAGCTGCAAGATGCGGTGGATTTTTGCCGCTCGAAAGGGATTGAATTTTACGCAATTAACAGCAATTATCCCGAGCAGTTGCCCGAAGGCGAAATGCAGCCGCGCAAACTTATGGTCGATTTATTTATTGACGACCGCAACCTCGGCGGCTTGCCCGACTGGGGCGTGATTTACCGTATGATTGCCTCAGGCGACCCACTAAACCCCGCAAGTGCAGAAATAAAAAGTGAAATGCCGCCCATAAAAAAGAAAAAATGGGGAATGTTTTAATTTTTTCCTTTAAAAATGAGTTTTAAAATTAAAATATTAATTATAAGTATTTTATGCGTTGCAATAAATATATCGGCGCAGATAAAACTTGGCGACTGGGGTACGCTTACAGGCAGTGTGCAGACAGATAATTTGATTGATGCGCCAAAATTCAACAAGTTTCAGGACAATACTTACGTTGATTTTAATCTTAATTCAAAAAATATTTTAGCGGGCTTGCGGCTCGAATATTTGCAATTTCCGCTTCCCGGCTACGAAACAGATTTTGCCGGCTATGGCATTGGAAATGTGTTTGTTACAGGAAAATATAAAAACGCAGAACTTACTTTCGGCAATTTTTACGAGCAGTTTGGCAGCGGACTGATTTTTCGCACTTACGAAGAACGGACAATGGGAATTGACAATTCGCTGCTTGGTGCGCGTTTTAAATTTAATCCTTTTAAAGGTGTCTATTTTAAGTTTTTAGGCGGAAAGCAACGGCGATATTTTCGCTATAACAACAGTTTTGTCTGGGGCGCAGATGCCGAAATAAATATTGATGAATGGATTAAAAAATTTCAGGATTCGGGCAATTTTTTAATGTTTGGTGCTTCATACGTTGGAAAGCGCGAAAAAGACGAAAATATTATTTTTGTAAATGAAAATAAACTTTTTCGCTTAAACCTGCCGATGACCGTTGCTGCCGCCGATTTCCGAATGAGGTTTCAAAAAGGAAATATTGCTGTTTTGGCAGAATATGCACTAAAATCACAAGACCCTTCTGCCGACAACGGTTATATTTATCACAGCGGAAATGTTGCTCTGGCTTCGTTTTCTTATTCTAAAAAAGGCATTTCGACACTTGTACAGGCAAAACGTAGCGATAATATGTCGTTTCGCAGTAGCCGCTCAATGACGGGAATTTCTTCTTTTCTCAATCATTTGCCTGCTTTTACCCAGCAGCAGACCTACGCATTGCCTGCAATTTATCCTTATGCCACGCAAACGGGCGGCGAATGGGCTTTTCAAGGCGATTTTAGTTATAATTTTCCAAGAAAAACCGCTCTGGGCGGTAAATACGGCACTTTAATTCGTCTTAATATTTCTCATATTCGTGAAATTAAAAAAAATATTATTGAAAAAACAAATGCTGTTTCAGACGATATTTATGAATATCATTCGCTCTTTTTTGCAATGGGGGAAACGCTTTATTATCAGGATATTAACTTAACCGTTGATAAAAAAATAAGTCCGAATTTGAAACTTACCGCAATGTATATGTTTCAAAAATATAATCCGGACGTGATTGTGCAGCACAAAGAAAATATTATTACTTCGCATATTTTGGTAACGGAAGGTAAATATAATATCTCAAAAAAAATAACTTTACGCGGCGAACTGCAATATCTTTTGGCAAGTAAATATTCGCCTTTTTATGGAAAAATTTTGGAGCCGAGCGAACGTGCAAATCTTGGCGATTGGGCTTTTGCGCTTGCGGAATTGTCGGTTGCGCCAAATTTTATGTTTGCCGTTCAGGATTTATGGAATGTTGGCACAACAAAAAAGCACTATTATATGGCAACAGGCGCATATTCTTTCGGTTCGCATCGAGTTCAGTTAGGTTTTGGCAAAACGCGCGCCGGATACGACTGTTCGGGTGGTGTTTGCCGCTTTGTGCCAGAAACTTACGGTGTTAAATTGGGTTATAATTATACATTTTAAAATAATTATTAAATATTAAAGTTTTTATTAATTAAGCAAAAATGTTTTGTTATACTAACTGTAAAATAAAAATCCAATTACAGAATTCAATTTTTGTAATTGTTATTAATTTTGAATAATGCTATTGTTTATTATTTTTTTTTGTTATTTTGAGGCAAAATAAAACTTTTTTCTAAACAAATAAAAAAAATTGTGTTATTAAAAAAAAATGTGTTATCTTTGTAAAAATTTTAAAAATAATAATTTAATAAATTTTATATGAAAACAAAAGTATTTATATCAATTTGGTTTCCAATTTTTTATAACAATTTCGATGAATGCACAACTTAAAGTTGATACAAGTGGTAATACAGAAGTGATAGGGAAACTTTCTATTACTGGAAATATTAGTGGAACAGGAAATGATAATTATGTTGTAGACATACAGCGTGAGGGTAATTCTACTTCTACCAGTTACAGTGGAATGCATATTAATGTATCTACGGTTGGTAATTCAACCTTTAAATCAATAGGTCTGTTAGCAGAGGCAGGAAAATGGGTGGGCAACACGCCTACTGCATCAGGTATTGGAGTAAAGGGCGTCAGTAATATGGCTGGATATGGAGTTGTCGGTTTAATTAATGGAACTGTGCCTGTAGGAGTAGGTGTTTATGGTGGAACGGGAAGTATAGAAATGCCTCTTGATGGCGGACTTTACGCAGGTTATTTTGCGGGTAGTGTAAAAATAACCAATCAACTTATAGTAAATAGTACCACCTATAATTCTGACCTACGTTTAAAACAAAACATTGTTGACTTGGGGGATTTCTCCACAATGCAGAATACAAACGGTGTAGGTAGCAGCCAAAACAACGGTGGTATTTTAAGTACTGTTTTATCAATGAATCCAATTCAGTATAATATCAGACAGATGTATTTTGCTTCTGTTGGTGATACAGCAAGCGTTGGAACAGCAATGTTTGATGAAAATTCACAACTTTTTCAAAAGAAACACTACGGGTTGATAGCGCAGGAATTGCAAACATTGTATCCTGATTTGGTTTATGTGGGACAAGACGGATATTTGTCAGTTGATTACATTGGTATAATTCCATTGCTGATACAATCGATAAAAGAATTAAAGGCACAAATTGATAATAAAGGTGGTTTGATTGTAATTGATGACCCTGTTATATATAAAACACCTTCTATTTCAAAAAGTGTTGGTAATAACCCTGCTTCTGTACCTTCATTATCTCAAAATATGCCAAATCCGTTTTCTCAGGCAACAGAAATAAATTATTTTTTACCTTCAACTATAAATAATGCCTTATTGTGTATTTATGACCTTAATGGCAGGCAGCTGAAGCAAATCCTCCTTACTCAACGAGGCGAAGGTTCTCAAATAATTTCCGGCTCCGAGTTTGCAGCAGGCATTTATTTGTACGCTCTTATTGCTGATAGCAAAGAGATAGATGTTAAACGTATGATTTTAACAGAATAGGAGGTGATGATATGAAAAAATATATTTTTATAACAATGATGTTTCAATTTGCCTGTGGTTGTAGTCATTCGCCAGCGCAAAACATAATATCTAATATAACAGCAACTCCCACTGAACATAGCCACAGTGCAATGTTAATTGATAGATTTAATACGTTACGCGAATTAAATAATCTTGGAAAGATTGAACACGATACTATTTTAGATAATATTAGTAAAATATTGATGGCAAATCAGTTCTTAAAAAATGCAGAAGGAGTGTATAATGAAGATTCAGTAAGGTTACTACTTTATAAAAATGGTGTAATTGATTATCATTACACGATTCAAGAAACGCTTGATATAGATACGGTAATAGTTTATAGTAAATTCTTATTAGCGGACAAATCTGACAATATTCGTGTAGGTTCTTTTAGAAATGGGGTAAATAATATTTTGTTCAAAACAACGAGTTTTCTAAAATTTATTTATGGTACTATGTCTGTTCATTCTGATAAAATGGATTGGTTGCATAATCAAACTTCAGCCAAGGTATATACGGATTCTATCATTCATTATTTCAAAATTTTGATACCAGATGAATATTATTATCAATTCTATGATCACATTCCATCTAACATAGATAAAATGCAAAATATAAAAATGGAACAAGGATATTTCGAAAATTTATCTATAAATGAAAATTTTGATTTAATTATAAAATCAAGAGGATTAGAAACAGAAATGTTTTTGATTATATCTGGTAAAAATAATGGTAGAGTAATTGTAACAAAATAATATTTTTTTATGAAAACAAATAATATTTTGATTATTTTACTGTGCCTATTATCTATACAAATACAAAATATAAATGCATAATATATTAAAACTATGTATAATTATAAAGGCAGTGGTAGTGATATTGGAGTTTACTTTTGGTATGATATGCTTTTATCTTATAATGTTCCTATTACAGGACATTATTGGATGGATATTGTAAATGGAGCAAACAAAGGAATATTTTGTAACAATGTTAAATCTGACGCTATTGTCAACAATAATCTAACAAATGTTTACAGAGAGGTTACTTCTCTTTCAAATCGTTTAACCATCACAGCAAATGAAACACCGGTAGGTGATTTTTGGCAAAATAATATTTTTCTTGATATTGCAGCAGGATATAATCAGAATACAGTACATTTTCAAATCAGTTATGATAATATGACCACATCTGTTAATTTAAATAATGCTGTACATAAAAGTTCTGGGTCTTTTCCTGTTGTAATCAACACTTTGCCTTTTTATGTATTGAATTATTTGAATGCAACAACGCTTGTGGAATCTAATAATGCAAGCATTAAAAGTACAGCGCAGTCAATAACTGCAGGTTGTACAGATTTAAGAGATGCAGTAATAAAGTTATGCCAGTGGATAGAAGCATATATTAAAGAGGTCAATACTAATCCACAACCATCAAATCAATCGTCAATTGTTTTTTCAACTAAAACAGCCGATTGTGATGGTGCTGCGCATTTATTAGCTGCTTTTTGCCGTAGTTTACATATTCCTGCCAGAATTGTTTGTGGATATATAATTAATCACAGCGTATCATACCCTACAAATACAGGTACAATTACATTAGGAAATGGTAATGGCACAATTGTTACAGGTCATGCTGCTTGCGAAATTTATATTCCATATCTGGATGCATGGGTTCGGTGTGATCCCGCTCAACGAACTACATTATTTGGTCCACAACAGTTTATTAAAATAGCCACTGGGATGGACTCCAACGATTTGTTAACCTATGGTTGTAGTGTTAATATTCATTATAATCAGGCTGTAGCACCTCAAATAACTCAAATATCTTTAAATCCAAGCGTGTATACAAATAACAATAATATAGCAAGTTTTCAATATGTTAATTCGGAAATATTTATGAGCAATTACAATACAGTAGGTAATTTTGGTTTACTTTGTGCTTTTGACCCAAGCGTGACTAATGGATTTTATGATGAGGTGAAAATTCAAAATCAAGATGTTGGAACAACTTTACCATGGGGTTGTTCTCTTTCTGATAATGCATTTTTATTAACGGAAAATTCTTCTGCTCATTTTTATGCGATATTTACTTCGGGTAGTACTCCTGTAACTTACCCTGTTGGATTTGACTGGTCGATTGTACTGTTTACTGCTGATGGCGAAGAGTATACATATGCACAGCAAGATGGTTTGCCTTCATTGTTAATAAATTATAACAGTGAAGGTTGCTGTTGGGTAACTAATGTAGGAATTTTGCCTTCCTATGACTGGTTGTACGACCCATCAGGCAATATTTATGGAAAAGTCAGAGTAACCGTACATATCAGTGATGGTGATACTAAATATGATGAAGCCGATATAGGTGTTATTCCTCCATGTATTGTTTATTTTTCAAACCAAACAGTTAATACAAACACTGCTGTTAATGGTTGTATTGATTTAAATATTCAAAATGTAAATGTTACCAATAATGCCAAATTAAAACTTAATGCACCTGATGAAGTTATTATCGATAGTAATTTTGAAGTCAAATTAGGTTCGAAATTGGAAATAAAATAAATTATAAACTAATAATAATTAATAATTTTAATAAATAAAAAAATGAACAACGTTCACAATCAAGCCATACCCGCAGAAACATTAGCGGTGGCTCAAAAAAAAATTGATGAAGTAAAAGAACTTCTCAGTCCCTATTTAACAAATCTTACAGCCGCTCAACGTCACGAGATGGCAAAGATGGGTGATAAAACAGTCGCTTTCGTCTCAAAGGCGTTCGAATTGGCAGGTCAAAATCCTGCGTTATGCCCGGGGTATATGGATATGGCGGCTTTTGGAGTTGATATGGCTGACGCTACAAAACTGTTAGTTATTGAAAACTCTTTACAACAATTGCTACACGCTATTGATGATACTTCAATGGTTGCCGGCAGCGAGGCATATCATTCAGCACTTGTGTTTTACAATACTGTAAAAGAGGCTGCGAGTAAAAATATAAATGGAGCAAAAGCAGTTTTTGAAGATCTTAAATCCCGTTTCCCTCATATACAGCGAAAACAGAAAACAGTATAAAAGAATGGATTCTCATAAAAAGAACCTTGCGAGATACTGAAAGTATCGGCGATGCTACTAAAAGAACCTCGTGAAAAACTAAAAGCATCGGCTGATATATTAAAAGAATCTCGTGTAATACTAAAAGCATTGGCTGAGATTCTAAAAGAACCTCGCGAGATACTTAAAAGTATCGGCGGTTATACTAAATGAACCTCGCGTGGTGCAAAAAACGTCACAAGTGAGGTAAAATCAAACAAGCATCGCAAAAAAGCGGTGCATGTTTTTTTAAATATTTTCATTAACTTTGCACAAAAAAGAGTTTATATAAATTAAGCAAAATTTTGTTGTTACACTAACTGTAAAATAAAAAAAACAATGTCAGAAGTCAATTTTTGTAATTATTATTAATTTGTATAATGCTAAATATTAATAAAAATGAATATAAATGTTATAAAAAATTATGTGAAATATAGTATTTTGCAAATTCTAATGTTGATTATATTTGCGAAATGCGACCAAATAAATGATGATGAGCGTTTTATTCCTTATGGAAATCAAAATTTTGAAAATACGGTTTTGCTGGAAGATTTTACGGGCGTTTTTTGCTCAAACTGTCCGCGTGCCGCTGCAACTGCCTCCGTGCTAAAATCTGCTTTGGGCGAGCATTTGACCGTTGTCAGTATTCACGCCGGCACATTTGCTACCGATTCTTTTCGCACGGCTGCCGGATATGCGTATCAGCAGTATTTTTATCTTCAAAATAACGCATATCCGGCGGGAATGATTAGCCGAACAAAAGTCAATGGAAATTATATAAATACCAACGATGCAAAGTGGGGAAATGATATTTTAAACCGTTTGAAAGCCAAAATTCCAAATATTCGCATTACTATTGAGCCGGATTATAACCCGACAGACAGCAGTTTTGTTGTAAAATCATCAATTTTAGCAAAAGTGAAGCCGAAAAATCCCTTAAAACTGCAACTTTGGCTTGTCGAAAGCGAAATTGTCAGTTTTCAGGTTGGGCAGGGAAATAATTATGTTCATAATCACGTTTTACGCGATGCAATTAACGGAATCTGGGGCGAAGATATTTCTGTAAATATCAATGAAGCAAGCGATTATATTAGCGAAAAATATTTTTTATCAAAATTAAAAACCAACACAAGCCCCAAAAACAGTGGAAAACCCGAAAATATGGTTGTTGTCGGTTTTATATACGACAGCGCAACAATGGAAGTGATTGATGTAAAAGAAATTCCATTAATGATTAATGGTTAATGATTAATGAAATGGATTTTTAAAAATAAAAAATAAAAGGAATTTAAAAATGAAAAATTTAAAAGATTACAAAATAATTTTGGGTTCGGGGTCGCCACGCCGCAGAGATTTGTTAGCGGGGCTGGGATTTGAATTTGAAGTAAAAAATATTAATATTGACGAATCGTTCCCGTCTGAGTTGAGCGGAGAAGAAATTCCTGTTTTTTTGGCAGAAAAAAAATCGCAGGCATTTGAATTGCAAAATAACGAATTGTTGATAACGGCAGATACAGTAGTTTTGCTTGGTAAAAAAGTTATCGGCAAGCCGACAGATTTGGCTGATGCCAAACTGATTTTACGCAATCTTTCAGGTAAAATTCATAAAGTTGTCTCAGGTGTTTGCCTGCGAACTAATACCACAAAACGCACATTTTCGCAAACAACATCAGTAAAATTTGCTAGATTGACCGCCGCAGAAATTGATTTTTATTCTGAAAATTATCGCCCCTTAGATAAGGCAGGGGCATACGGAATTCAGGAATGGATTGGTTTTGCGGCTGTTGAGTGGATTTACGGCTCTTTTTATAACATAATGGGGCTGCCGGTTCAACAACTTTATAAGGAATTGAAAAATTTTAGTTGTCAAAAATAAAAACCGATACAAAATATCAATAAAAGTATTTTTTTAAAAGTAAAAAATTATTCCTGTTTATTTTCTGCCAAATGTTTTTCCCAAGCCCATGCGCTTCGCAAGGTATCGTCAATAGTTTCACGGGCTTTCCAACCAAGAATTTCATTAGCATAAGTCGGGTCTGCCCACACTTTTTCAATATCACCTTCACGCCGCCCGACAATCTGATACGGAACTTTCACTTCCGTTACACGCTCGAAATTGTTAATAATTTCTAAAACCGAAAGTCCGCGCCCTGTCCCAAGATTAAATATTTCAATATTTTCTTTCATTTTTTTCCGCATCATCCGTTTTAGCGCAATCACATGCGCACGTGCCAAATCGACCACATTAATATAATCGCGGATACACGAACCGTCTGGCGTGTTGTAATCATTACCAAAAACTTTGAGTTCGGGGCGAATTCCGATAGCCGTCTGCGTTACAAACGGCAACAAATTATTTGGTATCCCATTAGGCAATTCTCCGATTAGTGCCGATTTGTGCGCTCCAATTGGATTGAAATATCGCAAAAGAATGGCTTTATAAGTATTCGGTGCGGCATGGGCAGTTTCGCGGATAATTTCTTCACTTATCTGTTTTGTGTTTCCGTAAGGCGATGTCGCAGTTTTTGTCGGCGCATTTTCGGCTACAGGAAGTGTGTCCGGCTGCCCGTAAACTGTGCAGGAAGAGGAAAATACAATATTTTTTATTTTGTGAATTGGCATCAGTTGCAATAAATTAATCAGCGAAACAAGGTTATTTCGGTAGTACATTAGCGGTTTTTCTACCGACTCGCCAACTGCTTTAAACGCAGCAAAATGAATAATTCCGTCAATATCGCGGTGCGTTTCAAACATTCGGTCAAGATTCACATAATCTACACAATCAACGTTTTCGAACACCGGGCGCACTCCCGTAATTTTTTCTATTCCATTTAGAACTTCTATTTTGGAATTTGAAAGATTATCAACAATTATTACATCGAAACCTTCTTTTTGTAGTTCTACAACTGTGTGAGAGCCAATATAGCCCATTCCACCGGTTACCAAAATTTTTGACATATTTATTTTAGAATTTTGAGAATCAAAAGCCAAAAAAGCCATTGTTCATTTTTTTATTTATAAAATATAAGAAAACCACTTCACGTTTTTATTTGCCGAAAAATCAATGTTTTACAAATGAAGTGAAAATAAAAAAAACGAAAAATTATTTTTTTGACAAAGATACGAAATTTTTTTGGAATATAATTTATCGGTTTAATTTTTAGTTTAAAAAAAAACGTATTTTTGCAAAAAATTTTTAGTTTTAAACTTTTAATTTTTAATTAAAAAAATGATTGTTTATAAATTTGGTGGTGCCTCAGTTCGCTCGGCAGATGGCATAAAAAACATAGTTTCAATAGTTTCGGGTGTTTCGGACGACCTTTTTATTGTCGTTTCGGCAATGGGAAAAACCACAAACGCAATGGAAGGCGTGCTTGACGCTTTTATGCGCACTGATAAAAATGAGGCATTGGTGCAACTTACTGAAATTGAGAATTTTCACAGTGAAATTTGCCAACAACTTTTTTCAAACGAGAATGAAACAGCGGAAATTTTAAACCCAATTTTTTTAGAAATTAAAGAATTGATTATTAGCGGAATAGGCGATGATTACGACCGCTGGTACGACCGCTTAGTTTCTTTTGGCGAAATTATTTCTACAAAAATTATTTCCGCTTATTTGACTTATAAAAATATTGACAATAAATGGTTAGATATGAGGAAGTTACTTATTACCGACAGTAATTTCAGAGAGGCAAATGTCAATATGCAGCAAAGTCAGATAAATCTTGGAAAAGCCGTTGATTTTCTGCAACATAGAATTTTTATCGCACAGGGATTTATCGGTGCCAATCATAAAGGCGACCCGACAACACTTGGGCGCGAAGGTTCGGATTATACGGCGGCAATTTTAGGAAATCTGCTTGATGCACAAAGCGTTACGATTTGGAAAGATGTCCCGGGAATTTTAAATGCCGACCCGCGAATTTTCCCCGACACGGTTTTAATACCAGAACTGACTTATGCCGATGCGGTGGAACTCGCTTACAGCGGCGCACAAATTATTCATCCGAAAACCATCAAACCGCTTGAAAATGAGAATATTCCGCTTTTTGTGCGACCGTTTTATTCGCCTGCCGAATCCGGCTCGGTAATTAAAAAGCAGATTGCCCACAGCATTGATGTTCCGATTTTTATTTTGCGTAATAATCAGATTCTCATCAGTTTGCGCCCGCGTGATTTTTCGTTCGTGCTTGAGGAAAGTTTGTCGCGTGCATTTTCGGTAATGAACAAACATCGGCTGAAAGTGTCGCTGATTCAAAGTTCGGCGGTCAGTATTTCGGTAAGTGTGGATAATTCGCGCTACGTTGCAGCGGCGATTGACGAACTTTCCAACGATTTTAAGGTTTCGTACAATGAAAAACTCGAACTTTTAACAATTCGCGGCACAAACAATGAAATAGAAAAAGGTCTTACGAACGGACGGGACATTTTCCTCTCTCAACACACTCGCCGCATTGCAAGATTTTTGATGAAAGAAAAATAAAATATTAGTTTAAAAGTTGTAAAAAGTTATTTTTACTATAAATATATTAGCATAAAACAGATGAAAATCATTCATAATATTTCGGAATTAAATATTTTTATAGAAAAAACCAAAAACGACGGGAAAAGTATTGGTTTTGTACCGACAATGGGTGCGTTGCATTCAGGACATTTATCGTTGGTCGAACGTGCTGTAAATGAGAATGATACAACAGTTGTCAGTATTTTTGTAAATCCAACTCAATTCAACAACAAAGACGATTTGGCAAAATATCCGCGCACTTTACAACGCGATGCTCAAATGCTGGAGGCGGCAGGTTGCGAATTGATTTTTAATCCTGAACCGCAGGAAATTTATTGCGAAAATGACCTTAAAACCACTTTTAAATTTGATTTCGCAGGATTAGACAAAGTTATGGAAGGTGCATTTCGCCCGAATCATTTTAATGGTGTTGTGCAGATTGTGAGCAAACTTTTTCAACTCGTGCGCCCCGACCGTGCATATTTTGGCGAAAAAGATTTTCAGCAACTTGCAATTATTCACAGAATGGTAAAATTACTCGGATATGATGTGAAAATTGTTGATTGTCCGATAGTTAGAGAAAAAAACGGACTTGCAATGAGCAGCCGAAATGAACGGCTTACCGAAAAGCAAAAGGAAATTGCATCAAATATTTTTAAAATATTGTCGGAAAATACTAAATTTGCACCCGAAAAATCGCCAAACGAAATTGCCAAAATTATTGAACATAAAATAAACAAAATCAATGGTTTAAAGGTAGAATATGTGGAAATAGCCGACAGAAAAACCCTGCAAAATGCAAAAAATTGGCTAAAACCGACAATTATCTGTGTAGCAGTGTTTTGTGGCGATGTTCGGCTGATAGATAATATGAAAATTGAGGCATTTTCTTAATTTTTATAATTTTATATTAAAAAATTATGCAAATAGAAATTTTAAAATCGAAAATACATCGCGTAAGCGTTACAGATGCAAATCTGAACTATATCGGCAGTATCACAATCGACCGCGATTTGATGGACGCTGCTAATATTTTACCTTACGAGAAAGTTTTTGTAGTGAATAATAACAACGGCGAACGCTTTGACACCTATGTGATTGAAGGCGAGCGCGAAAGCGGTACAATTTGCATTAATGGTGCTGCAGCACGAAAAGTACAGCGTGGCGATATAATAATTATAATGGCTTATGCTACAATGGATTATGAAGAAGCCAAATCATTTAAGCCCGTAATTATTTTCCCCGACACAGAAACTAACAGGATGAGAAATGCGAAATTTTAAAAAAATATTTTTGGTTTTATTAATTTTTTGTTCGTTGTCGGCGTCTGTCGGTGCGCAATCGGCATATTATGGAAAAATTAAAAAATATTGCAATCTTTATCGTCTCACCTCAAGCCATTCTGCAATTCTGGCTTGGCTCAAGGAGAATACAAAGGTTTTTGTCATTTCTGATGTTGCCGTAAATGGTTTTTTACCCGTAATTTATATCGAAAGCGGCGTTGAAGGTTATATTGCTCAAGATATGATTTTTTTAACCGAAAAAGTAGGTGAAACGCCATTGATTTCGTTTGCCGAAATGTTTTCACAAAATTCTGATACTGTTGTACTTACAGTTAAAAATCTTACCAATCGTACTCTCACTTTAAAAATTGACAAAAACAATTACACCATTTCGGGTACTTCTCAACAACGAATTATACTTAAACCCGGTTCGCACAAATATCTTCTTTTTGGACCAAAATTTTTGCCCCTTATTGGTACCGAAATACTCAACAAAGGGCAAAATTCTACGTGGAATATCAGTGCGATGGCACTAAACTAAAATTCATAAATAATCTATAGCCCTATCCCGCCGCTTTTTTGCTTAGCGTTGCTGTCGTTGTCGAGCGAAGATTTTTTCACATTGACCTGCTTGCCCTGATTGAAATGGAAATTTATTTGAAATATCATCAAATTATTCAGCAATTTCAATCCTGCATCTTGTTTTGCATAATAAACATTGGGAATTTCGGTTAAAGAACCCTGCGTAGATTGTATAAAACCGCTATTAAAAACCGGCGGCACGTAAACTAAGGCGACACTGAGTCGTTTCTGCCAGAAATTTTTTTGAAGCATAATCATCGGAATATCGTTTCCTTGCTGTTGGTAGCCCTGCAAAGTAGCCCATTTGGCAATATTTTTCTGAATTCCTGCGACAACCATCGCGTCCCATTTCGTAATGCTGTAAATAAGCATCGAGTTACACATAAAAGTCGTACGGTTGTTGCTTGCATCTTTGTACGAAAGGTTTTCGTTGCGAATCTGAAACCAGTTTTGCCAAAAAAACGTTTTTGTAATCGGCAGCGTAAAACTTACATTCACCCCATACGACCTGTATTTTGTGTTCACCTCGCTTTGATAAAATTTTCCGCCGTCTTCCCACATATATTGCTTAAAATTGCCCGCATCGAAACTGAAAAATGGCGAAACGTTAAATATATGTAAAAAATTAATATCCAATCCAACTTCCTGATAATTAGACGGTTTCAAATCGGGATTTCCAACCGAAAAAGTCAGCGAATCCGTTTGAGTTGTAAAAGTGTTCAACTGGCTGATTTCGGGATAACTCGGATAAGCGCGGTATTTTGCGGTAACGCTGAATTTGTCCGAAGGACGATACATCACATTTACAAAAGGCAAAAAGCCCGTTTGCGACTGCTTTAAAGTTTTATATTTAAGATTTAGAATAGAATCGGGATAAGTATATGTTTGATTGAAAAATTCGACCATTGCGCCGGCTTTCATATTCAATTTATCGGAAAAAGTATAACTGAAATACGCCGAAGGGCGATTGCGCACCTGATGTTGCGTCAAAGTAGCGCCTGCCTGATAAAGATTATAATTGTCAATCATTGCGCCGTAGCCCAAATCCATCGAAAATTTCGGCGTAAATTGATAAGTGTATTGAGCATTTATTCTATAAAAATTTTCTACCTGATTATTTTTCGTTTCGGCTTTAGGCATTCCACCCTGTTCAAAAGTAGAAAAATTTTCCGGCGTAGAATGACGATATCGCAAATCGGCTTCAAAATTGCTTTTTTCCGACAATTTGCCGTGATATGTCAAAGTCGCCTGCTCGCTTAATAGATTTGATTTTGAGGTTGATTTGGAATGATTTTCGCCGATTGGAATTCCATCTTTAAAAGTTGTAAGGTCAGAAATAATAGAATTATAGTTGTTTGATGTATTCAAATTCATTTCCAGGGCAATATTATGCCCGTCTTTTATAGTATAATCGCCCCCAAGGGTAACATTATTCATATTTCCCAAATTGTTCATATTCGGATTTTTGTAAGCCGTTTCCATTGACGGTGTTTTAACCGTCAAATCGCCATAGCGCTTTTCGGAAATCATTGGGATTTTCAAATTTGTGTGCCAGTTAAAATAAGTCGCATAAAGATTTAATTTTTTATAAGTATAAAGAAAATTCAAATTTGATGCTTCCTGTATAAATACATTATTTCCTTTTGGTGAAATAAAATTAAACATCGGATTTGGATTTATATTAATATCAAATCCCGAAAAATCTTTTTTGGTAATAAGATTAATAACCGCTTTGTAGCCATCTGCGGCATACTTTCCGACCGGATTTTTGATAACTTCCACGCGGTCGATGCGATCGGGCGAAAGCGTTTTTGCCATATTCTGGTCTTTTTCAATTCCGTCAATCAAAATCAGCACATTTTTGTCGCCGTTCACCATCAGCGACTGGTCGTAAGGGTTGTACACCACGCCGTTGAGTTTGCCCAGCAGTTCGCGCGAAGTAACCGCGCCCGCTTTTAAATCTTTGGTAATCACATAAATGTCGCGGTCAATTTTCACCGTGCGGTTCGAGCCGGTTACCGACACTTCCGACAACAGCGTAGCGTCTTCCGCCAGCAACACAACGCCCAAATCGAGCGCGGTTATCGGCGCTTTGTAATCTTTGTAACCGACAAAACTAATGTGAATTTTCGCCGTACCCGGTCGCGCAGGAATGGCGATAAAACCGTTGTCGTTGGTAATTCCGGAAATCAGCGAACTGTCTGCCGCATTGAGCAATTCTACCGTTGCGTAGCCGATTGGCTCGGCTGTGGCGCTGTCTTTCACCGTTACGGTAATGTTTGGCGCATTTTGCGCAAAAATTGTTGCGGAACAAATCAACGCAACAGAAATAAAAAACTTTCTTAAATTTAACATCTTATTTTTTTGTGTAAAAATTCTTTTTATTAGACGTAAAAAACTTTGTATTTGGTTGCAAATCTTTATTTTTTTTTAAAATTTCCATACAATATAAAAGACGAAAAAGTTAAAAAATTGTTACAAAAATAATTAAAAATTTTTTATAAAATAAAAATTAATTAACAGAAAACTTATAAATGCACCACTCATCATATTTTTCATTTGGACGCAGTACAGGCGAAGGGAAATGGCAAAAATTAGGAGAAGCGGGGAATCCTTGCGTTTCAAGGCAAATTGCGCCGTGCTTTTGATAAATTTTTGAATTTTTTCCAACAATTCCGTCCATTCCGTTTGATGTGTAAACTTGGATTCCGGGTTGCGTGGTAAAAACCTCCAACTTTCTACCCGTTTGATTATCAATCACATATCCCGCTAAAGCCAATTCTTTATTTTGATTTTTACGTATTATCCAATTATTATCCAGCCCGCCAAAACGTTTAAACTGCGGCTTATTGATGCGCGTCTGTATTTCGGTGGGCGTGCGAAAATCGTACTCTGTCCCTTCAACCTCCGCTATTTCACCTGTCGGACAGGCGTTGTCGTCCAAAACCGTATGAAAATCGGCATTTAATTGCAAAATTTGCCTGCAAATATCACCTTTACCGGCACCTTGCAGGGCAAAATACGAATGATTGCAAAGAGAAATGACAGTAGGATTATCTGCCGTTGCCTCATAATGAATTTTTAATTCGTTTTCGTCTGTCAGACAGTATGTTACAGTAACATCAAGGTTTGCAGGAAAACCTTCTTCGCCGTCTTTTGAAAAATAATGCAACACGAGTGAGTTCTCTTTTTGGCTCAAAACGTCCCAAATTTGTTTATGAAAACCTTTAATTCCACCGTGTAAAGTGTTTGATGCATTGTTTTTGGCTAAATGATAAGTTTTCCCGTCAAGTGTAAATTCACCGTTTCGTATTCTGTTGGCAAAGCGTCCGCAAATTGCCCCAAAATATTCTTCCTTTGCCTGATATTGCTCAAAAGTATCAAAACCAAGCACAACGTCATCAAAATTCCCATCGCGGTCAGGCACCTCTATTGACACGATTTTTGCGCCAAAATTTGTAATATCAACTGATATTCCACACGAATTAACTATTGTATAAAGCGAAATTTTCTTCCCATAAATTTCTAAAAAATCTTTGTTTTGCATATATTTTTAATTTCAATTTTCTCTTAAAAAATCTAAACATTCCCAAATTTCATCTTTTGTCGCATTTTGGTCGGTTTTTGGTTGCCCTACTGTTGTAAGTAACACAAAATTAATCGTTTGTGCTGCGTTTTTTTTATCGTGCAACATTATTTCATACAAAGTGTCATAATTTTTGCACGAAAAATTTGGTTTCCCATAAAATATTTTTATTAAATTATTGATTTTCAATAATATATCTTTCGAAAAATTAAATTTTATAAACGAAAGATAAAGTTCGCAAACCATTCCCCACGCCACCGCATAACCGTGCAAAACAGGGTTTTCTTTTGTAAAAAATGTCTCAAAAGCGTGACCGAAAGTATGTCCGAAATTCAGAATTTTTCGTAAATTATTTTCTGTAAAATCTTGATTTATAATATTTTGTTTAAATAAAATGTTTTTTTGCAAAAGCATTTCAAGTTCTGTTAAATCAAATTTTTCCAAATCATAATTCATCGTTTCATTAAAAAGTTCATAACCGCTTAATAATGAATGTTTTATCATTTCTGCAAAGCCCGAAAGCAGATTTTTTGTATCTAATGTTTTAAAAAAATTCACATTAATTAAAACTTCTTCGGGCTTTGAAAATATGCCTATTTCATTTTTGAAACCGTTAAAATTTATTCCTGTTTTTCCGCCAAAAGCTGCATCAACCGCCGCCAAAAGCGTTGTAGGAATATTCACAAAACGCATTCCGCGTTTGAAAGTTGCCGCTGCAAAACCGCCAATATCACACACCGCACCACCACCAAGATTGATAAGCAGCGATTTTCGGCTTGCAAAATTATCACTCAAAAACTGCCAGATTGCGCACAAAGTATCAATATTTTTATTTTCGTCGCCTGCCTCAATTATAATTTCTTTATAATCAATGTTTTGCAAATCATTTTTCAACAGCGGCAAACAATGAAAATGTGTGTTTTTATCAGTCAAAATAAAAATTTCGTCTGGCTGAATATTTTCAATAACATTTTTTAACTTAAAATCTTCCATAATTTTTCGTTTTCGGGCGTTGGTGCGGTTATCTCAATGTGGATTTTTGAAACCGGATGTGTAAACTCCACTTTGCGAGCGTGCAGACAAATGCCGCCGTCGGGGTTTGAACGTGCAAAACCATATTTCAGATCGCCTTTTATCGGGCAGCCGATTGCTGCAAGTTGTGCGCGGATTTGATGATGGCGACCGGTTTCAAGTTCTATTTCGAGCAAATAATAATTATCTGATTTTGAGGCAATTCGATACGAAAGTACAGCGCGTTTTGCATCTTTTTTTGGTGTCAAACTCGCATAAGATTTGTTCTGTTTTTCGTTGCGTGTCAAGTAATGTTCCAGCCGACCTTCTGCCTCAGGCGGCGCATTTTTAACAATCGCCCAATAGGTTTTACGAATTTGTTGCGTGGCAAACATTTCATTTAACCGCTCGAGTGCCTTGCTCGTGCGCGCAAACAACACAACGCCGCTCACAGGACGGTCGACCCGATGAGGAACGCCGAGAAAAACATCGCCCGCTTTTGCGTATTTTTCCTTGATATACGCTTTTAGAAGGTCGGAAAGCGGCGTATCGCCCGTTTTATCGCCCTGAACAATTTCAGAATTGGATTTATTTACCGCAATAATATGATTGTCTTCGTAAAGGATTGTCATTTTTTTATAATAAAGATTATTTGATTTATAATTTTGTGCAAAAGTAAATAATTTTTTAGTTTTTGCTTTATTATTTAAAAAGTTTTACTTTTGTATCTGATTAATTTTCAGAAAAAAAACACTGTTGTCATTGCGGGCTTGACCCGCAATGACAATTCGGCTGTTGAGAAAAGTTAACGAAGACAAAAGAATTATTAGAAGTACTCTTTATTTAAAATCTCACTATAAATTAATTTTGAAATCTTGAAATCTTGAAATTTATTATGAGCGACAAAAATATTTCACGGCGTGATTTTTTGAAAATCTTTGGTGCGGGAGCAGTGGCTTCGGCAGCGGCTTTTTATGGCTGTAAACCGTCGGAAAGTGAGCAAAATATAAGTCAGTCGGGAGAGCATAGCGGCAATGTCCCCACCGACAAAATGACTTACCGAAAATCGCCAAAAACTGCCGATAATGTTTCGCTGCTGGGTTTTGGAATGATGCGCCTGCCGACTCGAAAAAAGCAAAACAGCACAGAAGATGAAATTAATCAAAACATTGTTAATCAATTAGTTGATTATGCCATCGAACACGGAGTAAATTATTTTGACACTTCGCCGCGCTACATTCAGGGACTTTCCGAACCGGCGACAGGCGAAGCCCTAAGCCGGCATCCGCGAAATAAATTTTTTGTTGCCACAAAACTTTCAAACTTCGACCCCGAAAGTCAGACACGCGCCGGTGCGATAGCAATGTATAATCGTTCTTTTAAAAATTTAAAAGTTTATGTGATTGACTATTATCTGCTTCACAGCATCGGCGGAGGCGGAATGGAGTCGTTAAACAAGCGTTATATTGACAATGGAATTTTGGATTTTCTGTTAGAAGAGCGCAAAAAAGGCAAAATTCGCAATCTCGGTTTTTCGTTTCACGGCGATATTGAGGTGTATGATTATATGCTTTCGCAGCACGACAAATATAAATGGGATTTTGTCCAAATTCAACTCAATTATGTGGATTGGAATGTGTCTTCGGGGCGCAGTACCGATGCCTCTTATCTTTACGGCGAGTTGGAAAAGCGCGGTATTCCCGCCGTTGTGATGGAACCGCTGCTTGGCGGACGGCTCGGAAAATTGCCATATCATCTTTTTGTTCAACTTAAAAGCCGCCGCCCCGCCGACAGTGCTGCCTCGTGGGCTTTTCGATTTGCAGGAACGCCGCCAAACGTGCTTACAGTGCTTAGCGGAATGAATGTTATGGAACATTTGCAGGATAATATCCGCGCATATTCGCCCCTCGTGCCGATTTCGCCCGACGAAAATGCGCTTTTGAAACAAATCGCCACCGAATACAATCAATATTCGCTTGTGCCTTGCACCGATTGCAATTATTGTATGCCTTGCCCTTACGGAATCAATATTCCGGGCGTTTTTATGTTTTATAATAAAATGGTAAACGAAGGCACGATTCCAAAGTCGTCTCAGGATAAAAATTACCGTGCCGCACGCCGCAGATTTTTGATTGAATACGACCGTTCTGTGCCAACTTTGAGACAGTCGAATCACTGTATTGAATGTCGAATTTGTATGCCAAAATGTCCGCAACGCATACGTATTCCCAGAGAAATGATTAGGATTGACGAATTTGTAGAAACCTTAAAACATGGAAAAGATTTTGGAAATAATGATTGATGTTTTTTGTAAAAAATTTTTTAACCAAAAGTTTTTTATTTAAAAATAAAATATGCAGCCGCCACAGCACCGATACACAAAAATATTGACAGCAAAATATAAATTAACGCGCTGAAAATCTGACCGTTTTGAATAAGTTGAAAATTTTCGAGTGAAAATGCCGAAAAAGTTGTAAAACCGCCGCATACGCCTGCCATAAGGAAAAGGCGTGTGTATTCGGAAAAGTTTGTATTTTTGGTGGAAAGTCCGAAAATTAATCCAATGACAAAACCGCCTATAATATTTACCGCAAAAGTTGCCGCAGGAAAATTTGTACCGTCAAATTTTGGTAAAATTACAGCCGTAACATATCTTAAAACACTTCCTAAGAACCCGCCACAACCAACTATAAGTATATTTTTTAGCATAAAATATTTTTTCACAAAATTAATATTTTTAAATAAAAAAAGTTGTATTTTTCTTTAAATATTTTTTAATTTATTGTTTTTCAAAAGAAAAATTATAATTTTGTACCAAAATCCTATTTTAATATTTTTATTACAGATGAAAACTCAATTCAAATTTATTCTAACTCTGTTCGTTTGCTCGTTTTTGGCAACAAATACGTTTGCGCAAAACGATAACTTTAAAAACGGTTATATCATTACAAATCAAGGCGATACGGTTTTTGGACAGATTGATTTGCGCACAAATTTGATAAATCAGTCGCAGTGTCGCTTTCGTGCGGACGAAAAAGCGCAATCTGTTGTGTATATGCCGTTTGACATTAAAAGTTACTTTTTTACAGACGACAAACTTTATTTTGTCTCGAAAACCATCGAAATCGACAAGACAAAAATTAACACCTTTATCGAATTTTTGGTAAATGGCGTTATGAATTTGTATTATTATGAGTTCAAAACAGTAAAATATAACACTCTACCTGATTATCAGAATTTTGATGGTATCATTTCATATTATTTTTTTGAAGACCAAGCGGGGAAAATGTTTGCTGTTTACCAAAAACCATCGCCTGATTATATTTTGCGATACGATAATTCGTACAAAAATTTAACAAATTTTGTGTTAAGAGATGCCAATATTTCTCAAGATATTAATAAAATGCAATTTAATCAAAAATCATTTATTAATATCACAAAAAATTATCATAATGCAATATGTATGGATGGGACACAATGTATTATTTATCAGAATATTAACCCTGATAAATTTGGTGCTGTTTTTAAAATAAGTCCGCTTATCGGATATAATTTTTACAATTTTTCGGATAATTATAATTTCGGAACTTATACAAAAACTTTGAATTATAACGGCTCATTTCCAACTCTTGGGGTAGAATTACAATTTTTAAATCCGCGTTTTACGAGATTTTTCGGCTTACAAGCCGAACTTTCAATTTCTCAACTCAAAATTGATAAATATTCAAAAACATTTGAAGTAAATTATCCATATTTCCCAAATGAAACCGTTACAGTAAACCAAGATGCGATTAGTTTATTTTTTGGGAAGATAAAATTTGGTTTTTTGGGTATTTATCCAAAATATAAATTTCAACCAATTGCAGGTTATGGATTGTACGCGATGACAGGTTTTGATTACGGTGGTTCATTGACCTTAGGTTTTGATTATCAATTAAATACAAAACACAGTTTGATTTTCCGAGCAAACTACGACACAAGTTTTGTCCCTAAATTTCTTATATCTGCATCAACTTTCTCAGTTTGCAGTGCAAAAATCGGATTTTCATTTTAGAAAAAAACATTCGAAAATAATAATTTTTAAAAAATTTATTTCAAATGAAAACTCAATTAAAATTTATTCTAACTCTATTTATTTGCTCGTTTTTTGCAGCAAATGCTTTTGCGCAAGTTGATAACTTTAAAAATGGTTATATCATTACAAATCAAAGCGATACGGTTTTTGGACAGATTGATTTGCGCACAAATTTGATAAATCAGTCGCAGTGTCGCTTTCGTGCGGACGAAAAAGCGCAATCTGTTGTGTATATGCCGTTTGACATTAAAAGTTACTTTTT
>Ga0209629_10000215_pt1 | contig 29622 bp, 31 predicted proteins | sample TergutCu122P5_FD_187286 | JGI IMG/M metagenome (GOLD analysis project Ga0209629, IMG submission 187286) | Cubitermes ugandensis P5 segment gut microbial communities from Kakamega Forest, Kenya - Cu122 P5 (SPAdes) (version 2) | ecosystem: Host-associated > Arthropoda: Insects > Digestive system...
TTATTCCGGCATTTATCATTTTGATACCACGTTTGCGAACTGCGGTTCGAGCATCGCCTGATAATTTGCGAAAATCCTCTTTTTCTATTCTATCACATTGTTTTTTCATACCACAAAGGTACAAAAAATATCATTATCTACAAAATATTTTTATATTTTTATTGCCGTCTGGTTAATATTTTGTTTTGTGCCGACAAAAGTATAATCACCGTAAATAGCAGAAACATTGTGAATTACAGCATTATCGCAAACGTAAATTATATTGCTATCAGTATAGGTAGATATTTGTGATTGCACTTGCGCTTTTAAAGATAGCAATATTATTATCACGGTTAATAAAATGTATCGCCTCTTGATTTCACATTTATGTAAATCACAAATAACAGACGTAAAAATGCCTGTAAAAAATGATTTAACGTTTTTATTTGTAATGTAAGCCAGCATGTTTTTTTAAGTGAATCGTAAATTTGTTTTCTTTTTTTGATAACATAAATTTGAGCAAAAGTATTGCTAATAAAAAAAGCGTACAAATTAACTTTGTACGCATGTACATTTTTTGATAGATTGTATATAATATTTAAAAAAATATGTTAAATCAAATTAATGCAAAATTGACTGAATATTAATGATTTAAATAAAAATTATTTTAAAAAAAATATACAAATTTTTTAATTTGTATATCAGTATATATAAAAATATATTAAATTTATTTAGTTATCATTTGCATTTTGCACAGACGCATATTCCGATGGTGTCATCCCAATTATGTTTTTAAATGCAGCGTTAAAAGTAGAGCGATGCTTATAGCCGGCTTTTGCATAAATATAATCAATAGTATATTTTTTTAATGCTCCGCTATCTATTAGAGATTTTACATAATTTATTCTGAAATGATTGAGCATTACATTGAAATTGCCACCGTTGCATACGCTGATGGCTTTAGAAATATAGGTAACATTGGAATTTAATGCCGTAGCAAGAGAATGAGTATTGAAATCGGGATTTTTGAAAGGTTGGTTTTTCTCTATATAGTTAATAATGTTGTTATACAAAGCTTCATCTCTTTCTAAATTTTCGTGACTTTCTGCTATTGCAGATTGTGATACTTTAACATGCATACTTTCGTAATCATCATATTGGATTTTTTTTGCATATACTGTTGTAAAAAATGCAAAAAAAGTAATTGACGAAACAACTGTTAAAATATTTGCTCTGTATATCAACAACGATGTCAAATTTTCATTCGGAAATAAGTGGCTGAAAAAAAATACCGAAATTACTAAAATCAAAATCACAGAAATCCATACTCCTATACTGCGCATTTGGAAAACTATTGCTCCAAACATTACAAGCAGGTACCATGAAAACACAACAGGGTTTCCTGAGTTCCAATATATACAGGCAATCGGATAGAGAGCCACTAAAATGTAAGAAAGATACATCATTATTAACGTCTTAATAGACAATTCTTTATAATATAAAAATCCCACCAGCCAAAGAACATGCTGTATAATTAATAAATGCAAAAATAATTTTAATATTTTAACATCATGTATAGCGTATAAAACCGCAAAACAACAACATAATATAATAGTGATAACAAGAAAAAAAACAATTATTTTGCGCAATAAATGACTTTGCGTATTTGTGTTTTTAGTATTACTTATTTTCATTTTTCATTTTAAATTAAAAGCCACAAAGATACAACTTTCTTTGATATATTGTTAATTTTTTTTATAAAGTTGTAGATATATTTATTATTTAAAATTATTATTTTTTTTATTTTTTTGAAAAAAAACATTTTAAAAAAATTCAACCGTAGTTATTTTTGATGAATTTAATACTTTCAACTGACAAATGCAACTTTAAGTAAAAAAAAATAAAATTATTATTGTTTATAAAAATAATTGTGTATTTTTGCAGCAATTTTTTTGCAAAATGACAGACCAAAAGGCGCAAGAGTATATGGTTTTTGGTGATAAGTTTAAAGCATTATTGGCTGATTATCAAAAACTTAAAGCGGAAAACCGTTTGCTTTCAGAGAAGGCAGACGCTGCGAGAAATCAATTAAAAATTGCGCATAAGGAATTTGTAGAATTGCAGAAAGAATACCATAATTTTCGATTGGCAAAACTTTTGACCGGCGAATGTACCGAAGAAGAAAAAGCAGAAAAAAAGCAGAAAATCGAAAAAATGGTGCGCGAAATAGATACTTGTTTGAAACTTTTAAAAGATTGATTTTTAATAATTTAAAAGACAAACATAATGGATAATAACGAAAATTTCAACATACACGTAACTTTGAATGACTGGCGGCTGGCACTTCATATTCCGCGCGCCGACGAGGAAATTTTTCGGTACGCCGAAAAACTTTTTAACGACGAATTTGCCCGCTCGTTGCAGATATACAGATTACCAAGAGAGGAAACGTTGAAAATGATTGCTTACAACTTCGCTGTACATCTTGTCAGAGAACACGAAAAGTACAAGAATTTGGTTGAAAAAATGCAAAGTTGGGGAAGTGATGTAGATAATATTCTTAATGATTAATATTTAATGATTAATTATTAACAATTAATTATTTATAATAAATTAAAGTATTTATTTTGCGCGTTAGTATTTTTTATTAAAACATTTATATTTTTGTAAATGTTTGAAATGTAAAAATATGTGATGCGTTTTTTTTGAAAATAATTTAAACTTTTTTAACAATTATAATAAATATAAAATATGAGTGTAACAATAGTAGAGATAATTTGTTTTATTGCAGGAGCGGGGATTTGCTTTGCGGTATGGCAAATTTTTAATAAAAAAACTAAAAAATCGCGTGAGCAAGCCGCTGAATTATTGAAAAAAAATAAAATGATTGAGGCAAAAGAACATTTTATTGCTTTAAAAGCCGAACACGAACATCAGGTTCAGCAGCGAAACGCAAAAATTCAGTCATTAGAAAGCAAACTGCAAAGCAGAGAAGCACAATTAAATCAGCGGCATGGCGAGGTTCAGCGGCGATATAATGAAGCAGAGGCATTGCGCGAAAATTACGAACAGCAATTTATTGCCATAGAGGCAAAGAAAAAGGATTTGGAACATTCCACAAGACAAATTCAGGAACAGTTGGAAACAATTTCGGGTTTATCCGCCGAGCAGGCAAAAGAACGGCTTGTGGAAACTCTCAAAGATGAGGCAAAAGCAAATGCAATGTCGTACATCAATGAAATAATGGAAGAGGCGAAAATGACGGCAAACAAGGAAGCGAAAAAGATTGTGGTTCAGAGTATTCAGCGCGTTGCTACGGAGGCGGCTGTCGAAAATTCGGTTACAGTTTTTCATATCGAATCAGACGAAATCAAAGGGCGCGTTATCGGGCGTGAAGGGCGAAATATTCGCGCTTTGGAAGCGGCAACAGGCGTTGAATTTATTGTTGATGACACCCCAGATGCGATTGTTCTTTCGTCTTTCGACCCCATCAGACGTGAAGTGGCGCGGCTCTCAATACATCAACTTGTTACAGACGGACGAATACATCCGGCGCGTATTGAAGAGGTTGTGAATAAAATTAAAAAACAGATTGAAGAAGAAATTGTCGAAATCGGCAAACGTACTTCTATTGATTTGGGTGTTCATAATTTGCACCCCGAACTGATTCGTATGGTCGGTAAAATGAAATACCGCTCGTCTTACGGACAAAATTTGCTTCAACATTCGCGCGAAACGGCAAATCTCTGTGCAATAATGGCTGCCGAACTTGGTCTGAATGCTAAAAAGGCAAAACGCGCCGGACTTTTGCACGACATTGGCAAAGTGCCGGACGACGAGCCAGAATTGCCGCACGCAATTTTAGGAATGCAACTTGCCGAGCGATATAAGGAAAAACCTGATATTTGTAATGCCATCGGTGCGCATCACGACGAGGTAGAAATGGAAACGCTTATTGCGCCAATTGTGCAGGTTTGCGATGCTATTTCGGGTGCGCGTCCGGGTGCGCGGCGCGAAATTGTTGAGGCATATCTTAAACGTCTCAACGACCTCGAAAAACTCGCACTTTCGTATCCGGGCGTAACCAAAACCTACGCTATTCAGGCAGGACGCGAATTGCGGGTAATTGTTGGCGCAGAGCGAATTGACGACAAGGAAGCCGAACTGCTTTCGTTCGATATTGCAAAGAAGATTCAGGACGAAATGACCTATCCCGGTCAGGTAAAAATTACCGTAATCCGCGAAACCCGCGCGGTAAGTTTTGCAAAATAGGAAAAAAAATTGAATTTGGCGAACTTCAACAAAGTTATTTTACAAAAGGAAAAGGGACTCACAATGGCAGCAGGTAGTTCGTTTTATTTTATTGTCGGCGAGCCGTCGGGCGATATTTTGGCATCGCGTTTGATAAAAGTAATTCGCCAAAAGTGCGCACAGGCGCAATTTTTCGGCATCGGCGGCGAAACAATGAAAGCCGAAGGTTTCAACTCATTATTTGACATAAAAGACCTTTCGGTAATGGGTTTGACCGAAGTTATTCCAAAATTGCCCGTAATTCTTCGCCGCAGAAAAGAAATTTTGGCAGATATTGAAAAAGTGCAGCCCGATGTGATTGTAACCGTTGACAGTTGGGGTTTTGTTAATTCTATTTTAAAAAAATTAAAAAAACAAAATAATAAAATTCCAAAAGTTCATTATGTTGCCCCGCAGGTTTGGGCGTGGAAAAAAAATCGCGCCAAAAAAGCTGCTCGTTTGATTGAACATTTGATGACGCTTTTGCCTTACGAGCCGCAGTATTTTGAAAAATATGGCTTGGATTGCACTTTCGTCGGGCATCCGGTAATAGAAAATACCGCAAATTTGCCTACGGATATTTCTTTTTTGCGAAAAAAAATTGAAATTCCAGAAAATTCGCGTGTGTTGAGCGTTTTGTGCGGTAGCCGTCATAGCGAAGTGAAAAAACTTGCGCCTGTCTTTGTAGAAACAGTAAAACGGCTGAAAAAAGAAATTCCAAATATGTTTTTGCTCGTTCCGTCGGTGGAAAATATGCAGGAAGAAATCAATAATTATTTTAAAAATATAAATATTCCTTATAAAATAATTATTGGGCAACAGGCACGTTACGAGGCGTTTTGTGTAAGCGAATTTGCCATTGCCGCTTCGGGAACGGTTTCGCTCGAACTCGCCGCCTGCCGAACACCGCATCTGATTGCGTATAAATTTAATTTTCTTACAAACACGATTGTGGAACTTTTGGCGGTTACAAAATACGCAAATTTGATAAATGTTTTGGCTGACCGTTTTATTATTCCGGAATTTGTTTTGCGCAACTGCCAAGCCGATTTAATCCTGCCTGAAGTTTTATCTTTTTTAAATAATAAAGAAAAAGGCGAAAATCAAATTTTACAGGCGACTGAGCAGTTAGAAAAACTCAAACCAGCCGATAAAATGCCTTCTCAAAAAGCAGCAGAATCGGTTTTAAGTATATTTACACCAAGACCTTAAACCCTTTCTTTTCGCCGTTTGGTGCGATGAGTTGGATAAGATATGCGCCGGAAGGCATTGTTTGTTTGAAATCTGAAGATATTTTTGTTTGAAAAATAATTTTTCCTGTAATATCAAAACAAAAAACCTGAGTTTTTTGAGTTATATTATTGATATACAAAATATTATTATTAGAATAAACAGAAATATTATGAAATTCATTGTTTGCAGTAGAATTTGGAACATATTGTAATTTTGTGTCCATCCACGCCAAACGCGCATTTAAGAAATCTTTAACAATCTGAATATTGGTCGCATAATCGCCGCGCCCCCACATCATGTGCTCCCATTCGTTAAGATTATCCCATCGCTTAAAATTCAAATCCTGCGAAACATTTATTGAGGCAGCACAACTGTCAATAAAATTCATCAAAGATGTTGCGTTGATTTTGCCATTGTCGCGATATTGCGCCCAGACGGTTTTTAAACGCTGATTCACATCGGCATAACTTAATAATTTATCAACCAGCGCACCAACACCTTCTGCCTTGCTTCCTCCCCACTGATAAATCCATTGATTGCCATTATTAGCCGTATTTTGATTAATCGGAAAAGTACGATAATCGTTTTCAAAAGCAATATCAAAATCCCAAACGGGACCGAAATAAATCTTATCGTCGCTGCGTTTTTTATAAATTTTTGTCTGCCAAAATGTATCCGTATTTCCCGAAAATTCACCAACCAAAAGGTAACGCACAAAAGTTTGAATATCTGTAAGTTGCTGATAATTACTGTTATTCATAATTGCACTTTCCCAAGTATTGATATGATTTTTAATATAATTATTTTGTGCCGAAACATTGAAGTCGGGCGATTTTATTTCAATCGGCATACCGCGATTTGAATAAAAACCAATTTCACCATCGCTCGGGTCACTAAACAGATAGGCGTTAATTTCGAGTTGATAACCGCCCGTCAGCGCATCGCCGCTAATATCGCTTGCTGTCATTTCGTTAATATCAACCCGTCCGGGACGTATGTCAATATGGTCGCAAAGTTGGTAGCAGCCCTTGTAATCGCCATTTATAACCACATCGACATTTCTGCCGGCTGGCGTGTAAGGCATTTCTAAATTTTTACTTATATTATATGTTATTAAATTGCGTATCAGCGTTTTATCGCCTTCATTACTGATTAAAGTCCAGTTTTTTGCACTTGCGGGATTGTTCAAAAGTCGTGTTGCAGAATTAAGTTTCATTCTATAAGGGCGTTTCTTAAATTCCCAACTTGCATTTCCGCGTCCGCGAATACCCATATTGTCGGTTTTTACATAAATTCCATCTACAACCGTAATTGTGGCGGTAATATAATTTACTTTGTCGGCAATAAACGCCTCGTTTTGAGTGTGAATATTAACAGTCGGAAGATTTGTCAGTTGCCCGATATGGCTGTCATTTCCCTCACCCGGATAGCCATATATTTCGAGTTCGGCAATATTTGCGCGGTATTGCATCGACCCGCAATAACGCACAAAGCGGAAACCGCGCGTGGAATTAATGTTCATTGTCAAAAGTTGGTTTGCTACGCCCGGCGCAGGAATAATTCCAATCGCTACTGCGTCCATAAAATCGGGACTGTTTGCGCCTTCAATAATTCCGCATTCAAGCCGTTCCGGCCCGGGCGAAGCAGGACGCGGTGCATATTTAACGCTTGTGATAACGTATTTTGAACCTAAATCGAGCCCAACCCAACCCGTTTTACTGCCGCGACTGCCTTTGGTGCCGCCGTTTGCACTGCTTTCGTCAATTGCACTTGCAAAATAGGTATTCAAATTGCCGTCAAAAACATTGGCAATGGTATTGCCGTTGTAATCTGTTCCGTCGTTGTATGTGTAACCGGCAGTGCCAATTGGCGTTCCTGTCAGTTTAGTTTGCCCTAAAAGAGAAAAAATCGCGGTAACAAAAAGGAAAAATGTTGTAAAAAAAATGTTTTTCATATTTTTATTTTTTTTGCAAAAGTATAAAATAAATTTAAAACATAACAATAAAAAACATTACAATAAAAAAAACGATAAAAAAAACCGTTTTTTTACTATAAAAATGCAGTTTTTTTCCAAATTGATTTGAGTTGGTAATGCAGATGTACTAGTAAAGTAAAACTTCGGTAATGATTTTGGAGGTGCCACCAACTGCTGGCTGAATGTTAATAAAAAATAAACTTTTTTCATAGCTGTGAATTTTTATTATTTGATGTTATTTTAATAAAATATTGTTAAAAATACCGCAAATTTAGTGCCAAAATATGTCATATAAAAATTTTGTAGTTAATGAAATATTATTTTTTTATTAAAAAATATTAATAATCATACATTAATAAATAATCTAAAAAAAAATCAGTACTTTTGTAATCTGTAAATTTTTAATAAAAAGATTGTCGAACAATTTAATTTTAATATATTATGACATTTGAATTGCCTAAATTACCTTATTCAGCAGGTGCGCTTGCCCCGATAATGAGCGAGCAAACAATTAATTTACATTATGGGAAGCACTTGCAAACCTACATTACGAACCTCAATAATCTGATTGCAGGTACCGAATTTGAAAACGCCGACCTTGAAACCATTGTACGTCTGAGCGACGGCGCAATTTTTAATAATGCAGGGCAAACGCTCAATCATACTCTTTATTTTTTGCAACTTTCGCCAAACGGCGGTGGTGCACCAAAAGGTGCGCTCGCAGATGCGATTAACAAAAAATGGGGAAGTTTTGATGTGTTTAAAAAAGAATTTTCTGCTGCTGCCGTAGGGCTGTTTGGCTCTGGGTGGTCTTGGTTAGCAAAAGATGCAAATGGCGAATTGCAAATTCTCAAAGAGCAGAATGCCGGTAATCCGCTGACAAAGTCGATGACACCGATTTTGACTTTTGACGTTTGGGAACACGCTTATTATGTGGATTATCAAAATCGCCGTGCCGAACATATCGAAAAAATCTGGGAAATAATCAACTGGGAAACAGTTGAAGGAAGATTTTAATTGAATTTTCCAAAATAATAAATGTGCCGCTGCGCTGATTTTTCATTAGCAAAGCGGCACGTTTTTATTCCGATATATTGCCAAAATGTAAATGATTTTTTAAGTTATTTTCTCAAAAACATCAGTAAATGTATTATTATTTCAAAAAAAAGTATTAATTTCGCATTTTTAAAATTCAGTATAATTTATAAAAAATTTTTGCATAAAAATATTTGTAAATTATTATTAATCAATAAATTAAATAAGAAAAAATAATATCAATGAAAGTTTATCAAACCAATGAAATCAGGAACATCTCGCTGATGGGGGGTTCCGGTACGGGGAAAACCACTCTCGCAGAGGCAATGCTCTTCGAGAGTGGAATTATAAAACGCAGAGGCAGCATTGACGCGAAAAACACCGTTTCCGACTATTTCGCTGTGGAAAAAGAATACGGATACTCGGTGTTTTCTACTGTCGGGCAAATAGAGTGGGGCGGCAAAAAACTGAATTTTATCGACTGCCCCGGTTCCGACGATTTTAACGGCGGTGCGGTTACTGCGCTTAACGTTACCGACACTGCGGTTATTGTTCTGAACACACAATACGGAATTGAAGTTGGGACGGGCAACCATTTGCGCCTTGCCGAACGTTTTCACAAACCCGTAATTTTTGTAGCCAATCAACTTGACCACGAAAAAGTGGATTTTGACAAAACTATGGAACAACTTCGCGATAATTATGGCGGAAAAGTTGTTATTATTCAATATCCTGTCAATGCGGGCGTTGGTTTTAACGCTGTGATTGACGTTTTGAGAATGAAAATGTTCCAATGGAAACCCGAAGGCGGCGAGCCGCAGATTTTGGATATTCCTGAAAGTGAAAAACAAAAAGCGGAAGATTTGCACAACAAACTTATCGAATCCGCCGCCGAACACGAAGAGGCATTGATGGAAAAATTCTTTGAACAGGGCGTACTTACCGAAGAAGAAATGCGCGTAGGAATACGTAAAGGATTGATTACAAGAGATATGTTTCCGGTTATGTGTGCCTGTTCGAGTAAAGATATGGGTACGCGCCGACTGATGGATTTTCTGGTAAATGTCGTTCCTTCGGTTACGGAAATGCCAAAACCGCTTACAAAAGATGCAAAAGAGATTGCGCCCGACAGCAAAGGGGCAAAATCAATTTTTGTTTTCAAAACAAGCGTTGAGCCGCATATTGGTGAAGTAACGTATTTTAAAGTAATGAGCGGAACTCTAAAAATGGGCGACGACCTTATAAATGTTAGTCGTAACGGTGCAAAAGAACGTATTAGCCAACTTTTTGCCGTTGCAGGACAAATCCGCAGTGAAGTTCAGGAAATTGCCGCAGGCGATATTGGCGCAACAGTAAAACTCAAAGAAACCCGCACAGGAAATACTCTCAATGAAAAGGGTTGCGAATGGGATTATAAAAATATTGAATATCCTGCACCAAAATATCGCCGCGCCGTTAAATCGCTCAGCGAAGCGGATTCCGAAAAATTGAGTGAAATTCTGACACGAATGCACGAAGAAGACCCGACTTGGCTTGTGGAACGTTCCAAAGAATTGAAACAGACGATTTTAAGCGGTCAGGGCGAATTTCATTTGCGCACTCTTAAATGGCGTGTAGAAAATGAGGATAAAATTCAAATTGAATTTAACGAGCCGAAAATTCCGTACCGCGAAACCATTACCAAGTCCGCCCGCGCCGATTATCGTCATAAAAAACAATCGGGTGGTGCTGGTCAGTTTGGCGAGGTTCATTTGATTGTTGAGCCATACGTTGAGGGCGTTCCGGTAAAGGAAATGTACAAATTTGGCGGACAGGAATTTAAGATTTCGGCACGCGACGTGCAGGAAATTCCGCTTGAATGGGGCGGCAAACTCGAACTTGTAAATTCGATTGTCGGCGGTGCGATTGATGCGCGTTTTGTTCCGGCAATTCTCAAAGGTTTGATGGACAGAATTGAGCAAGGACCGCTTACCGGTTCTTATGCGCGTGATGTTCGCGTGATTGTTTATGACGGAAAAATGCACCCTGTTGATTCTAATGAAATTTCTTTCCGTTTGGCAGGGCGTAACGCATTTTCGCAGGCGTTCAAAGAGGCGGGACCAAAATTGCTTGAGCCGATTTATGATATGGAAGTGCTTGTTCCGTCCGATAAAATGGGCGATGTGATGTCCGATTTGCAGGGCAGACGCGGAATGATTATGGGAATGGAAAGCGTGAAGGGCTTTGAAAAACTGTTGGCAAAAGTGCCTTTGAAGGAAGTTGGCAGTTATTCTACCACTTTGAGTTCTCTCACAGGCGGACGTGCTTCGTTTTCTATGACTTTTGCGAGTTACGAACTCGTCCCTGCCGATGTTCAGGATAAACTTATCAAAGAATACGAGGCAGCCAAAAAAGAGGAAGAAGATTAGAAATAGCAAATATTTTTCACATAAAACGCAGATTTTCAGGAAATTGGAATTCTGCGTTTTTATTAAGTTTAGTTTTAATATATAATTTTAAAAAATCATTTCTTATGTTTCAAAATTTTTTCTAATTTTGCAATCTTATATTTTCAGTATTTTGATGAAAAATAATCCCAATAATTCCAAAACCAATAACAACCTGAATGACCGCGAAAAATCTTCGTTACGCACTCATTCACACGCATTTATGTTAAATGACGATGAAAATCGTTTTTTTATGCGTTTTTTGGAAAAATACAAAATTGCAAACAAATCGCGTTTTGTGCGCGAAACGCTGATGATTGCAATGCTCACAAAAACCGAAGAAGACCACCCTACACTTTTTTAAGTTAAATTATTGTAATTGAATGTTTTACCATACTTTACCGAACGGAATAAAAATAGTTTTTGAACAGTTGCCAACGGCAATTACTTCCTGCGGAATAATTGTTGATTGCGGCTCGCGTGACGAGGCAAACGACGAACTCGGAATTGCGCATTTCATTGAACATCTGCTTTTTAAAGGCACACAAAAGCGAAATGCCCGCCAAATTATTAACCGAATTGAAAATGTCGGCGGCGATATCAACGCTTTTACTACAAAAGAAGAAACTGTCGTATATTGTTCTGTATTAAGCGAATACACCGAACGCGCCTTCGAACTCATTGGCGATATTGTACTTCACAGCGTTTTTGACGAAAAAGAAATTGAAAAAGAACGTGCGGTAATTCTCGACGAAATTTGCTCGTACAAGGACAGTCCTTCGGAATTAATTTTTGATGATTTTGAAGAACAAATTTTTAATAATCACTTGGGACACAATATTTTAGGTACGCAAAAAACTTTACGAAAAATTAAATCCGAACAAATCAAAAAATTTTATCAAACAAACTATTTGCCCGAAAAAATTGTGTTTTTTATTGTTGGAAATTTTGATTTTACTAAAATTGTTCGTTGGACAGAAAAATATTTTGTTTTTAATAATAATTTTTTTATACAAAATAATAATAATTTAAAAGCAAATTTCCGTATTAAACCCGAATTTCATAATCCTTCTACAAAAATTTTTAAGAAAAAAACTCATCAGGTTCATTGCATTTTGGGAAATGTTGCATACAGTTATCATCATTCTAACAGATTGGCTTTCAGTTTGTTAAATAATATTTTGGGCGGTCCGAATATGAACAGTTTACTGAATTTGGAACTTCGCGAAAAACACGCGCTTGTTTATCAGGTTGATGCTAATTATCAGCCATTTACCGATACTGGCGTTTGGACGGTTTATTTTGGTTGCGACAAAAGCAATGCCGAACGGTGTGAAAATTTTGTACGAAAACAACTTCAAAAACTTTGTGACAAACCACTGAACGACAATATTTTACGAAAATACAAACTTCAATTTTTCGGACAAGTTGCAATCGCAAATTCGGTAAATGAAACGCGCGCACTTACCATTGGTAAAACTTTTCTGCGCTTTGGGGAAGTGCAGACATTTGCGCAGTTTCGTGCCGAAATCGAAAAAATTACCTCACAACAACTGCAAACCGTTGCAAATGAGGTATTTAATCAAAAAGAAATTTCTGTATTAAGATATATTTAATTGCAATATCTTAACTGAATTATCTTAAATATGCCATATTTATTATAATTGTTTAATATTCAATTAATTACATATTCTTAAAAATATTGCGGATTATTAAATTATTTTCAATGATTTGTCCGTCATTCAAATCTTCTGTTAGAATATATTTACAATCACATGCAAGCGCAGAAGCCAAAATCAGACAGTCGTAATAAGAAAAATGGTACTTTTTATGCAAAGACAACGCTTTTTTTATTGTATTTCTGCCAATCAACTCAATGTCAAACTCTTCGGTAATTTCATCAATTGCGTTTTCTATAATTTCAGTTGTCATTTTTAACTTTTTTAAACAAACATTGCACAACTCATTTAAAACCTGCGTACTTGTAACACAATCATACAATTCGATTGCAGCAAATGCACAAGACTGCTTCTGCGGCTCATCTTCCGAATAGAGATAAACAAAAATATTCGTATCAACAAATGCCTTATCTTTCATTTGCTTCATCTCTATTAAAAGTAAAACCTTTGGTTTTCAGACGCATAGCATTGAATCTTTTCTTTTTGGGAATAGAAAAACCATTTTCATTTTTCGTCAATAAGATTACTTTTATCAAAGATAACCGTTTGTCTAAATATTGTTCGGGTATGTTAATAATACCATTTCTAACCACTGTATCAAATTCGTATGCTTGCATAAAAAATTTTTTTACAAAAATAAAATATTTTTTCTTGTTTTACAAATAATTTCCATAAATACCCATTATACACTCTACATAAAACCTTTTACAACTTCGGCAGAAATTTTTTTGTCGCGAATGCCGATGAATATTTTTGTTCCGATTTTTGTGTAATTACTTGAAACATAGCCCATTCCAATTCCCTGTTTGGTTTGTGGCAACATCATTCCGCTGGTTACTTCGCCAATATTTTCGCCGTTTTCACTAAAAATTTCATAACCATAGCGGGGAATCCCGCGTTCTGCAAGAGCAAATTTTACCAAACGGCGCGAAACGCCTTCTATTTTTTGCTTTTCGAGCAACTGACGGTCGATAAATGGCTTATTTTCAACGAATTTGGTAATCCAGCCGAGTCCTGCCTCGATGGGCGAATGTTCGTCGTCAATATCGTTTCCGTAAAGACAAAAACCAGCCTCAAGGCGCAAAGTGTCCCGCGCACCAAGTCCAATCGGCTTCAAATCGTATTTTTTGCCCGCCTCAAAAAGCGCGTTCCAAATTTTTTGTGCATTTTGAGGATAAAAATACAACTCAAAACCACCGGCACCCGTATATCCCGTGTTTGAAATAATTACATCATCGACATCGGCAAATCGCCCGACTTTAAAATGGTAATATTCTATTTCTGAAAGATTTACATCGGTTAAAGTTTGCAGTAATTCGGTTGCTTTGGGACCTTGAACAGCAAGTTGAGCAATATTATCGGACGAATTTTCCAGTACTACGCCTTCGGTATTGTGCTGATTGCACCACGCCCAGTCCTTTGCAATATTTCCTGCATTCACAACGAGCATATATTTCTGATTATCAAAACAATAACACAAAAAATCATCAACAATTCCGCCGCGTCCGTTTGGGAAACAGGAATATTGAATTTTGCCGGTCGCAAGCGTAGAAACATCGTTTGAAGTTATTTTCTGCAAAAATTCAACTGCCCGCTCGCCTTTGACCCAAAATTCGCCCATATGCGAAACATCGAACACGCCAACGCCGCTGCGGACTGTCAAATGTTCGTCAATAATTCCCGTAGGATATTCAATAGGCATATTGTAGCCCGCAAACTCGTGCATTTTTGCGCCAAGCGCAATGTGAAAATCAGTAAAAGGGGTTGTTTTCATTATAATTAATTTCTATTTATTTTTTAAAGAATTTTCCGCCAATTCAATAGCCAACTGTAATTTTTGTTCAAGCAGTTGTTTATACTCGTCATTGCGGGCTTGACCCGCAATCCCCACATAATGTGCCTTCACTGCCTCAATTAACTCTTTGGTAACTCCGATTTCTTCACTTAAATCTTTCCATTCAGGATTAAAATCAATCACTAATTTATTTTTCCATTCCCTTTGCCAATTTTTCAACTGTTTTTCTCTTGAAATTGCATCTGTTAGCAACAAAAATGTTTCATAATATACCAATTTATCACAGTTATATTTGTAAGTAAATCCTTTATTTATTTTTGCCTTATGCTCTGCAACACGCCGAACAATATCATTCGTAATCCCTATGTAAAGTACATTATTGTATTTATTTGTCAAAAAATATACGTAAGATTGTTCTCTCATTAAGCAACCTGCTTTAATGTTAAAAAATCAGGGGATTGCGGGTCAAGCCCGCAATGACGAATAAAGATTTTCTTTTCGTTTTTGAGCAATTCCAAGTCGTTGATAATTGTCTGTTCGGGCTTTTTGCTGATAGCAGTTCGCTCAAAAAGCATACTGTCAATGCGTTCCTGTAGAGTACGCACGCTCCAACGCTCGTAAATGCACATTTGCGTATAAAATTCACGTTTCAGGTCGTTTTCAATGTACATCAAATCACGCAAATGGCTCCACGTCAATTTTGCACACAGTGTGTGCAAAATTTGTTCATCAGGCACTATGTCATTGAATTTCATAAAGTTATAGATGTTTCTTTCCGAAAAACCTGTGCCATATAACTTCGTAAGTTCAATACTCAATTCCTTTACAACAGTTCTGCCATAATCGGCTTTTTCGTTCATCAAAATATTTTGATTTATTTCTTTGCCGATTTGCCAATACAAAATCGTCAATTCGCTATTGACCGTAACTGCAACTCGCCGCCGAGCATTATCTATCAGCGAAACGATTGAATGTAACAAGTTATCCTGCGTTTTTATAACAAGATTTTTATTTTTTGTTGAAATTAAATTATTCATAATCAACAGATTAAACCCTGTCTTTTCGGATTTGCAATCCTACAATGGTTATTATAATGGAATATTGAAGTTAGAAATCAGAAAATTTATACATTTAATAATTTTGAAATTTGAAATCTTGGAATAAAAAATTTATTCCGCCATATTATGAAAAACGTTCTGCACGTCTTCGTCTTCTTCGATTTTTTCAATAAGTTTTGTAACCGTTGCTTTCTGTTCGGCGGTTAATTGCTTAAAATCGTTAGGAATATATTCAAATTCTGCACTAAAAATTTCAAATCCTTTTTCTTCCAAATGTTTTTGAATAGATGAATAATGTGCAAAATCGCCATAAAGCACAATCGTGTCCTCATCTTTTTCAAGTTCGTCAACGCCGTAATCAATCAGTTCGAGTTCGAGGTCGTCGAGCGAAATATCGGCTTTTGGCGCAATGTGGAACACACATTTATGGTCGAACAGAAATTGCAGCGAGCCGCTTGTGCCGAGCGAGCCGCCAAATTTATTCAAATAACTGCGAATATTGGCAACGGTGCGCGTCGGATTATCGGTTGCGGTTTCAATCACAATCGCCACGCCGTTGGGCGCATAGCCCTCATAAACCATTTCCTTGTAATCGTTTTCATCTTTGGAAGTCGCCCTTTTTATAGCGCGTTCCACATTGTCTTTGGGCATATTTTCCTTTTTTGCCTGCTGAATAAGCACGCGCAAACGCGGATTTGTATCAGCATCGGCACCGCCTTCACGTGCGGCGATAGTAATTTGTTTGCCCAATTTGGTAAAAACGCGAGCCATATTGCCCCAACGTTTCATTTTTGTCGCTTTGCGGTATTCAAATGCCCGTCCCATACTTTAATAATTTCAAGATTCAAAAATTTCAAGATTTAAAGATTGCAAAATTACTTAAAATTTTGAAAATACACTACATTTTTTCAAGTAAAAAATCAATTTAACTAAAAAATTTTTAGCCAAAACTTATATAATCAAATCCACCAAAGTCATTGCTGCCATTGCCTCGACCACAGGCACCGCACGCGGTACAACACAGGCATCGTGCCTGCCAGAAATTCTTATTTCTGTTGCATTTCCTTGAATATCAACAGTTTGCTGCGTTTGCGCGATGGAACTTGTCGGCTTGAAAAGAACTCTGAAATACACAGGCATTCCGTTTGAAATTCCGCCTTGAATCCCGCCGGAATAGTTTGTAGAAGTGGTTATTTTTCCATTTTTGGAAATAAAAACATCATTTTGCTGCGAACCTTTTTGTGTAACACCCTCAAAACCGGCACCATAATCAAATCCGTGAGCGGCAGGAATACTCAACATTGCCGCTGCGAGCCGTGCGTGTAATTTGTCAAAAATCGGTTCGCCAATTCCGGCATAAAGACCTGACACAACGCAAGTTACCGTTCCGCCAATGCTGTCGCCTTCTTCTTTTATTTTTTTTATAAAATCAAACATTTGCGCGGCAATTTCGGCTTGCGGACAGCGAACAGGATTTTTTTCAATCAGAGAAAAATCAATTTTTTCAATCGGAATAGAAATTTTGTAACTTCCTATTTGTGAGGTAAATGCGTTGATGGAAATTCCTTTTTCCTGTAAAATCATTTTTGCAAAGGCACCGGCAACAATCCGCGTTGCGGTTTCGCGGGCAGAACTGCGCCCGCCGCCGTTAAAATCACAAATTCCGTATTTTTTAAAATAAGTAAAATCGGCGTGCGACGGACGAAAAATGTTTTTAATATTTTTATAATCAGTACTTTGGGCATTTTCATTTTTTATAATAAAAGCAATCGGCGCGCCTGTGGTTTTTCCGTCAAAAATCCCTGAAATAAAAATAACTTCGTCATTTTCAATACGTTGTGAGAAAATTTCCGACTGTGCGGTACGGCGACGTGCAATTTCATTTTCTATAAAATCAAAATCCACAACTAAACCCGCAGGACAGCCGTCAATCACGCCACCAATAGCCGCACCGTGCGACTCGCCAAAGGAAGTAAAGCGAAAATTTGTACCGAAAGTGTTCATATTCAATTACTTGAACAGTCGCCTGAGCAGCCATCGCAGCCGCCACCACCGCCACATCCACCGAGAAATTCTGCCAATTCCTCGTTGCTCGGCTCGCGTACATCGCGGATTTTTCCTTTAAAATGCAGAGCGTCGCCCGCAAAAGGATGATTCAAATCGACAGTAACGTGTGTCGGGCTAACTTTCACTATTGCCGCCTGAAAACGATTGCCCTCGCCGTCATTCAATCGGACAACATTGCCCTCAAAAATCGTCGTTTCGTCTAATTTGCCGCCATTTTCAAAAATCGAACGTTCCAGTTCGACAACGTGCTCGTCAACATAATTGCCGTAAGCATCTTCGGGTTCGAGCGAAAACTCAAATTTATCGCCCGCCTGCAAGCCCATAAGATTTTGCTCAAACTTCGGCAACATCATTCCCGCACCAAAAATAAAATTCAAAGGACGTTCGTCGGTGGTTTTTTCCACAAGTTCCAACTTGCCGTCATCGCCATCGGTAAAAAGCTCGTAATCGACTGAAACTAATTTATTTACTGATATTTTCATTTAAAAATTATTTAAAAATTAAGCGACAAAGGTACAATAATTTTTTAAAAAATTTACAATTCAACCACAAACGGCTGATTTGTCAGTTCGTAGTTTTCGTTAAGCAACGAGGCGTTTGCAAAAGTTGTATTTGCTTGAATTTCAATTCCGTAAGAGTTGTGAATATGTCCGAAAAGATGAAATTTCGGTTTGATTTTCATTACTGTTTTTAACAAAATAAAATCGCCGTAATGAATATTATCCGCAAAATCCAAAATGCCCAGCGGCGGCTGATGCGTTATCAAAATATCGGTATCAACAGGAACTTGCTGTAAATCAATATCATAATTGCCTGCCGTAATATTTTCCATAAACATCGGTATGCCGTAAAACTTAACACCATCAATCGTAACGCCGGAATTGCACAGATAAAAATAATTTTCGGGCATATCTTCGATTTTTGCCCCGAACAGACAATGGTCGTGATTACCGGCGACAAAAATTTTGTAGCGAAAATCCAAATCGCAAAACCAGTTCAGAAAGTCCAAAACCTCACTCACAGTTCCATTTTCCGACACATCGCCCGAGTGAACGATTACATCGGCTTTGGGCAAATTTTTTAACAGAAAATGTTTGCCGTGAGTGTCGGAAAGGTGAAGGACGGTCATAAAATTATTTACAATTAATGAAAATTTTTGAAATATATTGTTCTACATTCCCATTTATGCCTAATTCTATGTATTCATCTTTTATTGCTTTTTCCCAATCTACTATATTTACAACACTTTTATTTTCAATAGTAATCAGTTTGTTGTCTTTTAATTGACGTTTTTCGTAACCATTTAAAAAATATACATACAACAAAGACGCATTAATGCCCTTTTTATTTAGAAAATGAACAAACGTTAATCTATTTGCTAATTGATAATATTCTCCAAACCAATTTTTATTTTCAATATTGAGGTCTTTTTGAGTGTCTTGAAAGATAGTTTGTAGATTTTGTTTTGAAGAACTTTTTGTTTCAGATTTTATTTCTTTTAAATAAGCCTTTGCTTCAACAATAATCCACTCTTCATTATCTCCGTTTTTGTGCAAAATTACTCCGTCCCAATTTTGTGAATATCCCCAATATTTGTTCCATTCAGACCGCAACTCATCATACTTGAATTTATTAATTTTACCTTTTAAAAAATTCACACCTTTATATTCTCCATCAAGCGATAATCTATTTTTACCTTTTGGAAAATCTAACCATTCAAGTTCGCCTTTTAATCTTGTTTGTTCACGAATAGTTTTATTCAATTCGTTTCTGTGGTGTCCTAAATATCGTAATAATTGATATTCACTTCCATAACCTAATCCCATTTCTGCCATAATTTTCTATTTTTTGTGATTTTTATTCTATTTTTTTATTTTATATTTCTAAAACTCTCAATTTTATCAAATCCTGCCGATTCCAATTTCAGAATGTTACTGCGATTATCTTCTATTTTTATATCTTTTTTTGACGATAAATAACTGTAAATGTTCAAAAAAACATCTTTTGCCGGTACATACCCCGGAATTACTGTATTCCTTAAAATTGGCAGGTTGATAATTTGGTCTTTCATAACATTTCTATGTATTAACCGATGATTTATTGCGTCAGAAAAAACAAAATCATCAATATAAGATTTGTGATATGGTAAAATTGCCAAAATCAAATCAGGATATAAATTTTCATCATCTGCTTCATTAACTAATTGAGTTTTTATGCTAATGCTCTGATCATCAATTAAATATCGTTCAACTTCAAAATGATAAAAATGCCTTCCTGTTTTTAGTGCATAGCGATAAACTGTTCCCTCTTTTACTTTTTTTCTTTTGTGTGAAACATAACGTATTACTTCTTTTTGATAATCATCTTTATCACCTATTATGGTAGAAAATAAGTAATCTGAATGCTTTTCTGGTTTCACATCGGTTTTGAGTATGACCGACTTTCGTCTGTCAAAAATAATCAAATCATCAATGCCGTATTCACCCAAAACGTAATCGTAAAAATCTTTTTTATTGTCAATAATTTTCATTTTTTAATTCTTTTCATTTAAATCAAATTAGATTTCTTTTGTCAATATCTTCAATTTTAATTTTCAATATTTCTATTAACTCAGGTTGCATATAACTGTAAATATCTGGTATATAAAGACATACAATTTTCTTTGTCCTGTAAATTTCTGGGAAATGCTTTCGTATAAAGTTTCTGTGGTGTTTTTCCATTACCACAATGCTGTCCGCCCAATTCAGAAGTTCGGCAGAAAGAACGGTATTTGCCGTTTCATCTGTTCCTGCCGATTTCACTTCAAAGCGCGGGTCGTTTTCGTAAATTTTGTGAGCGGTCGCGCTTCTCATTCTGTTTACGGTGCAGACAAAAAGTAATTTTTGTTTTCTTATTGGTAATACTGTTTGGTTCATTGTTTAGAAATTTGATAAGCACCTGTAAGCATAATGCAGAGCATTTTCGTGGAAACCATAATTCGACAAAATTTTAATGATGTCGGCAGGATTTTCCAGCGCAATTTCCAATGTACTTTTGCCACTTTCATCGGTCAGAACGCCAACGGCATTTTCAATCAGTTTTTCGAGATAGAGTTTCACTTTTTCGGAATCGCCTGCGTATGCGGATTTTAGAAACATTGCCTTCAAATAATCAACGTAAATTTCCGATTTGCTGTCATTGCCGTATTCCAATAAAAATGATGCTGTTTTCTGTTTGCCTTTTTCAAGTGCAGCATCAATGGCAGCCACAAATGCTTTTCCGCTTACTCCTCCTTCTTCCAACAAACTCTTTATTTTTTTAATTTTTCCTTCTTTTGCACACTGAATAAATGTGTTGTCCTTTGAACATTTTTCCGGTATAAAAATGCCGTCTTCATAAATAATTTTTGCGTTGCTCGGGCTTATTTGAGTTTCATTGTCTGGTGCTAATGCACGGTCTAATCTCTTTTTGTCCTCGCCTGCGCCATATTCAAGCAAAAGTTCCAAAATTTCTGTATTTCCTGCGTTTTTTGCAGTACGTATCGCAAGAAATGCAGTTCGCCGCCAAAAACTTTCACGAGGTATTTTTTCACCATTTTTTAAAAGCATTTCCAAAATTTCACGGTTTCCCTGCTCTGTTGCAAGCAAAATAGATTTTGCGCCAAAATAAGTTGCCGCATTGATTTTTTCTTCGGTCAATGCTTTTGCAACTTCTTCTGCCTTACCGGTTTCTACCGCTTTGTATAAATTTTCGTTTATCATATTTGTTAAATTTTAATATTATTTTTTACCCCCTATAAAATATCTATACGATAAACTCAATTTATAATTATGTTAATTTTAAGTTAAAACCGACTTGCAGGCGACAAATACATAATCTTTAATATACAAACGTTTGAAAAACACTATATTTAACTTTTATTAACACCATTTCCCTCTAAATATCATTTTCCACACCGCCGTAGGTTAGGTACAGATAATTGGTTTTTGCAGGAAATTCGCCGGCAAGGGTGTCAATTTGTTTTACAACGGGAAGGATGCCGCGCTGTTTGCGTATTGCTCTGGTTTCAAGCACTTTATTGTCCATTTCTTCGGGTTTGCATTTGGTAATAAGCCGTGTAATTTGGAAATCGGAAAAGCCGCGCACTTTTGCTTCGCGAAATAGTTCATCGCTCAAATCATCAAAATTATTGATTTTTGAAAGTTCTTTTTCCAAAACAATAATATTTTTTAATTTATAAAGAAACCAGCGGTCAATTTTTGTCAATTCGTGGATTCGTTCCACGTCATAGCCCTCGTGGAACGCCTGCGCCAGAAAGAAAATGCGGCGGTCGGTCGGTTCGCAAAGCGATTTTTCCAAATCGTCGCAATGAAAATCCGTGTTAGCCACAAAGCCGTGCATACCAAGCCCAATCATTCGCAGCCCTTTTTGAATAACCTCTTCAAAAGTGCGCCCAATCGCCATAATTTCGCCGACTGACTTCATACTGCTGCCCAAAAGCCGCGAAACGCCGTGAAATTTGGTCAAATCCCAGCGCGGAATTTTGCAAACCATATAATCGAGCGCTGGTTCAAAAAACGCCGATGTGGTCTTTGTAACCGAGTTTTTGAGTTCGGGCAAGCCATATCCGATGCCGAGTTTGGCGGCAACAAAAGCCAGCGGATAGCCCGTTGCTTTTGAGGCAAGCGCCGACGAGCGCGACAGCCGCGCATTGACCTCAATCACGCGATAATCTTCGGAAAACGGGTCGAGAGCATACTGTACGTTACATTCGCCAACAATTCCGATGTGGCGGATAATTTTTATCGCAAGTTCGCGCAATTTGTGATATTCGGCGTTGGTAAGCGTCTGCGATGGCGCAACAACGATACTTTCGCCCGTGTGAATGCCCAACGGGTCGAAATTTTCCATATTACAAACCGTAATACAGTTGTCGTATTTATCTCTAACTACCTCATATTCAATTTCTTTCCAGCCACGCAGCGATTTTTCGACCAGCACTTGCGGCGAATACGAAAACGCTTTTTCGACAATAGCCGTCAGTTCGTCGTCATTATCGGCAAAACCGCTGCCCAAGCCGCCAAGCGCATACGCCGCACGAACAATCACAGGATAGCCAAGCGAATTTGCGGCGCGTTTTGCGTTTTTCAAATCGGTAACTGCCTCACTTTGAATATATTTCACGCTAATTTGAGAAAGTTTTTGATTGAAAATTTCGCGGTCTTCGGTATCGATAATGCTCTGAACGGGCGTTCCAAGCACGCGGACATTGTATTTTTCAAGAATTTTTTCTCTGTACAAAGCCACGCCGCAATTCAACGCCGTCTGTCCGCCAAACGACAGAAAAATTCCGTCGGGACGTTCCTTTTCAATAACGCGCTCGACAAAATCGGGCGTAACAGGTAGAAAATAAACTTTGTCGGCAATGCCTTCCGAAGTTTGAACAGTGGCGATATTCGGATTTATCAGCACCGTTTCGATGCCTTCCTCGCGCAACGCCTTCAACGCCTGACTGCCCGAATAATCGAATTCGCCCGCCTCGCCGATTTTCAACGCCCCCGAACCGAGCAAAAGAACTTTATGAAGATTATTTACCATTTAACAATTTACGATTTACGATTTACGATTTACGATTTTTTATCAGGGATATTTTTTTGCAAAAATACGGAAAAAATATCAAAAAAACAGCAAAACCGTTTTTGTGATTTTGCTGTGATTTTTATGCTGCGGCACGAATAAGGCGCAAAAAAGGCACAAGTTTGAAAACTTGCGTTAAATATTGTAAGTACTCTAATCTAACAATATGAGTACTCTAATGTGTAAATGTAAGTACTCTCATCTAACAATTTAAGTACTCTAATTCATCAACATAAGTACTCTAATCCAAAGACCAGAGTACTTATATTGAGAAACCTGAATACTTATTTACCATTTAGCCATTGACTATTGACTATTTGTTTATTGCGCTCTTTGCGTTTTCTTTGCGAACATTGCGTTAAATTTAACCGCAAAGAACGCAAAGGTTTCGCAAAGAGCGTAAAATATCATTTCAGATTTCAGGTCAAGATGAGCAATGATAACAGAGTTTTTTTTTAAAAAAAGTTCCATATAATAAAAAAAAGTGTAACGTTTCACAACGTTACACAGAAAACTAATGATTTACTATTAAAAATAAAACTACTTTATTTCTTATTTTTTCTTAACATCAGATTTGCCGTATGTCGCCCATTCTTCATCTGTGAGCGATTTTACAACAACTTTACGATCTTGCTGACGTTCTGCATCGGATGCGGTTTCTGCTACAACAGCATTTGCCTCACCAACACCGATAGATTTCAACTGATCAGGATTTACTCCGCGTTTTTGCAGTGCTGCAACAACTGCTGCGGCTCTTGACTGCGAAAGTTTCAAGTTGGCTGCATCGTTACCTTTTTTATCCGTTTCTCCGATAATAAGGAATTTTTCATTCGGTGCGGCTTTAATCAAACGAGCAGCACTGTCCAACGCTAATGAAGAACTTGGACGAATTGTCGATTTACCCGTATCAAACAAAAGATTCATTTGTTTGAAAACTTCAGTGATTTCAACTGCCTTTGGTTTTGGGCAACCGTTGTATTCTTTTAAACCAAATACATTCGGGCATTTGTCGTCTTTATCCAAAATGCCATCGCCATCGCTGTCTGGCCATGGGCAGCCGTGATTTTCTTTCGGACCTGCTACATTCGGGCAACGGTCGATATTGTCGGTTACACCGTCTTTATCGGTATCGGGCCAAGGACAACCGTCATTTTCTTTCGGACCTGCAACACTGGGACATTTGTCGTAATTGTCTATCACGCCATCACCATCGCTATCAGGCCATGGGCAGCCATAATTTTCAGCCGGACCGGCAACATCGGGGCATTGGTCGTCTTTATCTAAAACTCCATCGCCATCGCTGTCTTCCCAAGGGCAACCGCCATTTTCTTTTGGACCTGCCACATTTGGACAACGGTCTTTGCTGTCAACAACTCCGTCGCCATCACTGTCTTTACTTCCAAATCGAATCATCAAAGATGCAGATGCCTGCCAAAAGTTTTCAACATTACTTCCATCCATTGGTGAAGGAACGTAATCGCCCTGAAGGTTCAATCCCAAATTTTCTGTAAACCAGAAATTAGCACCAACTCCACCGGGAACCATTAAATGGTTTGCTTTTTTCGACAAGAAATTGTCTTTGTTGGTGTATTGTGCAAGAACAACACCATTTGCATCTGTCAAAGGGAAAGTAACATTGCTGTAATCGTGGCGCAGATAACTTGCACCTAAGCGAATGTAGGGGTCAAACCAGGAATTTTCATTCCACAGACCTGCAAGTTTAAATTGCAAACCAAGACCGCTCATCAGGAAAAATTGCTTTTCCATACCAATGCGTTTGTTGCCAACGCTACCGATTGTTGTCTGCCAGTCGAGCACTAAAAATTTGCCCAAATTGCGAGCAACAGTCAATTTTGTCCACGGAGGAGAAATTTCATACTGTTTCGGCGTGAAAGCACCTTTAAAGTTCGACAAAGATTTGCTGAAACTTCCTTCATTAACTGCCTGATGATTTTCAGCGTGAGCACCAATCCCAATCAACCAAGGATTAGAGGTTGTCTGAGCTGTCAGAGCACCGGCACAAAAAATTGCCAATGCTGCAATACTTAATTTTACTCTTTTCATTTTTGTAATAATTTTTAAGAATTTCTTTTTTAACTATTAAATATTTAATTTTTTTAAAATTTTTCTTAATTTTAGCCCTGTTTTTTCTGCAAAAATCGTGCCTTTTTTTTAACTATTTCATAATATCACTTAATTTTTTTATCTCAATAACAGGTGCGCTTCTCTCGTACAATATTTTGTAAATTGTATCCAACACAGGCATTGCAACCTGATATTTTTCGTTCAATTCGTGGATACATTTTGTTGCATAATATCCTTCGGCAATCATTTCCATTTCTAATTGTGCCGTTTTTACCGAATATCCCTTGCCAATCATTGTGCCAAAAAGTCGGTTGCGGCTAAACTTTGAATAAGCGGTAACAAGCAAATCGCCGAGATATGCACTTTCGTCGGTGTTGCGGTGCATCGGGTTTGCAGCATTGCAAAAGCGGTTAATTTCACGGATTGCGTTCGAGAGCAATACAGCCAGAAAATTATCGCCATATTTCAAGCCATGGCATATTCCTGCGGCGATTGCGTAAATATTTTTCATTACCGAACTGTATTCAATGCCGATAATATCGTCGCTGACGGCAGTTCGGATATATGGTGTTGAAAAAAGTTGGGACAGTTCGCGGGCGCGGTCGCGGCTTGAGCAGCCGATTGTAAGATACGAAAGCCGCTCTAATGCCACTTCTTCGGCGTGACATGGACCTGCCAAAACTGCAATCTGGTCTTTTGGAACATCATATTCCTTTTCAAAATATTCGGAAACAATTTGATTTTCTTCGGGTACAATTCCTTTTATTGCCGAAATAATAATTTTCTTTTCCAACCCTCGCCAAAGCCGTTTCAAATGCTGTTTGAGAAAAGGCGACGGAGTTGCAAATATCAGAATATCAGATGATTTAACAAGGTCGTTAATTCCATCTGTAAACCAAATTTTACTCACATCAAAACGTACGCCTGTAAGATATGAAGGGTTTTTGCTCGTCTGAATAAACTCGTCAATCTGGTCTTGACGGCGCATATACCAGTTTATTCCCGGCTCGGTAGCAAGGACCATCTTGGCAAGTGCAGTTGCCCAACTGCCACCGCCAATTATTGCTACGCGATACTGCTGCGGCGATTCGACGCCGGAACTTGCGTATTTTTTTAATCGTTCGAGAAAATCCATTAAAATTTAATTAAATTTCAAGATTCCAAGATTGCAAAATTGCAAATTATTATTTTTCAAGAAATTATAAATAAAATTTGTCAAATATTTTACAGATATTATATAAAAAATAATGCGCAAAGGTAAATATTTATTTTTACAAAATATTATTTAACCTAAATTTTTACAAATTTATTTTTTTGCCTTTTGGATATTTTACCGAATAGGCAATGCGATATTCTTTGCCTTCACCTGCTGAAAGGTTTGTTTCCCAAGTAATTACACCTGTTTCTTCTTTATTGAAAGTTGGCTCGGTTGTTTCTTTTTTCAAAAATTCCACTTCAATATCTTTTTGTTGCGAAATGGGGTACTGGTCTTTGAGAACAAGGTAAATCGGCTTGTTTTGATTGTTTTTCACGGAAATTTTATAAGTCAAAGTAACTTGCGTATTGCTGCTTAAAAACTTCACAGAGGAAAAATCCGTCATCTTTTCGCGCTTAACGGTAACGCGCTTGTCCGTTCCGAGTGTAACGGAAAGCGTTTGCTGTGCCGATTGCGCGTTCAGAAAAGTTTGCCCGACAAAAGTACCGTCGTATGTAACGTTTGCCTGTCCGTTGAGCAGGTTAAGTTTTTCCCAATCGTTAAATTCAGCAATCAGATAAACATTTTCATCAAGTTTTGGGGCGCAATAATATTTGTAAGTCGCCTGTAACTCATTCTTTTTCAAGTCAATAATCTGTTCTTTTCCATTTCCGGGAATTGTGTAAGGTAAATCAATTTTATACTCTTCGCTGATTTGTTTTTCTGCGGTAAGTACATAATCATCCATTGACTTTGTTGTAACTACAATTACGCCATTAGCCCCACGTGAGCCATAAAGTGCAGTTGCCGAAGCATCTTGTAACACTTCCACATTCAAAATCATATTCGGATTTATGCTTTGATAATAACTTTCATCAACAATCACACCATCAACAACATATAAAGGTTGAGAATTTCCATAAGCAGAAGTTGCACCTCTGACCTGTACCCCTGCGGCTTTACCTGCTAATACCTGAGAAACATCCGCTTTTTCTTCATACGAAATTGTATTCTGCACGGCGGCATTTTGCATTTTTCTGTCGTAAAAATCCGTATAAACATAATTTAAAAACCACGTTTGAAATAGCGGCGCATCTTTTCCGCGCGTCGGCTGTGCGGTAGAAAGCGTGAGATTCACTTTTTCCCAATCCAAACCTGTCGTCTGACGCACTTTTGAGCGGCGTTGCAGGATAACCGGCTTATCGGTAGAGGCGATATTCATATCATAATAAGGTGTCCAACCAGCCGCCGAAGTGTAGTAAGTAACTGTAACATTAGCATTTACAGCCATCGGCGCAACGAGCGAAAGTTTCAAAATTCCGCTTCTTGTGCCGTTTTTGTTTTTTTCCTGCGAAAGTTGCGCTTTGAGGCGGTCGAGCGTTTTTTGCAAATCATTTTTTTTCTTTGTATCGGAAGTAATAGCCGCCGAGTAAGCGGTTGCCTTTGTGTTGTAAAAATCAAGGTTTTGCGTCATTTCTGCGGTTGTAATTCCTTTGGTAACAACGCTCAGATTTGTTTCAATTCCTTTTTTCAAAAGCGTTAAAGCATTGGTATTCACATCGATAGCGTTTGAAATTTTTGTGATTTCTGCAGTGCAAACATCAATAGAATCCTGCAAACGTTTGACCATATCAGTTTCGGCTTTTACAGTCAAAAAGTCGGTAGAAAATTCCGATGCCGACACCACAACACTGTTCGATACATTGATTTTCAAACTGTTAAGGTCAATCATCGGGCTTAAACCTTCGAGCGTGATTGTGTTTTCGCCCGATTTCAGCGCAGCGGTTGCTGTGTGCGTAAGTTCGGCACCGTTGAAGAACACTGTCGCACTTTTCAAAGCCGTTTTCACGTTATCGGCACACAAATTCAGAGCCGACAACAATCCCAGAAGCAAAAATATTTTTTTCATATTTATAAAAATTTTGTACAAAAATAAGAAAAAGTTTTCAGTTTTCGTAAAATTAGTTTTCAGATTTTTTTTCTGATGACAAAAACAGACACCGCTTTTCGCGATGCCTGCTTATATTTTTTTTCCTTCCTGATTTTTCTTTCAATTTATAATCAGCATATTACGCTACGCACCGATTACAAATCGGCGCGAGCAGGGAAATTACTTTCTTCATATCACTATTTGTTTAACTAAATTTTTATGATTACCGATTATTTTTATTAAATACATTCCTTTTGGAAATGAAACGGGAATTGTGATATTTTGTTCAGAAAATTTATTATTATATAACAATAACCCACTGACATTGTATATTGAAACTTCAATATTGTCATTAGTTAATGATGAAATATTTATGTTATTATTATAGAAAAAAACATTAAAATTTTCCTCATTGACTTGTGAAACCGATGTCTCTAATACTAAAGGCGTTCCGTATGTTATATCGCCTTTTTTGTAATAAACAAGCCCTTCACAATTTGTATTATACATAAATAACTCACAACAATTATAATAAGAAAATACCCCTAAACCTAAATAATAAGATGTAGGAGCAAGATAGCACGCATCTGATATGCCAAATTGAGAAAAGCAATTTGTATTTGAATTCCAAAAAACATCATAAAAATCCCAGAAAAACACTTGTGGGATAGTTGAGTTAATAACTACTACTTTAGAAATAAGACCAGCATCATTAATATACGGCTCGTTGGGTTCTGTGTTGAAAAAAGTTCCTTTAATAATTTTTTGTTTTGAAGTTCCCCCCGAAACATAAGTAGAAATATCTGATAATTGTCTTGTAATAGTGTTTTTTGCCCATTCATATTGATATACAATACTATCTACGAAATCAACTCGAGAGGTGTAGCGATAAATGGTTTTGTTCTCAACGCCATAAGTCATTGTATTGCTAAGTTCTCTAAAACGAAATTCATCCCCTACTTGATAATCATAATATTTTTCACTCAAATTAATTGGTTTAAAACCAAGTTGTGGCTCGCTTATTCCTATCAAATTAAATTCGCCAAAATGATAAAAATAACTGTCAGACCCGTATTCAAAATATTATCCAGACGGCAATAAAAATATAAAAATATTTTGTAGATAATGATAATTTTTGTACCTTTGTGGTATGAAAAAACAATGTGATAGAATAGAAAAAGAGGATTTTCGCAAATTATCAGGCGATGCTCGAACCGCAGTTCGCAAACGTGGTATCAAAATGATAAATGCCGGAATAA
>Ga0209629_10000216_pt1 | contig 29543 bp, 24 predicted proteins | sample TergutCu122P5_FD_187286 | JGI IMG/M metagenome (GOLD analysis project Ga0209629, IMG submission 187286) | Cubitermes ugandensis P5 segment gut microbial communities from Kakamega Forest, Kenya - Cu122 P5 (SPAdes) (version 2) | ecosystem: Host-associated > Arthropoda: Insects > Digestive system...
GCTGATTGGTTTGTGGTATGGTTATGTGCGGTTTTTGAATTGTGGTAATCGGTGTATTAATATTAGTCGGTATAGATGGTAATTCTGTTTGACCATAATAACCGAAATTCTTGAAAGAATCTCCAACCGCACCAAGACCGTTATTCATCAAGTTCTCATAGCTTCCTGCTGATCCCTCCATCATGCCCATTCTCTGATTGGCTATGTTATTTTTCATAGCAAGATACCTGTTCGTTATCATATCTTTGTATTGCTGACCTCGTGCACCGATGTTACTGTATACATCAGATATAACTTTATTACTTTGTTCTTTTTGAACGGCTTGTTGTTCGGGCGTCGATCCTGTAACAACTGCCGTATTGTTCGCAATACGATTTCTCCGGTCGAGCTGCTGCCTTAAACTACGTATCAAATTTTGCGTATCCGATCGCTGTGTATAATCGGAAAAGGCGTTTTGATTATACCAAGATTTATTTTCCGTATCTTGCCGATTAAGATATTGTTCCATTCTCCTACGCATCTGTCCGGCTTGATGCGCACCGTATAACGCAGCTCCGGCACCGATAATTCCACCGGCTGCCGCACCTGCCGGACCGAATGCTGCCCCTGTTGCTACCCCCTGAGCAGCACCTCCGAATACATTAGTAGTTTGAGCCATAGTTTAAAATTTTCTACAAAAAAATGAAATAATTGCCTCTATGCGTGTTATAGAAATGAAAAAATGCGTAGTCGGTTAAAATAATCTTAAAAAAATTTAGTTGATTAATTAAATTATTGCTTATTTTGCGCCATTAAAAACTAATAGAATTAACTAAATGGCAAGAGGTTCACAAAACGGCATAAGCAATAATCCGAAAGGAAAGCCAACCGGAGCAGTAACAAAAATTACTTTATCTGTACGCGAGAAAATAGTTGAAAAAGTGACAGATGACTTAGATAATTATTTTAAAGAATTGAAAAAATTAACGGGAAAAGATTACGTAAAGTGTTTTACCGAATTATTAAAACTTGTTGTACCTCGACCGTTGAACGAAGAAGAAACGAGCGCATTTAACATTAATTCCGAGCTTATCAAGAAATTATTTAGCAGAGAATAAACAATCTAAACTTTATTCATCTATATTTCAGTTGCTTAACATATAATTGATTTTATCGAGAATCAATAGAGCATTTTTTTCATGTCGCTGACAACTTTTAGACCGAGCATTTTAGCGTAGTGCTCGGTCATTTTTATATTTGAATGTCCCATTGCTCTACTGACCGATTCAATTGGGATGTTTTTGTTTAGAAGCATTGTTGCGAAACTGTGTCTTGCAACGTGCGACGTAAGCGACTTTTTCAGTTCCGCTCCGGCTCCAAGCACTTTGAGATAGAAGTTGTATTTTTGATTCGGATATTTAGGTAGGTGATAATTGTACTTTTCGGCTATACGTTCGGCTTCGGGAAGAAAAAGAGAAATAAATGATTCATCCGTCTTTTTACGATTGCTCCGTATAACCTTCATTCCGTCAATTTCGGAAATATAATCTTTGGAAAAGTTATACAGGTCAATATACGCTAACCCGGTAAATATTTGGAAAACGAATAAGTCTTTGATTTTCTGTAAGGTTTCATTAACCGGATTGTAATTTAATATTTTTTCTATTTCTTTCGGTTCCAAAAAGGTAGGATTTTTGCCTTTCTTCTGCGGCATCTTAAATTCAAAATACGGGTCTTTTTTACATAGGTCGAGATAAATTGCTTTTTTTATGTAGCTTCTTAGAGTAGAGTGACGCTTGTTAAGAGTTGAGTTTTCTTTAACTCCGTTTGATTTAAGCCAAAAATCGAAGTCGGTAATGTTTTGGAAATTGATGTCGGAGAAATATTTAATCTTTCCAAACCTTTCAATCTGTCGGATGAGCGCTGCGTGATGTTCGTGTGTTGCTTTTGTAGGATTCGACTTCGTGAGCTGCTCTTTCATAAATTCGATTACCGATCCGGATTGCTTTTTGCTATCCCAATATTTAACATCATCCAGAGTTTTACATTCATCAGATAAGACGAATGCTTCTATTTTTCTGTAAATACTTGTCGCTTTCCCTGTAATTGCCAACGCATTCGTATGATTCCTGCATGTAAATCCGTTCTTCGGAGAGAATTGATTTTTCGTTAAACGAATACCCGTTGAAATTAGACGCTTCTTATTCGATCTTGATAGCCTGACTTCTATTTGAAGTAGACCCGTTTGGGTTCCGGACGCCTGATGAAGTCGATCGAAAACGAATCTTAATTGTGCGTTATTCATATAGTTATCTTATTTTTTCGTACATTTTTATCTGAAATTGGTGTTTTTTCGTACATGAATTCGTACATCTTACACTTATAGTACGAAATATATTGGTTTTTATTGTGTAAATTTGTATATTATTGTGTGAATTATTTTGATTAAAATGCTTATAAACAAGCTAATTTGTTGATATTGTGTGATTTACAAGCGGAAAGCGAGGGATTCGAACCCCCGGTACAGTTACCCGTACACCGCATTTCGAGTGCGGCCCGATCGACCACTCCGGCAGCTTTCCGTTTTCCAATTAAAGCGTGCAAAAATAGCTATTTTTTAGTTAAAATCAAAATGCCAAATAATGTTTTATCCGTTCTAAATCTTCCGGAGAAAATTCTTCCAATAAATCGAGTTCATGAATATTTTCCAATTTTCCTTTTTTCTTACGCAATTCGATAATAGCTTTTGCCTGATAAAAATTGATATAAGGGTGTACTTTCAATTGATCCAACGAGGTGGTATTCACGGAAATAGGAGTAATATTGTTTGTATCTGTTCGTAAGAACGGAGCTATTTTTTCGTATAATTCAGCATACATTCCATACACTTCTTGAAGCTGTTCTAACCGGTAATAACCTCCCAGTAAATGTCTGTAACTTACAATTCTTTTTGCAAAAGCCGTTCCGATACCGGGAATTTTCATCAATTGAACGGTATCGATTGTGTTAATATCAAGGATGGTTCCGGGTAAAAATTTTTCAGAGGTCGGATATTTTTTTGATTTCGGTAAACTTTGCGTTTTATCCGGAGAAGAGTAATACGTTCGTTTTTCCGAAGGTTGATTGGGTTTTACCGACAGATCAGACTTTTTTTTATTCCCGGATAAATACGGATTGGATATTGGTCGTTCGGTTGTTTTTTCGGAACCATCTTCCTTGTTTTCTTTGTTTTCGCTCGTTATTAGATCAATTCCGGAAGATGAAGCGGATTTGTCAGGTGTAAATAGGAATTTTCCAATAAAAATTCCGGCAATCAATACAATCAAGATTAAAATACCTTGGCGTTCCCGTCGAGAGAAATAAAAAAAATCTTTCCACATAAGGCTTTAAGTTTTTGGTTTTTAAGTTTTAATAATAATTCTCAATTAACTATGTCGATTCTTCGAATTCATAATTCTTTATATTCAATTACCTTCCCGTCTCTCATCGGAATGATTCGGTCGGTTAATTTAGCTAACGATTCATCATGTGTGACAATCACAAATGTTTGGTTAAATTCTTTTCGTAAATTAAAAAACAACCGATGTAATTCATCCTTGTTCTGCGAATCAAGACTTCCGGAAGGTTCATCTGCAAAAATAATGGAAGGACGGTTAACTAAAGCTCTTGCAACCGCTACCCTTTGTTTTTCGCCTCCCGAAAGTTCCGACGGTTTATGTTCCATTCGATCTTGCATACCTAAAAATACAAGGATCTCTTTAGCTCTTTTAGCCGCTTCCGTTTGTTTTATATTTCCGATTAAAGCGGGAATCATCACATTTTCGCAAGCGGTAAATTCCGGTAATAATTGATGAAACTGAAAAACGAACCCGATGTTTTTATTCCGAAAAGAAGCTAATTCTTTATCTTTCAATTTATTTATGTTATAATTTTCATACAATATTTCTCCGGAATCCGGTTTGTCTAAAGTTCCCATAATCTGAAGCAAAGTTGTTTTTCCCGCCCCACTGGGACCTACAATGGCAACAATTTCGCCTCGATGAATCGTTAAATCAATACCTTTTAATACTTGTAATTCACCAAAACTTTTGATAATCCTTCGACAACTGATCATTTTTTATTCGGAATAAAATGTACAAAGATAAAGAAACTTCAGAAATATTCCTTTTTATTCAAACAAAAATAGTATATTTGCAACATAATTCAAGAGTATGAGGCGAATCATATTAATAATTGGTTTGACAGTTTTATTGTATCCGATTTCTGTTTTTTCGCAAGAGAATAAAAATAGAAGTGAACCGGTTACAATGGAAGAGCAAAATAAGCCTGATTTGTATGTCGTTAGTAATCGGTTAATCCTTAAAAATGCTCCCGTTGGTAAACGGGTGGAAATCATTACGATTATTGGGAATAAGATTCGTGAAATTCAAATAATTGCAGCGGACAGTGAATACGATCTGAACTTACCTCGGGCCATTTACCTTTTCAGAATGGATGGAATTGTTAAAAAATACGCTATTAAATAAAGGAAACTCATTATTACTTTTTCCAAAATCCGGGTGAAAACAAAATCAAAACGGTAAAAATCTCAAGACGTCCAACAATCATTAATATAGCCATATAAATTTTTACAAATGCAGGAATATCGGCAAACGAACCCGTAGGCCCGTAAACGCCAAATCCGGGTCCGACATTGCCAATGCAAGTAATCGAAGCACCCAATGCTTCAATAAAAGGTACTCCTGCTACTACAAATACACTCCAACTGATTATAATAATGAATATATATAAGAAAGCAAATGCTAACAAACGTTGTACGACTTCAAAAGATAAGGCATGACCATTTAATCGGATGGGAATAACAGCGCGCGGGTGAAGCAATCGTTTAAATTCGCCGATTGTATTTTTTGTTAAAACCAATGCTCTAACGGTTTTCATTCCTCCGCTTGTTGATCCGGAACAACCGCAAATTACCATCAGAAACAAGAAGAGAATCCAGAAAAAAGATCCCCATTCGATAAAATCACCTGTATAAAAACCGGTAGTTGTGAAAACAGAAATCACCTGAAATACAGCAACTCGAAAAGCATCTTTCAATCGTATGTCTATTCCGTTATGAAGAAGTAGTCCTACCGTAACAATCAATGTCGCAGAAACGATTATTCCTAAGAACCAACGCAATTCTTCATCCATGAAAAATCGTTTGAATTTACCCTTCAATAAAAAGTACAATAAAGGGAAATTAATTGCGCCAATCGTCATAAACAGACACAGTATCGTCTCTATATATACCGAATTCCAATGGGCGACGCTTAATTGTTTCGTTGAAAAACCACCGGTAGAAATAGTTGAAAAAGCGTGACATACGGCATCAAAAGGTTCCATGTGACCAAGATACAGAAGAAAAAATAGCAAAGCGGTCAATAGCAGATAAACAGCCCAAAGTCGTTTAGCCATTTGTGCAAATCGGGGTCGAAATTTGTTGTGAATTAATCCTGTTGTTTCTGCATCAAACATTTGAGCAGCTTCTCCGCCTAACATGGGTAGAAATGTCATTGAAAAAACGATAATTCCCATTCCACCGAGCCATTGCATTAAAGAACGCCAAAATAATATTCCTTTCGGTAATGCTTCGATATCATTTACGACAGTTGCTCCCGTCGTTGTTATCCCTGATACCGATTCAAAAAAAGCATTTGGTATGGAAGGAATTCCTCCGCTGAAAATAAAGGGCAAAGCACCGAAAATAGCAAATAATACCCAAGATAATGAAACTGAAATATAACTTTCCTTTTTCCCGATGAGATTGTTTTTTGATCGGATATTTGCAGGAATGTAAACCGCTAATCCGCAACACAACGTGACGAGGCCGGAAAGGATGAAAGGATAGGGGGATTCTCCGTAAAAAACGGAAACACCCGATGAAATAAGAAGAAAAAATGATTCAACCATCGGTATTAGACCGATGACACGAAAAATAAATTTCCAATTTAAACCGGCACCTTCCATTAAAAAAAATAAGTATGAATTACGAGTTATGAATGATTACATCATTACCGGAAAGTAGCAAAGCAACCACCATGTATTACATAATATATTATTTAATTAAAATAGTCTTCGATTTTTCGCATGGCTTTGTTTAAGCAGAAGACAACCACTTGATCACCGGCTTCAATGATTGTATCGCCATTAATGATTTCTGTTTTTCCGTTTCGTATTTTTCCTCCCAAAGTCATATCTTTTGGCAAGTTCAATTCTTTTATTGGTTTTCGGGTGATTTTAGAATTTGAACGTGCCGTTAGTTCGGCTACTTCGGCATCAGCAAAAGTCATACATTTTACATTGGAAACATCGGCATCCAGCATAAACCGGTAAATATGAGCGACAGTAATCAGTTTTTTATTGATAACTGTTCCTATATCTAATTTTTCAGCCGTATGGATATAGTCAATATTTTCCACCTCGGCAACTGTTTTGGGAACTCCTAAGCTATTCGCTGTGACACAGGCAAGAATGTTGGTCTCTGAATTTTCTGTTAAAGCAATGAAAGCATCGCAATTTTTAAGGTTTTCTCGAACCAGGAAATCGGTATTTCGTCCATCGCCATTAATTACCATCACGTTATTTTCCACTCTTTCAGCAAGTCGGTAACTTTTTTCCTTGTTTTTCTCTATCATTTTGATTTGAATATGATTGGGTAATAATTCTGCCACTTTCATGGCAATTCGGCTTCCGCCGATGATGGTCACACGATTAATTTCCAACTTCTGTTTTCCGGATAAAATTCGGAGATGGTTTACATAGTCCGGGGTAGTAGTAAAATATAAGATATCATCTGAGAGAATTTGTTCGGATCCGCTCGGAATTATGGTTTCATTGCCTCTCTTGATGGCGACAATGTGATAGATTTTTTTTTCTTTGGATAAGTCAGAAAGGCGCTTATTTACAATAGGTGCATTATCACTCACTTTTGTACCAACGAGTATCAACTTTCCACCGGCTAGTTCCCACCATTGCATCGACCAAGGGGTTTTCATGGCATTAACGATTTCGGCAGCCGCCAATTCTTCGGGACAGATAAGTGAGTCTACGCCGAGTTTGGAAAAAAACTCCATGTTTTTCGGATGGATATATTCATTATTACTGACACGTGCAATGGTTTTTTCGGCGCCCAAATTGGTTGCCAGCATGCATGCGGTCATGTTGATTGATTCCTCGGGAGTCACTGCGATAAACATATCAGCTCCTTTTATTCCGGCAGAACGCAGGTCAGCTATCGAAGTCGGATTTCCGACAGTTGTCATGATCTCAAAATGATAGGGGATATTCAGATTATCTTCATGGGTATCCATCAGGATAATATCCTGATTTTCTTTGGAAAGCAGTTTTGCAAGATGCGTGCCGACTTCTCCGGCGCCGGCAATAATTATTTTCATTATATACCCATGACTGCTTTAGTAATATTTTCTGTATCCATACCACATAAATGGAATAGTTCGGGAACTGTTCCGTGTTCGATAAATCGATCAGGGATGCCGATTCTTATCATTCGAGGCTTATAACCATTTTCAATCATAAACTCCATGACCGCTGTGCCTAAACCTCCCTGAATGGTTCCATTTTCTACGGTAACAATACGGCTGAAATTTTTTCCGACTTCATGCAATAAATCTTCATCAAGCGGTTTCAGGTAGATCATGTCGTAGTGTGCCGCATCAATTCCGGAAGATCGAGCATTTTCCACGGCTTTAGCTGCATTGTTTCCGATGGCTCCAATACTCAGTACCGCCACGTCTTTTCCGGTTTTAAGTTTTTTCCCTTTTCCTATCGGCAGGATTTCGAATGGTTTTTGCCAATCTTTCATTTCTCCTTTCCCTCGCGGATAACGTATGGCAAAAACACCTTTACCCGGTTGGCTTGCCGTATACATTAAGTTGCGTAATTCGATTTCGTTTAAAGGAGAAGCAATGGTGATATTCGGGATGCATCTTAAATAAGCCAAATCGAAATTTCCATGATGAGTCATGCCGTCTTCTCCCACCAAGCCTGCTCGGTCTAAACAGAGTATTATATCCAAATTTTGGAGGGCTGCATCATGAATAATTTGGTCGTAGGCTCGTTGCATAAATGAAGAATAGATATTGCAAAAAGGCAACATCCCTTCTTTTGCCAAGCCTGCGGCGAAAGTTACGGCATGACCTTCGGCAATTCCCACATCAAAAGCCCGGTGAGGCATTTCTTTCATCAGGAAAATCATTGAACTGCCCGTGGGCATCGCCGGCGTTATACCGACAATGCGATCGTTTTGTTTCGCTAATTCAACTAAGGTATGTCCGAAAATGTCTTGATACAACTGCGGTTCATCGGTAGAGTTCACAATAATCCTTTCGCCGGTTGATATGTTAAATTTTCCGGGTGCATGCCAAACGGTTGCTTCTTTTTCAGCAGGTTCGAATCCTTTTCCCTTTATGGTTTGGATATGAAGCAATTTTGGCCCGGTCATATTTTTAATATCGTTAATGATTCGTATCAAACCTTTCACATCGTGTCCATCGACAGGGCCAAAGTAACGAATATTAAAACCTTCGAAAATATTATGTTGTTGGGTCAACAGCGCTTTTAAGCTGTTGTTAAAACGTAAGATTGCCCCTTTTCGCTTTTCTTGTATAATTCCGGTTTTTTTCAAGAGGTTATAGGTTTGGAAACGAATTTTGTTATACATCCTTGAAGTGGTGATATTCACTAAATATTCACTCATTCCGCCAACCGGTTTATCGATTGCCATGTTGTTATCATTCAAGATGATGAGCAAGTCATTCGGGTCAATAGAGACATTGTTCAATCCTTCAAAGGCGAGTCCGCCCGTCATGGAGCCATCGCCTATAACAGCAATAATTTTCCGGTCTTTTTCATTTTTCAGATTGGAAGCGACAGCCATTCCCAAAGCAGCTGAAATCGAGTTTGATGCATGCCCGGCAATAAAAGCGTCATATTCGCTTTCGTTCGGATTTGGGAAACCACTGATTCCACCCAATTTACGGAGTGTATTAAATTTTTCTCTTCTTCCGGTCAGAATTTTATGTCCGTATGCTTGATGGCCAACGTCCCAAACAATTCGGTCGTAAGGAGTGTTGAAAGCATAATGCAAAGCGACAGTCAACTCAATCGTTCCAAGGCTGGATGCAAAATGTCCGGGATTATCGGCTAACACTTCAATAATGAATTGCCGTAACTCTAAGCAAACCCGTTCTAATTGTTCCGGTTGCAATCGACGCAGATCCTCCGGTAAATTGATTTGTTCCAATAATTGAAAATCCGGTAAAAGACTCATAATATAAATATATGTTGCAAAGTTACATATTTCAAATGTATTTTTTATAATTTTGCAGCAATATTTTTATTGAAGGCAATCTGTGTAAAAAAATCTTATACGCTTGATTTTATCAAAGATATTATTTACTTTTGTACACTTTTAATAAATAAAAAATAGGATTATGAAGTATTTTGGAAAATCGCTAATGCTATTAACGGCAAGTGTAATATTTGCAAGTTGTGTTACTACTAAAAAGTTTCAGAGCTTGGAAGCTGATTATAATCAACTGAAAGCAAATTATCAAGATTGTCAAATACAATTGACGAAATGCAACACCAATGTGGCAAGTCTTGAAGACCGTTTAGCTGACGCTCGTAGAAACAATGATGAATTACGTGCAAGCTTGACTAATATGCAAAGTTCATTGGATAAGAGCCTTAATCAAGGTTCACAGAGCAACCGAAACATTGCTAAATTGGTAGATGAAATCAATGCATCCAATCGATTTATTCAACATTTGGTTCAAGTGAAAAACCAATCCGATTCATTAAATCTCGTATTGGTAAATAATCTAACTCGTTCACTTACCCGTGAAGAAATGAAAGATTTGGATATTCAAGTATTGAAAGGCGTAGTGTATATTTCTTTAGCTGATAATATGTTATATAAATCCGGAAGTTATGAAATAAGCGATAAAGCAGGAGATATTCTAAAAAAGATTTCTAAAATTATTTTAGATTATAAGGAATACAGTGTAATAATAGAAGGGAATACCGATACGGATCCAATAACACGCCCCAATATTCGTAACAATTGGGATTTAAGTGCTTTACGCGGTTCATCGGTTGTACAGGCTTTACAGAACACGTATGGAATTGATCCAAAACGTTTAACTGCTGCCGGTCGCGGAGAGTATAATCCGGTTGCAAGCAATGATACGCCTGACGGAAAATCCCGAAATCGAAGGACACAAATAATCATTACTCCGGAATTAGACCAATTCATGGATTTGATAGAACAGGCTCCGAAAAACACGAGTGGAACGAATTGATCATTTTCGCTGTTCCTACTTTTTTATAAATAATTCTATATAGAAAAGCATAGCATAAACTGCAAATAGAAAGCTATCGAAGCGATCTAAAAAACCGCCGTGACCCGGTAGCGCATGTCCCGAATCTTTGACTGCCAATGTTCGCTTTATCAATGATTCGATTAAATCGCCATAGGTGCCGAGAATAACAACTCCTGCCGATAAAGCGATCCAATGAACTCCTGCAATTTGGGGATAAAAATGGGCAAAAAGGATTGCTGAGGCAACCGTAAACACAAAACCTCCGAAAAAGCCTTCCCAAGATTTCTTTGGAGAAAGTCGCTCCCAAAGCCGATGTTTCCCAAACAGAACTCCTATTAGGTAGGCCCCTGTATCATTTACCCAAAGAAACACAAATAAAGCCATGACCCAAATCCATTGATAATCCGGGTGATTTACCTCAGAAACGGGAAAAACCATCAGATTCAAAACAGAGAATGGCAAAGTGATATAACATTGTCCTAAAAAGATATAGGCTAAACGAGTTATCGGCTCTTTTTGTTTGGCATACAGCTCATAGATGAATGTTCCTATAATGTAAAGCAGGAACAAAGCAAAAATGTATCGGCCGGTTATGCCTGAAAAATACAGGAAGGTGGAAAGGAAGAGTATAGCTCCGCTAATTCCATGAATATACGAATTAATTCTTGTTTCAATCCGGGTATTAACTAAGCGATAAAATTCGCGCAAACAAAGCGTTGTGATTATCATAAACAAGACGAGAAACGTATAGGAACCGGAAATTACACAAAAAGTAATTATTCCAATATAGGCAATTCCCGTCAACAAACGTTTGGTGAAATTTTTCATTTCTTATCATTGGATTGCTCCGGATTTGAAGTAGTGCCGTCGTTTACAACAGTAGTTTGATCGGAATTATTAATCAATTCTTGTTGAGCTAATATTTCTTGTGAACGGGACAACCATTTGCGTTTTCCGAATATTCTTTCCAAATCGTCCGAATAAATCACTTCTTTTTCCAGCAGGACATCTGTTAATGATTGATGCTGAGAGCTGTATTCATTCAATATAGTTTTAGCGCGATTGTATTGTTCGTCAATGATTCGTTTTACTTCTTCATCGATTAAATTCGCGGTGTCGTCACTGTATGGCTTTGTAAATCCCCAATCTTGTCCGGTGGAATCGAAATAATTCAAATTAGGCAATCGTTCGCTCATACCGTAATATACAACCATGGCGTATGCTTGCTTGGTAATACGTTCCAAATCATTGGCTGCTCCGGTAGATATTTTCCCGAGAAGCAAATCTTCTGCGGCGCGTCCACCCAAGGTTGCACACATTTCATCCTGTAATTGCTCGTATGTGGTAATTTGCCTTTCTTCCGGCATATACCACGCAGCGCCTAACGCTTTTCCTCGAGGAACAATGGTTACTTTCACCAAGGGGTCGGCATGTTCCAACATCCAACTCAGCGTAGCGTGACCTGCCTCATGAATGGCAATGGTTCGGCGCTCTTGCAGGGTTGTTACTTTTGATTTTTTTTCCAGTCCACCCACAATTCGGTCAACCGCATTCATAAAATCTTCTTTCTGAACGAATTCTTTTCCACTGCGTGCAGCAATTAAAGCAGCTTCGTTACAAACATTGGCAATATCGGCTCCGGAAAATCCCGGGGTTTGTCGAGCTAAAAATTCCGTATCAACGGATGCATCGATTTTTATATTTCGCAGATGGACAATAAAAATTTCTTTTCGGTCGCTTAACTCCGGTAAATCCACATTGATTTGTCGGTCAAAACGTCCGGCACGCAGAAGCGCTCTATCCAAAATATCGGCGCGGTTGGTTGCGGCTAAAATGATTACTCCGCTGTTTGAACCGAATCCGTCCATTTCTGTTAATAATTGATTAAGAGTATTTTCTCTTTCATCATTCGTTCCCATATTCGGATTTCTTCCTCTGGCACGACCTACCGCATCTATTTCATCAATAAAAACAATGCAAGGGGCTTTTTCTTTGGCCTGGCGGAACAAATCACGCACTCTTGAAGCTCCGACTCCGACAAACATTTCTACAAAGTCCGAACCGGATAGGGAGAAAAAAGGTACATCGGCTTCTCCGGCAACTGCTTTTGCCAATAAAGTTTTCCCGGTTCCGGGAGGACCGACTAATAAAGCGCCTTTCGGGATTTTAGCTCCTAAGTCGGTGTATTTAGTAGGTTTTTTCAAGAAATCGACTATTTCTTCGACTTCTTGCTTTGCTTCCGACAAGCCGGCGACATCTTTAAATGTTATTTTCTGATGAGGCGAAGATTTATCGTAAAGTTGGGCTTTTGTTCTTCCAACACTGAATAAACCTCCTCCACCTCCACCGGACATTCGTCGCATGAGATAAATCCAAACGAAAAAGAGAAGGCCGATCGGAAGAATTTGAAAAAGAATAGTCCACCACAAACTGTTTCCTTCATCATAACTTAGCGTAGCATCGATTCCGTTATGTACCCATCGGTCATAAAAATCCGTAAATTTATCCGCCGATGGAATCGTAACTGTAGCTGTAGCTTCAGTACTCTTCCTCAAAGGATTCTTTGTTGTTTTATTCGGTTGAATATCAACCCCCAAAATATCAACGGTAAATTCAGGTTTAATGGTTGCTACCACTTTCTTATCCGATAAGTTAACAACCATTTTACTGAAAGCATTAGCTTCAGCCCATTTCTGAAACTCGGTCCAATCTAACTTTTTATTATTTTCGGGCGAGCCGTTTGTAAAAAAAACAGCTAAAGCCATAATAATTATCAATCCGTACATCCATCCCGGATTGAATTTAAAGGGTTTATTATTATTCCCGGCAGGCAATTGACTTTTATTTTTATTTTCACTCATAGAATATTCGGGATTTCTATCATATCAGCATCTGCCCACAAATTTTCCAAGTTATAATATTCTCGCAAAACAGGAATAAATATATGCAACATCACGGTTCCGTAATCCATGGCAATCCATTGAGATTCTTTCATTCCGATTGCACCCATCGGTTTCTCGTTTAATTGATTGTAAACTCTATCCCATACTGAATCGCATAAAGCTGAAACTTGAGTAGGCGTTTTACCTTGACATATAATAAAATATTGACATATTGGATTCTCAAATTTAGATAAATCCATCGTAACGATTCTCCCTCCTTTTTTTTCTTGTAACGCTTCTACAACCGTTGCTACTAAATTTTTTATTTCATCCATTGATCATTTTATTGTTAATTTCTGTAAGAAAAATATTTTTCCATTTAACAGAACAAAATCAATAATAGAGTTTGCAAAGGTACTTCGATTTTTTGTTTATTCAAAATGTGATGCTACAAATTTTATTCGCAGATATAAAACAATGTGAAAATTCATTTGAAAACTACTTCCAAGATTTTTTCATACCTTTGCCGCCAATAAATTTCAATACAATTTAGATATCTATGTCAAAAGTATCAAAAGAAAAAGCGTTGATCTACCACTCGGAAGGCAAACCGGGAAAAATTGAAGTAGTACCAACCAAGCCGCATAGTACGCAAGCCGACCTCTCGCTGGCTTATTCTCCCGGAGTGGCTGAACCTTGCCTCGAAATCAAAGACAATCCGGAACATGCTTACGATTATACAGCTAAGGGAAATTTAGTCGCCGTCATTTCCAATGGTACTGCTGTTTTAGGTCTGGGCGATATTGGAGCTATTGCCGGCAAACCGGTGATGGAAGGAAAAGGGCTTTTGTTCAAGATATTTGCCGGAATTGATGTGTTTGATATAGAAATCAACGAAAAAGATCCCGAAAAATTTATTGCTGCCGTGAAAGCAATTGCGCCGACTTTCGGCGGAATCAATCTGGAAGATATCAAAGCGCCCGAATGTTTTGAAATCGAACAACGATTGAAAGCCGAATTGGATATTCCCGTGATGCACGACGATCAACATGGAACAGCAATCATTTCTGCCGCCGGCTTGATGAATGCCATGGAAATAGTCGGTAAAAAAATAGAAGATGTTAAAATTGTTGTCAACGGCGCCGGAGCATCGGCGTCATCCTGTACACATTTGTATATTGCATTGGGAGCAAAAAAAGAAAACATTGTGATGTGCGACAGCAAAGGAGTGATTTCGATGCGCCGCTCGAATTTAACCCAAGAAAAACAGTATTTTGCTACCGATAGGAATATAAATACATTAGAGGAAGCAACGATCGGCGCCGATGTGTTTCTTGGCTTATCCGTTGCCGATGTATTGACGCAAAAGATGATACAAAGCATGAATCCGAATCCCATCGTTTTTGCTTTGGCTAATCCCAATCCTGAAATTTCATATGAGAAAGCTAAAGCATCCCGTTCCGATATTATTTTTGCAACCGGACGATCCGATTATCCGAATCAAATCAACAATGTATTGGGATTCCCGTATATTTTCCGCGGCGCTTTGGATGTTCGAGCTACATCCATCAACGAAGCAATGAAATTAGCTGCCGTAAAAGCAATTGCCGCATTAGCCAAAGAACCGGTTCCCGATGTGGTGAATTCTGCTTACGGATTAAGTGTTTTAACGTTCGGAAAGGAATACCTGATTCCCAAGCCGATGGATCCGCGCCTTTTGACGTGGGTATCGGTAGCAGTTGCTCAAGCGGCTATCGAGTCAGGTGTTGCAAGAAAAACGATAAACAATTGGAAAGAATATGAAGATCGTTTACGTGATTTAATGGGACATGATACGAAATTACTTCGCGAATTTACGGAAATGGCGAAAAATAATCCGAAACGGGTGGTTTTTGCGGAAGGAAGCCATGAAAATATGCTTAAAGCCGCTGCACAAGCACGTGACGAAGGGATTTGCTATCCAATTCTTCTGGGAAACGACGAACGAATCAGTAAATTGGCGAATGAATTGCATATCGACTTGGAAGGCATCGAAATTGTTAATTTACGACACGACAACGAAATGGCTCGAAGAAGACGATACGCTGAAATTTTAACCAAGAAACGTGCGAGAGAAGGAGCGACCTTAGATGAAGCCATCGATAAAATGTTCGAACGAAACTATTTTGGTATGATGATGGTCGAAACCGGAGATGCAGATGCTTTCATCACAGGAGTTTATACTAAATATTCCAATACAATCAAAGTAGCCAAAGAAGTCATTGGCATCCGTGATGGTTATAAGACATTTGCTGCTATGCATATATTGATAGGCAAAAAAGGAACGTTCTTTTTAGCGGATACCTTGATAAATCGTCATCCCAATACCAATGTCTTGCTTGATGTTGCAAAATTAGCTGTGGAAGGAGTCCGGTTTTTTGCTAAAAAGCCGACGGTAGCCATGTTGTCTTATTCCAATTTCGGTGCGGATACGGAAGGGAGCCCTGTCGCCGTTCACGAAGTGGTGCGGGTGATGCAGAATGAATTTCCTGATTTGGCTATTGATGGAGAAATGCAGGTTAATTTTGCTTTAGATAAAAAATTACGAGATCATAAATATCCTTTTACCCGTTTATCCGGGAAAGATGTAAATACATTGGTATTTCCGAATTTAACATCAGCAAATATCACCCAGAAATTATTACAGGAAATGGGAGTAGGGGAAATGATCGGTCCGATTCAGGTCGGTTTGAAAAAACCGATTCACTTTACCGACATCGAAAGTTCGGTTCGCGACATTGTCAACATCACCCGCATCGCCGTCGTGGATGCTATTGTTCAGGAAAAAAAAGAGAAAAAATAAAATTATAATATATGTAATAATGAAAAAGTATTTATTTATTTTAAGTTTAGTATTAATGACTTACTCATGTAATAAACAAAAAGAAAATGCAGTCGTTTTCGACTCAAGTAATCCATTTTATTCCGAATATACAACGACCCGGGCAACACCTCCTTTCGATTCGATTCGGACAGAACATTTCAAACCGGCAATTGTAGCCGGGATCGATCAACAAGCAAAGGAGATCGATGCAATAGCCAACAATTCAGAGCCGGCAACGTTTGAAAATACGATTGTCGCATTGGATGAAAGCGGCAGTCTGTTAGGAAGGGCTTACCGTGTATTTAATGCGCTTTACGAAGCAAATACCGATAGCTTATTGGAAAAAGTTGCTGATGAAATAACTCCGTTAATGTCGGATCATCATGATAATATTTATCTGAATGAGAAATTATTTGCTCGCATCAAATCGGTTCATGATGATTCTACTGCTGTTTCTTCGCTGACGACAGAACAAAAACGTTTATTGGATAAATATTACAAAGATTTTATCCGTTCCGGAATTGATTTAGGGAAAGAGCAAAAAGCGCGTTTGCGGGAAATAAACAAGCAATTGGATTTACTAACGCTCGCTTTTGGCAAGAACCTGCTGGCTGAAACCAATAATTTCCGCTTGATTATTGATAATAAGGAAGATTTGGCAGGATTGCCAACCGATATAATCGAAATTGCCGCTCAAACGGCTAAAGACAACGGATTGGATGGCAAATGGATGTTTACAACAAGCCGTCCGAGTTGGGAACCTTTCTTGCAATATGCAAAAAACCGGAGTTTACGAGAAAAATTGTATAAAGCAATGTACAATCGCTGTAATAATGGGAACGAGTATGATAACAACGTGAATATAAAAAATATTGTCAATCTGCGGCTTGAAAAGGCTGAATTGATGGGTTTTCCAACTTCTGCCGCTTATGTTCTGGATGAAACGATGGCAAAAACGCCGGAAAATGCTTTCAAATTAATGAACAACATTTGGAAATACGCTCTGCCCCAAGCGAAAAAAGAACGGGACGAATTGCAGCAATTGGTTAAAGCAGAAGGTGGAGATTTCAAATTGGAATCCTGGGACTGGTGGTATTATGCAGAAAAACTTCGTAAACAAAAATTCGATTTGAATGAAGAGGAGATAAAACCCTATTTTGTTTTGGAAAATGTAAGAAACGGCGCTTTTGCAGTTGCCCATAACTTGTATGGACTTAATTTCAAGGAACTGAAAGATGTTCCTGTTTACCGGAAGGACGTAAAAGCCTTTGAAATTACCGATGCCGACAGTTCTTACATCGGAGTAATATTTACGGATTATTTTCCACGTCCCGGAAAAAGAAACGGCGCATGGATGAGCAATCTTACGGAACAGTCGATTCGCGAAGGAAAATTTATACATCCGGTCGTCTATAATGTCGGCAATTTCACGCCCCCGACAGACGCTACCCCTTCTCTTTTGAATTTAGACCAGGTTGAAACTTTGTTTCACGAATTCGGACACGCTTTGCATGGATTGCTATCTAAATGCAACTACGAAGGTGTTTCGGGTACCAATGTCTATCGCGATTTCGTAGAACTGCCGTCTCAGATCAACGAACATTGGGCGACACATCCTGAAGTGCTGAAAATATATGCCAAGCATTATCAAACAGGAAAGACAATTCCCGATGAATTAATTAAGAAAATTCAAAAAGCAGCAACATTCAATCAAGGATTTATGACAACCGAATTAGTTGCGGCTGCTATTCTGGATATGAAATGGCATACGATTGAATCGCCGCTCAATACTGACGTGAAAACTTTTGAAAATCAAGTTTTGAATGAAATCGGATTGATACCGGAAATAATCGTTCGATACAAAAGTCCTTATTTTGCCCATATTTTTAACAACGATTATTACGCAGGCTATTACAGTTATCTCTGGGCTGAAGTGCTGGATGCTGACGCTTTTCAGGCTTTTGCGGAAAAAGGAATTTTCGACAAGACAACCGCTCAATCGTTCCGCGATAATATTCTTTCCAAAGGCAGCACCGAAGATCCGATGGTTTTGTATCATCGCTTCCGCGGAGCAGACCCCAATCCGGAGTATTTGTTGAAAAATAGAGGGTTGAAATAGAATTATGAATTATGAATTATAGTAAGGAAGAAACTTATAAATCATTACTTCCTCAAATTCAGGAATTAGTAAAAAAAGAGCAGGATTTAATTGCTAATTTAGCCAATATTGCTGCTGCATTAAAGCACGCTTTCGGTTTTTTTTGGGTAGGCTTTTATTTGGCTAAAGGGGACGAATTGGTTTTGGGCCCTTTTCAGGGCCCCATCGCCTGTACTCGCATTCCGTTTGGAAAAGGAGTTTGCGGAACGGCTTGGAAAGAACGGCGAACAATCATCGTTCCCGATGTGGAACAATTCCCCGGACATATTGCCTGTAACAGCGAATCGAAATCAGAAATTGTTGTTCCTCTTTTTGAAAACGGAGAAATCATTGGCATACTTGATATAGACTGCGACCGTCTTAATGCTTTAGACGAAACGGATGCTGCGTATTTGGAGAAAATATTTGTGTCCTGTCTTTTGTCGGATGCTGTGGAATGACAGTTGATCTAAGTGAAAGAGTTGCGGAGGAAGGACTCGAACCTACGACCTTTGGGTTATGAGCCCAACGAGCTACCAACTGCTCCACTCCGCGATTTGAAAGTGCAAAAGTAATTCTTTTTTTCGTAGAAACCAAATTTATTCCATTCTTTTTTATTTAATTTGGTTATTATCTCTTTTTATCTTAATTTTGTACAGTTTTTAATCAGAAAGTATATGTCTATTGCAGTAGCTAAAACCCGTGATAAATTGATTGATGTAGCACGTCAGTTATTCGCCCGGATCGGAGTAGAAAATACAACGATGAATGATATTGCTATGGCTTCGGAGAAAGGAAGACGGACGTTATATACCTATTTTAATAATAAAAAAGAAATTTATACTGCTGTCATCGAATCTGAATTGAATATTCTTTACAATTCGCTTGAGACGGTTACCCATAAAAACTTGCCTGCGGATGAAAAATTGTTGGAATTTATTCTCATCCGTTTAGAATCGATAAAGCATGTCGTGTTTCGAAACGGTACTTTGCGCGCTGATTTTTTTCGTGATATTTGGCGAGTGGAAAATGTCCGTAAGTCGTTCGATTTAAAAGAAATTGCATGTATTCAAAGTATTTTGGAAGAGGGTGTTCGGCAAGGTATTTTTGAAGTAACAGATACACGTAGTATGGCGGTTGTCCTGCATCATGCTTTCAAAGGTTTGGAAGTTCCTTTTATCCGCGGAATAATGCCGGGCTTTTCTTCGTCCGATAATAGCGGAGCTAATAGCATAATTAATCTATTATTTAACGGAATAAAAAGAAAATAAATGAATAATTTATTGGAAGGGAAAACGGCAGTCATCACCGGAGCTGCTCGCGGTATCGGAAAAGCAATAGCTCTCCGTTTTGCACAGGAAGGCTGTAACATCGCTTTCACCGATCTGGTTATTGATGAAAATGCTAAAACGACCGAAGCGGAAATCGCAGCTTACGGAGTAACGGTAAAAGGATACGCCTCTAATGCAGCGAATTTTGAAGATACGCATGCAATTATAAATGCTATACTCAGTGATTTCAACAGAGTAGATATTTTGGTAAACAATGCGGGAATCACCCGCGACGGCTTGATGATGCGCATGTCGGAACAGCAATGGGACATGGTCATCAATGTTAATCTGAAATCAGCTTTTAACTTCATTCATGCTTTGACGCCGGTAATGATAAAACAACGCTCCGGCAGTATTATCAATATAAGTTCGGTAGTTGGAGTTCACGGAAATGCCGGTCAAGCTAATTATTCTGCTTCCAAAGCCGGCATGATAGGATTGGCTAAATCCATCGCCCGCGAATTAGGTTCTCGCGGGATCAGAGCAAATGCCATTGCTCCCGGGTTCATTATCACGGAAATGACTCACCAACTTTCGGAACAGGTGCGTGATGAATGGGCGAAGTTAATTCCATTAAAACGCGGCGGAACGCCGGAAGATGTGGCCAATACTGCCTTGTTTCTTGCGTCTGATTTATCAACTTACATTACCGGTCAGGTAATTCAAGCAGATGGTGGAATGAACACTTGAAAATGACTGTCCTGTACGAAGATAATCATCTAATTGCCGTGAATAAAACCTGTTCGGAAATTGTACAGGGCGACAAAACAGGCGACATCCCGCTTTCAGAAATCATAAGGCAGTGGCTAAAGGAAAAATATAATAAACCCGGAAATGTTTTTACCGGCGTGATTCACCGCTTAGACCGTCCTGTTTCCGGAGTGGTCGTTTTTGCAAAAACAACTAAAGCGTTGGAACGAATGAATACCCTATTTCGTGAAGGCGAAGTAAAGAAAATCTATTGGGCGATTGTAAAAACGCCGCTTCCCCAAGCGGAAGGCGAATTAGTGCATTACCTTGTTCGTAATGAAAAGCAAAATAAATCTTATGCATACAACGATGAGAAACAGGGTTCGCAAAAAGCGATTCTTTCCTATAAATTAATAGCGAAATCGGACAACTATTTTCTGTTAGAGGTTGTTTTAAAAACAGGACGACATCACCAGATTCGATGTCAGTTAGCAAAAATCGGCTGTCCGGTCAAAGGAGATTTGAAATATGGTTTCGACCGATCAAATAAAGATGGAGGAATTTGCCTTCATGCCCGCAGGATAAGTTTCATTCATCCGGTTTCAAAAGAGCCGGTTACAATCACTGCTCCGGTTCCGGACGAAAAACTTTGGAAACAATTTAAAAATTTATAATCATGAAACTAAAAGTATTATTCCCTTTAATCGCTATCTTTGCCATAAGTGCAGGACAGGCGCAAGTACAGAACCGTATCGCAATTCCCGATATAAACGGTTATAAAACATTGCAATGTGATTTTCATATGCACACCGTATTTTCAGATGGTCTTGTTTGGCCAACCGTCCGAGTGGACGAAGCATATCGCGAAGGATTGGATGCTATTGCGATAACGGATCATTTAGAATACCGTTCTCACACTAAAGACATTGTCGCTTCCCACAACCGTTCCTATGAAATTGCCAAACCGGCGGCAGAAAGAAATAATGTGATTCTCATTCGAGCAAGTGAAATCACCCAATCCATGCCTCCCGGCCATTTGAACGCTATTTTTCTCGAAGATTGTGATGCGCTGGTCAAGGACGATTGGCGAGCTTCGCTTGCTGAAGCAAAACGACAAAATGCTTTCATTTTCTGGAATCATCCGGCATGGGACGCTCAGCAACCGGATACCACTTTGTGGTGGAAAGAACATACCGAAATTTATAATAATGGGTGGATGAATGGTATAGAAGTCGTTAATGAACATCAATACAGTGCAGAAGTTTTCCAATGGGCTTTGGATAAAAAACTGACGCTGATAGGAAATTCCGATATTCATGTTCCCATCGGGATGGATATTGATTTTGCCAAAGGCGAACATCGGGCAATGACCCTTGTTTTTGCCAAAGAACGAACAACAGAAGGTATTCGCGAAGCGCTTGACAATAGAAGAACAGCTGTCTTCAACAAGGAATTTTTATATGGCGAAGCACAATACCTCCGTCCTATTTTTGAAAACTCCATCGAAATTACCAATATTATTCAGGGAGAAAATTCGATTACCATTCAATTTCTTAATAAGTCCGGTTTGACTTTCTATCTTAAAAAGACGGCTCACGATAAGAATGTCGTTTATTTTCGCGAATTAGAAATAAAACCCCACAGCAGGAACACGGTTACTGTCCGGTTTGCTAATAAAAACAATGACGGAAAACTTAATTTTGAGGTTACAAACTTATTGGTTAAACCGGGAAAAGGCTTGGAATGTTCGTATAATCTTTATTGAAAATATTTCTTGTACGCCCCCGCTCCCAGCAAACAAACGCATACGAAGGCAACAGCCGAATAAATAATTATAACATTTGTCGAATCGTTTTGCCCGTAAGAATGCATACCGCTGAGAAAAAAATTAACCCCGAGATAGGTCATTAGAACGGAAAAAAATGATAAGACAGATGCAAAGTTGAACAGCCAAACATTGTACCATCGCTTCACTAATCGCAAGTGAGCGGTGATTGCATACACCAACATGGTGATTAACGCCCAAGTTTCTTTCGGATCCCAGCCCCAGTAGCGTCCCCAGGATTCGTTTGCCCAAACAGCGCCCAGAAAAGTCCCTATGGACAACAAAGCCAAGCCAATATGGATCGCCATTTCATTAATGATGCTTAATTCTTTGATATATAATGTTATTACCGGCTTGGCTTGTGTATTTGTCATTGCGGGCTTGACCCGAAATCCCCCGCTAAACGCCATCAACAAAAGATTCGTCAAACCCAGCAGACAGCTTATTCCTGCAAAACCATAAGCGGCTACGATAACCGCTACGTGAAACATCAGCCAGGGAGATTTCAACACAGGAACCAAAGGATTAATTTGCGGATCCATCCAATTAAGTCCCGATACAAACAGGATTATTCCTCCAAACACTGTCGCCAAAGCCAAAGTAACCGGACTTCTTTTCGCAAAGAAAAGTCCTGCCAATACCGTAACCAATGAAACATAAACCATTGTTTCATACGAATTGCTCCAAGGGGCGTAACCCGATATGTATCCGCGTAGTCCGATCCCAAACAGATGGAAAAGAAAACATAGGATTATCCCTGAAATAAGTATGCGAACAAGAAACCTCCTGTTTTTTTGAGGATTCAGGAAAGAAACAAATGCCAAAACTAATAAACATCCGCCTAAAAGAAAATAGGCGATCTTGCAATAACGAAATATATTTACCTTATTATATAGCAATTCTGCCTCAATCTTTCTATGATTGATTTCAATCGTATTATTTTTATTTTGCTGATATTTACTTATTTCATTGACAATTGCCTGCGGTTTCGACCAGTCGCCTGTTTGCACTGCATTTCGGATTTCCGTAACATATTCAATCAAACTTTGTGAAACAAATAGCGAATCGGACTCCGAAAAACCCGACAAATCATTCCCCGGCGCATACCAAGTATGATTGGGATCGTTTTCTTTCGGGAAAAGATTCAACAGTTGAAAATGAGTCAGTTGATAGAAGATATTGATTTGTTCGTCTAATTTCAGAAGGTCTTTATCGAAGCCGTTGCGTTCGGCAGGCTTTTTTCGGGATATTTCCATCAGTTTTCCGGCGAATTTGTAATTTCCTTTTTCGTCAAAAGCATCTATAAACGCACAGGTTCCTTTGGGAAGGTCATAATAAACGGCAAGTTCCCGATTAGAAACCGGAATAAACGGAATTTTCATCCAAACATCGGGAAAAGATAAAATGCTCAATAAAAACTGATCGGGATTCATCTTGTTGATTGATTCGGCTTTGTGAAGTTTACGGAGAATTTCGGACGAAAAAGTATTCACCGGCTCAATCCTTCCGCTCATGGATAGCATTGGTAAACGACCGAATTGTGTAGCGCTTTCCGGGTCAATTCTATGTGTCCGGATCCATTCGCCGGTTGAATCAACAGGAGTTTGAGCATATAAGTTCAATGTAAAAAAGAGCAATATAATCGGAATAATCGCTTGTTTTGAAGCGATTCGAATTTCTTTCAATTGACTGCTCAATTGTGCGAAACGTGAGCGTTTACCGAGAAGCGACAGGATAAATCCGGCTGTTAACAATACATAGCCCAAATAAGAAATCATCGTTCCCGATCGGTCTTTATTCACCGATAATATCGTTCCTTTTTCATCTTCGTCGTAAGAAGCCTGAAAAAATCGATAGCCCTTGATGTCTAACACCGAATTCATTGCCACCGTTTTTTCATACACATTTTCACCATCGTGAACAATCAACCGGCTCTCATAAGAAGAAGGACTTGATGACCCCGGATAACGTTTAACAGTAAATTTCACCAATTCCAAGCTGAACGGCAGCGATTGATACATCGTTCCCCGATTGCTTTCAATCAACAGGCGGTTGCCGGTTTCTCCTTCCCTCAAATGAAAAGTCCCTTCTTCGCTGAAAAGATGCGATACCAGAGCGCCCGAAAGAATGACGACGAAAGCAATATGCAAAATCAGAAATCCCGGTTTCCCTCTTTTATATAATTCTTTTTGTAACAAATTACCGCTAAAATTGGCCACCAAAAGAAACTGCAAACCGATAAAAAACGGTGAATAATAAATCAGTTGAAGGGCCACGAACGTCCCTTTCGATTTTTCAACGAAAGTAGCCAACGCCAAAGTAAAAGCATAAACAGCTAAAAATACAATCGTTGTTTTATAGGAAAAAAATAGTTTTTTGAAAAAGGAGGTCATAAAGTAATTTTTTTTCTTGCAAATGTATTAAAAAATACGACTTAAAGCGTAAAAAAATAAAGATTCTTAATTTGATGTTATTTATATTGAAAAATTTCACCTAAATTTGCAAGATAATTGTTTCACCATAAAAAACTAAATCATCATGCAGAAAAAAAACTTGCCAATAACTTTATTTGTATCAGCTGCCCTGTTAACATTAACAATTTTATCAGGATGCTCCTCATCGGAGTATAAGAAATTTGCAGGAGATGAAGCCAAACAAGTGGTTTCTATTTTACAAAAGAATGGTTGTTTAGATTGCCATTCAGCTACGGCTCAATTGCCGTTTTACGGGAAATTTCCGCTCATCGGACCAACTATCAAAGCGGATATAAAAGATGGTACCAACTATGTTGATTTCACTTCATTGATTGATGCGCTTAACACCGGGAAGCCTGTCAGCGAAGTAGATGTCGCTAAGCTGGAGGAGGCGGCGCTTTCGGGAAGTATGCCTCCCAAAAAATATTATCTGATGCCTATGCATTGGGGAACGAATCTAAACAGCGATGAGAAAAAAGTGTTGATCGACTGGGCTAAAAACGCTCGAAAAGCAAACTTCACTTCAAAAACTGTTTCTGAGGAATTTGCCAACGAACCGCTTCAACCGCTTCGGATGTTTATTCCTACCGATTCAGGGAAAGTAGCTTTAGGTTTTGCCTTGTTTCACGATACCCGCTTATCAGGCGATAACACCATTTCTTGCGCAACCTGTCACTCTTTGGTCACCGGCGGTGTAGATCGTTTACAGTTTTCCAAAGGAATTAACGGTCAATTCGGAGGCGTCAATCCACCCACTGTTTTCAATGCTGCCCTTAATTTTGCTCAATTTTGGGACGGACGAGCTGCTAACTTGCAAGAGCAAGCTGCCGGTCCTCCTCTGAATCCGGTCGAAATGGGAAGCAAATCATTTGAAGCTATCTGTAATGTCCTGTCTCAAGACAAAGCATTTACTGAAGCATTTACTAAAGTATATCCCGAAGGTTTATCGCAAGCCACAATCACCAATGCTATTGCCGAATTTGAAAAAACACTGCTAACTCCAAGCCGGTTCGACAAATATCTGCGGGGTGACAAAAGTGCGCTTACTGACGAAGAAATAACAGGTTACAATGTTTTCAAAAAGAATAAATGCGCGACCTGTCATGTAGGCGAAAACATCGGAGGAAAATCGTATGAATATTTTGGAGTAGCAGCTAATTACTTCGATTTCAGAGGAACCGGACTAACCGATGGAGACAACGGACGTTACTCGGTCACTAAAAATGAATCCGATCGTCATAAATTCAAAGTGCCTACTTTGCGTAATATTTTATTAACTTATCCTTATATGCACGACGGTACAGTCAAAACCGTTGAAGAAGCCGTTAATGTTATGGGCGAATATCAAGGAGGTAAAAAACTTTCAGACAAAGAAACCGGTCAAATCGTTACTTTCTTGAAAACGCTTACCGGAGAATATAATGGAAAGAAGTTGGAATAAATAGTAATAGTATTTAACCCTCATTGCGAGCGTAACAAAGCAATCCGGTTGAGGCTGTCTTGAAAGCTCACTGATGACGCAGATTGAACAGATTTGCGCAGATAAAAAAAATAGAGAAGCAAAATTATTCGATTGATTATCAAAAAAATAAAAATCTGTGTGAATTTGTATAATCTGCGTCATCTGCGTGCAAAAAGGCTTTTGAGACAGCCACTTGGGGTTGAGGTTAAAAAATATTCAATGAAATAAAATAGCATGAGAAGAAAACTAAGAATGGGTATGGTTGGAGGCGGGAGCGATGCCTTCATTGGCGCCATACATAGGCTTGCAGCCTTTATGGACAATCAATGCGAATTAGTATGCGGTTGTTTCAGTGTTGATCCCGAAATTTCGCTATCATCGGGACGATCCTATTTCTTGCCCGATAACCGTATTTACGGGACATACAAAGAAATGTTCGAAAAAGAAATGCAGATACCGTCCGATCAACGGATGGACTTTGTTTCTATCGTAACCCCCAATTTTTGGCATTTCGAACCGGCAATGATGGCGCTCGAACGCGGATTCCATGTAGTAGTGGACAAACCTATGACATTTAGCCTTGAACAAGCCTATCAACTGAAAACCAAAGTTGAAGAAACCGGATTAGTCTTAGCGCTGACGCACACTTACAGCGGTTACCCGGCTGTGAAAGACGCTAAAGCGCGAATCGCTCGCGGCGACATCGGGCAGGTAAGAAAAGTCTATGTGGAATATCCGCAAGGATGGCTCTCAAAGCGAATCGAGTTGGATGGAGGCAACAATGCAGGATGGCGCACTGACCCCAAACGTTCCGGTAAAGCAGGAGCAATGGGCGATATTGGTACTCATGCATGGCATTTGGCTGAATACATTACCGGCTTAAAGGTTACCGAACTTTGCGCCGAACTGAAAACGTATGCTCCCGGACGACTCCTTGATGATGATGGAGCTGCATTGTTAAGATATGAAAACGGAGCAACGGGCGTACTGATGGCTACGCAAATTGCTGCCGGAGAAGCTAACGCGATAAGAATACGTATCTACGGCGAAATCGGAGGAATCGAATGGCGTCAAATGGATCCGAATATTCTCCGGATGAAATGGGGCAACCGCCCTACTGAAATAATTGATGTAGGCAATAATGCACCAATGGCTCCAAATGCCATTTATAACACTCGCACTCCGGCCGGACACCCCGAAGGATATTTGGAAGCTTTCGCCAATATTTATCGCAACTTTGCCAATACCGTGCAAGCTAAAATTGCCGGTGAACAACCTGACCCTCGATGGGCCGATTTTCCGAATGTGAACGACGGCGTGCGTGGAATGCAATTCATCGAAACAATTGTCTCAGCCGGATACGACGACAATCGTAAATGGGTAAAATGGGTCGAATAAATTCATAATCCTTAATTCATAATTCATTATGGCAAGACCGGTAACATTATTTACAGGACAATGGGCAGACCTCGATTTTGAAGTGATTTGCCAAAAAGCAAAAGCTATGGGCTACGACGGATTGGAGCTCGGATGTTGGGGAAATCACTTTGAGGTAGAGAAAGCCGATGATGCATACTGTAAATCGCGTCGAGAAACAATGGCAAAACATGGTTTGCAGTTATTTTCTATTTCCAATCATTTATTGGGTCAATGCGTATGCGATAATATTGATGAACGTCATCAATCGATAGCTCCTGCACATGTGTGGGGCGATGGCGATCCCGAAGGCGTTCGTCGACGAGCTGCTTTGGAGATGATCCGCACGGCGCAAGCGGCTCAACGATTAGGAGTGAAAGTTGTGAACGGATTTACGGGAAGTTCGATTTGGCACCTGGCTTATTCATTCCCGGCGGTCCCCGATTCAATGATCGACCGTGGGTATGAAGATTTTGCAAGTCGTTGGACGCCAATTCTCGATGAGTTTCAAAAGCTCGGATTGCGATTTGCGCTCGAAGTGCATCCAACTGAAATTGCATTCGATATCGCTTCAGCAGAACGTGCATTGCAAGCAGTAAATAATCATTCAGCTTTCGGATTTAATTATGATCCGAGTCATTTCGGTTATCAGGGAGTAGATTATATTGAATTTATTTACAAGTTTGCCGATCGCATTTTTCACGTACACATGAAAGATGTAGGATGGAGTTCAACTCCCAAACAAGCAGGAGTTTTCGGCGGACATCTGACGTTTGGCGATCATCGACGTTATTGGGATTTTCGAAGTCTCGGTCGTGGTAATATTAATTTCGAAGAAATTATCCGCGCGCTCAACCATATCAACTATAAAGGTCCCTTATCTGTAGAATGGGAAGACAACGGCATGGATCGAGGACATGGAGCAACAGAATCTTGTCGTTTTGTTAAAGCATTAGATTTCAAACCTTCGGACATCGCTTTTGACGCTAATTTTTAGTGAATCCGTACAAAGAACCGGCTAATATAAAAACCTAATATATTCCTATTAATTATTATTTTTCAATTCTTAAATTTAATTTGTACTTTTGCATGCATAAATAGTTAAAAAATACAGATGGAACATGTAGATCTTACCGGCTTGGGTGTAGTTTTAATTACTCCCTTTCAATCAGATGGTGAAGTAGATTATCCGGCTTTATCGCATTTAGTGGATTTTCATTTACAAAACCGTACCGATTATCTCCTTGTCATGGGAACAAACGCTGAAACGTCCACCTTGACGAATTCCGAACAGCAAACAATTACTCGTTTTGTGATTGATAAAGTGGGAAAACGAGTCCCTATTGTATTAGGTATAGGTGGAAATAACACAAGAGCAGTGGTAGAACGTTTAAAAACAGAAAATACAGAAGGAGTCGACGCTATTCTTTCAACAGTTCCGTATTATAATAAACCGTCTCAGGAAGGAATTTACCAACATTATAAAACAATAGCGCAATCCACTTCATTACCAATCATTTTGTATAATGTTCCCGGAAGAACAGGCGTCAATATGACTGCAGAGACGACGCTTCGTTTAGCTGACGAATTCAAGAATGTGGTTGCTGTAAAGGAAGCGTCCGGTAATTTTGCGCAAATCGGCACGATTATTAAATATAAGCCAAAAGATTTTCAAGTTATTTCCGGCGATGACGGCATGACTCTTCCTTTAATTGCCATTGGCGCTGTGGGAGTTATTTCTGTCATAGGAAATGCTTTCCCAAAAGAATTCGGTCGAATGGTACATTTAGCTTTATCAGGCGATTATGCCAACGCCTTGAGCCTTCACTATGCTTTTTTGGAATTATTTGAATGGCTGTTTACGGACGGAAGCCCGGCAGGAATTAAAAGCGTTTTGAATATGATGGGTTTAATAGAAAATGAACTTCGACTTCCTTTAGTTCCTATTCGAGCGGCCACCCGGGAGAAGATTCGGATTAACTTACAAGAATTAGGAGTTTTAGTGTTAAGTTAATTCTATAATGCCGTCATTGCGAGCCGTTAGGCGAAGCAATCCAGCATATTGCATATCAATGGATTGCTTCGGGCTTCGCCCTCGC
>Ga0209629_10000217_pt1 | contig 29488 bp, 17 predicted proteins | sample TergutCu122P5_FD_187286 | JGI IMG/M metagenome (GOLD analysis project Ga0209629, IMG submission 187286) | Cubitermes ugandensis P5 segment gut microbial communities from Kakamega Forest, Kenya - Cu122 P5 (SPAdes) (version 2) | ecosystem: Host-associated > Arthropoda: Insects > Digestive system...
AAATAGAAAGAGACTGTTTCAGCGTTGCCAAACGTAGGTCCATATATATACAACGTTAGCATTTCTGGCTTTACTAGGAGCTCCTTATATATATGACATTAGTAGCCTAAGGGTTAACTGCCAATCAAAATCACACTCTACATTGAATGGTGGCCAGAGAAAATTCTGTATAAGTGTGGGCAAACAATGCCAATTATATACAACCAATACTGAATCTTCCAAATTTACTGAGTAGCTGAAATACGCTGAGTTAACAATTTCTTGATGTATTTCACGGCACTTTTCAAGCTACAATGCAGTACTGCTAAATTCAAAATTTTCTAAATGTAAACCTGCAGATGTTTCCAGTGATTTGTACACTGTGGTTGTCGACTGTAGTTCTCTGATAAAGTACACATGAAATTACTGTAACAAAGGGCAACAGCGCCTAGTGGTGTGGCGATCAGCAAAGCGTTTGACGTAAAGGCTAATGGTATGCCAATGCCTTTGAGGAAAAGACAGAATGCCAGACACTTACAGAAGAATGACTGGGTCAGAGTTAAATATTCAAGGAACAAAGAAGTGGCATACAAGACCAGCCTTCAGCAGGAGGACAGTCATATCGCATCGAGTCAGTGTGTTGCATATAGCACACAGCGAGCGTGGATGACAGAGTGAAGGGAGACTGCAACTGCAGTACTTGCGTAATTCATTGTGTAGTGGAGAAGTGAATATGTGGAGAACTGTGTTTGAGACCAGTGTCAGTGCTGTGAGCATCAGCAGACAACAGAATTATGCACACTGTACATTGGGCTATGAGCCAGGAGTAATTAGTGAATGAGTGCAGGGTAATCTCTTGTGAGTGTTCTGTTTTAATTGTATGAAATGTAGGGACAATAAACGCTATTACTTGTTAAACCTAAAGGCCTATCTGTTACAATGTGGTACATCTAATTTTAGTTACATCATATATTTCAATATACATGGCACGATATAAGTTACAGAAGTTTACAAAAATATCAAAATTGAATGTGGATAAATGGCCAATGTACAAACAGACCCACGTATATAGTGATTCAAATATAATCTGCAACTTTCACTGTTGCTTGTGAACAATATGGATTGGCATAACTTGCTACATTCATTTCATATGACCCTTATCCACACATTAACTTACAAGCACACATGCACTTGGCTATACTGCAAGATGTAATATAAGGCAAAGCAGTTACATGTAAAGAAATTTTTGGCACAAAAAATGAAGGCTCAGAACCAATGATATATGCCAATGACTTCGATTATACTTCAAACGAGGACAACACATTGTCAAAGATGGGTGTATGAGTGATAACACAGCACTCTATAGCCATGTAACAGTAAGCAATCTCAGCCACAGTCATTAGTCTCAGTGTGTGAAACATTACAAATGAACAAGTGTTTGCAGAACACTGCTTTTGAAAAGGGAACACAAGGTGTGTTCCACAGATATTGGGTCACACATGAATTACCCTCGTATATCATGGGCAAAATCAGAAATGGACTTCAGACAAGTGCAACAAATTAATTTTATGGTACAAGTATCTCATGTACAACAGTCATGAGACTGAAGGTATAACATCTGTTTTAAACAGCACTGTCAAATGACAAATGGATAAGTGGCTGTTCCAATTGGTAAAACAAGGTTCACTTGTGTGAGATTTGAGGCTCTCACAGCAATGTTGCCGAGGGTTGTGGATGTCCGAAGTGTGACACTATTCCAATGGATGAGTGGCTACTGACACCTGTGGTGCCTTCATCTTTTTATTCTTGAAAGCGAAGGCACTACATCTCTTCAAAATGCGGGGAACTACTCACCTAATGACACAGCCTCACATCCCAGAATACCTTAATTCTTACGGTCTACTGACAAGAAAGCTACATTACCAACTGCAAAGCCCCTCAACTACAACCATAACATTTCTCTGCTTAGCTAGGTAAGACATACCCAAACTCTTAAATTATGTGTCAGAAGTCACAAGTGGCAACAAACAGCAAGTAATCCTGCTGGCTACAAATACCAACAGAATGAGAACACATAGTGAAAAAAAGAATGTGGAGTCAAGAGAGAGATAGGCAGAATAACCTAACTACCAATGATCCCAAACATGTCAACAGTAACAATTTAAATAGTTAACTTCCTGTACCCCTAAAAACCACCTTATGATCCACACACAATCAAAGTAATGTAACACAAGAAAGGTATTCATGTCAAACAATCATGCAAAAACTATTAACAATAAGCTCTCAGTGTCAAAAACTTTTGCAGACTCTTTTCAGGTACATTTATTTATTAATCTGAAAGTTCCTATAGACAGTGTCCCTTGGCAAGAGAAAATATGAGCTCACTTTGCAAAGGTGACAGCAGTGAAGCATTCTTTGTCTGATAAGCACTAGAATGCAAACAGGGTGCTCAGTCATGTGTTATGGGTCACAAAGAATTTGGACAGTGGGCATGTGTAAGATATGTATTCTGCTGAATGAAGAATATTCATTTGCACTACTTTTGCAATGCAGCATGGTTTAAGTTAAATGTTAACAGAGAGAATAACAGTTATCAGGCTTATGTTAAGAAATGCAAAAAAATACATGTCAATGCTTCAATTACAATTCCAAAATGAAGTCGAAATACAAAGAAAAGTTGCGTTCATTCAAACAAGAGTTTACCACACACAAAACAATGCCTTACATAAAAATAACTCACAAAGCTAATACTAAGCCAACAGGCAAGCGGCTATGTGCAAACTCTTGAATCAGACAAACAATATATACCCAACACAAGCTACAGTAATTTCAGAAAAACAACCAATAAAATAAATTAAATATAAATAGTCATGTAATAGTGGCAACAGACTAATGGGGAAAACAAGAGAAGCAGGATGAAAAGCAACTTATAGTCCACAGAAACAATTAACTTCTCCTATAAGAATAGTAAATAAATATTTTTTTCTTGCAAAATACCATATTACACAAATCCAAGGTACTTTCTTTAAATATCAGGCATTTTTTACTTAATACATGGTTCGTTACTAGAAACAAGTAGCTACGGACACAGTAATCACACACACACATCCCTCATGCACTGAATATGACATAACAAAGGAATTATGTGAGTACTCAGTGCATTAATTACGAAAAAGTCTACCTTAGAAACAAATGACTCTCACTTGGGCACCAGAAACCTAAGCAGCATCCCACACAAATGTGGACATGTTGGACAAGGGCTGCACCACTAATACCAGATATAATCAGCATGAACCACACACAATCCTACCACATGAAGCAGTCAGCTGTACAGAAGGTACCAAGTAATAAGAACACTGAATACTAGCCAAACAGTACAGAATATAGGGCACTTAGTGATGGCAGCCACTGAGATGCAACCATTCTGGTCACTTCAACTGAGACAAGGGATTCTCTGGAAGTCAGTTAGTTACCAATATAATTCAACAATCTGGGCCCATTTTGAACAGGTCAGGCTACAATCAGCACTGTCTCTCTCTCAGGCCAAAGTGTCCATGTGCGTGAACTAACCAGTCTGTGTCACACATCACACCAGTCCTTCATGAGACACACAATTGGAACTTTGCAACTGTCACTCTGTATCAACAAGAATGCTCTACTATATTTCACAAAAGGACCACTCTTTATAAACATCAACTGCCTATTTTGTGTCAGTTACCTCTCCTCCAAATGCCATTGGAATCAATTACAGACCAATCAAGGCGCTTGGATTGTGGAATCACTACAGCTTTGCCCACACACCAGGTGGTAATACAAAACCACATTTTGAAATAAGTGTCTCCAACCTAATTATCACTGAAGTGGTAATTTCATTTTACATTAAGCAACAAAGACTTTTAATTGATCCTCATAAGTTACTGCAGACACAATCATGCCATGCACATAAAATGAAGTTCTCAACACTCACACCTGATCATAATCTCTTGGAATTTCTCAACACAGACTTATACAGAAGAACTTCTTACTCCCTGCTGCAAAGCCCTTTAGGAGTACCATGGAATTGCATAAATACAGTACATTATAGAACTCCTACACAAATCCATATACAGTAAACTCCATTTTTAACAAACTTCTGGCAGCCCCCTAATTTTTCATTTTATTTTCTTCTGGTTCAATTATGATTTCAGCATCTCAGACAATATAGCATGGAAAGGTAGGAAGATGAGTATATAATGAACCAGAAATAATGTGGTCATGGCATTAATTACGCTGGCCTGGGCAGTAAACAAAACTATGAAGACCCTGTTATGACAGTGTCCTGGCAAAGTGTCAAACCAGGAACTTCATCCATACACATCAGAAACACCACTGCTTGGGCCAGCACACTTCAATCAAGTTTTTCCATTAATCTTAAAGTTTGTTTTTACAGTTCATTTACATGATGAATACAAAACAGAAGTAGAATCAACTTACATGGAATAATCCCAACTGTTTTCATTCAGTATCCATAAATGACTCAGTGATGCCTGATTCAGAAACTACCTACCTGGCAAAGACTCCTCTGCATAGTTAAAAAAAAAAAATCATTTCCTGAGCCAGTTCAGTTAAAACAACACTTCCTCAACTCATTCTTTTAGCTCCATTATTACACTATTTATCCATTCATATTTCAGTTTTTGTTATAGCAAAGGTTTCTAAATTTGTACGTACTTCTTGCTTCTCACACACTCACATATATGACCTTCCAGTATAATTACCTTGACTATATTAGACAAGGAATCAAATTATCATACATGAAGCCTCTGGAGCTGGAATTAAGTGCCCAGAATACCTTGCAAAAGACCTGGAATTTAAATGGCCGCCAATTACTTTGCATGCTCTTGGCTGATGAGTCTCAGCATCACACCGTGCACAGATAAAGTCAACTTTTAGCACCAAACAGTTAATTAAATAATTTTCTCCATTACTCTCACCCAGGTATAAATGTTGCTATTTTTACACTTTGTTATCAAATATCTTTTTGTTCTTCCTTCAGAGTGAAAGGACAAGTGTCATGCCCACATGAAACAGGCAGAACTGTCATAACATTCGTGGTGCTACCCAAAAATTCAGGGAATTTAAACAGGGCACCCGAACCTGTTGTCGTATGCCCTTCCACCGCCAGATGTGGCTAGCAGTATGCTTTGTGAATCTCTGGGCCAAGAGTTGTGAAGCTGAGAGGACATATTATTAGGTTCAGTGCGTTTTTGTGAGGTTATGTTTTAGTGATCTGGCAAATTTTTTTTACAAATGATATGACTGATTTTAAGGAGCAAAGAATCTGCATCAAATTTTGTTTCAATCTTTAAAAAACTGCTGCAGAAACCCACCGAATGCTACAGGAAGTCTTCAGAGATAATGCCATGAGCGAAAGCAAAACTTTTTTATGGTACAAACGCTTCAAGGATGGACGAACGTCTGTCGATGACAATGAGCGTTCTGGACGACTGTCGACAAGCACAACACCGGCAAACATAGCAAAAGCTCGCGAGGCTATCCTTGCAGATCGTAGGCAAACTATCCACGATGTTTGTGAGATAGTAGGACTGTCATATGGCACCGTTCAACGCATTTTGGCAGACAATTTTAACATGAGACGCAAATTTGCGAGATTTGTGCCAAGACTGCTGAGTGACGACCAGAAGGCCCTTCGCATTTCTGTCTGCAGCGAACTCAAACAACAAGCCAGAGACGACCCCAAGTTCATCTCCAGTAGCATAACCGTTGATGAAACATGGGTGTATGATTATGACCCTGAGACTAAGCAGCAGCTGTCGCAGTGGAAGTCGCCAAATTCACCGTGGCTGAAAAGAGCGCATCAAGTTCGCTGCAACATCAAGTCCATGTTGATCGTTTTTTTTTGACATCCAAGGCATTGTCCACAAGGAATTTGTACCCCCTGGTCAAACCGTCAATTGCAAATTTTACTGTGAGGTTTTGAAGTGGCTGAGGGAGGGCAATTGGTGCAAACATCCAGACAAGTGGAAGAAAAACAATTGGTTTCTCCACCATGACAAAGCGCCTGTCCACTCAATGTTTGACAATTCCTGACTTCCAAAAACATTACATTGATTCCCCAACCCCCATTCGCCTGACTGCGCCCCCTGTGACTTTTTCCTATTCCCCAAGATGAAAGTACGGCTGAAACAGCGTCGTTTTGACACGACTGAAGAGATCCACGTAGAAACGCAAGAGGTAATTGACACTCTCACATTTCAGAACTTCCAGGGATGCATGAAATCATGGGAAACACGCTGGGATTGCTGTATATACGCACAAGGGGACTACTTCGAAGGAGACAGTGGAAACTAGGAGTTACGGTAAGAAACTTTTTTTTTATGGTAAAATTCCCCGAATTTTTAGGTAGCCCCACGTAGTACAGTAACCTCTAATACATTTTATCTAGTAACAATGACCATGACTTAAGGGGCACTTCAAACAACTGTACTGGCTCTGCAAGACACAGTGCTTCCAACAGTGTAACAGGTAAAGTTGTCCCCATGCATACCATAAAGTTATACAAGAGCAGTGCAGATGAAGTTCCACTCATTCTTAACTATGGCACTTGACGTGACTGGTCACCATCATGACACAGTTGCTTTACCCCCCAGGGAAAGAGCCCAAAGCACCCAATGAGTGGCCCCCACAGCCAGCGTGGAGGCTTTGGGAAAGAGAAAAGATTTCTTGCCCTTTCTTGAGCACTATTGTGAGTCCTCAGTTGTCTAGCCCAGAGCATGGTCACGATACTGACTATGGTATGCTGGTTCCCTGTTAAAATGGTGTCTCGAACATTCATAATGAATAAATCAATATCAAAATACAGCCACATATCTGATCCACAGAAAATCATAAAAATTCTAGTCCTGACAGTTCCTCTACTGTCTATGGCATTCATGATGTCACCAGGGCTTCAATACATGACTTTGATGGTGGTAAATCCTGAACTAAACTGAATCAGGAAGTAGTCAAGGCATGAACAAGCAAATATCTTGGCAATTAGCCTGGAAGCATTTAGCAAAACCATAAAAAACTTCAGCCACGAAAGCTGGTGATCAGCTGAGACTTAAACTAACCGTCTTTGAATAACAGTAAATAACATTATGGCTACACACTACTGCCCAGAATCTCCTATCTATCTATCTATCTTACTCTGCATGTTGTAACTACCATACACTGAATTACCACAGCTTTTACTACCAGGGATTTCTAAGAACTATAGCTTTCCATAATAAAATTGACATAGCAATTCAGATAATGTCAAGTGTGACCAAGTGTTCAGCTATCCTTCATAATGAATCTCATGTCCACATTTCCCTCTGCACAAATTCCTTGAAGTAGCCATGACAAGGTTCACCATACAGTGAAAACACAGAAGTCATTTGTAATATTCAAACTTATTACTGTGAAATGCTCAATACAATAATCTTGTACTTCTAAATGCACATAATACTGTTCAATTAAGAACTGTGAAGTGAGTGTTTTAAAATATTTGTAAAACTGAAAGTTGTCTTAAATTGAAGTTTGTTAAAAATGAGAATTTACTGTACATTCTGTATATTTAAATCAAACCTGGCAACACATATATCCTTGTACAAATGGTCCAATAAGGTATCCTAATCTATAAATAGTTTGTGTTGGGCAAGTTGCATTGTAGAGGATATGAGGAAGGATATCAGGTCGCGTGGCCCAATGCGATGCTCTAAAGTAAGATGACCTGCAAAGTCATCTGTCACCAAGTTCGGGTCTCCACCAGGCAAGGACGCACACACAGGGCAAACCTAGAAAGTGAGCCAAGCTTTTATTATTTTGTTTGGCAATTACAATGAACAAAACAAAAAGAGATCTCTAAATGGATGTTATTTTTAATATGGCTGGCAGCTTTCTGAGAGAACAATCTTAAGTCTTGTTAATAAATTTTTACTGTTGTGATTTCACAAACAATTATTAATTTCTTGCTTTATAGGCTTGATAATTATTGCAGGTTCCTAACGGTGCCTTTGGAATGTATCTTTTGCCTGCTGTTCAGTCAACATGTAACAAGTGATCACTGCTCAGAAATCTTCTTCACCAAAATCTCTAGCAGCAATACATCAACAAAAGCTTCTAATAACATTGTCTGCTATGAACTCCACTGCCAAATCAATAGAATTCACATAAATTTGTGAGTTATCATGCTTTTGGAGCACTGCAGTTGACATCTCCATTTGTTTGGGATGTGATGAAGTGCTACATCTAAGCAGAAGAGATCTCATTTGAACTTGTCAGAAGTAACTTTAATGAGACAATTCAAAATGAGAACTCTGGCATATTAAATATTACAATCATAAAATCTTTCCGGCAATCACCTGCATCATGAACTTAAAGAACTACATTTATTGTCTCCATCATGAAGGTCACTACATCTTCAACCCTGATGATGAAGACAAAAAAAAACTCTGATCACCAAAGAAGATTTTGGTGTCTCTATTCAACATGAAAATTTCAATTCTTACAACTTACAACTTCAAAAGACGTCTCTGAATGCTCTGATGTGACATGCTCTTGTAGGGTTGTTTCAGTAAACCCCATTTTGCCACAATATGGACATGTGAATGCTTGGGGTTGCTCCACAGTTAGTGCTTCTCCTCCATAATAGAGATCTATACAAAACAAGACACAGTACTGCTGCAAATTATGTTACTCAAATTAGGAAGCCTACCAAACTGAGTTCAGTTTTAGGATTTCTTCTTCCAAACCATCACCAACCATCTGTGAATGTGCCTGTCTATCCTTTTGCAAACAACGTATCAAAATTCTTGATCCTCAGTTTTCATAAAGCTCAGTACCAAAACAACACTACTGGACAACAAATTTTCTTGGTACTTGCTGACATGCATCAACAAAACCAAAAAATTTGTCTTGCAAATTATAGCAGTAATTTACTTCACTGTGTGATATTGGTTTTGTAACTGAGATGGTGTGTACTTACTATGCAGTATGAACCGAATCTTTATACACATTCAGCTTCTTATTAGTCCTTAACCCTTTTGGCACTGAAATTAAATGCCCATGATCTGCAGAAGGCCGGCATTTAAATCACAAGTGCGTAAGAGCAGATATATTTATACGACATTTGGTATATTGAGCACCACACAACACATTTTATACATGTAAGCCAAATGTTCAGCTGGATGGCAGCTAGGCAATCAGGACAGTGATTATCTGGTCTCTGTTACACACAAACCTTGTTTTCCATTCTCAATGTTTCCATTCCAGTGTTTCTCACAATCTAACTGGTTTTCAAATGCCATACACTATACCGATCGCCAGGGTGACAATTCACATTTTCATAGTAGATCACTGTGTTGATACTCATGTCATTTTTGCAGTGCTGTGAATTCTCAACGTCACTGCTGAGTGTTGTTATATCCGTAAGTGATAGCAATTTACTTAAAGCTTGCATTTGACACAGCAGACACAGGGCAGTAGCGGAAAAATATATCTCAACCATTCAAGTGGGGATACAAGTGACCACTATGCAGCACTGTAAAGGAGGTACAGAAGGGCAAATGGTCTGAAGACACCAGTGTCCCCCATGGCGATCAATGTGTTTAGACTCAGGAAGTCCTGGGTCAAATCTTGTCTCAGAGTGATTCCTGACTGCAGTTGATGGTTTTCCTTGGTTCTTACAGACAAAAGCCAGAAAACTACTTCCATTTAAGCCAAGGCCACTTCTGTCCACATTTTTACCAGTCATTTTTCAACATCATCCTATCATTCATTGCTATAATAAACTGGCAGTGCTGTTAAATATATCATAAATAAACTAGAAGATATGTGTCATTACAGTCTTAACTAGTTGAAGATAATGAAGATTTTCAGTCATATCTGAAGTGTACAAGCTCAATCCAGAAGCCTGCATACACTGTTAATGCAATCACGGGGTAGTTGAAAGAAATGCATGTGGGTACAGGACCTCACGGCCCCGAATGCACCTAGGCCTTTTAAAACAGGCCCTTTGTGCCCCACGGGGTAGTTACATTTACAAACTGCTATAAATGTCTGTTCAACAAATGCACCACAAAACGATTAACAGATCAAATGCAGTAGGTCTATGGCACATACCAAATCTTTCATCTCTAGAACTACTTGCTTAGCTGAATCCATTGACAGAATGACATAAAAAATTAAAATTAATTTCTTTCAACATCTAAAAGTCAAGTAACAGTACATAATCACATTAAATTTCTGTTTACAACAGCAATGTTCACACAAGCAACAAAATGAAGTAGGCCCTGGGGGAAGTTTATGGTCACTATACTAAATTCCCCACAACCGTGAAGTGTAACATGAAACATAAGGGCAATAACATCCTTCATGACTCTTAAGATGGAAACATAAACATTACCAGAAAAGTAGAGGTATAGCTCTACTTATTTGTAATCTTAGTGCTAGAGAGAGGTGGATATTCAACACCATGCCCCGGCTGCTTTATCACTAAGACAAAAGCCGCAGCACCCACTGTATAGGAAGCTGAGTGGGTACCAGTGACAGATTGGACAGGCATTTTGAAAGAAGATTTCTTGCCCCCCCACTGGGGTTTGAACCCTGTAATGTCTAGCCTTTAGCAAGTCACACTAATGATGTGTTTGGAAAAAGGGACAGTCTGGGCAGCATCAATAATAATCATAAGTGTGACAGCAGTGACTAAGATTTCAAGGAATTCTATGACCAGCAGCAAATTAATAATGCGCTGGGATTTTACTGAGTAGTATTTGTGAATATTAGCATCAAATGTGTTTGTGGAAAATATTTCTTCCCTAAATTTGCCACTGTGTTTCTCGTGGTTCAATGTATTTTATGGTCAAGGTAATATGGCATTCTAAGACTGCAACAAGAAACCACAAAAACAAACAAGAAATAACAAGAATATTTCATCCACATAATTAACTTCTCTTGTCTGAAGATGGAAGCAGAATGTCTATTGTCCCCCCCCTTCACAGAAAAATATGTGAAAAAACGTTCAGCATTCTGCAATCTATCAAGTCATAAAAACAATGGTTAAGGGTTACAAAGGGCAGTAACAATGGACCTTAGACCTCCAAATATGTACAGACTGGAACTTCTAAAACCGCATGACAAACATAACTATTACACTTACCAAAATCAGACCTTGTAAGGATGCACTGCATTGGATGTTCTGTCGTATGACGTGTAGTTGTAGCTCCCGCTTCATAGCATGTTGCACATAAGTCATAATCGTAGCATATGAGGCACTTATAGCGCCGGCCACGAAAGTTTCCTTTCAAACATGAATCACAGCTAACACCTAGATCAGACAAGCACAACATTACATTTACAAACGTACATACACTTTTGGAGAACAAACATTCTAACAGTACAAAATTGACACATTATATCTTCCTCTGAAACACAGCAACACTAATATGATGCAAAAATGCCGCAACTGAGAAAATAAAATTTTAAAAATGCTGTATAGTATTTTCTTAAAAACAACATACTTTATCCCTTCAACAGTGACATACAGTTAAGCACATGCAAAACCAATTATATGCGATTTCTCAAACCGTTCACATATATGGACATTTTCTGTGATAGTACCCATCTGAGAAAACCTGGTGCATGAGCAAAGACTTGGCCTGGATCCTTACTAAACTAACCTGTTCAATGCACCATCACAATATGAAATACGCTTTGTGTAAACCGAAAATTGTAACAAAGAAACAAAATCATGATTGCTCCAAACGGATGGTGCCACAGACAGCAAACCTGGAAAAATATATCAACAACCCTATACAGTAAACTTCAAGATTAAGAAAGCTGAATTTCTCAGAAGTTTCATAGGGGACAAGTTACAGACCCAGGGATAAGTTACAGAACAAGAGTGTAATGTCTGTCAGCTAACTGCTATGTACATGCCTCTACAGTGAATTACAGCTGCATGCAGAGCTGTGGATATTGGAGACGAAACAAATTAAAACTGTAGTCACTACTACTACCATGGTGGGCAGCACAAGTTGTAGAATGTAAAAGCAAACTGCAACTGTTCACAGTAGCCAAAACACATAATTTGGCTCAAGCAGTAACACTTCTGACAGAGTTAAGGGGTACTTGGACTGAATGTCTGCTACAACACCACATTCACAAATCCCAGCACCATATGTTGCTGTGTAGTTTACATTTTACAAAGCTCCATTAAATATATCACAACAAATATATACAACCTATCATCGAAGCCAATAGTATAAATTCTGTTATTAAGCACCTACAAATCACACTCAAAGTCAGTCATCAGTTCTGTACAAAAATGTCTATATATACTTTTATAAACTTAATATTATACATTTTCCATAGACACAGATAAGAATTATTCCAACTTACTGCAATGTTATATAACATTAACCAAACATGATCTCTGTGTGAACTTCCAGAAAATGTCTACATATGTTAGCCAAAACATGTTGGAGTAACTTGTATATGGTATAAACTGTGCAATAAGTTGGAATAAATTTTACGTTTCTATACATACATATTTATAATCCCTCTTAATATCGCTATCCCATCTATGAATGCAATCCAACAGTAACTAATATACTGTACATAAAGACAAAATCAATGATTTGTTTCCTCTTTTAGTTCACATTCCAGTTGCCATATACAACAGCAGCTATTTGCTGCAAAGAAAGTCATGATTAAACTAGAGATCAAATGATGGTCTTTGGATTCTTACACCGTGTATATAAAGGGTATGTCCTAAAGTTTGAAGAAACTTGCTGCCTCCATTTTTCAGGTGACCAAATTTGGATCAGGTGTTTGCTAAAGTAAATTGGAGAAGAAAATATGTCAATTGCATGGGCAAGTTTCAATGATTTTGCCAATCAGAGCTACAAAGAGGGAAGAGGGGATGGGTCTTGTAATGAAAGGGTAGGAGTTGGGAGTACATCTTGGTGAAAAAACCCTTCCTTCTTTCTCCACTAGTCTTGATTGGTCAATATCCTTCAAACCTTCCTATATAACAGACTTATTTCCTCCGTACAATCACTTAATCATCCACCTGAACAAAACTCAGCCACAATGAAGATGGTGACAGCAAGCTGCCCTGAAATGTCAGAACAAACCTATTATGCTACATGGTGTCAGAATTCAAAATACTATAATGTGAGCAACACACATGGTAAACACCTGAAACCCTGTATCAATTAAAGAAGTTAATGAGAAATTTAAAATAAAGAAATATACTGACACTCTATTAGATGCCAGATGGGGGCTGGAAGCAGACCTATAGAGTACTCAGTATATGATCATGTCTGATCAACAGAATGCAGACAAGATCACAACATATAGGTGATGAATTAAAAAAAAAAAAGACTGTGCTTGTTCCAATATCCAAAAACAGTGACAAATAAAAATTTCAGGAATAAAATTCAAGCTACCATTTCCTTCAGTAGCTTCAGTTGTCCCATCTTCTAGATAGAGATAAACACAATAATGCAATTGTTGTTGTTGTTGTTGTTGTTGTTGTATATGAGTGTGAAACTTGGTATATCACATTAAAGAGATGACACATTCTGTGTGCATTGGAAGAAGCTGCTGAAGAGAATACTTGGATCCAAGAACGCGGAAATAACAGGTTGGTGAAGAAACTGGTCAATGTAGAGCTTCTTATTTGTACTCCTAATACTTAGTTAAATAATAGTATAGGACTAGACCATAAAAGTGGTGTGGGTCTTGTAGACATGGGGTGTTTTGGCATGCACTGGATTCATCTGGCTCAGGACATGATAAGTGGCAGGTTGTTGTGAAAATGACAATGAACCATCAGGTTGTGTAAAAGGCAGGCAATCTCATGAGTTATTCAAGAATGACTCTGCTCCATGGAGTTACGTGAAACTGACAAGCCCTATGCCAATTTCCTGTCTTTTCACAGATAAAGAGAGATAAATGTTTCCTGAAAAATCCATTCCTGTATTCAAAAGATACTTCTGAAGTTTCCTCAACAGCCGACTGAAATGAATTTTTAGAGATGGCAGGCAAATCACATAAAAATTACATACAAATTTCTACTGAATATTTAGTGTGCACCATGTAATTTCAAAGGCAAAAATATTGGCACACCTGCAGACAAAAATTTTGCCTGCTAGACATATCTCCACAAAAGAAACTACATCTACTCATGCATTTGTAAATGCTCAGTACCAGCCTGAGCTAGCATCACTTACATACAAGACATGAGACAGGCCTATTGTCCCATATACAATATGCACACAAGCTATCACTCTTTGACACCAGGGGGAAAAAAATAAAGAGCACCTAAATAGAATATTAATAAACACAAAAACTGTTCCACTTGTTAGTCCTAATTTTTCACTTACTGTAGATGGGCAGACGAATGTGTTTATTAAACCCTGAATAGCATGTAGCATTTCTAGTAGTATATTTAAATATTCAACACTTAAATATTTAAACATTCTGTAATATTCATGCCTGAAGCATTTGTGGCCTAACTTTACTATACAGCCAAATTCGTCTGTATGTGGGTTAATACTTGTATATAAAACTAAAATTTCATGATATGTTAGGGGGATTGGGTAAGATTGAATAGATGTGTGAAATTTAAGTGCCAATTTTAAATAAATCGCTACACAAGAAACAGATATACCTGACCATTGGACTGTATAGTTGTGGTGCGTTTCATCTGGAATTGTATTCAAATTTACATTGCTAAGATCAACAGTTTATTTTAAAATATATGTATACTCTATTGTTGATGGCAACTCCAACCTTTGTACTGGGTAAAGGTGGTTTCACACTAAAATGCAAAAACCGAGAAAATGTCTGTAGTGTTGCACTACAATCATAAAACTGCACATTTTAATCATCTGAAACTGACATACAATTAAGCACACAAAAAGTATACACGATTTCCCAAACCTGGTACAGAAATGGCCATTTTCCTTCACTTCCAAGTATCCTTACAACATATGGCGCTCTTTAAAAACACTTGTGTTCTTCACAAATGTAGTCGTTCGTTGATCAACGTTACATACGACTTATTAAGCTCGGACTTACGGAATTCCACCAGATATGGCCTAATGGGTATAAGCTACCTTGATGTCTCCCTACTTTTTATAACGTTCTTCGTACTGGCTTCAACACGTACTCGCAGTCGGTTTAATACTTACACATACTTTGTCACTATCAAAATTATTCGTTGTTCAAGTTCTGAACACAATTACAACCACATTTCAACGGATAAATCTCGGTGGAAGTGCAGCCTAATCCCAGGCAAGAACGTAGCCTATTCTCTGACCTGTAATAGGGCATCACTCACCTTCATGTCGAGACATTTCAGAGAGTACGTGGAACTCCCGAATTTATTATTGTTTCTGTTGTTCTCACCAAATTCTCTAGTATCGATATATGGGAATGATGTTCAATTATTTCGCTCAATACATTCTCATTGACGAAAATTTTTCACTACACTTCTATCTCAAACCTAACCCAACTAGGCCATAATGACGTCACAGATTCTGCTTTTCCCAACATTCCTCGCAAATATCAAGTAGACATGGCTGCTATGCTAGGTCGTGTATTTATTTACGGAGGAAGAGGTGCGTTGGGTGCTGCATGCGTTGCCCACTATAAAGCGCAAAATTGGGTACGTATGAAATACTTACAGGTTTTTTATAAAATGGTCACTACAAAAGCGTAAGTTTATGTGTGCAACAGAAAAGTACAGAAACATGCCTGGTGAAAGTCTTCGGGATTGAAATTCGTTCCTCTTTGTCATCTTCGGGCTGTATAATGAAGTGGTACGTTTTGAGACTTAGGAGGGTACATGAAAAAATTTCTGTGATTTGTGACACTTCTGTTAAGATATATTTTGACTTCTAACATAGTGTGTGGGTATAAGGAATCTAACGTAAACCAGCAGGTACTAGCGTAGCGTCGAGGATTGCACAACAGCTGTGAATAGTGTGTTCCTAGGCCTATGCCCAGGATACTTTCGAATCAGTCATTTTGATACTTCTGGGCCGTGTAGTAGACGGTTATTCCAGTATGACTAACATGTATGATTCTGTAATATATACAGTGGGCGATTGCAACAGAAATTTATAAAGAAATAGTTGTCATTGTAAAATTAATTGTGACAAATTTTAAGTGGTCCGGGGTTTGAACCCCGGTGGGTGCGAGATTTTCCGTACTCTTCCAGACAGACCTCGAGGCCCACCCGCATTTGAGTACCGGGGGGTAAAGCGGCCGGGGCGTGGCGTTGACCACCCACCATTGCAATGCCGAGGTATATCTATACTTCCTCCTCCTTTCTGTGCCTTTACGGCGTGTTCTAATGTGACCTTTACCTTTTTTACCAGTATAACATCTGTATAGTGTATACTTGAGTTCATATAATGAAACGCATTTACATAAACCAAAACCATGTTATGTCTTAAAACCAATTTTTACATTAATACAGTTACATGTAAGGGAACCATGATAGTGATGTCTGTGTAGTGGCTAGGCTGTGGTTTCGACATCCAAAGAATTGTTTCAGTCTTGGCAGAGACAAGAGATTTCTCTTTCCTACAAAATGTCCAGGCCCACTGTGGGGCCTGACCATCCTCTTGTGGTTGCCAGGGGTTTTGGTGCAGGAGTGAAGTTTAGACTGTATACGTAGTTTGGAATAATAAGATCATCAGATGAAAATTTAAAAGAATGTGGAAGGAACCATTCCAGATGTAATTTGAGATATAGTACTGGAATGTGCCTGGAAGGGCTGAGAAAAACTATGAAAACCCGAAACCACTGTGCATGCCAGGATTTCAATTCATGGCATCCCAGATCCATTGTAGGAGCACTGTCCATTCACATACATCTAATTTTACCCCTTAATTTATACAATGAGCATTATATGCCCATCACACACACACACACACAATTTTCTTTATGAGATGTAAAATGCATAAAAACTTTCAGTTTAAAATATTACATTTTTATTCTTTTAGTGGGTGGCTTCAATTGATCTTAAAGCAAATGATCAAGCTGATGCAAACGTACTGGTCAAGGTTGATGATAACTGGGCTGAACAGGTATGTAGAACATTTGTATTGTGAAAACTGTCAAGTGAGATGTTGACCGTGTATATCAACTCCGTGATTTTTATCATCCTAGGTTTTATTTCATACAGCATTTTACTTTCAAGTATGTCGTGCATCATAAAGATATCATATGCTTTTAATTTACCATTCTCTTATTTGTATATTTTCTTAATTTGATTATTTAATCTTTTTCTCATTGGAAGAGAAATTCCAATGCAGGTTCATTAAATACTTTACTGTTTTCCCTTTTTTTTTTTTTTTTTTGTGAACATCAGTTGCACTAAGTCCAGTCTTATGTTTTCTTCATAAAAAATGAAGTATGGGCCAGTGACACTTTCCTGTTTAATTCTACCACATACCCATTAATTTAGAATGACAAGACATTGTTCATCAATCTCAGATGAAAATACCACATAAGAGTCCTCCGGCACTGTACTTACTAAAAGGTTGAATAGTTCGGAGCTGGTAACTTGATGTACTCTTACCTAACCCAGAACCTTTCTTATTTAGTGCATTATGTGTTGAATATTTTAAAATTAATCATGCCTGTTCTGATATGAGAGGGAGGAAAGTGTAGTCAATCAACACAACTAGTTAGAAAGATGTTATATAATAATAATAATAATGAAACTACATGTTTCAGCCTATAATGGCCATTGTCAGGTTTCTACACCGATTAAGAAGAGTCTATATATCTGTGAGGGTGTGTTGATGTAGAGATCTCTATGCATCAATTCCCTGTTGCTCTATTATCTAGTGCAAATAGCTATATATAACTAAAGAACTAATTCCAAATTATTAACATAAGTATTTCTTCATGGGGCTGCCCAAACTCCAGCTTATCATGATCGCCTTCTCTCTCTGGGGGAACCCTTTGTATAGGTGGCCTTGGTGGATGTTTCCTCCCCCCACAGGAAACATCCACCAAGGCCACCTACACAAAGGGTTCCCCCAGATAGAGCTGGAGTTTGGGCAGCCCCATGAAGAAATACTTATGTTAATAATTTGGAATTAGTTCTTTAGTTATATATAGCTATTTGCACTAGATAATAGAGCAACAGGGGATTGATGCATAGAGATCTCTACATCAACATACCCTGACACATATATATACTCTTCTTAATCGGTGTAGAAACCTGACGATGGCCATTGTAGTTTCATTATTAGAATATAACATCTTTCTAACTAGTTGTGTTGATTGACTACACTTTCCTCCCTCTTATTAGTTACACACACAACGGTGATGACACACCTTACTGTTCTGATATACTGGCAGATTCAGTGTCTAGGTTGGTTTGTCTAAACTGTAATGTCAGGACACCAATCTTTATCACTGGGACTTTGTCTTCCTGCAGTCTTTCTGGATAAAGGCTTGCAGTATGACACAACTGCTTTCTGTAGCCCTTATGTAGTGTTTAGCATATCTTAATATGAAATTTGTCTGCTTCAGGAAGCAAGTGTAGTGACACAGGTTGGCTCTTTATTGAATGGAGAAAGAGTTGATGCTGTTATCTGTGTTGCTGGAGGATGGGCTGGTGGAAATGCTGCATCAAAAGGTGATCATGTGTTTTTAATATTGAACATATTCCATGCAGTAATAAGATTATATTTAATACCAACAGCTGCAAAGGTAAACATTTTTACACATGCATTTGGTTGGTATTACATATATATACAATGTGATTAGCCTGTTTAATTGAACTGCTTGTGAGTTATCACTGAATAGGGCAAATTGAAAACATTTCAGAGCTGGTAAAGAATGCTGACTTGATGTGGCGACAGAGTGTTTGGAGCTCCACCATTGCAGCTAAAATTGCAGCACAGTTTTTGAAGGATGGAGGGTTATTGTCCCTTCCAGGTGCTAAGCCAGCACTTGGACCAACTCCAGGTAAAATCAAACTTTCACACCCAACTGATGAAAGATGTGTATTTTACAGGATTTTTTACTGGCAAAGGATACACATTTGTGCCAATTGGTTTTTTGTATGTGACCAACTTTCTAGCCATAAGCTAATCACCTTTGTGTAACTTATGTTGTTCTTTCTGATGCAACTTTTCCCACCAATTTAAATATGTCATTCAGTTTGTAAATGTCTCAGATATTTATTACATAACTCATACCAAGTACCAAGAAACATATTTACAGGAGTAAGCAAACAAAATTTAATCAGCATCATGGTATCTGACCATTCACAAAAAGAGTAGTTTGGGAATGTGGTTAATTCATTTTTGTACGCACTTTGCAACACTTTTAACAATACTGCCACACATTTATGGCAGCATACTGCCTTGCCAGTGGGAGCACTGGTGGTGATTTATGGTCTTATGTTTGTTCTCATGCAGACTGTTGTTGCCCCACGTCCATACCAGGTTACAATTTCTGACAAACTGACTCCAAATGGTCAGAAAATACAGCAAAATCTTGTTTGTTAAAAGGTTAATCTACTTCCATTTAAGAGGGAAAAAACAAGGAAAAATCTAGCATGTCACATATCACAGCAGAGGATCCATGGATCAGTGTTTAAAACGTGGGCACAGGACTGTTAGCAAAGATGCCTATGACACAAGTATGCAGTAATGCAGGGAACTGATTATGTATTGGGAATGAACAAGTTGGCTCAAGTGAGAACATTTATGGTTCCTATTTGTCATATTTCTTATTACGGTTATTTTTGTTTTATTTTATTCTCACTTTAAACTATCCCACCACCACCACCAGTACTGGTCCAACAGACTCCACACACTGTTGCATCCCCATTGATGCTGCATCACTAATGCAGCACCACTCTCTGGTCACCCATCCATTCCCTGATGATGTAAATATGATGTTTCTCCCAATACGACCAGAGTAAACTTCATTGCATCTACTTCACTAATTTCAGGCATGATTGGGTACGGAATGGCAAAAGCAGCTGTGCATCAGCTCACCAAGTCCCTGGCTGCAGAGAACAGTGGACTACCACCCAATTCATTGTCAGTTGCAATTGTACCAGTTACCCTTGACACACCAATGAATCGGAAATGGATGCCAAACGCAGACTTCTCGACCTGGACACCACTTGAATTTGTAGCAGAGTAAGTGTACAATAGAAGTGATAAACTGACAAAAACCAAAACTGGTTATACCTGCAGGACTATTTTTCATACCAATATTTTGTAGCTTTTTTGTCTTCTCCCTTATTTACAGAGACATGTATGTAGATCAGCACTGATATTAGATATATCTGAACACTATAGAATTTGGATCCTGGCAAAGTACAGTATAGGGATCAGTGGTGTGACAGTGACACTGTTCTATTAATTCTGTCCATACTTAAGCTTTGTTTTAAACTTTATTAGTTACTTTGTGTCATGCTGATTTGCAGAAATTCCCATCTTTCATTTCCCAGTGGTTACAAAGGACACTAATATCTATTAGTCTTGTGGTTGTGCCTTTTTATGCCAAGGAGTTAATTTAGTACAGAACACATGCTGCTACCTTTGGATTTAGTGAAAGTTGTATTAATATCAGATGGTGAATGAACTTGTCCATCTTTACCCTGACATATGCAAGATGCATGTGAGAAAAGGATCCACATTTGAGTATAGTGTTCTACATATAGTGACCATGTTAGGTGCATAATGCACAATGACAAGCGGTTGCGCCCACCATACACTCACAAGAGTGTGTGTTGCCAACAGAACCTGAACATTATTTAGCGCAATTCTAGAGCAGATGAAGTGTGATACCTTGATCAGTATAGTAACTGGCTACAGACTGGGTGCTAAAAAAAGGCAGAAATTTCACTTTGGCCATATATCCAGACTGGCTATACAGCTCATCCAGCATCCTGTCCAGTAGTGACTGGGGACTAAAGCCCATGCTAAGGCATAAAGGTGACCAGTTGTTGGTGTAGGTTAAGAATGCATGAAGTTGTACCACTGCCACATATATATCTTCATGGTTTGATGCTTAATTGTTATGCACAGGGACAAATTGGCTTTTACTTTACTGCTAGGTGCATATTTTGTGTTCTTTACAGTGTGTATTGTCATGTAAATTCATAGTGAATGATGTTACATGCATTTTGAAGTTCCTGCAAAACTTTCAGATTATTTTTTCGATGGAGCAGAGGAGAAGAACGCCCCCCAAATGGAAGCCTGGTACATCTAGTAACTAAGAATTACACCACAGAACTGGTGTTAGTCTAATGGAAATGAAGGCTTCCCCTTTTAAACGTTTCTGGTGCTGAATCAACTGTGTTGGGGCCAAGAGCATGCAAGGAATCTCCATATATATTATATGTATATATGATCTGTTCATAAATGCTTTAGTAACATTGTATTGTATTTAATGGTACTTTGGAAGCCTTTTCACATGCAGTGACTGGCTCACATGTGTTTAGTTATAGTTCCTTTGAAAGTACTCCAAAATGAAATGTTAGTGTAATGCATTAGTCTCCATGGTGTACTGTAATTATTACAAAAGTAACAGTATAGTGCTTATATCAATTATATGCATTCCAGAGGCACACACCCACCCCAAATTGGAACTTGAAAAAATCATTTTGTAGACATGATATCAAATGTTTTAAATGATTTGCCCTTCAGCTATATCAGTCACTGAAATTGATGAATACTTCATCTGGATTTTGGAAAAAAACACAAAAAATGTAGGAAGTCTTAGATGAAAATGAAAACTGAAGAAGATTAGACTTTGTGATTTAAAGTACACACATGAGTATTGGAACATGCAGCTGCCATACCATGTTACATTTATGACATGATTTTAATAACACAATTTTTAAAATCACATGTTATGCATAGCCTCAGGATCACCTTTCCCCCCACCCAGTGAAAAAGTTCGGGTGTGTGCCTGATATTCCATGACAGATCCTCTGTGAGAAAGTAAATTACAGTATGTGATTTTATTTTTTAGTGTTACCTGTGTGTTATATGTTATGCTTATATCAGTTACATTTGAACTTGACCCTGTGTTCTGAATATAGTCCATTTTTATACCATTTAATTAAGAACAATAATGAATGCTGACTGATTTTACAAGAAAGATGTTAGTTCCTCCTCCTATTTGTCTTGTAACTGGAAAATCAGGATTTGTTCTAACACCAGTATGAATTTAAACCTAAAAATGTTTAGTTGTGAAGGCCTGTGAGATGGATGCAGTGTTTATTATGGTTACATGATGTTGAATTGTGAAAGAAAAGAGAAAGATTATGTTGACTGCGCAATTGAATATTTTGAATAGCATTAACATAAAATATATGTATGTTGGACATTTAAATGCAAGGTGAAATATATTTTTGTGTGCAGGTGTTGAACATCAAATGGTGTTGCATTATAAGAAACTATGACATAACCTTAATTCTTGTAATCAGCACATGAACTCCCATATTTTCTTTACCCCCAATAATGTAAAATGTTTTATATACAATAACCAGTTATTTATACATATGGATTCCAGTTGCTTCCATCTTCTGGCTGTAGTCCATTTGTCACTAACAGTATTATGTCAACAATCCACCAAATTCCAACACCACCTAAAGTCAGTAGTTTTCCAACAGCTGTTCCTGTCTGTCCCAGGCAAAATCTGTCCATTCCTAAGAAACCTAATAAAATGCTGTAGATGAGGGTCGTAGCAAAATAGTGGCCACTGTACCTGTAACAACAGTAATCAGCAGAAACAGATTTACATATTTGTACAAAGTTCTATTGTGGCAGTAAGGTTTTATAGCCCCTTGGTGCCAAAGTATGGCAATCAACCAAAGATACTTACCTGATACATGGAAAACCATCCCGCCCAAAAGTTCTGTTACCATGACATTCAATGTCTGGCAGTACTGTGCAGTTCTTCTTTCCCTTTTCAACATCTTCATACCTATACCCGCCAAACTAGGAAAAGAAATATTGACAAACAAACAGCACATTTCCAATTACCATACACAATGCAATGTTATCACAGAAGTTTGTACATAAAATCTGGTTAAAATTACGTGGGAAAAAGAAAATGGAGGGAGGGGGGAAGATAGCTACTTCTGTCACCACAGAATTAAGGAGTATCTTCCAACAGACTCTTAACTTGTAATTACAAAATGTTCATCTCACACTATTTACACTAGTACACATACTTCACTGCTACAGATACTCTCTATGTTAGCTTTGTTTTTCCCTCACTCTTTACTTAAGGCAGTCCTTGTTTAACTTCACCCCAAACAACACTATTTCACTTTAACAGTGATAAAATTTAGTGACCAACAATTTAAACAATGGCCAGTTTCTGGAATGTACTTAAATCTTAAGGGGGGAAAAAATGCACCATTATATATTGTTTCACTTTATACTGTGATATTTTGGGAACTTAACCCCTATAAAGAAAGACTTACCACATTTAAGAGCCAAAAATTTGGCCTCACTGAGTAATAAGAGCAAATTAACAGAGACATAACATTAACAGAACGTGTAAAAGTATGGAAAGGAATAATGTCATAGTCCACAGCCTGCAGCATAACAGTGATGAATACAACACTATAAGGTACTTTACCTTAACACATCCATAACCATCTTGATCTTCTTTTGCTGTTTTATTACCCTTATGATCTATTAAATCATCACAATGCAGAAATTCCAATGGTCTGTAAAAGAAGTAAGACATGCAAGGTTCACAAAACCTAATAACAACAACAAACTTAAGAAATTTGTACAGGAGGGGCTGGTCAGTATGACACAAACTACAGCTATAAAATAGAGCACCTTCTCTGTTTATATAGTTGTCCTCCTTACGTATTGTGTAATAGGTCTTCAACTTCAAGACTGGTTGGGTCGAGTACAGGTTCTTCTGTACACCACCCCAAGTCTCACCTCTGGGAAACCACATTAAGCTGCAAGTCCCCTCTGCTGACCAATTATCTTGATTAAAATCAGTGAAAGGAAACAGACTCCTGCTCTATTGGCCTTCTGAACTTACAAGTAGATTTTCTAAACTTTGCCTGGTGTGCAGAAGACAGAAATGGTACACAATAAGACATTCATGCTTTGTAGCGAGGGCAAGGCATGAAGGCATGAACACTTGCAGCAGGACACACAATGCTACTAGTGTCTACAGTGCAGAAGGAACATCAGTAAAAACTTGCCAGCTGTCACTTTTTACCTAGTCACCACCTGTACCACTTCTGATACCAAAAATATGCTATGAAGCATTCAATTATTATTACAGGGTAACCTATTTTTATTGTGTGATATTTAGTACTAAATACACAATCACTTTCAGCACCTATCAGCAGAAGCAACCATTTCGTAGAATTTAATCACTTGTATCCTGAAATTTGATGCTAACCACAGGAGATATATGAATATTTATGGATCATCCACGCTTTCTCAAAAATACTGAAACACTAGACTAGCAGAACATTGTTAACACCATCTAAATAAATTCAACAAAAATACATTAAAATTCAATAAATACTGATAAGCACCACACTTCAACAGTTGTACACATCAAAGAACATAAAAAATTGGGTACATGGTGCAGTATATCAATTGTCCTTACATAGACAAAAAATGCAGTACAGTAGAAACTGAAGTAACAAATAATTACTGCATAATAAGCTCTGGGGTTTTCATAGCGCCTGTTAATGAAATAATGTCCTTTGAATTTCTGAATTGTGTGGTGGTTAAAAATGTTCCAACATTTTGGAAGAACATAATGCCTTATGTTCTTAGTGAATGAATAGGTTCAAGCATATGCTGAAGTGATATGGAGGAAGAGATGTGTCCACTAAGGATGACGGTTGGAGGGTGTTTGGCCTGTCAAATCTACAGAAAGGTGGGATGACAGAATAGGATTGTTTGGAGTCAATGCAAGTGGTAGAGCTCGGAAAAGGGGGCGTTCTGCAAAATCGTTTCTCCCATTATGTATACACAATGTAGGCCATTAAATTACCTTCAGGGCTAGATGTACCCTAAAGATGGAGGCAGCAGGTTTCTCCAAAATACTGTCATCTATTTATCAAACTTTTCCACCTACTATAGACGCTAAATAAAACACAAAATCCGTACATCGCTGTGCTTCCTGTAAGAACGTTAACCTTCATATTTACCGTCGAGGCACCATCGACGCTAAATAAACCACAAAACCTGTACATAACAGTACTTTCTACCAGACTGTTAACCTTCATATTTACTGTCCTGAGAACGGTTCGGAACGCATACTTACAAAAAAGAACACTTCACGCAAGGTCCATGCGGGACGTACGTACATTCTCTAGCGTTTGAGATAGACATACAACACTGAATGAGAAGTAAAACTGCCGAAAGTTTTATACACATAGCTGCTCTTCCTCCATTAAATTACCACACCACGTTTGGGTCGACTCCATACTTCACAGATGATACAAATATAGATTGCAACGTCACCGATAATAGCGACCACAACATTGCCGACTTACGCACCCTGTTCCAAGGACAGCATTCATACACGTGCGTATCCCAGTGACCACATTGGGTACTGACGTAGCATGACGACCATGACATGGCTGTCGGTAACACTACCACCTGTTATCCCACCTTCATTATAGGCACCCCCCCTCCCCCCAAACAAAATGATGAATGCATAAGCAACTTTGATCTTCATTCTTGTCATACACTGCTTTCCAGCACTGGATGGTTACTGCCCAGCATCTGAAGAATGTATCATATCCTCAACTTTAAGGTTTGGACATCCGAAGAAGAATTTGTAAATTTTCATCCTGTACACACGCTTCATACCAAAACCTGTCGCATACACTGAAGATCCGTGCTCCTGACATTTGTGGTTGTTCCTGTAAACGCAAAAAAGATGTCTCACACATCTCCATGTGCACAGAATTACATAGCTCAACCAAGAATTACATGTCATCATTGCATATAACAGTACAGATAAACTTCAGTGTGTGTGGTTTTATTTCTCACAGCATAATTAATATAATTTGAACTTCACATTTTGTGATGACACATACCTTTGTAGGAACTGTGTATGCTGAGAGAACCTGTAGCTGGCAGATATTGTGTGGTTGGATGTACACCTACTTCTCAAATTTGTATTTCATTGATTTGGCAACTGTGGCATATAATGGCTGAATTGTGTCACCTATAAATCTATCTACCAATCTGGAAATTCTAACAATGTAAATGGTTCCTAGTGTGTATGCTTATGGTCCTAACAAAACTGCTCTTTATCATATTATCATCTTGTTCGCTGCTTATGCATTTCCTTAGTCCTTCAGTAATCATTAAACTTATGTCATTGAATAATCAGTGTGTCTCTACCAACCCCACATTTCTGTTTGTTCAGAGATCCCGTGGATGTGTTACTGTTCCTAGTTACTAAACCTACGTCGCTCACAAGCAGGTGTGCTGCTACCGGTACACACCATGGGAACTGTTTCAGTCATACAAGACATGCAAATCACACAAGTAAATGATATACGTAATTTCATGTTACAGCTGCAGTCGAGATGATATTTTATGGGATGTTACACGGTGTGGATTGGTAGTTAATTAAGGAAGTTTCAAGACAACCTATTAGTCCCATCTTCTAGGTGCAATCAGCCCTAATTACTGATGTTTTTGGATGTCTGTCCCATTTTCAAGGGTCAAACTGCTTGACCCTTGCAGCTGGGACCCATAAGTTGTCCCGAATCAAACTTATCAGCAAATTAATCAATGCAACGACAAGATGAGAGGGCTTCAAAAAACAATAAGTCTGAAAAAGTTCACCCTTAAGAATTATGATAATTAATGAGTTATGTAAAGGTGAGGTGAACCTCATGCTTAGCATCACACCATTAAGATGTAAAGGAGGAAAGATGCAAAGTTTCATACATTCTTAATCGTGGCACTGATTGGAACTGAGGCTTCAAAAACCCATAAGGCACATTAAAACCATACAAGTTGTTTTTATTGTATTGTACTGATATTCCATTAGGTTACCAAGCTTTATTTAGCACCAATCAAACAGGTACGCTGTGAAAGTTATTTAATTAAAAAAGAGGGGAAGGGGGGGCGCTAACATCTGCAAGATCTCAAAAATGTTACCCCTCAGTTCAGTACTAAAATAAACACATAAGGATTATGCTGCTCCTACATGTTTTGGCATCATTTACATCACGTAGGAAACAATTTTATGTGTCGAACATGCATTCATCGTTGTTATGAATGAATGATTAAATCCCAGTTCACAAAATTAAGTGTCAAAACATAAGGATCATTTTCATTTCTTAGAAATTATTTTTTATTAATAGCAAAAGGTTTAATGTGTTGAATAATACGTCAATCCTATTCACTAGGCTGTTTGGTAATATGTTTTAGCAAAATGGACAGCAACAGAGAAAGGTAGGAAAGATACTCACATATTATGTTCAGTTTGTATAGGCATGTCAGATACCACAAAACTGAAACTCTAACTCTAAACTGAAAATGATCAGTTTAAAACAAACATTTCAAAATCAAAATCAAAACGTAACAGCTGGAACATGATAACAAAAATATGACTGTCGTTAGTATTACTATTACTACTGTTGTCAATTACTTCTAATCACAGCCACACATTTTAGATACAGAGATGTTGCCCAATACCTCGTTTTATAGGAGAAAGTAATATCAAGGGTCCTTTCTATTCTTCCATTACTATTTTGTAAAATTCATCCAAAACTGTGTTATCAGAATGAACTGTTTCCATACCAGCTATAAATTTTTTGTGTCCCTTTCCCTTTACACACAGAGTAAAATTTGTGATTTCTTACACCTCCAGGGCTGGATTATTTTAATTTTCTGGATATGAGATTATACCTATTGCGCATTTTGGTGTTCACAACAACATCAAGCACAGACCTAGCCATTTCCTGCCACACTTCATATTACTTTTTCATCACTATTTACATAAAACTGTGTATATATAACCTAAAAAAAAAAAATTAATGGCCAAACTGCTGGAATTGGAGGTGGATGCTGCTGGTTAATGGAACAGTGAAATGTAGTTGCCCTATTAGTCAAATTCCAAGAACTGAAAACCAAAATCAGCAATTTGTGCAAGTTACATCATAAACTGGAATCTCCTTTAAGTGTTAACCCATACTACAAACAGATAATCAAGCAACTGTTAGTACATGTAAAAATAAACTCATAATAATTTTACCATGTGTTCCATCATAAACACTGCTTTTAATAAGTACACATTTTATTGCATAAACACAGCACCTATGCTTCAGTTTCTAGCATGACAAAGAAAAATACACCTCAAATAATAATTTCATATGCCTGCACCAACTGCCACACCTTATGTGAAACCAATGATAATGCAAGTAATGAAAGAATAACTGATGGCTTACAGCCTTTAACTGAACTCGGTGGTAGTCTTTCTGGTGACTAAAATGAATCGTGAAACCAGAGGAATGAACAGCCACAGGAAATGTGACGACTATAAGACACTTACTCCAGTAATGAATTCTTGAAAGGTTTGACACAGGTCACTAAAGTATCTGTCCAAACATTTTGAAACCACAAAACACAAACATGTGACACACTAGAATGAATCATACAGTATTCTGTCATAAAGTTTCATAGTGAAGTTCTCCAACAGAAGAGCTTTTATTCAAGAAAAAGTCCATCAGCTTTTGTAACACAAAATGGCATTTATGCTACCTTATGTTCTTGCAAAAATGCAGTCTTAATATAACTATCTTACAGAGGAAAATTTACATATGCTGCATCAAAATATCTTCACATCTACTTTCTCGAGTCCTTCCACTGCATACATATACATAAAATATATTTAATAAGTACATTATCTTAAATTATATACATAAATTCATAACTTAAAGGAAGAACCATTTCTTCTCAGCACAAACAAATATTTCTTGCTTACACAGTAATTAATAGAAACCAGTTGTATACGATCCACTGAAGAAAGTGTAAAAGCTGTGACAGAGATAAGAACATGCATTCATATAACTGAAGCTATTCAGAATAAAAAAGAATTAACGCCACTTCTTCCAAAATATAATACAATGCTGTACGCATAAATTACTCATGAATATCATGCAGAGATGGAAAACACTTGTGCATGCAGGCTTGTGACAAAGAAATAAAAAATATGTGGAAATAAAATGCAAACTATATGCAACAGAGGTTTTTACTGCAGATCTTATTGCTTGCTCAACATGTTTTGGGCACCAATATGCCCATCATCAGGAGCTCAACAGTATTATACAGTGGTGTGTCCGGTTTGCAGGATGCTGCAGCATCCTGCAAACCGGACACATAACCCTCAGCTCCACACCAGACCAACAGCTTGAAAACCACAGCACCAAATACCACAGGCAGCAACCACTGTATAATACTCT